>ERZ1370068.4591-contig-3654_pt1 | contig 53164 bp, 47 predicted proteins | sample MGYA00561227_ERZ1370068 | MGnify/ENA primary metagenome ERZ1370068 (study PRJEB38410, sample SAMEA6850437) | metagenome | study: Metagenomic assessment of the ecological functions of the soil: analysis of the soil microbiota associated with the... | reverse complement strand
GGCGCCTCTCAAGTTGGCAGAAGGTAACCTTAACCATATGGGGAATGGGAATGGCACAGGTAATCTGGCGGCTGCAGGGTTGCAAACAGGCGCCGGTGATCCACCGGCATAGCCGAGTTCCACTGGCTGTAGCGGGGGAGAGCCGCTAAATCTGGAGGTGGTGTGGAGGGCAGCACTGAGGCACCACGATGCTGGCTATAGGTTACGTGTGGCCCGGAACAGCTGAGGAAACGAAGACAGACAACAGGCCGGGCCGCGCCGCGGCGACTTACGGCTATCGCCGCACGAATGCCCGCGCCATGATCCCCGCAGGCCCGCGGCGCTATCGATCTGTTTTTCGCCAATCATGCCATATCCGAACACCAATCCGTTCAGTCGGCGAGAAAGCTTTCGCGAACGCGTCGAGCGGCACGTTACCTCTGATACCGATTTCCACCTTTACGGCTTCAACGACACGTGGCATAAACGAGCGATCAGCCTGCAGCGTCGCTGCGCCAGATGCAGGCTGACTCACTCCATGGGCGCGCTGTTTGCCGCAGTGGTCCCGCCAGGGCGCAGAAGCAGCTCGCCGCAGCGTCGACCATAGACGCCGTTCGCCAGCTGCCGCGCCTTTCGAACGTGGCGGGCCATCGACCTTCGTCGATGTGAACGTACGTTGCGAGGCGCACTCTAATGCGAGCACGGTCCCAGCCAGTCGGCGATCGCTTGGCTTCGACGAGGGGCCGCCTGCGCTGTTTGGGGACAACGACAAAGCCGAGCCTGATCTCAGAAGCTGAGCTTTTTGAAAATGCCCGTAGAAGACGGGTGTTGTTTGATCGGCGTCTTGCTCTTCAGCGCACGCCATCGGCGACCGGCCGTCATATCGGAACTTTCAGATCGCGTCGTCCTCGATACCCAGCAGCCGCGCGTCTTGCGGTGGGCGAATCGAGCAAGCAAAACCGCGCTACGGCGGCGAAGTTTATGATGAAAAGATGCCGCGGCGCTGGTGGCTGGGCGTCACCCACGGGTGTTGCCGCGGCAAATCTGTCCAGATGGCTGGATTGATCGACAGCAGACGCTTCCCGGTCGACAGCGACGAAGTAACTGAAAACTCGCTGTGGCCGCGGCAAGCGCCGCGGCTGCGGCTGGATGGCCGATTCTTCCGGCGATGCCAGTGGTGCTGGCGGATCGCCGGTATCCGCCGTGGTCGCCTGCGGGCGAACGACGATATCGCCGTCGGCCGGCACGCCACCAGCCTTTCAAATAGAACGTGCTTCAGTGGCGTCGCGAAGCACCTGCTGCGCGCTACTCCGAAGGTTCAGAACGTTTGTCGGGGACTTCGACGGCGGCGTCCTGAGCGCTCACGCGCGGTCACGCCGCCGGGCTTTCTCGAAGAAACGCGCAACGACGGTCAGGAGAACCGACCAATCCGCGCCGCAGTGTTGCGAAGCTGCGGCCCCTTGGGCGTACCGACCGCGCCAGAATGGCGCAGCCAAAGCGTCAAATCTCTCCGCCGGCTTCCGTGGCGCGGCTCTTTCGCGGTTTTGACGCAGTCGCATATCTCAACCACAAAGGTCGGCGGCGCCGGACGCGGGTCCGGGCAACCTCGCTGAGCAAGAGGTCATGGCTTCACGTGGCCGTATTGCGCGACACGCCGTGCACATTGTGTCGCGCGCAGCGTCTAACGCCAACGCATCACCGTGAAGGCCAGGGCTGCAGCCGCCCGCGTCAGGATCGCGTATACCAGCTGCTGAATGCGGAAATTCCGAAGCAGGCGCCGCGATCCCCTGCTTGCCGGGAAGGCGGATCGCCGGAAGATCCAGAACTGGCTCCATGCTTTTCCAAGATTGGTACTTGTGAGCACCGCTGGTCCCGGCGTGGTTCAACGCGCATCCAGGGATCGCCATGGGCAGGGTCCGACGACCCGCGCATGTCGCGAGGAAGCCAGGAGATGCACACGCACGTCGACCAACGTCTGCGTCATCAGCTCTCGGTCTGACCATGGCTTACAGGGAAGTGGGATCGAGACGGCCCCGGGCCGTCGCGCCTCTTTCCTGCACGGCGATATCCGACCTCGATCGTTCATCTGGCGCAAGCATCATGCCTGCATGGTGGCGCCCGTGGCGCGCTGCATCGCGCCCGAGCTTGATCGGCTTTACCCGGGCGGTCGGGGAAAGCCGAGACATCGAGTATCAGCTGGCAGCTGATCACGCGCGATGTCTCTGATGCGTTCATCGAAGCTTCTCCATCGATCCGGTTCACTCTCGTGGCCCCAGGAGCATGGGGAACGGCATTGGCTCTGCACTGCGCGGCGCCCCGCCCCCGGCCGGCGCAGCGCGCGAGGCTCACTTAGCCTTCAGCTGGAGTTCATTCGGCCGATGCCGAGCTGGGAGGAGGATTTTCACCAGTCACCGCATAGCGCGCGGGGCGATTCACGGGCAAGTTCCGGACGCCGGGCCAGGGGCGAAGCGATGATTCTGAAGGCAATGCGTTCATCGACGCGTGGCTTCCCGGCTCAGATCAAACGCAAGCCTCGGCCACAGAGCAGATGGCCGCGCTATCGCAAGCCCCAGCGTTCCTCACGCCGGACTCCACGTGCACGGCCGAATGCTGGCGGCTCCTGCCAACTGACGGCAGCTATAGCCGAAACTGGAGGGCGCCGGCCGGCAGCGACATCCATCGCCGCCACCTTCGAAGCTGCGCACGCCGCGCCGGCCGTCGTGCGGTGATTATCCCCAGCGCTGCTTTGTTCTGAGTTGGTGGTCCGGCGCGCGCTGGTCCCCGCCAGCCTTTGCCGAACCTTCGCCGCCGCTGATCGATCAAGAACTGCCGCAGGTCGTGCCCCGGCGGTGGACCCGGTTTGCACTATTTGCAGGTGAAGATCACGCCGAGGCACAGGCCAGTCGATCGCTGAATGGATTTCCGAGATCGAAACCAAGCGCGAGGGCCGACCCGAGAATGAGCGGCCCGAGACGGCTCGGATTCAGTCATCGGCTCTTTCGCCATCGCTCAATCGACCGCGACCTTGGCTTGCCGTGCGCCTGACCCGGCCGCCTGCCGGTGATTTGCGCATGGAGGAGCCGGGGTCAAGCTGGGTCGTCGCGGCGGGCAGCGCCTGACGCATGCAAGCTTCGCGGCGAGCGTCACGCGAGCGTCACTTGAGCGTTCGCTTGAGGCGTTCACGTGGGCGCACCACTTGGGCGCTCACTTGGGCGTTCACTTTGGGCGCGGCCTTTGAGGCGTGCTGCGATCTGCTCGGATCACCGGCTTCCACAGCGCCTGCTCGGTCAGTGTACGGGGCCGCGACGGGAGGGGTTGTGGCCCAGACGTGGTCCAGCCGATATCGGAACGCCGCTCAGGAACTACCAACGGGAGGCGCGCCGGGGATCTGCCCTGCCGTAAGCGAGAGCCCGTCCTGACACGACCAGGGGTGCTCCGTCGCGTCGGCCGAACGCCGCCGCCAACGGATTTCTGCGGCGCCCTGTGCGTTAATGAGGACGCGCCCTAGAGGCCCCGCTGATGCGCGTGCTGGTGCCGGGGCGGATGTTCTGGTTGTGGTGGAAGACGTTGTCGGGGTCGTACGTGGTCTTCACCTCCACCAGCCGGTCGTAGACGGAGTCGCCGTACGCCTCGCGGACCCGGTCGGGGTCTTCGTCGCCGCCGAGGAAGTTGACGTAGACGCCTTCGCGGAAGCGGCCGAGGGCGGCGAAGAACCCCTCGTCCAAGCGGTGTCCCGGTCGCCGAAGTCCTCGCCGGGCCGCCACACACCATCGAGGGTGATTGCGTGCGACGCCTGCCGGTTCCCGAACGCCGTCCCGCCCTCGGCCACTCGGCTCACCGCTCCCTTCAGATGGAACATCGCCGCGTACGACCGCGGCGACGAGCAGGAGAACGCGTGCTCGGTGATCACGTCGATGAGGTCGTCGCGGAGCTCGGGGAGGTGGGTGGACTTCCAGTAGTAGTTCCAACCGTGGACGACGGTCGAGTCGAGCGCGCTCTGGAATCCCACGTACGGCGCGGGCCCGACCGAGGTCGAGGAGGGGAGTCCGGGATGCGCGGAGCGGGCGGAGCACCTGCTCACCGTCCTCCATCGGCCCGGCGTAGCAGGTACCGACCATCACCACCGGGCGCCAGTGCAGATCCTCGGGGATGACCGGTAGCGGCGGCGCGGCGCCGAACCTCACGACCGTGCCGAGCTCGTCGGGAGCGTCGCGGACGAAGTCGCGGTAGAAGCGGAGGACCTTCCCGGCGTCGGTCGCGTCCCAGAGGATGGGCCCGGCCAGGACGGTGGGCCCGACGGTGTGGAGGCGGAACTCGAACGAGGTGACCACGCCGAAGTTGCCGCCGCCGCCTCGCAACGCCCAGAACAGGTCGGGGTGCTCGTCCTCGGACGCCCGCAGCAGCTCGCCGTCGGCCGTTACGACGTCGACGGCGAGGAGGTTGTCGACCGTGAGGCCGTGCTTGCGCATCAGCCAGCCGACGCCACCGCCGAGGGTCAGCCCGGCGACTCCGGTGTGGCTCACGATTCCGCCGGTGGTGGCCAGACCGTGCGCCTGCGTCTCGTGGTCGACGTCACCCCACAGCGCACCACCCTGCACCCAGGCCCTGCGGTCGGCGGGATCGACCCGCACGGCCCGCATCGCCGAGAGGTCGATGACGATCCCGTCGTCGCAAATGGCGGTGCCCGCCACGTTGTGGCCTCCGCCCCGTATGGCGATCTCCAGATCGTGGTCGCGGGCGAAACGCACGGCCGCGACCACGTCGGCGGTCCCGATGCATCGGGCGATCAGGTGCGGGCGCCGGTCAATGGCACCGTTCCAGACTGCACGGGCGATGTCGTAGTCGGCGTGGTCGGCACTGATTAGCCGGCCTCGGAACCCGTCGATCTCCACGACGGTTGGCTCCTTGCTCCCGTGGCCGACTTCCGCGGGCGTCGGTGTCGTCATCGTGTCCTCCTCTCTTCGAGAGGCCACATCGGACCACGGCGGACCGCGGCCGTATAGTCAAGAATCTGGACTTCACAACCGAAGGCGGGTGCGCAACACTGGCGTTGTGAGGACGTACGGCCAATACTGCCCCATCGCTCGGGGCGCCGAGATCTTCGCCGAGCGCTGGACACCGCTGATCATCCGCAACCTGTACCTTGGCTGCGGAAACTTCAGTGAGATCCTGGAGGGCGCGCCCGGACTCTCCCGTACCCTGCTCTCACAGCGGCTCAAGCAGCTCGAACGGCTCGGTGTCGTCGAGTCGGCACCCAAGCCCGACGGGCGCGGGCACCACTACAAGCTCACGTCTGCAGGCCACGACCTCTTCACGGTCTGCCAGTCGCTCGGCGAGTGGGGTGCGCGTTGGCTCGAGATCGCCCCCGAGAACCTCGACCCCTTTGTGGCCCTGTGGTCGATGTGCAACGCGCTCCGCCGAGACCGGCTCCCGGATCGACGCGTCGTCATCCGCTTCGACTTCACCGGCCGGCCGCGCCGTGAGCGCTATTGGCTACTCATCGAGCTCGGAGACACCGAGATCTGCAAGACGAACCCCGGCTTCGACGAGGACCTCTACATCACGGCGGAAGCCGAAGCCTTCGTCAAATGGCACGCCGGCCAGCTCACCTGGGCCCAAGCCACCAGCGAGGGCCGCATCCAACTCGACGGCCCGCCGTCGCTGGTAAGAGCCTTCCCAACCTGGAACGCCCGCAGCATGTTCGCGCACATCAGGCCGGTCTCCCGCGCCGCCACGGGCCCCGCAGGCTGACACTGCGAGTAACGGAATGGGAGTCAAAGTCGGTTTGCGCAGCAACAATCCAAAGACGCGTATGTCTCAGTTGGTCCAAAACCGGTAAGTCTCGAAGTGAGCAAATGTTTTCCGGTTTGCCCCGAAAGCGGACCTCAGATCTTACGCGCGTTCACGCCCTCGTCGCAGCCCCGCCGGCAGAAGACAACCGACGACAAAATGAAAAGGCCACGCTGAATGCATCGTCTCGATGCCGATGCCTCGCAGCAAGAGGCGATCGTCTCGAGCCACGACGGCGGCAGCCGCACGTCAGTTCTGTGATGCGAGCTGAGGCGCCGGCGGCCGGGCTCCTGTCAGTGCGCCCGCGATGGCCAAGCCGATCGGTGACGACGGCAGCCAGCCAGCATGCACAGCGCGACCAACTGGCGAATGCGGCTTAGAGGGCGGGCGCTCATTGTTTGCACAGTCTAGCACGGAGTTCGCGCCGGAGTGATCCGGGACGCACCGCGACCAGCGGGTAGCCAATTACTATAGCTGGAGCGGAGTCCGAAGGTACTGCCGGTTTGAGCGCCGCGGCCAGGGGTCGACTATAGCCCGGGCAGCCGGCGAGCTTACGGAAACCCGCTCCGGACGCCACGACGATACTATCGAGGGATGACGGAGACCTCGGGGTCGAGCGGGATCGGCTCGGCGGCCGCTCGCGCGCCAAACAGCAGCCACCTCTATTCAGAACGATTCAGGTCTGCCCCAAGGACCGGCTGACGCCTTCCACCGGCAGGCTGGAGATGCGGCAAACCGACTGCGTCGACGGCGGTCCCTGGCTGGTATGATCGGCGGCGGCACCCGTGGGAGGGAGCCCCAATGTCCGTCATTAGACGGCGCGAGTTCATCACGCTGCTCGGCGGCGCGGCGGCGGCGTGGCCGCTTGCGCGCACGGGCGCAGCAGCCGGCGATGCCGGTGATCGGGTTTCTGGCGCAACCTCGCCTGACACTGAACGCGGAACTTCTGCGCGGCATTTCGCCAGGGCCTGAAGGAAGCCGGCTATCGTCGAGGGCGAGAACGTGGCGATCGAGTACCGCTGGGCTGATGGTCAAGGCGATCGGCTACCGGCGCTGGCGGCCGATCTGGTTCGGCGGCAGGTCGCCGTGATCGCCGCCGCCGGAAACGCCGCTGCGCTGGCAGCCAAGGCGGCAACCGACGATGATCCCCATCGTCTTCCAGCGTCGGCGACGACCCGGTCAGGCTCGGTCTCGTCGCCAGCCTAGCTCGGCCAGGCGGCAACGTGACAGGCATCAATTTCTTCGGCGGCCGAGTTGGCAGCAAAGCGGCTGGAGCTGCTGCGCGAGCTGGTGCCCGCAGCCGCTCGTGTGGCCGTGCTCGTCAATCCGGCCAATGCTCCAACTCGGAGATCGTATTGAGAGACGTGGAAGCGGCGGCTCGCGCCATGGGGCTGCAAATCCAAGTCCTCAACGCCAGCACCAGCCGCGAGATCGATGCGGCCTTCGCAACTTTCGTGCGCGAGCGGCGCCGACGCGCTTTTCGTCGGCCCCGATCGCCTTCTTCCGCAGCCGGCGTGTCCAGTTGGCTCATTCTGGCGGCGCGTCACGCGCTCCCCGCGACATATGCGTTGCGTGACTATGCCGAAGCCGGTGGGCTGATGAGCTACGGAGCCAAGCCTCACGGATGCGTGTCGTCAAGTCGGCGTCTACGTCGGTCGCATCCTCAAGGGCGCGAAGCCGGCGGACCTGCCGGTCGTGCAGTCGTCGAAGTTCGAGCTGGTCATCAACCTCCAGACCGCCAGGATGCTCGGCCTCACCGTGCCGCCGACGCTGCTCGTCGCGTCGCCGACGAGGTGATCGAGTGAAGCGGCGCGAGTTCATCACGCTGCTCGGCGGCGCGGCGGCGGCGTGGCCGCTCGCGGCGCGCGCGCAGCAGGCCGAGCGGATGCGGCGCATCGGCGTGCTCATGGATTTGGCCGCGGACGATCCGGAGGGACAGAGCCCGCCTCGCGGCGTTTCGAGCAGGCGCTGCAGCAATTGGGCTGGACCGACGGCCGCAACGTGCGGATCGACATCCGCTGGGGCGCGGGCGATGCCGACCGAATGCGCAGATACGCGGCGGAACTGGTCGCGCTCGCGCCGGATGCCATCTTGGCATGCTGGCAGTCCGTCAGTCGGAGCATTGCAACAGGCGACCACGACAGTGCCCGATCGTGTTCACGTCGGTGCATCGACCCGGTCGGCGCCGGCTTCGTCGCGAGCTTGGCGCGGCCCGGCGGCAACGCTACCGGGTTCATGCTGCTGGAATACGGTATCGAGCGGAAAATGGCTGGAACTGCTCAAGGAGATCGCGCCGCGCGTGACGCGGGTGGCAGTCCTTCGCGATCCGGCCATCGCCTCCGGGAGCGGCCAGTTCGGCGCCATCCAGGCCGTGGCGCCGTCGTTCGGCGTGGAGCTGAGCCCGGTCGACATGCGCGACGCCAGCGAGATCGAGCGTGCCGTCAGCGGCATTCGCGCGCGGCGCGAATGGCGGCCTGATCGTAACGGCGAGCGCGTTGGCAACGCGGTCATCGCGAATCTGATCATCGCGCTGGCAGCCCGGCACCGATTGCCCGCAGTCTACTCCAACCGCTACTTCGTCACCGACGGCGGCCTCGATCTCCTACGGGCCTGACTGCGATCGACCAGTTCCGCCGCGCGGCCGGCTTACGTCGACCGCATCCTCGCATGGCGAGAAGCCGGCCGATCTGCCGGTACAGGCGCCCGACTCAAGTACCAACCAGTCATCAACCTCGAAGACTGCCAAGTCGCTTGGGCTCTCATCGTTCCGCCGACTCTGCTCGCCCGCGCGGACGAGGTCATCGAATGACGCGGCGCCAGTTCATCACGCTGCTCGGCGGCGTGGCGGCGTGCCGCTCGCGGCGCGCGCAGCAGCCATCGAAACTACCGACCATCGGGCTCTGGGGAGAGCACTCGCGTGATCGAAAGCCGGCGGCTGGCCGCGTTTTTGCAGAGGTCGTGCGCGAACTCGGATGGATAGAGGCCGCACCATCGCGATTGAATATCAGTGGGGCGAGGTTGCGAACGCTTCGCCGAGATCGCGGCCGAGTTCGTCCGGCTCAAAGTCGATGTCATCGTCACGTCGGGAACAGCTAACGTCATTGCAGCGCAAGCAGGCGACGTCAGTGATCCCGATCGTCTTTGCAGTGGCGGGCGATCCAGTTGCGCAACGGCCTGGTCGACGAGTCTGGCGCGACCGGGCGGCAACGTCACTGGCCTGTCGACCGCAGCGACCGACCTTGCTGGCAAGCGACTTGAACTCTTGCGCGAGGTTGTTCCCGGTCTTCAGCCGGTTGGCGATCATGGGCAATGTCGGCAACTCCCTGAGCGTGCTGGAGATGAGCGAGGTTCAGAGCGGCCGCCCGCACGGCTCGGCCTCGAAGTCGTCACACTCGAAATCCGGCGAGCGCGAGGATATCGCGCCTGCCATCGAGGCGCTCAAAGAGCCGCGCAGATGCACTCTATGTTTGATCGACCCGCTCATGAACACCAACCGGACTCGAATCAATACCTTGGCGCTGGCGCGCGCGGCTGCCGACGATCTATACGCATCGGGAGCACGTCGAAGCGGGCGGTCTGATGTCCTATGGCCCGAACTTCACCGGACTTGTACCGGCGCGCCGCCGACTATGTCGACAAGATTCTGCGCGGAGCGAAGCCCGGCTGACATCCCGGTCGAGCAACCGACCAAATTCGATCTCGTCATCAACCTGACGACCGCCAAGGCGCTCGGCCTCGAAGTGCCGCCGACGCTGCCTCGCCCGCGCCGACGAGGTGATCGAATGATGACGGCGCGAGTTCATCACGCTGCTTGGCGGCGCGGCGGCGTGGCCGACTCGCGGCGCGCGCGCAGCAGCCGGCGATGCCGGTGATCGGGTTTCTCAGCGGCAGGTCGCTCGATGACAGCATGGCATTCGATGACCGCATTCCGGACAGGGCTGAACGAGGCAAGGCTTCGTCGAAGGCATCAGAACATTGCAGATCGAATACCGCTGGGCGGAGGACCAACATCGATCGACTGCCGGCGCTCGCAGCCGATTTAGTTCGCCGGCAGGTCGCGGTGATCGTCGCGGTCGGCGACGTCCGTCGGCACTGGCCGCTAAGGCTGCGACCTCGACAATTCCCATCGTCTTCGTCGTTGGCGGTGATCCGGTCAAGCTCGGCCTCGTTGCTAGCCTCAACCGGCCGGGCGGCAACGTCACTGGCGTGAGCTGTTCACCTCGGTCCGTTGAGCGCCAAGCGACTGGAACTGCTGCGCGAGCTGGTTCCCCGTGCGGGCGACATTGCTTGTCTTGTGAATCCGAATAATCCGGACGCCGAGGTCAATGTGACGGACATCCAGGCGGCCGCTCGCACTGTTCGGGCAAGGAACTCCTTGTCCTCAATGCCAGCACCGACGACGAACTCGACACGCGCCTTCGCGACACTTGCGCAGCGAGCGGACCGGCGCTCTCGTTGGCAACGACGCCGTCTTTTGTGCTCCGTCGTGACTCAACTGGCCGCGCTCGCGGCTCGCCACGCCATTCCGGCGATCTACTTCCTGCGCGAGTTCGCCGCAGCCGGCGGCCTGATGAGCTACGGCGACAGTCATCACCGGACGCGTATCGCCAGGTTGGCGTCTACATCGGGCGAATTCTCAAGGGAGCGAAGCCGGCCGACCTGCCGGTCCAGCAGCCAACGAAGTTCGAGCTGGTCATCAACCTCAAGACCGCCAAGGCGCTCGGCCTCGAAGTGCCGCCGACGCTGCTCGCCCGCGCCGACGAGGTGATCGAATGACGTCGGCGCGAGTTCATCACGTGCTGCTCGGTGCTGCGGCCGCGGCGTGGCGTTCACTTGGGCGCGGCCTGGAAGGTCGCTGATCTGCTCGATCACCGGCTTCCACAGCGCCTGCTCGGTGCGGATGTAGGCCAGCAACTCGCGCCGGCGACATCGGATTGATGTAGCTGGCGATGTCCTCGAAGCGCTGCTTCGTGGCGCGGCTCGCTCAGCACCGCGCGCAGATCGTCGCTGATCTTCGCGGCGATCGGCGCGGGCGTGCCGGGCGGCCCCATCAGCGCGAAGAAGCCGAGCGCGCGCGGGATCGCGGGCAGCGTTTCGGCGATGGTCGGCGTCTCCGGCCGGTTCGGCAGGCGCTTGGCCGAGCCGACCGCGAGCAGCTGAGCTGGCCGCCGTTGATCGAGCCGGCGAGGCTCGGCAGGCCGTCCATGATCACCTGCACGCGGCCGCCCATGACGTCGCTCAGGCCGGCCGGCGTGCCGGGATAGTTGATCGACGTCCAATCCAGCCCGGCGGCGAGCTTGATCCATTCGGAGGTCAGATGCGGGATGCCGCCGCGGCTGAGCACCGCGACATTGATCTCGCCGGGCCGCTTCTTCACGTAGTCGATCAGCTCGCCGAGCGTGTTGACGCCGAGCGAGGCGGCACCGCGATCGCCATCGGCTGCTCGCAGACGAAGCCGATCGAGACGAAGTCGCGCACCAGATCGTACGGATAGTCCTTCGCGATCTCGGGCAGCGCGACGAAGCTCGACGACAGCGCAAAGAGGAGCGTGTAGCCGTCGGCCGGCGCAGAGCCCGCGACCTTCATGCCGATCGAGCCGGCCGCGCCCGGATGATTGGCGACGAACGACCTGCTGGCCCCAGCGGTGCGATCAGGCCTTCCGCCACGATCCGCGCGATCGACGTCAGGCGCGCCGCCGGCGCCGGTCGTGACGATCAGCTTGACCGGGGCCGTCGGGTAGCTCTGGGCGAGCGCGGAGCGCCAGCCGGAGGCGAGCGCGAGCGTGCCTGCGCCGATTGTCGCGATCGTCCTCATCCCGATGAGAAACGCGGCGGCGGTCAGCCGACACTTCGCAGTCGGCCGGCCACCGGCACGCCGGTGGAAGAAGCCGATCCCGATTGCCGCGGATGGCGGCGCAGTTCCTTGTTCATCCCGTCACCTGTCGTTCTGCCGATGTCGTCATGTCCGGTTCCGATATGCGTGTGAGACTGCGTCGAGAACGGCCGCTTCGCCGTCAACGTTTGCCGTCGCGGGGACCTGATCAGGCGCTCTCAACAGACAAGCGTCCTCGCATTTTAACGCCGCCGTTACGCGCGCGCCGGCCGACACGGTGCAGCGGTTCGCCCGCGCCAGAGTTGTGCGCTCATCATACGACGTTAATTGATTGGCCATCCAAATTTACGGCAACTTTCCTTGCCGACCGGCGGGAACTCCCAGCGAAATAGAAGTCCATCGCAACGGGAGGAACCTCCGATGAAGCATCTGGCAATCGCCACCTTTATCCTCGGTATATTTGTTACGGCCGCGCATGCTCAAGCCCAGAAGCCCGTGATATTCAACGGCATGGTGTTCGACGCGCCTCCGGCGCAAGGCTGGGAGGGCCAGCAGGCGGCACCGAAGGCGAAAACGTCGCATCAAGCCAAGAAGCGCACCGGCCACAAGCAGCTCGGCGTCGTAAGCGCCTTGCGCGAGGCGATCCCGTCATAGCGTAGAGTCAGCGGCGGGATCGTTTACGCAAGATATTCGCCCGCAAGCCCCGCCTGCGTTGGACGCTGAGTTGCCGGCGGAGCGTCATTCGATCATCCCGATCGCCTGCTTGAGGCTTTTCCGCATGCGCCAGTTGAACTGGCGCATCCGATCGCTCCGTGGTGTAATGATCCGCACGATCGTCGATCATCCGATCGGCTGCGGGCAATAGGAATCGCTCCGGGCTCGGCTTTGACCAGCTGGCCGACGGAAGTCGCCCCCGGCTATTGCTGCGGGATGCCGGCCGCCTCGCGCACCTTGTTCCAGCGCGCGACCTCGGCCGCCATGTGCTTGCCGAACGCCTCGGGCGTCGAACCGCGCACGACCACGCCGGCCTTGGTCAAGCCGCTCCTGCACCGCCGCTTCGGTCAGGCTTTCGTTGATCACCTTGTTGAGCCTGGCGACGATCGCAGGCGGTATGTCGCGCGGCGCGAAGCACGCCGTACCAGGTGGTGACGTCGTAGCCGGGGAGCACGCCGGATTCAATCGCCGCGGGCACGTCCGGCACCGCCGGAAACCGGTCCTTGCCGGTGACCGCGAGCGCCTTGAGCTGGCCGGACTGGACCTGCCCCAGCACGGCTGAAATCGTATCGAACAGCACGTCGACCTGCTTGCCGACCACCGCGGAGATCGCCTCCGGCGAGGTGCGGAACGGCACGTGCAGGATGTCGATGCCCGCGGTCTGCCGGAACAGCTCGCCGGTGAAATGCTGGGTGGCGCCGAAGCCGGGGCTCGCGAACGAAATCTTGCCGGGATTGGCCTTGGCGGCCGCGATCAGCTCCTTCACGTCGCTGGCCGGAAAGTCCGGTCGCGCGACGATGATCAGGCCGGCCGTCGCCACCAGCGACACCGGATCGAACGCGGTGAGCGTGTCGTAGCGCAGCGACTTGTTCATCGACGGCGGCGATGATCTGGCCGGCGGTCATCATGCCGAGCGTGTAGCCGTCCTTGTCGGCGCGGGCGACCGCCTCGTTGCCGAGGGTGCCGGCGGCGCCGGGCCGGTTCTCGATCACGACCGGCTGGCCGAGCTTTTCCTGCAGCGACTGCGCGACGATGCGGCCGATGATGTCGGCGCCGCCGCCGGGACCGAACGGCACGACGATGCGGATCGGACGCTGCGGCCATTCCTGTGCCGGTGCCTCGCGCGTCCCGGCCAGCAATGCGGCAGTGGAGGCAGCAAGCATCGCGCGTCGCGTGAGCATCGGTTCCCTCCGGCGTCCAAGGCTGACGCTTTGGACATGCGGCCATCATCAATGCGCGGCCGCTGGTTGTTGTTGTCATTGTCGTTGTATCGACTTCCGCGCGCAACAGCTACCCGGCAGCGCGAATGCCGCACCGGCATGCGCTCGTCTCGCCGCGGCCGGGGCGGGCGCGGACCGTGCCATGGTTTGCAGGGCGGACACGCGATCGAGAAGAACAGCCTTGCCCTCGTCGGCAACGCGCGCAAAATCCCGCCCGGCCGCCGCCGCTCGACCTCATGGTCATCACGCCTGGGCTCGCGCGCAAGGCTGATCGACAGGAGCAGGGAAGTGAAGCCAGCGTATCTGGAAGACCTCGCGCCGGGGCAGGTGTTCACGTCGGACGCGCGCGCCGTCGTCGATGTCGCATCCATCAAGAGATTTTCAGGCGAGTTCGACCGGCAGCCCTTCCACTTGGACGAGGCGGCCGCAAAGCCGACGTTCTTCCAGGGAGCTTGTCGCCAGCGGGTGGCACACGACCGCGGTGACCATGCAGCTCATCGTCGAGACCTTGCCGCTGTCCCACGGCATCATCGGGAGCGGCGTCGACGAGTTGCGGTGGCCGCGGCCGGTGCAGGCCGGGAGACACGCTCCATCTTCATTGCGAGATCCTTGCGGTGACGCCGTCGAAACTGCACCCGTCGCGCGGCACCGTGCGGGTGCGGATGACGACGTTCAACCAGAAGGATCAGCCGGTGCAGACGATGGTTGCAGATCTGCTCGCGTTTCGCCGACCCGAGCACGCGGCCTGAACGCAGACTGCGCGGCCGGATCACCTGCGCGCAACACGCTGCGGCTCGCATGTCGAATCGAAGCCGGCTATGCTCGTGCAGCAAGCGCCTCGATCGATAAGGGCGCGCAGAATATCCGGGACGAGGGAGGACGCAATGGGCTTTCCGGTGCACGCGCTGGTCGGGGCGGCAATCGTCAACCGCGCTCGTGGTCGCGGGGTCCGCGGCGCGCGCCGATGCGGTGCAGGATCTCGCCGCCGTCGCCGGGAAGAAGGGACCGGTGATCTGGTACGAGAGCTCGCCGCCGGAGGCGGTCCTCAAGATCGCCGCCGCCTTCAACAAGACGCTATCCCGACATCAAGATCCAATTCGTGCGCAACACCGGCGGCGGCGGCATCGCCGCGCGCATCATCCAGAATCGGAGGCCGGCGCGGCCACGGCCAGCTTCTTCATCGGAGACGTCGCGCAACTGATCCCGCTCAACCAGCGCAGCATTGCTGCTCGCGCGCGACTGGAACAGTCTCGGGCATCGATCCCACGCTCTCCCCTACGCCTTATGCGGTTGCCGCCACCGCCGCGCTCGGCGTCCTGGTCTGGAACAAGCAGCGGGTGGCGGATGGCGATCTGCCCAAGACCTGGGACGAGATGCTGGCCGAGCGGTGGCGCGGCAAGATCGGGCAATGGGTGCGCGCCGCCACGCTCGGGACGCTGGCCAAGGCCTATGGCGAGCAGCACATGCGCGACTACACCCGCAAGCTGATCGAGCTCAAGGCCGATGATCTATCCGTCCACCTTCCAGCTGGCGCAGCAGGTCGCCGCCGGCGAAGTCGACATCGGGATGGGCCTCTATCATTCGGCGCAGCCGGTGATCGCCTCGGGCGCGCCGCTCGGCCTGCGCTTTCTCGACCCGACGCCGGTCAACACGCTCTACGGCGCCGTGGTGTCCAAGGGCGGCAATCCGGAGGGCGCGCAGGTCCTGCTCGCCTGGCTCTCGACGCTCGAAGGCGCGAAGGCATACGAGGCGGCGATCGGGCGCGGCAATCCGCTGATCAAGGGAACCGAGACCAACGAACGCCTCGGCACGCACAAGATGGTCGAATATTCGTTCGCGGAAGCCGCCACCATCGAGAAGCTCGACGCCGAACTCACGCAAATGCTGATGGCGGCGGAGAAGAAGCGCTGACGTCGGTGCGCGACTTTCCGATCTGATTACGGTGACTCAGCGTTCGCTCCCGCTAATTCACTGGCCGAAGTCTGAACCATCCGACTTCGGCGGAGGGTCAGAGGTGGGGGCAGGCGTCGAGATTCGCGTCAGAGCATGCCCCCTCCCCAACCCTCCCCCGCAAGCGGGGAGGGAGCGCACCGAGTTCGCGCGCGCTCGCATCTGATCCGAGCGCTCAGCTCTCCAGCGGCGTGCGAAAACTGAGCAATGGCGGTCGCGACCATACTGTGCACCTCGCATCCACCAGCGGCGGCGCATTTCGCACGCCTGCAGCCCGCGCGCCTCGTTCCTGTCCTCCTGCTCGGGGCGCTGCTCGCGTGGCTCGTGCTCGGTGCCGCTCGCGGTGCTTGTCGTGAGCGCGTTCAAGCCGACCGGCCTGCTGCGCGATCCGGGATTCACCCTCACGCATGTGGTCGAGACCTATTCGGACCCGCAATTCTGGAGCCTGGTCTGGGCGACGCTGCAATTCGCCGCCGGCTCCACCGCCGTCGCCCTGGTGCTGGGCGGCGCGCTGGCGTGGCTGGTCGAGCGCACCGACCTGCCCGCGCCCAGCGCTGGTGCGGGCGCTGGTGATCCTGCCGATGGCGACGCCGCCGTTCCTGCTGGCGATCAGCTGGATCATCCTGCTGAGCCCGCGCACCGGCGTGATCAACTCGCTGCTCATGCAGACGTTCGGCCTCAGCGCGCCGCCGTTCAACATCTATTCGCTCGGCGGCATGATCCTGGTCGAGGGCCTCGCGCTGGTGCCCTCGGCATTCCTGATCCTGGCGCCGGCCGCGCGCAATCTCGACCCGAGCCTGGAGGAGAGCGCGCTGGTATCCGGCGCAAGCACCGGCCACCTCGTCTTTCGCATCATCCTGCCGCTGCTGCTCCCGGCGCTGGCGGGAACCGCGATCTTTCTCATGATCGTGAGCTTCGTGGTGTTCGACGTGCCCGGCACGATCGGCATGCCGTCGCGCATCTTCGTCCTCTCCAGCCAGATCTACAGCCTGGTGGCGGACAGCCCGCGCGGCATTCCCGAATACGGCAAGGTCAGCGCGATGGCGCTGATGTTCACCGTTGGGCCTGCTCGCGCTCACCTTGGCCTACCATCGGCTCATGCGGCACGCCGGCCGCTTCGTGACCGTGACCGGCCGAGGCTATCGGGCGCGGCCGTTTCGCGCTCGGACGACTGCGTTGGCTCGCCGTCGCCGCGGTCGGCCTCTATTTTCTGTGCGCGGTGCTGGCGCCGCTCCTCATCCTGCTGTGGACCAGCCTGATGCCGTTCCAGGTGCCGCCCTCGCTCGCGGCCGCAAGGATGGCGACGCTCGCCAATCACCGCGAGTTCTTCACCAATCCGTTCATCGAGGCGGCGACGATCAACTCCATCGTGGTGGCGCTCGTGGCCGCGACCGCCGTGGCCGCGCTCTCGCTTGCCACCGCCTGGGTGAGCATCAGGACCCGAGCGCCCGGACGGCGCGTGATCGACGCGCTCGCCTTTCTCCCGCTCGCCATGCCGGGCGTGCTGATCGCGACCGCGCTGGTCTACGTCTATCTCGCGGCGAAGATCATCCCGATCTACGGCACGATCTGGATCATCGCGGTCGCCTATCTCACCATCTATCTGAGCTTCGGCTCGCGCGCCATGAATGGCGTGGTGCTGCAAATCCACCCGGAGCTCGACGAGGCCGCGCGCATGAGCGGCGCCGGCCTGCTTGCGACGCTCCGCCGCGTGATCGTGCCGCTCACCACGCCGGGGCTGGCGGCGGTGTGGATCTGGGTCTTCGCCCATTGCCTGCGCGAGCTCACCGCCGCACTGATGCTGCAAGGCGCCGACAACGCGACGCTGCCGACGCTGCTCTACACCTATTGGTCGGGCGGCGGAGACCAACAAGGCCGCCGCCGTGGGCGTGTGGCTCGTCCTCGGCCTGCTCGCGGTCGTCATCATCTGGCAGCTGCTGCGCGACTTCGCGCACGCCGGCGGCGCAGAAGCCAGCCGCTCAAGCCAAGCTGAATGGAAGTCGGAGACAGATGCGGATCACACCACCAAAGTCGACCGGCGTCGATGAAGATCGAGAAGAACATGCCGCATCCCCATGCGCGACGGTGTGCATCTCGCCGCCGACATCTACCGGCCGCCGACGCCGGGCAAGGTGCCGGCGCTGCTCGCGCTCAGCCCCTACGGCAAGGAGCTGCAGGCGCTCGCGCTGACGCTTCCGCCGCAGGCGCGGCCGAGCCCGCTGTGGGACGGCGGCATCGAAGCCGGCGATATCAGCGCCGTGATCGAGCGCGGCTACGCCCACGTGATCGCCGACGTGCGCGGCACCGGCGGATCGGACGGCGAGCTTGTCGGCAACTACGACCTCGGCGGCCACGGCGAAGGCAAGGACGTCTACGACCTGGTCGAATGGATGGCGCAGCAGCCCTGGTGCGACGGCAATGTCGGCATGATCGGCATTTCCTACTTCGCCACCGTGCAGGTGATGGGCGCCGCCGAGGCGCCGCCCCACCTCAAGGCGATCTTCGTCAACGGCGGCCACTTCGACATGTACGAGCTTTGCTATCACGGCGGCATCATGTGGCTGATGCCGCGGGCGTCGCGCGAGGGCCGCGGCGGCGACAGCGGCGTCGCGGTGCGCAACGTCACCGGCAAGAGCAAACGCGTCTATTCGCGCGAGCAGTACCAGGCGCGCATCCGCGAGCGGCTCGCCGATCCCGACATCAAGCACTGGCCGAACATGATCCACGTGCTGAACTATCCGGAGACGCACGATCTCTGGCTGGACTTCGTGCTCAATCCCCACGACGGACCGTTCTGGCAGGACGGGCAGGCCATCAACACCGCGCACAAGATCAAGATCCCCGCCTACTTCCAGGTCAAATGGGGACGCGGCTGGACCGTCGACGGCACCATCGACTGCTTCAACAAGGTGCAGGGCATCAAGCGCCTCGACCTGCAGCCGCTGCCGCCGATGCAGGAGCGGCCGTTCCACGAATCCCACGACGAAATGTTCCGCTGGTACGACTATTGGCTCAAAGGCATCGACACCGGGATCATGGACGCCGACGACGCGCCGATCCGGGTGTTCGTCGAAGGCGCCAGGCGCTGGCGCGCCGAAAGGAATGGCCGCTCGCGCGCACGGCGTGGACCAAATATTTTCTGCGGCCGCGCCACCGGCTCGCCGCCACGCCGGAGCCGCTCGGCGCCGAGGCGGCGCCACCCGACGGGTTCTATCAGGCGCCGTTCACCGTCACATCCGACGTGCAATCGCTGAAATGGACCACGGCGCCGCTGCTCGGGGATACCGAGATCACCGGCCCGGCCGCGCTCTACGTCCATGTCGCGATCGACACCGACGACACCAACCTGATCGCCAAACTCTACGACGTCGATGCGCAGGGCAACCGGCAGATCGTCAGCTCAGGCTACCTCAAGGCCTCCCATCGCGAGCTCGATCCGGCGCAGTCGGAACCGTGGCGGCCGCATCATCCGCATAGCCGCTCGGTGCCGGTGCCGGCGGGCGAGGTGATCGAATACGCCATCCGGATCTATTCCTTCTCCAACCTGTTCAAGGCCGGGCACCGCATCCAGCTCGAGCTGATGTGCAACGAGCCGTTCGCGGATGCGTTTTCGCAACTGCTGCCGCCCGACAGCTATCACCTGCCGAGCGGGCGGGCGACCACGCACAAGGTCTTCCGCGACGCGCTGCATCATTCGCACCTGCTGCTGCCGGTCATTCCGGCGGAGGGGAAGGCGATGAGCCGGTGGATTGGTCCAACCGCCGCCATTGCAGGCGTGGTCCCGGACGCGGTGCAGCGCGAGCGCGAGCGAAGCGGTGCGCCGCTGATCCAGGACCGCCCCAGACTCAGAATGCGTAACGATCCCGGGTCCGCAGCGCACCGCTGCGCGCTGCGCCGCGCCCGGGACACACGCACTCAAATCAGCCCCGGCAAGAGGCGTCGAGCACGTCGGCCGCGGCTGCAACCCGGCAGCAATGCTGCTTGTTCGCTCCTGCCCGAGCCGTTAGCCTCATACAATCGAATAAGAACAAATCGCATCGGGTTCATGGGAGGTGCGCATGGCTGACGACCTCAAGATCAAGGTGAATGGACGACTCTCGCCCGTGGCCGCGAGCCCGGACACGCCGCTCCTCTACGTGCTCACGAACGAGCTGAACCTGTGGGGGCCGCGCTTCGGCTGCGGGCTCGCGCAATGCGGCTCCTGCTCGGTGCTCGCCGACGGCGTGGAGATCCGTTCGTGCGTGACGCCGGTTGGCGCCGTGGCCAACAAGTCGCTGACCACGTTCGAGGGGCTGGCCGCGTGGTACGCGGAGCAGAAGGGACTGGCGCAAGCGCCCGCGCTGCATCCGCTGCAGCAGGCCTTCATCGACGAGCAGGCGCCGCAGTGCGGCTACTGCTACAACGGCATGCTGATCAAGGGCTCGGAGCTCCTGGCGCAGACGCCGCGCCCGAGCGAAGCGCAGATCCGCTCGCACATGGACGGCCATCTCTGCCGCTGCGGATCCTATCCGCGCATCATGAAGGCGATCCAGCTTGCGTCCACCACGATGGCGGGAGCAACGCGATGAACGCCATCCTCACGGACACCTCCGCCGGCCCGCTCTCCCGCCGCGACCTGCTCAAGGGCGGCGGCGCGCTCGTCGTCGGCTTCTGCATCGGCGGCTCTGCGCTGCCGGCCTCGGCCGCGCGCGGCGACGCCGCCGGTCCGCCGGATCCGAATACGATCGATTCATGGATCGCCGTGCATGCCGACAACACCGCGACGGTGTATCTCGGCAAGGGCGAGTTCGGCCAGGGCAACACCACCGGTCTCCTGCAGATCGCGGGCGAAGAGCTCGATCTCGACATGAACCAGTTGCGATCGGTCCAGCTCGACACCAACACCGTGCCCAACCAGGGCGCGACGACGTCGAGCTCGTCGATCCATCGCGGTGGCCCGCAGGTGCGGGCGGCGGCGGCGGAAGCGCGACAGGCGCTGCTGGCGCTGGCCTCGACGCGGCTCGGGGTGCAGACCGGAAGCCTCACCGTTTCCAAAGGGGTGGTATCGATCGACGGCCACCCCAGCCGCTCGGTCAGCTACGGCGCGCTGCTCGGCGACAAGCCGTTCAACGTCAAGTTCACCGGCATCGCGCCGCAGAAGCCGATCAACCGCTACAAGCTCGTGGGCACGCGCGTGCCGCGGGTCGATATTCCGGACAAGATGACCGGAAAAATACGTCTACATGCAGCAGGTGCGGGTGCCCGACATGCTGCACGGCCGCATCGTGCGGCCAGCGCGGGCAAGGCGCCTATGGCGACGGCGCCAAGCCCGTCGAGCATCGACGAGAGCTCGATCGCCGGCATTCCCGGCGCGCGGATCGTGCGCAAGGGCGACTTCGTCGGCGTGGTCGCGGAGCGCGAGTGGGACGCGGTCAAGGCCGCGCGTGCAGCTCAAGGTCAGCTGGAAGGAGAGCGCGACGCTGCCGGGCAATGCCGACCTGTTCGACGCGCATGCGCGCCGCCAAGACCACCGACACCGTGATCGCGGATTGGGGCGATGCCGCCAAGGCCTTCGCCGGGGCCGCGCATGTGGCGTCCTCGAGCTACCGCTGCCCGTACCAGTCGCACGCCCCGTTCGCCGCCAATTGCGCGCTCGCCGATGTCGGCCCGAACGGCGCGCTGGTGATGTCCTCGACCCAGGACATCTACAACTCGCGCGACATGCTGGCGGAGGTGCTCGGATTGCCGGTCGCCAAGGTCCGCGTGCAGTATTACGAGGGCTCGGGCACGTTCGGCCGCAGCTGCTACGAGGACGCCGCGCAGGCCGCGGCGGTCATGTCGCAGGCGGTCGGCAAGCCGGTGCGCGTGCAGTTCATGCGTTCCGACGAGCTCGGCTGGGACGACTACGGCCCGGCCCATCTTGCAGACGTGCGCGCCGGCATCGATGCCGGCGGCAAGCTCGTGGCCTACGAATATCACGGCTGGCAGCACGGCTGGATGGTCAACGAGACGACGCACGAACTGGCGCTGTTGACGCCGCCGAAGGAGCGCACGACAGGCGCCGGCTCCATCCCGGTCAACCGCATGAGCACCGGCTCGATGTACGCCGTGGCGAACCGGCGCGTCGTCAGCCACGCGGTGCCGATGGTCGGGTATCTCAAGGGCGCGCCGCTGCGCTCGCCGCTCGACCTGTCGTTCGCGTTCGCGTCGGAGCAGACGATCGACGAGCTCGCCTTCCTGGCGAAGATCGATCCGCTCGAATTCCGCCGCAACAATATCGGCGACGAACGCTGGCTCGGCGTGCTCAATGCCGCCGCCGAAGCGGCGGCGTGGAAGCCGCGGGTCGCGGCCTCCGTCGCTGTCCGACTGCCGAGGTCGTGACCGGCCGCGGCATCGGGCTCGGCACCCATCACGTATCGTATGGCGCCGCGGTCGCCGAGATCGAGGTCAACCGGCGCACCGGCAACATCGTGGCCACGCGCATTTACGGCGCGCTCGACGCCGGACAGGTGATCAATCCCGCGCTGGTGGAGAACCAGATCGTCGGGCAGATGATCCAGGCCGTGAGCCGCACGCTCAAGGAGGAGGTGACGTTCGACAAGAACGGCGTCACCAGCCTCGATTGGGTGTCATATCCGGTGCTGCGCTTCGCCGAGCATCCGCACGTGACGCCGATCGTGGTGCAGCGCCTCGACGAGCCCTCGACCGGCGCCGGCGAGGAGGTGATGGGCGCGACCGCGGCCGCCGTCGCCAACGCGTTCTTCGATGCGACCGGGGTGCGGCTTCGCCAGTACCCGCTGACACCCGAGCGGGTGAAGGCGGCGCTCGCAGCCAGGACATGAGCGACGTCGGGCCCGGCGGCGGCCGTCAGCGCGGTCGCCGCGTTCCGTGAGCGCGATCCGACGCCCAAAGCCTGGGCGCAATGGTTGAGCGCAGAAGCTTTGGCGCCACAAACCGAATATCCTTCGCCCGCGTCGCGCGGGCGCGCACGGCCGTTTCGGCATCACCGGAGCGCCAATCCTTTGACTTGCCCACCTTCCCGTGATGGACAACCATGGTCCGCAAGTCGCGCATATTCAGCGTCATGCAGGTTGCCGGCAAATTGCCGGCGCCGGCTCCCACCAGAGGGAAAACGAGATGATCAGGAAAAAGGGGCTATCCGCCACTGGCCTTCTCGATAGGCTTATCGGTTGCTTTGGCCTTGGTGTCGCTGCCGGCCGCCGCCAAGGACAAGGTCAAGGTGGCCTTCATCGGTCCGCTCACGGGCGGCGTCGCCGCCAACGGCATCGGCGCCCGCAACTCGGCCGAGCTCGCGGTGAAACTGCGCAACGCCGACCCCAGGGCCAAATACGAATACGAGCTTGTCGTCCTCGACGACGAGTGCAAGCCCAATGTCGCCGTGCAGGTGGCGACCAAGGCGGGAGCCGACCGTTCGGTGATCGCGGCCGCCGCCCATTATTGCTCGGCAGCGGCCATCGCGGCAGTCGAGACCTACAACCGTCTCGGGCTGCCGATGGTGGTGTGGGGCGCGGTTCTCCCCGACATCACCTACCGCGCCAAATATCCGGAAGTGCATCGGGTCAACGGCACGATGATCAACCAGAACGAGGTCGCCGCCAAACTGATGACCGGCCTCGGATTCAAGAAGTGGGTGGTCATTCACGACACCACCGACTACGGCAAGGGCCACAACGAATATTTCTCGAAATACGTCAAGGCGAACGGCGGGCAGATCCTCGGCACCTTCGGCGTCACCGCCGACCAGCAGGATTTCACCGCCGAGCTCACGCAGGCAAAGGCGCTCAACCCCGAGGTCATCTACTTCGGCGGCCTCACGCCGATCGGCATCCGCGTCCGGTCGCAGATGGACAAGGTCGGCCTCAACGCGGTGCTGGAGGGCACCTCGGGCATCAAGTCCGACTCTTATATCCAGGCGCTGGGACCGCTGGCGGAGGGCTCGCTCAGCTTCATCGAGGGCGCCCCGATCGAGAAGCTGCCGGGCGGGAAGTATTTCCAGGAGCAATACGACAAGGCCGGCTACAAGGAGCCGCCGGAGGCCTACGGCGCCTTCGCGTTCGTCGCGATGCAGCTGATCCTCGACACGATCGAGCAGACCGGACCCGATCGCAAGAAGGTCACCGACGCGCTCGGCAAGATCGCGAACTACGACTCCATTATCGGGCCGGTCACGTTCGACGATCACGGGCAGAACACCGTGCCGCTGATCTCCAAATACGTCGTGCAGGACGGCAAATGGGTGATCTGGGAGGACAGCGAGTACGCTTCCGGCAAGCGCAAGCTCAAGCAGTAGATAAGCGACAGCGGGCAGCTCGCTGGCACCGGTGCGGTGCAACAGCATATCCGCCATGGACGGCTGTTAGCGCGGCGATTGCCCACGCGATCAGTGCTGGGTGATGGCGCGACAACGTTGCCGACAGCCGTGTTAACCGGTAATGCCGCACATCCCGTTCCCTCGATCCGAGATGACGGCGTGGAGATCGCGCTTCAATACCTGATCAACGGGCTCATGCTCGGAGTCATGTACGGCCTGGTCGCCGTGGGCTTCACGCTGTTCTTCGGCGTGCTCGACGTCATCAAGTTCTCCCACGGCGACGTGCTCACGGTCGGGGTGTTCACCGGCTTCGCCACCTATGTCGCGTTGAAGGCGGCGCAGGTGAGCTCTCCGCTGCTGCAGCTCGTCGTGCTCCGATCGTGGCGATGGCGGCGATGGCACTGCTCGGCGCGGTGATCGCCCGCTATCTCGTGCTGCCGTTGAGTTCGGCGCCGGCGCTCAACACGCTGTTGATCACGCTGATGCTGGGAACCGTGCTGCGCGAAGGCGTACGGCTGGGCTTTCCGACGGCTCGAACCCGAAGCCGTTCCCGGCGCTGCTGCCGACGACAGCCTACACCTTCGGCCATTTCACGCTGCGGCTGGACAGCCTGATGCTGTTGGCCGCGGGTCTGGCCATGATCGTCGCCGTCCATCTCCTGATCAACAAGACCAAGCTCGGGCTGGCGATCCGCGCGGTGGCGCAGGACGGCGAAACCGCGCGCACCATGGGGATCAACTTCACCGCGGTGGTGCTGATCACCTTCGCGATCGGCTCGGGCGTCGCCGCCTTTGCCGGCGTGATGAACGGCCTGTACTACAACGAGATCAATTTCAGCATGGGCCTGCTGCTGGGCGTATTCGGTTTCAGCGCCGCGGTGGTCGGCGGCCTCGGCAACATCTATGGCGCCATCCTCGGCGGCTTCCTGTTCGCCGGCCTGCAGACCATCGGCGCGGTCGCGTTGCCGTTCGCCAGCGCCTACAAGGACGTGTTCGCGCTCGCCGTCATCATCGCCATCATGGCCTGGCGGCCGACCGGCCTGATCGCGGAGAAATCGAGCGAGCGGGTGTAACGGCATGGCGACCTCGCCGAACAGCCGGTCTCCGCTTCCCGCGCTCGCCTGGGCGGCGGCCGCCACGCTGTACGGCATGCTGTTCCTCGGGGCGGAAAGCGAACGGGCGCTGGGCGCGCTGCTGGCGATCGCAGCCGCCGCGGTCGTGCTGGGTGCACGCTTCGGGCTGGTGGACCAGATCAGGGCGAGCATCGGCGGCAACGAGCGGGCCTTCGACATCGCCGCGGTCGCGGGCGTGCTCGCCGTCGCGTTCTGGTTTCACGAGGAGCATTTCATCATCCTGATGATGACCACGGCATTCCTGCTGATGGTCGCGGCGCTCGGCCTCACCATCCAGTTCGGCTATGCCGGCGTGGTCAACTTCGCGGGCGCGGCCTTCCTCGGGATCGGCTGCTACACCGCCGGGGTCGTCACCAAGTACACGTCGCTGCCGTCGTTCCTCACGCTTCCGCTCGGAGGACTGATGGCGGCGGTCATCGGATCGATCCTGATCCTGCCGGTGCTGCGGACCCGGGGGCACTACGCCGCGCTCGTCACCATTGCCTTCGGCATCCTGTTCAAGGTGTTTCTCGAGGTCAACGATACGCTGGGCGGACCGCAGGGCATCCAGGTCAAGCCGATCGTCCTGTTCGGCTGGAACTTCAACAGCCCGATCCGGATCGGCGACTTCACCGCGTCGTTCTACTTCTCCTATCTGCTCCTTGCGCTGGCCCTGCTGGTGTTGAGCTTCACGCTGGTGCGACGGCTCGAGCGCTCCTGGATCGGACTCAGCCTCGATGCGATCCGGCTCGATGAGACTCGCCTCGGCCTGCTACGGGCTCAACCTCGCACGCTGGAAGGTGCTGGCGTTCACGCTCGGCAATTTTCTGGCAGGGACCGCGGGCGCGGCCTATGGACACGTCCTGGGCTTCATCGCGCCCAATAACTTCACCTTCGGCGATCTCGCTGATCCTGGTTTCGATCATCCTCCTGGGCGGCATCGGCAACCTGTGGGGCGTCGCGGTCGCTGCCGCCTTCGTCGTGATCCTGCCGGAGAAATTCCAGGTCATCCAGGAATACCGCCTGGTGCTGTACGCGGCGCTCGTGATTCTCATCCTGCTGTTTCGTCCGCAGGGACTGCTGCCGCGGCAACTGCGCGACTATGTCCCGGGCTCCAAGGCGCGGAACGCGCAGCCCATGCCGAGGAGCGCGTGCGGTGACCGGAGCGCTGCTCACCTGCAAGGGCTTGACCTGCCGCTTCGGCGGCCTGGTTGCGCTTCGCCCGCGTGGACTTCGAGGTGAACGACGGCGAGATCGTCGGCCTGATCGGACCGAACGGCTCGGGCAAGACCACGCTGTTCAACGTCGTCACCGGCATCTATGGCGCGGACGAGGGCGCGGTCACGTTCGCGGGCAAGGACACGACCGCCGCGACGCCACAAGCGATCTATCGCGCGGGCGTGACCCGCACCTTCCAGCGTTCGCGCATGTGCCTGCCATTGTCGGTGTTCGACAATATCATGGTGGGCAACCACAAGCGGCTGAACCACGGCCTGGTCTTCAACCTGCTGCGGCGCGGCGCGTTTGCCGCCGAGCTCGCGCGCAACCGCGAGGAGGCCCGCGAGCTGGTGAAGGTGTTCAGCGCCGAGCTTGCCGACCGCATCGAGGAACCGGCGGCCGGCCTGCCGATGATCGATCGACGGCGGATCGAGATCTGCCGGGCGCTGATCAGCCGGCCACGCCTTGTGCTGCTCGACGAGCCGTCGGCCGGCATGACGCACGAGGAAACACGCCACCTGATGGACGACATCCTCCTGGTGCGCGGACGCATGCCGGGCCTGACCATCGTCATCATCGAGCACGAGATGGGGGTGATCGAGCGCGTCACCGATCGCTGCGTGGTGCTCAACTACGGCCGCAAGATCAAGGAGGGCACGTTCGCGGAGGTCGCCGGCGACCGGCAGGTGCAGGAAGCCTATCTCGGGGTCGCGTGATGGCAGGCCTGCTCGAGATCCTGGACGTCACCACCGCCTACGACAAGGCGGACGTGCTGCAGGGCGTCTCGCTCACGGTCGAGGCCGGCAGCATCACCTGCCTGCTCGGCTCGAACGGCTCCGGCAAGACCACGCTCATTCGTTCGATCCTCGGCCTGACCGCCGCCGCGCGCCGGGCGCGTCGTGTTCGACGGCAAGGAGATCACGCGGCTGCCGACCCACAAGGTGATTGCCGCCGGCGTCGCCTGCATTCCGGAGGGACGCAAGGTCTTTCCCAAGCTGACGGTGGAGGAGAACCTGCGCGTCGGCGCTTATCAGGAACCGTCCGGACGCGGTGACGCGCGCGCGCGCCGAGGACATCTATCGCCTGTTCCCCGCCTCGGCGAGCGCCGGACGCAACTCGCCGGCACGATGTCAGGGGGCGAGCAGGCGATGATGTCCATCGGCCGCGGCCTGATGCGCGCCCCCAAACTCCTGCTCGTGGACGAGCCCTCGCTCGGACTGTCGCCGCTTCTGGTCAAGGAGAATTTCAACATCATTCGCGAGATCAACGCGCGCGGCATCACCGTGTTCCTGGTCGAGCAGAACGTCCACCAGACGCTGGCGATCTCGCATTACGGCTACGTGCTCTCGAAGGGACGCGTGGTGGCGGCGGGGCGGCCGGACGAACTGGCGGGCCGGGCGGAGGTCCGCGAAGCCTATTTCGGGTAGCGGACCCCACCTCCGTCGCCTAAGGGTTACCCGTGCCTGCGGCGAGATGACCGCGTAACCGGCAAGATTGTTCATGTCACATACATCGGCGCCACGGCACCGTGCCAGGCCGCGCGCGCTGCGGGACGATCCGGGTTTCCAACCGCGCGAAGCACGCAACTGCGCAAGCAGCACTCGAGATGAAAGCCAACTCCTTGCAGACATCGTCACCGGAGGTCGAGGTTCCCGCGGCAAAGCCGTCGGCAGCCGTCGCGCGCGCGTGCCCGGCCTGCGGCGACACGAGACACCACGCCCTTCGCTTTCAGGACCAACGGATGCGACATCTTGCAATGCGAGGACTGCGGGCTCGGCCGCACCGAAACGTCGGGGTTTGATCCCGCAGCCTACTATACCGAGGATTATTTTTCCGGCCGGCACTCCGATGGCTACTCGGATTATCTCGGGGCCGAGCCGGTGCTGCGCCGCGAGTTCGCGCGCAGCGTCGAGTTCATCCGCAGCTATCGCGGCGACGGCAAGCTGCTGGAATTGGGCTGCGCCTATGGCTTTTTCCTGATGGAGGCGGCGCGCCATTTCGACGTGGCCGGGATCGAGCTGGCCGAAGACGCCGCCGACGCATGGCCGCCGTGCCGGTTTGAAGGTGGTGCAAGGAATGGCCGACGAAGCCAACCTGCGGCAAATCGGTCATGTGGATGTCATCGTTCTGTTCGATGTTATCGAACATCTTCCCGACCCGCGGGAGACGCTCGCGCTGTGTTACCGGCAGCTCAACCCCGGCGGCATCATCGTGATCACCACGGGCGACTTCGGCTCGATGGCCGCCAAGCTTGCCGGCGTGCGATGGCGGCTGATGACCCCGCCGCAGCACCTCTGGTTCTTCACCCAGGAGAGCATGCGCCGGATGTCCGCGGGTCTGGGACTTTCGATGGAGCATGTGGACCACCCCTGGAAGATCGTTCCGGCCTCGCTGATCGCCTTCCAATTGCGACGCATGCTCGGGAATGCGCCCGGCCAGCACGGCCAGCGCCGGTCGCGTGGGGATACCCGTCAACCTGTTCGACGCCATGCGTGTCGTGCTGCGAAAGGCGTCGTGATCGGCGTCCGTTTTGCACTGCCGCAAATCGTGCTGCGGCTTCGGCCGATCCGGGCACGCGCGGCGATCCATCGCAGCTGAACCGCTAGGAGAGTGGCTTCGACATCTGGTTCACTGAGCGACGATCGCGATGCATATCGTCATTTGCCTATCGCCCTGCGGGAGCGTGCTGATCCGCCGCGGGCCGCTTGCTGCCGCAGCCGGAACTTTCCCGGCTCTGCGATTTCTCGTTCGTCCGTACCATGTCTTGTTCGTCCCATGCCGTGGAAGCGTCAGATGGAACTTGTCTCGCGGGCGCAGGTCTATGTCGTCATCCCGGCCTATAACGAAGGGACGTTGCTTTCCCGCGTCGTGACCGAGGTCAAGCGCGCCGGCTATGCGGTGGTCGTGGTCGACGACGGCTCCGCCGACGCAACCGCCGATCACGCGCACGCCGCCGGCGCCGTCGTCGATCAGGCATCCATTCAACCTCGGCCAGGGTGCCGCGCTGCAGACCGGCATCGACTACGCGCTGACGCAAGCGGCGCAATTCGTGGTGACGTTCGATGCCGACGGCCAGCACCGCGTATCGGATATTTCCCGTCTCATCGAGGCGCTGGTCCGCGAACGGTGCCGATTTCGCACTTGGCAGCCGGTTTCTCGGACAAGCTCCCAATCTTCCGCCGCTGCGCCGCCTGGTGCTGCAGGCCGCAACGCTGTTCACGCGGCTGACGACCGGCTTGCAGGTCACCGACACCCACAACGGCCTGCGCGCCATGACCCGCCGCGGCGCCGCGGCGCTCACGCTTCGGCAAAACCGGATGGCGCATGCCTCGGAATGCCTCAGCCAGATCGGCAGCAGCGGGCTTCGCTATGTCGAGCAGCCGGTCACGATCGAATACACCGCCTATTCGCTGGCCAAAGGGCAGAACCTGCGCGATGCCGTGCTCATCCTGCTCGATCTGTTTGCGCGCAGGCTGTACCGATGATCGCGCAATTGATCCTCTCGGCGCTGTTGGCGGCAATCCTGCTGTACGCCTGGACCGAGTACCGGCGGTCGCCCGCGGTCGCCTTCCTGACCGTGGCGATCGCGTCGTCGGGGCTCTACTTCGTCTGGATGCCCGAGCACAGCACGCAACTCGCGGAATTGGTCGGGATCGGCCGCGGCGTTGACCTCATTCTCTACGTCTGGGTCTGCATCAGCCTGGTCGTTCTCCTCAACCTGCATCTGAAGCTGCGCACCCAAACCGAATTGATCACCACGCTGGCTCGGAAAATCGCGATCACCGACGCGCAATCGCGCAACACCTGATAACCAATATTGGCAATGTGTGACTCGTGTTGCCCGGCCCTGTGCCGGGCATTCACGTCTTAGGCCGCGTGTCGAAACGAGCCGCGGACGCCGTCGCTAAGCTGGCCATGACGTGGAGGGAGGGCGAAGCGCGAAGCGACCGCTCGCTTTCATTCCGGCCGAAGATCGAGCTCCTGCGCAAGCGAGCGCCACTGCGCCTGCTGCTGCCGGATGAATTGCGCGGTCGTCGCCGGCGGTGTCGGTGCCGCTGATCGCAAGGCCCAAGGCCGATGAGCCGCTGCTGGATCGTCGGGCCTGCGCAGGAATTGCCCGATCTGCCGGTTCAGCTGCGCCACGATGTCAGCGGGCGTGCCGGCCGGAGCAACCACGACCAGCCAGCCGTCCAGCTCGAAGCCCGGCAGCGTCTCCGCCGATGGTGGGCAAACTCGTCGAGGCCGGGAAAGCGTTTTGCCGAGCTCAGCGCGATCCGCCTCACCTTGCCGGCCCGCGCGAAGCCTTCCACGGCGGCGAAAGGAGCTGATCATCACCTGCGTCGGTTCCGACCGAGGTCTCCTGCATCATCTGCGCCGGTCGTGCGGTAGGGAACCTCCACCATCCCGATGCCCCGCGCTTGTTCAGGAGGCGGCCGACCACGACGCCCGAGGCCGCTGGTGGCATCCACGGCGTAGGACAGCTTGCCCGGTTGCGCCTTGCCGTAGGCGATCAGCTCCGGAAGCGTCTTCACCGGCAGTTCGGGATAGACCGAGACCACGACCGGGCCGCTGATTGGAGACCATGGCGACCGCCGTGAAGTCGCGCACCGGATCGTAGGGAATCGATTTCAGCAGGAACATGTTCGAGGTGAACGTGGACGCATTCGGCGAAGAACAGAGTGTAGCCGTCGGGCGCGGCGCGCGCGGCTCGCCTGCGCGCCGATAATGCCGGACGCGCCCGGCACGTTCTCCGACGTAGATCTGCTGGCCCAGCGTGCGCGACACGCCGTCGGCGAGCAGGCGCGCCATGATGTCGGTGCCGAGGCCGGGTCCGGTCGGCACGATCAGCCGGATCCGGCCGCGTCGGCCAGTTCGGCGGGGTGGTCTGCGCCTGCACGCGCGTGCCAACCGGCGGCCGCGAGCAGAACGATGCAGAACAGCGCGTGCAGGACCTTCTTCATAAAGCCGCCAATCGTCGTTGCCGTTTGCAAATCAGGTATAGGCGCACGCCCCGACGGCGGCAAGCAATGGCGCGGCGCGGCGGCGGCAGGCCGGCAGATATTTGACGCCAATTCAGCCAGCACCTAGCCTCATGCCGCCGCGCGCGCATCGGCCGCGGCGTGGTGGTGACCGTCGCAAGGAACGTTGCCCCTCGTACAAAAACGAAAGGCGCTTTCGCCGCAGTGAAAGCGCCGTTGGGAGGATTTGGTATGTTGCGCAGTCGTCCCTCTCGCAGTCCGCACATATTCCACCGGTACGGGCAGAGCTGCGGGATCTGCGGCCCGTCGCGGCGGAGTTTCTGGCCACTGCGGGCGCCTTCGGCGCCAGCACCGCGCTGGCCGCGCCCGCCGCATTGGCGCAGGCGCCGGCCCGAACCCAAGCTCATCGACGTGCATCATCACATCGTGCCGCCGTTCTGGTTCGAGGAGTGAAGACCGGATCTCGGCGCAGGGCGGCGGCCGCATCATTCCCACCTGGTACGGGTGGTCGCCGCAGGCGGCGCTTGCGGCGATGGACAAGAACGGCGTCCAGACCGCCATCATTTCGCATGACCACGCCCGGGATCTTTTTCGGCGATGTGCAGCAGGGACGCCGGCTCTCGCGCGCGTTCAACGACTACGCGATGCAGATCGTCAAGGACCATCCCGGCCGGTTCGGCCTGTTCGCCACCCTGCCGCTGCCGGACACCGACGGCAGCCTCGAGGGAGATCGAATATGTCCTTCGATGTGCTCAAGGCCGACGGCATCGGGCCTGATGACGAGCTACGGCGACAAGTGGCTCGGAGATCCCGCCTTCGCGCCTGTTCTCGCGAGAGCTCAACCGCCGCAAGGCGGTGATCTACGTGCATCCCGCCTCGCCACTGTGCTGCACGAGCCTCATGTCCCTACGTCCCGCCGTTCTTCTCCGAGTTCCAGCAGGACACCACGCGCACGATCCTCAGCCTGATCTTTTCCGGTTCGATCAGCCGGCTCCCGATATCCGCTTCATCTTCTCGCATGCGGGCGGCACGCTGCCGATGGTGGCGGGCGCATCGAGCATTACAGCACATTGCCTGCCTTCAAGGACAAGGTGCCGAACGGTTTCGACTACGAGCTCAAGCGGCTCTACTACGAGATCGCCAACTCGGCCTACAAGCCGTCGATGGCGGCGATCACCAATATGGTGCCGACGTCGCAGATCATGTTCGGAACGGATTTTCCGCTGGTGGCGATCGACGATACCGCCAACGGCCTCCGCTCCCTGGGCTTGCCGGCCGCCGAATTGCAGGCGATCGCGCGCGGCAATGCGCTCGGCTTGTTTCCGCGGCTGCGCGGGTAAACGCTCAATTGCCTCTCGAGCTTGATGCCGCCCCGGCGGATCACGTCACCCCAGCGTTTGCTGTCAGCGGCGATCAACGCGGCGAAGTCCTCCGGCGTCCCGAGCGGCAGCCGCAGCCCCTGCTTGGTCAGCCGCTCGCTCACCTCCGATGCCTCGTACGCCATGCGCGTCTGCGCATTGAGCCAATCGACGATGGGGCGCGGCGTGCCGGCAGGCGCCATCAGCCCGAACCAGGCGCCGCCCTCCAACCCCGCGAGCCCGACCTCGGCCGCGGTCGGGACATCGGGCAGCACGGGATTGCGCTGCGGCGACAGCATCGCCAGCGCACGCAACTGGCCGGACAAGACCTGTTCGCGCGTCAGCGACACCACGTCGAACATCAGGTCGACATGCCCGGCGACCACGTCCTGCACCGCGAGCGCCGCACCGCGATAGTGCACATGGGTGAGCTCGACGCCGGTGAGCTGCCGGAACTGCTCGCCGATCAGGTGGCCGCTGGCGCCGATCCCCTGGGATGCATTGGTCAGCCGCCGGGCTTTGCCATATGCGATGAGCTCCTGCACCGACTTCACCGGCAGCGCGGCCTTGACCACGAGCACGTTGGGCGCGGCCAGCATCAATGCGACCGGCACGAAGTCCTTGGCGGGATCGTAGCCGACCTTGGTCATATGCGGCAGGATCGCCAAGCGTCGAATGGTTGCCCATGATGAGCGTGTAACCATCCGGCGCGCCTTTGCGATGGCGTCGGTCGCGACGATCCCGTTGCCGCCGACGCGGTTCTCGACGATGGCGGGATGGCCGTCTTCGGTCAGCCGCTGGGCGACGATGCGGGCGGCAAGATCGCCGATGCCGCCTGCCGGGCGCGCTGACGACGATCTTGATCGGCTGCGATGGCGCCAGCTGTGCCGCGGCCGGTGCAGCCGCAACGCCGAGGCAGACGGCGAGCAGCGCGGCCGAAACGCCGCGCCCGACGCCGAGGGCTCCAAATCATAGTGTTTCCTCCAGACCCGGTTTCTTCGATGTTGTTCGCCGCCGCCACCGGCGTCCGCGTCACGGTCGCGCGAACCTTGGGAACAGGCGAAGCGCGTTGCCGCGCTCGATCGCCTGCAGCTCGTCCGGCGTCGAAGCCGAACGCGGCCAGGCCGGCGATGGTCTGCGCCATCATGCCGGGCGGCGCCCAGGGATAGTCGCTGCCGAACAGAACCTGGTCGGCCGACACCAGCGTCATCAAGGGCGCGAGCCCTTCCGGGCTGAGCCTGCTGGGCGACGTCATAATAGAGCCTCTTGAGCTCATGCGATGGCGCCGTTCGGAAGACGGGGATTGACCGTCTCCGTGATCCGCGCGAGCCGCGAGATCCGTCCCGCCAGCAGCGGTACGGCGCTGCCGGCGTGGGAGAAGATGTAGCGGATGTCGGAACACCGAGACAACGTGCCGCTGTACAGCAGGCTGGTCACCGCGCGCACGGTGTCGAACAGGAACTCGATCACCGCGTCCGCCACGTCGGGGATGAGCCCTTCGCAGCACGGCGCCGCCGTCGGGTGGAAGTAGACGACCGCCTTGCGCCGGTTGAGCTCATCGAATACCGGCGCGAAGGCCGCATCGCCCGGCCACTTGTCGCCGTAGCTGGTCATCAGCACGATGCCATCGGCCGCGAGCACGTCGAAGGCGTACTCGATCTCGCGCAGGCTGCCTTCGATATCGGGCAGCGCCAGCGAGGCAAACATCGCCGAACCGGCCGGGATAATCGCGCGCCAGCTCGGCCGCATAGTCGTTGCAGTGGCGCGCCACGCGCGGCTCTTGGCGACGTCACCCGACCACACGCCCGGATCGGACAGCGAGGTGATCGCGGTCGCCACGCCGTTGCGGTCCATCTCCGCGATGGACCGCTCCGGGGTCCATTCGAGCGGGCCGTGCAGCGGCAGCGGAGCATTGTGCCGGTTGACCCATTTCAGCCCCATGTCGGTGATGTAGCGCGGCGGCACGATGTGATGATGCACGTCGATGCGGTGCGGCTTTGCGGCGGCGGCGGCATTCGTCTGGGCGTTGTCGGTCTTCCGTTTCGGCGCCTTCTTCGTCGCCGGCACGCCCGTTGCAGAAAAAGACGGCAGGGCCGCGGCTCGCAGCAGCCCGCGCAGGGAAAGACGCCGTGGCGGTAAGCGGGCGATCGGGCGGGATGCGCTCTCCTCCAAACCAACTTGCATCGACATCAAGTCCCCACAACCTCCACGCCGAACGGACGAGGATGTTGGCCCCATTCGCGCAACCTGTCCATTTTGGCCTCCGGACCCTTCGATGAAATATGCGACCAACGGGGAATTGAATTCGTACGCGTAATCCCATTCAATTGCAGCGCCAGGCTGTGCTGCCGAGCGTCGGGGCGCAAATTGGCGGAATGCGAGAAGTCCCACGGGCGCACTCCGAACGTGTGTCCGCAAAGGGCCAAGAGACATCCCGGGAGGAACCGCATGGCTTCCGTCGCGATCCGCGACGTCAGAAAGGCCTTCGGAGCCGATCGAGGTCATCCACGGCGTCGATGTCCTGATCGATGACGGCGAGTTCGTCGTCCTGGTGGGCCCATCGGGATGCGGCAAGTCGACCCTGCTGCGAATGATCGCGGGGCTCGAGAACATCACCTCCGGCGAGATCCGCATCGGCGAGCGCGTCGTCAACAAGATGCCGCCGAAAGAGCGCGACATCGCCATGGTGTTCCAGAACTACGCGCTCTATCCGCACATGACGGTCGCCGCCAATATGGGGTTCTCGCTCATGCTGCGCAGCGCGCCGAAGAGCGAGATCGACCGCCGCGTCACCGGGCGCCGCCGATATCCTGGGCCTCGGCCCCTGCTCGACCGCTATCCGCGCCAGCTCTCCGGCGGCCAGCGCCAGCGCGTCGCCATGGGCCGCGCCATCGTGCGCGACCCCAGGTCTTCCTGTTCGACGAGCCGCTGTCGAACCTGGACGCCAAGCTGCGCGTCGCCATGCGCACCGAGATCAAGGAGCTGCATCAGCGTTTGAAGACGACGACCGTCTATGTCACCCACGATCAGATCGAGGCCATGACCCTGGCGGACCGCATCGTGGTGATGCATGACGGCCGGGTCGAACAGATCGGGGCGCCGCTCGAGCTCTACGATCGGCCGCAGAACCTGTTCGTCGCGGGCTTCATCGGCTCGCCGGCGATGAATTTTCTCAACGGGACGATCCGCGCCAACGGCGCGCTGGAGTTCGAGGGTACCAGCGGCGTCCGCCTGCCGCTTGCTGCGCGGCGCCGGCGGGAAGCGACGGTCATCCCGTGGTCTACGGCATCCGGCCGGAGCATTTCGTCATCGCCGAGGATGGCGCGGAAGCCGAGGTTCAGGTGGTCGAACCGACCGGCTCCGAGCTGCAGGTTGCCGCCAAACTCGGCGGCGACGACATCATCGCGGTGTTTCCGCGAACGCCATGACTTCAAGCCGGGCGACAAGATCCGGCTCAAGCCCGATCCGCGACTGGCGCATCTGTTCGATGAGCCAAGCGGCAAACGCCTCAACGCATGACAACGGAGGAAACAGCCATGACCATTTACCCGCCGTGCCCTGGTAACAAGCGGCACCGCGCTCGCCGCCGCCGGCGCGCTCACCGGTCCGGCCTTGCTCGATTGGGCCAAAGCCTGGGCGCAGACGGCGCCGTGGAAGCCGGAGAGCGGCGCGCAGCTGTCCATGCTGCGATGGAAATATTTCGTGCAGTCCGAGGACGACGCCTTCGTGGCGCTGATCGATGCCTTCACCAAGGCGACCGGCGTGAAGGTCAACATCTCGCGCGAATCCTACGAGGACGTGCAGCCGAAGGCCTCGGTCGCCGCCAATACCGGCGCCGGACCCGACCTGTTCTGGGGGCTGTACTCGCTGCCGCACCTGTTCCCGCAGAAATGCGTCGACGTCAGCGACGTCGCCGATTACCTCGGCAAGAAGTACGGCGGCTGGGTGCCGAGCGCGGTGACCTACGGCAAGAGCGGCAACAAGTGGATCGCCATCCCGATCTGCTACAGCGGCAACATGCAGAACTACCGGATCTCGTCGCTGAAGAAAGCGGGATTCTCCAAGTTTCCGGCGACGACGGACGAATATCTCGAATTCGCCAAGGCCACCAAGCGCAACGGAACGCCGGGCGGAATGGCGCTCGGCCACGCCTCCGGCGACGGCAACGGCTGGGTGCATTGGTGCCTGTGGGCGCACGGCGGCAATCTGGTCGACAAGGACGACAAGGTGATCCTCAACTCGCCCGAAACCGCGAAGGCGCTCGAATACGCCAAGCAGCTCTACGAGAACATGATCCCGGGCGTCGCCTCCTGGAACGACGCCTCCAACAACAAGGCGTTCCTCGCGGGCGAAATCCATTGGACCGACAACGGCATCTCGATCTACGTCGCGGCCACCAAGGATCCCACCAAGAAGGAGATCGCCGAGGACATGGACCACGCGTTCTGGCCGATCGGCCCGATCGGCAAGCCGACCGGAGCTGCACCTGATGTATCCGGTGCTGGCGATGAACTACACCAAATATCCGCAAGCCTCGAAGGCGCTGATCGCGTACATGCTGGAGGCCGACCAGTTCAACAAGTGGATCGATTCGGCGCAGGGTTATCTCACCCACTGCCTCAACGCCTATGATTCCAACCCGGTGTGGACCGCGGATCCCAAGCGCACCGTGTTCCGCGACGCCGCCAAGCGGTCGTTGACCGCCGGCGGCCTGGGCTCGGTCGGCGAAAAGGCGGCGACGGCGATTGCCGATTTTCTCGTGCTCGACATGTTCGCCAACTACTGCACCGGCCGCGAGGACGTGAAAGGCGCGATCGCACAGGCGGAGCGCCAAGCCAAGCGGATCTATCGGTGAGCTGCCGCGCCTGCAAACGTGAAGGCTCAACGCCGGCTGCTCGAAAAAGCCGCCGGTTTCGTTGACCGATATGCGCTCGGAGGTGAGGCCCTAGATGGCTGATACGCTGTTCGAGCGTCCGGGAACGTCGCGCGTGGCGCGCGACGTCACCGCGTGGGACCGGCTCAAGGTCCACCGCGACTGGCTCGGCATGTGGTTCATGCTGCCGGCGCTGGCGATCCTGATCCTGTTCCTCGCCTATCCGCTCGGGCTCGGGGTGTGGCTCTCGTTCACCGACGCGCGCATCGGCCGCACCGGCGCGTTCATCGGCATCGAGAACTACGAATGGCTGTGGGGTGACAGCGTTTTCTGGCTCTCGGTGTTCAACACGCTGCTCTATACCGTGGTCGCCAGCATCATCAAATTTGCGGTCGGGCTCTATCTCGCGGTGCTGCTCAACCACAGCCTGCCGTTCAAGGCGATCATCCGCTCGGTCGTGCTGATTCCGTTCATCGTGCCCACCGTGCTCTCGGCGATCGCGTTCTGGTGGCTCTACGACAGCCAGTTCTCCATCATCTCATGGTCGCTGCGCCAGGCCGGCGTCATCACCACGAACATCGATTTTCTCGGCGATCCTTGGAACGCGCGCTGGTCGGTGATCTTCGCCAATATCTGGCGCGGCGTGCCGTTCGTCGCCATCACGCTGCTGGCGGGATTGCAGACCATGCCGCCGTCGCTCTACGAGGCCGCCACCATCGACGGCGCCAGCCGGTGGCAGATGTTCCGCTACATCACCTATCCGCTGCTCACGCCGATCATCGCCGTGGTGATGACATTCTCGGTGCTGTTCACCTTCACCGACTTCCAGCTCATCTGGGCCATGACGCGCGGCGGCCCGGTCAACGCCACCCATCTGATGGCGACGCTGAGCTATCAGCGCGCGATCCTCGCCGGCTATCTCGGCGAAGGGGCGGCGATCTCGACCGCGATGATCCCGTTCCTGCTGGCCGCCATCCTGCTCTCGTGGTTCGGCTTGCAGCGACGGAAATGGCAGCAGGGAGAGAGCAATGACTGAGCTCCTCGCTCGCCGCGCCGAAGGCCATGCCGCGCGACTGCCGGCTGCCGATCATCTCCGAAGGCATGAGCTATCTCGAATCGCTGCCGCGGCGGCTGGTGACGCTCTATCTGCCGCTCGGGCTGATCATGCTCGTGCTGCTGTTCCCGTTCTACTGGATGGCGTTGACCGCCATCAAACCCGACGAGCAGCTGCTCGATCTCGACCGCTTCAATCCGTTCTGGACCTGGACGCCGACCCTCAAGCACATTCAGAAGCTGCTGTTCGAGACCCACTATCCGCTCTGGCTGTGGAACACGACCATGGTCGCCATGGCCTCGACCATCCTGTCCATCATCGCGAGCGTGCTCGCGGCCTATGCCATCGTGCGGCTGCGCTACCGCGGCGCGCAATGGGTCGGCGGCGCGATCTTTCTCGCCTACCTCATTCCGCCGTCGATCCTGTTCATTCCGCTCTCAACGGTCGTGTTCCAATACGGCTTGTTCGACACGCCGTTCGCGCTGATCCTCACCTATCCCACCATATTGATCCCGTTCTCGACCTGGCTCCTGATGGGCTATTTCAAGACCATCCCGTTCGAGCTCGAGGAGTGCGCGCTGATCGACGGCGCCAGCCGCTGGCAGATCCTCACCAAGATCGTGCTTGCCGCTGGCGATGCCAGGGCTGATCTCGGCCTTCATCTTCTGCTTCACGCTGTGCTGGAACGAGTTCATCTACGCGCTCACCTTCATCTCCTCGACCCAGCACAAGACGGTGCCGGTCGCGATCGTCAACGAGTTCGTTGACGGCGACATCTATCGCTGGGGCTCGCTGATGGCCGGGGCGCTGGTCGGATCGCTGCCGCTGGTGGTGCTCTATGCCTTCTTCGTCGAGCACTACGTGTCGGCGATGACGGGCGCCGTGAAGGAATAGCGACCGCATTTCCAGCGCGCGCACGCGTTGAGCGCCGACGCCGTCCCAGCCACAGCCGGCGCCCTCCTCTCGACAGAAGGGCTCAATCGCCGTCTGCGCGCGAAGACGTGCACCCGGCTGCTCCTGCGCGGGGTTGTGTGCGGACGCATTATTTTGGAGTATGGACGGTGGATGGAGTCGGAGGGGTCAACCGCCGGAGACTCGCCATGAAGACGATGCGCACCGCCATGATCTTGCTCGCCGTTGGCCCGCTGACCGCCAATCGATGCCCGCCCGAGCGGCGCCGAAACCTATCGTCCCTGGTGCGTGCAGTATTCCGGCCGCGGTGGCGCCAGAAGCTGCGCCTTCACCTCCTTCGAACAATGCATGATGACGGCGGGCCCCGGCACCGGCGGTTCCTGCGTGCAGAACCCATGGTATCTGTGGTACGGCCCGAACAGCGGCGGCACCACGGGCCAGGGCGGTCGGGCGAGGAGATGACCGGATCACTTGCCGCCAGTCGCTCGCGCACGAGACGTCAAACCGCTTTCATCGTCCACCGATCGCAGGAGTCGAGCCGGTGACCAACGCATGCAGATGCATTGATGGCCCGCGAGGATAGCCCACGATGGATCTGACTATCCTGGCCTACGCGACGCTCGGGCTTTCGTTGTTCGTGTCTGCGGTCAAGATGGGGGCTGGATCCTCCACGCCGATCCGCGGACCATCCTCAACGGGGACGCTGGGCGCTGGTCGCCCTTGCCGCTCTGGCGCTCGGGGTCCTGCTGTGGCTGGTGATGAGCGGCCGGTGGTCCTCGGCGATGATGCTCGCGGCCTTCATGCTGCCGATCTTCGTGCAGGCCGCACCTCGCTGGCGCGTTTTGTTTGGTCCCCTCAACGCCATGCGAAGCGACTTTCCTCCCATCACGCCGGATTTCAGCACCCCTCGCGGCGGCTTTTCGAATGCGCGCGACATGACGGATCCGGAACTGGTGCAGCAGTCGCTCGCGGTGTTGCGGGCCTATCTCGCGCAAGCCGGTGCGCAAACCGCGACGCGCAGATCGAGCACACGCCGGCGACGCCCGCAGGCCGGAAACGGCGCGGCGACGAGGGCGGGCAACGGGCGGCTTCGCATGTCGACGGAGGAAGCGCTCGACATCCTCGGGCTCGAACCGACCGCGAGCGCCCAGGAGATCAGGGACGCATACCGCCGCCTCGAGCAAAAGGTCGATCCGGAACTCGGCGGCACGCACTACCTGATGGCGAAGATCATCGAGGCCAGAGATGTTCTTCTGCGAGAATAGGCTGGGTTCGCTCTAGCGCGGTGGATTTGAAGTAGCGGCGTCAGGGGCTTCAAATCCAAAAGACGGCACCAGATCATAAATTCGCTGGTGTCCCTTCGGTTCGATCTTGTCCGAAAAGTCTGCAACTTTTCGCGATCATGCTCCAGGAGCGAGATGGCCCATCGCCGGCATGATCTTTGGCTGCTGATCCGGTTGGCCGCGCAGAACGTCGGCCGCCGACGGCTGCGGGCGGTCTTTCTCAGCGCAGCTGTGATGCTCGGCGTCGGCATCGCTTTCGCCAGCTTCGTCGCGGGCTGGGCGTTGCGCGACGGCATGGCGACCAGCTTTTCGCGCATGGGCGCCGATCTCGTCGTCGTCCCACGCGCGACGCTCGTGAATATCACGTCGAGCCTCCTGACGGTCCAGCCGACCGACGAGACTCTGCCCGCCGACCTGGCAGCAGCGCATTGCCGCGATCCCCGGCGTCGGACAAGTGGCGCCGCAGCGCATCGTCCCCGCGCTGGTCGAGGGAACGCCGCCAATCTGATCGCGTTCGATCCGGCGCGCGACCTCTCGGTCCTGACCTGGCTGGTCGAGCGCCAGCCGGGACCGGTCGAGGGCCTGATCGCCGGCGGCGGCCTCGCCGCACGGCTCGGCGAATCGCGTCAGCGTCTGCGGGATGCCGATGCGCATCTACGGCCGGCTCGGCAAGACCGGCGTCGGTCCGTTCGACGACTCCTACTTCCTCAGCTTCGGCGCACTGGCCGACATGGTTTCGTTCTGCCGCGCGTCGAGCGCGCGAGGTGCGCCCAGACCGGCGGCAAAGCCGCAAGACGACAGCCGCCGGTCGCCGGCATGAGCCATGCCGACATGTCTGCTCACCCGACCTGGCGCTCGATCGTGTTTCGGCCTTCCTGCTGCAGCTCTCGCCCGGCGCCAAGGCGGATGAAGTCAAGTTCGCGCTCGCCCGGCTTCCCGACGTCAAGATCGTCGAGGGCAACACCGTGATCACCTCCTCGCGGCAGGCGTTGAGCACGCTGCTCATCGGCATTGCGCGCATTCACCGCGTTCCAGCTCATCGCGCTGCTGATCCTGGTGTCGCTGTTGTTCTCGGCGATCGTCCAGGAACGCTACCGCGAAGTCGGCCTGTTGCGGGCGATGGGGGCGAAGCCCAATCAGGTGATGACGATCATTCTCACCGAGGCGGCGATCATCACCGGCCTGGGCGGCCTCGCCGGGCTCGGCTTCGGCGCTGCCATGCTGCTGATGTTCGCCCGCTCGCTCGGTTTCTATTTCGGCCTGCTCGGCGTGCCGTTCTCCTGGCCGCCGCTCGCGGTTCTGCAGATCAGCGCTGTTCTGGCGATCTCGTTTTCGGCGATCCTCGGTCTCGTCGGCGCCTTTCTGCCGGCGTGGCGGGCGCGCCGGATGGCGCCCTACGCGCTCATTCAGGCGGAAGGCCGGTGACGTGACGCTGTCGGCGCAGTCACTGACCAAACGCTACGGTACCGCTCCAGGCCACGAGGCCGTGCGCGACGCCAGCCTCGAGCTGCAGGTCCGGCGAGTTCGTCTCGATCGTCGGCCGGTCCGGCTCGGGCAAATCGACCCTGATGGCCATGCTCGGCGCCTTGACCAGGCCGACCGAAGGCAAGCTCCTGCTCGACGGCACCGATGTCTGGACGCTTTCGGAAGCGGAGCTGGCTACCTTCCGCTCACGCCGCATCGGCTTCATCTTCCAGTTCCCGAGCCTGCTGTCGAACCTGACCGCGGTGGACAATGTCGCCGTTCCGGCGCTGCTCGGCCGCACCATGGATGCCGGGCAGGCGTATGCGCGCGCGTACGATCTGCTCGCGCGTGTCGGTTTGCGCGGACCGCGCCGATGCGTATCCCGGCAGCATGTCCGGCGGCGAGCAGCGCCGCGTCGCGATTGCCCGTGCGCTCATCAATTCGCCGCCGCTGCTGCTCGCCGACGAGCCGACCAGCGATCTCGACGAGGACACCGAGACCGACATCATCGATCTGCTCGAGCAGCTGCAGCGGACGGAATCCTTCGGCTTCGTCCTCGTCACCCACAACCTGGAACTGGCCAAGCGCGCGCGGCGGACTTACGAAATGCGCCAGGGCGTACTCGCGGCCACCGACCTGCCGCAGGTAGCGGTGGATCCGGAACGCCCACGGCGCTTCGGACCAGCCGAGGTCGACGCGCCAGCGGAACTCGCGCTGTCCGCCGCGGTGGTTGCGCCCATTCGCCTCGGCTCCAGCCTGTGGCGCGGCGTTCAGATCTTCCTGCTGGCAGGAGCGGTGATCTTCGGCGGCATCCTGCTGGCCGATTTCGGGGTCGACAAATATCAGAAGATGCGGGTTCGGGAGCGCGAGGCACGGTCCTCGGCATTGCAGCATTTGGCGCTCAACAGCCTTCGCGGCGATGTCCAATCGGTCACCGACCTCGGGCGACGGGCGCTACGAATTGACGACCTATCTGCAGAACGTCGGCGGCGAGCCGCCGATCTACGTCATGTCGCCCGACCTGCGCGCCTATGTGCAGGTCAAGACCGTCTGGCAGGAAGTGCCGATGAAGCCGATCGAGGACAGCCGCGAGCGGCGTGCTCAAGATCGAGGGCAAGCAGACCTATCGCTATCTGTTCGACGCACGCGTGCGGGACTACGCGCAACTGCTGCCTAACTATATGCATGTGCGCTTTTCCGGCACGATGCTGGTCAGTCCCAGCAGCACGCCGAGCGACGACGTATTCGAGCGCAAGGACAATTACTACGTCTACCTCAAGCCGTTCGACATCGCCGACGAGGTGGTGCTGAAGCGGATGCGCTTTTCCGGGAAGCCGCCGGTGTGGATCCCAATGCCACCCCATTGAGATGTTGAGGAGTCCAGAATGGAGAGCGGATAATCTTGATCGCCGAACGACATTGTTGTGCAATAAAGCGAGCCATGCACGGAAAGTGGAGGAACTGGGCTATGTCTGACGCGCGCAAGCCAAGAATGAAAGAGGCCGCGGAGGACGCACCTCTTCCGAAGCTGGACGTCGAGAACCAGCCGAAACGCGCGCCGGACAAACCGCTGAGCCCCGAACAGAGCTATCTCCAGCGCAAGGCCGAAGTGGCGCGGCAGGATCACGAGGTCTTTTCCGAGTACCTCCAGGAAAAGATCGCACGCGAGCAGCAGCAAAAGGTGCAACTCGCCGAGCCGCCGCCGAAGGCGCCGACGAAGGTCAATCGCCGCAGCCTGCTGACATGGGCGGCCGGCACCGCGGTGGTGGGCGAGGCGGTCACGCTCGGCTATCCGATGGTCACCGGTCAGAGCATTCCGGCCCAGGGACTTCAGCACGGTGGCGGCACCTACACCGAGGCCCAGCGCCATCCGATCGATCGTGAATTCGTCAATCCCAAGGCCGACGTCGGCGGGCGGAATTTCGGCAGCTGGGTTCTTCTGATGCCGACCAAGCTCGGCGGCGGCACCTATGCGGTCAACCTCGAGACCGGCCGCGCGCTCGCCTGGATCTCATACTGGAATTACGGCGATTACAATCCGATCTCGCATCACCTGTGCGCCTTCCCGAGCGCGGATCCGGCAAAGGGCTTCGAGTGGATCAACAGCACGCAGGGCGGCAAGAATGCCCTGATCTACGGGATCCCCACCAACATCGAGACGCCGGGCGAAGGCTTCAACATCTATCGCGTCCGCTTTGACGGCGCCCAGATGGAGTTGATGGAGAACGTCGCGGAGATCCACCGGCCTCGGCCTCGGCGTCCACGTGACCATCGATCCCAAGACCGCCGAGCGATATTTCGTCACCGACGGGCAGAAGGACATCGCGGCGTGCTTCGACCGGCGCACCTCGCGGGTGATCGCGGCGATCAAATACGATTGGGTGCCCAACGTCCGCAACCTCGCCGAGGGCTGGCAGAAAGGCGGCACCCTCAAGATATCCAAGATCTATCCCGATCCGAAGACCGGCAAGTACGACTATCTCGGCACCAAGGGTCAGAAGATCGAATGGGAAATGGTGCCGATGGGCGAACTGTTCGTCGAAGAGGGGACGATCCCCGGCGACGATGTCCATGGTCTCTGCGGCGCCGACGGCACCATCTGGCATCCGTCCGGACGTTGGGCGTCCACCGTCGTGCGGCTGTGCGGAGGCCAGGTCATCCTCGACGCCGAGAAGAATTTCGAGCCGGTGGCCTTTCTCCAGTTCAACAAGGATGCGCCGAACCAATACCCGATCAAGAAGATCGACAACGATCACTGGGAGGTGACGTTCGACAAGATCTTCTCGCCCGGCCACGAGGTCGGCTTCTCGCCCGACGGCCGCTTCCTGCTGCATGATGAACAATCTGCGCGAGAACAACTGCTCCGTCTTCGATTCGAGCGATCCCGATCCGCGCAACTGGAAAAAGATCGCGCATATCGAAGACCCTCTGTGGCGCGGCAAGTATCCGAACCCGTTCCACATGGTCTTTTCCATGGACAGCTCCAAGCTCTACCTCTCGATCCTCCACCCTCGCCCGCCAGCAGCGGCGTCATGGTCGTCGATACCAATACGTGGAAGATCAAGAAGGAAATCCAGGGCATCGGGCCGGACATGCAAACCCTGGCCATTACCTACGACGGCAAATACGTGGTGGGCGTGTTCAGCGGCTTCCAGCGGCTCTCCAGCGGCATCGCCTTCATCGATGCGGAGACGGACGAGCTGGTCGGCATCTGGCCGAGCAATGGCGGCCACCACGACTGCGTCATCATTCCAACCAAGCTCGAGCACATGAAACACACGAGGTCGTGCACTCTTCTGACCGGCACGCCTCTGCCGCCCGTACCTCGCGCATCCATCGTGCGAGTTCGGGCCGGACGACAAGCGCACTGACCAGCGTCGCACTCAGCTCGATCTCCGGCCGGATAGGTCAGTGACCCGTCGGGCCCGAGGTGAGCGCCGCCAGTCATGCGCGCCTCTCCACGATGCGACCTTGGGCCGAGAATATGGAATACGGTCTTGCCCGCCGCGATCAGATAGTCTGCGATGATACGGCGGTGGCACCGCCACCAGACCGCCTCGGCGCACATGATGGCGCACCGCTGCTCCTGACCCAGCGCGCAGGCGCGCGAAACCGGAATGAAACGCTTCGGTCAGGCCGTAGTCGGCATAGTTGTGAAAGGTCTGGTCTTGCCAAAACGCATTTACGCCTGGCTCAACTTCGTGCTGCTTTCCGCGCAGAGCCTCCCAGCGCGGCGATGCGCTCGTAGCCGATCTGGTCTTGCGCGAGCGTTTGCGGAAGAACGTCGTCATTGAATTGCGGGTTTGAGCGCGATCGCGGAACGGTTCGAACGTCGACCACGAGATCTGACTTTGCTCCCCCTTCAGCAAATCCACGAACTCAGTCACGCGCGCGGCGTGGAATGGCCAATGGTGAAAAAGGGGGACGTCATATCCTTCCAACCCAGATTCCTTCAACCCAGGCTCGGCGTATGCGCTCTCGCGGCGAGGATTGAACGCGATACGCCACCAAGCGGGGTCTGGTTCCCATCTTATCACGGCCTAGCCAAACCGGCGGCCACCACGTCAACTCGTACGGGCCGCGACACCCGCCCCCGAGGTCAGTTTCCCATGGCCGCCTTCGCGGGTGTGGATCCTCGCGCCAGATGACGTTGCCGACATCGTCGGCGACCAGCAAGCTGCCGGCCCGGTCGATCGCGATCGCCGACCGGGCGGCCGAATGCCTCCCGATCCGCGTTGAAGCCGGTGAGGACGTCCGACGGCTGTCCCGGACGGCTGACCGGTGGCGAACGGCACAAAGATGACCTTGTATCCGCTGCGGGGCTTGCGATTCCACGAGCCGTGTTGCCCGACGAACGCGCCGTTCCTGTATTGCTCCGGTAGCGCCGTGCCCTGGGCGAATGTGAGCCCCAGAGAGGCGGTGTGGTTGCCGAGCGCATAGTCCGGGCACGATCGCTTTGGCCACCAGATCAGGGCGCTGCGGATCGACCCGGTGTCCACGTGCTGACCGTAATAGCTGAACGGCCATCCGTAGAACCCGCCGTCCTTCACCGAGGTCAGGTAGTCGGGCACGAGATCGCTGCCGAGTTCGTCCCGCTCATTCACCACCGTCCACAGCACCCCGGTTTCCGGCTGCCGAAGCCATTCCGTTGGGGTTGCGCAAGCCCGACGCAAACACCCGCGATTGGCCGGTCGCAGGATCGATTTCCAGAATGGCCGCGCGGCGATCCTCCTTGTCCAGTCCATTTTCGGCGGCGTTGCTGTTCGACCCCACGGTCGCATAGAGATGCGAACCGTCGCGGCTGGCGATAATGTTCTTCGGTCCAGTGATGGTTGATGGGACCGGCAGGCAGGTCGGCGACCTTCACGCCCGCCGCGTTGATCTGGGTCTCCCCATCCGCATACGGGAAAGCGCAAGATCGCATCGGTGTTGGCGACGTAGAGGTCGTGACCGATGAGCGCCATGCCGAAAGGCGAGTTGAGGTCTTTGAGGAAGACCGATCGGGTCTCCGCAACCCCGTCGCCGTCGGCGTCACGCAGGAGAGTGATGCGGTTCGCGCTTGGGACGCCGGCGCCGGCCCACTTCTGCGCCATGTGAAAGAAAAAGCCTTTTATGCCTTTGGCGTCCTCCGGCCGCGGCGGGCCATTGGTTTTCGGCCACGAGGACGTCGCCATTGGGAAGGACGTAGAGCCAGCGGGGGTGATCGAGCCCGGTGGCGTAGGCGTTGACCGCGAGGTCCGACGCCGGCGTCGGCTGAGCGCCCTCAGGCCAACCCTTCGCGGCGGCGATGTTGACGGTGGGAATGAGCGTCGTGTTTGGCGGCGATATGGTGGGGTTGGGCCCGATCCCGGCCTGCTCGGGCAACTTGGCGGCATCGCCGCAGGCGCTGAGAAGAAATGAAACTGATCCGATGATCAATAAATTCGTGCTTATCTTCACGGCGAGCTCTCTCGCGATAAGCCAATCCCAGCCCGCCCGCGTGGTTGAAACGCTGGCGGCCGACGATCGGCTCCCCAGCGGCTCTGCTCGCGGCGTCATATGCCGCCGTGCTAATCCCGGCTGGGCCGATCCGGCGCCGTCGTAGAGTTCGCTGGCATCGGGAACCGGCGCCGCTCCCCCGGTCTCTTTCGCAAAGCGAGGGACATTCTCAGATGCAAACTCGGCTTCTGCATCGAAGACAACGGCCAGCGGACCCTTCAGTCGTCCTCGAGACCGGCGAGGGAAGTGCTTACTGGACCTGATCTCCAGCGATTGTGCGACCCGCGAACACGTACTGCGGCCCAAGTCACGGCGATCGGTGCACTAAGCGACGTCGTGCTGGATGCACTTCGATTGGGACAAAAAGGGATTATCTGTACGCTGATCCTGGTGGCGCGCAGAACAGGTCGGCGTCGCGTCTCTCATCGGCGATGTCGCCGGAAGCTCCCTCGGGCGAGCCGGCGCTCCATCTCCACCTGGTCGTCGCGCCAAGCGCGATGGATCCGCGATGGCCGGGCACTTGGGCGAAGCTCACGTTCGGGCCCCGACCCTGCAGTCATCATGACCGAAAGTCCCCGCCGCACCTGCGCAAGGTCAAAGACCCGGAATCGGGGTTGGCGCTCATCCGGCCTGCGGCGTGACCGACCCCATCGGTTGAACTCCCACACGGCGTTCTGGGACAATGGGTGGCCTCATCCCCAGTGACCGCGACGCGCACCCTCCCGGCCTTGCGCAAGTTCTCCGGCGATCGATCCTGTCGCATTTGAAGATCAATGGGAGCCGAAGGGATCGGCAGATCTGCTGGTCGGCCCCGAACATACCGCCCCTCGCATCGGCAGCGGGCGAGTGCCTCGTGCTCGCCACTCCCGTCATGATCAATCTGATTGAGGCAGCGGCGCTCGCGGCCGTCGAGCACCTCCTCCCGGACGGTCATCAAAGTCTCGGCATCCATCTCGATGTCCGCCATTTCGCCGCCACGCCGCGAATGCGATCCGCGGCCGAACTGATCAGGATCGATGGCCGCACGCTCGTATTCCAGAGTCGAGGCCCACGACGAGAAGGAGCCGATCGGTAACGGCTCGCACGAGCGCGTCGTCGTCAATGTCGCGCGTTGACCAGCGCATCCAGAACAGCTTCAAGATAATGCTCGTCGACGACGTATCCCCGGCGAGCACCGGCGCGTTCGCCGACCAGATCCGCGGCTTGCTCCGGCGCGTAATGAATGCCCAGTTGCGCAACTCGGCGACCGCCTGCTGAAGGACTGCGTGTTCATCACGGTCGCGCCCATGCGCGGCATCTCCTGATGAAGAATTCCGCGGCCGGCTGTCATCCACTGCACGTCGCCGGCGCCAAGCGTGCCGCGATTCCTCAAGGCTGTCGCCGTGGTCCACGGTCCCGCGCAGGACATAGGTAATGGTCTCGATCCCGCGGTGGGGATGCCAGGGAAACCCGGCACGGTAATCGTCAGGCGATCGTTGCGGAAATCGTCCAGCAACAGAAAGCGATCGAACTCGCCGGTGTCTCCGGAAGCCGAAGGCACGACGCAGCTTCACCCCGGCCCCTTCCATGGTCGGCTTCGATCTGACGATCCGCTTTACGTGGCCGAATGGTGACGTTTTGCGCTCATTGGTTATCGGATGATCAAGATGGTGTATGTGGGAAACAGGGAACAAAATAGGTAGTGGTTGACGAACGCCGCGCGCAGCCAAGCCTCGGTCTCCCTCCCCGCGCCAGCCGATGCCTGGAAACCTCGCCGCCGCCTAATGCCGGCGGAGGCTCAGGCACCACTACAAGATTCCGACCTTAAGACCACACCCAGAGGTTTGTCGCCGTCGGACGCCCGACGTGCTCGCTCCTCGCAGGGGGCAGACCAGACATTGCAGGCTGCAGAGGTATTCGTCATGCCTCCTGATGGCGGGCGGCGAAGGGGTAACTGCCTCGGCGCTCGCGCCATCTACCTCGGCAGCACTGTCTACATCGAATTCACGGCACCAATACGCGGAAACTACGATCGGTCAGAAAGTTTCGAGCGGTTGTGGGGTCTTCGGTGATGCTCAATGCGGATGTGATCGACTTCTACAGCCGGGTCGACGTCGGCACCAAGATCATCGTGCCGCCAAACCACAATAACGTTGCAGCGCTTGCCGCTTTCGCCGCAGGCGCTGACCGCCTGACTGTAAAATCCGCGCCAGCATCCACGCGAGCGTCACGGAATGATGCGCACCCGGACTCTTCGTCTGGTTCACGGGCGGATAGCCGACATCTTCCACAAGATTGAGAGGAACATGAAAACCGAAGTGCGGAATTCTCCCTCGCGGCCGTTCTCCTGGGCTCGGCTGGCGTCACTGCGAGCCATGGCGGAGTGCCAGATCGCCGACGCCAAGCTCGAGGAGGCCATCCTGAATAAGCCCGACGCCTCGGCGTATCCCGCTAGTCTTCAGGCCGTCCGCGATTCTGCGCAGCCTGCGGGACGCCGCCTTACCCTGCGGTCCTACGGCCGTCAGCGAGTGATTGCGAGCGCCTCTTCTTGGGCAAACATCCGCGAACTCCTGGCTTCAGGCCCCCCACGGGCAGACCTGGGAGACAACGACGAGGCGAAAGCCGACAAGCAGATCGCCGCGCTGCGAGCCAAAGGTTCAGCGCGGCGGGCAACGTGAGCGCAGGGCCGCCGTGGCCGACAAGGATGCCAAGCCCCTTGTCAGAGATCGACGAGCTCGCACCCCGGCTTGAGGGCTGGACGGTCACCGGTGTAGAGGTCTCGAAGTTCCGACGACAAGATCGTGGGCGAGGTCAGGAACATCGTCTTTGGGACGAAGGACCGACCGCTGGATTATGCGATCGTCGCCTCAGGCGGGTTTTTCACGCCTGGAAGGGACAGCATCGTCGCACCGATCCGGTCGCTCAAAGCTCTCGCAGGACCGCGTGAGCTTCTGCCTTCCGCATCATCTCAAGGAGAGCGACCGTGACGACCGTCCCCTTCCTGTGCCCGATCAGGATTACAAGTGGCTGTCGGATCAAAGAGTGGCGCGCCCATGAACGACGCTATCTTTCGAGGCAAAGTGAACCCGCCGCGCTTAACCTCTTCGGCGACAGTTACCGCCTAACCCGAAAGGACAGGGAGCGCGGCAGTGACGTACAAAGACCAGCGTTGGAGAACCGCAAGAACGCGAGGAAGCACGCTCAGCATCAGAACCAGCAGGAACAGCCTCGCCAAAACTGGCTTTCACGGTAAGAAAGATCTGTTAGCGCATCTTGAGGAGAACATCCGCGATCTTGGGGTCACGATCGAAACTGATGATCAAAACCGGAACCATCGGTCTTAAACACTTGCGTCATCGGAAATCGCAAGGGTGTGCACCCGATCGCTATATGTTTCATACGTCAAGGAAAGAGGTGGGCGCGCGCATGATGTAGCCGGCCCGGTAACTGCCCCCTCACGCTAGCGGAAATAGACTTGTATCTCCTTGATTTTCTTGAAAGAGGCGGCGGAGTTAGGACAAGTCCGCTCACCCGTTACGCAATTTGTTGTCCGCGTCAGCCCCGCCCGCGATTGGCTCAAGCTCAAGAACTCCGGCAGTTCAGCGGTGACCCGGGACGAACCAAGTCGCGGCCAAGCACCCATTGCCTCGCCTGACCGCCAGCGATTAGTTCCTGGGTCCCCACTGCCAACGGGAAATAACGTAACCGCGCGACCGCCGTAGGTGCAACCAAAACTGTTAGGCAATTGATGCATACCACTGGCGCATTAAATCCGGCAGCCAGTGCCTGGGAGAGAGAGCCTTGGTCCATTCCCGCCCGTAGCCCCGCCGTTTGGCTAACGAGCTGACCACATGGAAAATTCGCCCCCCGCGTCCTTGTCGTAGAAGACGAAATCGCTCACCAAGGATGTTCCCCCAACGCAGCTGGTGAGCGGCTTTTCTTGTCGCCAAAGCGTGACTACTGGCGAAGAGGCTCTGGTCAGGCTGGATGCGGAGACGAAGTACCGCGCCGTGATTACCGATGTGAACCTGGTCTGCCAAGGTCACGGATGGTGCGGGCCAAGCGAGCGCGTGAGAAAAATTAATTGTTTACATGACTGGCAGCAGGTGGACATGATCGGGCTCGCTGGCGTCCCAAATAGTGTGCTGCTTGTGACGAAGCTTCCTGCGGCTGCGCAGGTCGTAACTGCGTGGTGTCCCAGCTTAACCTAGCAACACCCCCCCGGGACCTAACGCTCTGCCAGCAGAACGCCCTCACCGCCGCCGCGATCTTCGAGAACCCTGCCCATGCGCGCCGAAATCAGTCGCGGATGCAGCGCCAGTCGCTGCCGAACGTGATCACCGCCGACTTCTGCGGCTCGGATTTGTTCTGCCCCACTCTGCTCTTGAATCGGGTCTGTAAATGGCCGCTGTTTTCCCACAGATGTTCCGCGCGAAACTCGACGCGCGGTCCACCACCACTGTAAGAAATAGCCGTAAACTGTGTTGCTGAACTCTGAGCTCCCAATTGCCGCATTTCACCGCCACCACCAATTTTTTCACGTAGGTCGTTACACTCATCTCGTTACTCATCCTGCGTCTTTATGCCGATTGCAAATACTTCTTCAGAATCACTACGAGGGCCGGTCCTCGCGTATGATCGTCCATCCTCAACCAAACTTCACTTCCATGCACCGCCTTCAGCATCAGCGCGACGGCGGCAACCTGTTCGTTTTGCGTATCATTATCATTGAGCTCAGATAAATAGTCAGAGCAAACTCGATCCTGCGATTTTTCATCTAGTTAAAGCCATTGTGTGGTGCGCGAACTGCCGCGATAGGAGCAATCTGACATGACCACCATTCTCGTGATTGTCGTTATAGTTTTGCTCCTGGCGGCAGCGGCTTGTGTCGGCCGTAGCTGGTACTGACGCTGGTATCAGCATGTGATATTGAACGACCGCCGGCTCGCTCATGAACGATGCCCCGGTGAAACGTATTGAGCGCGGATCAAAGATGGCCGTTGCGCTTAGAGCAGTCCACCCGGCTCCGGGCAGGCTCTGATTACCGCCCACGAGGCCGTGTCCTTTCAACTTTCTTGCCACATCGGACGTGAGAGCGGCACAGTTGTCTCGCGCTCCCAAACGGAAGGCCGCTTGAGTGCTGTGGCGCTTTGCGGCGTTACGCGGCGGCGGCACTCACCTCCTCGTCGCCCATCGGCGGTAAGGCGCCGTGCGCGGAAGACCCACCCCCTTGTCCGCCGGCGAAACGATCGCTTTTCGCCACTCGGCGAATGATCGCAACCCCGTTTCGAATCATACGGTTGAACGTACCTTATGAATTGGCGTTAGTGACGCAGTGAGGGCGCGAGGGGCGGATCATGCGCTGAAATCCCCTCCGCGCCCCACCCATGCTCACATCGTCTCCTGGCCGGGGTGGTAGACCGGTAAACACAAATGCCGTCGCGAGCTACGGAGGTCGAAACGAAGCATTTTTATCACCGTAAGCGCTGGCACTAGCGCGCCACATGCGCAAACGCACGCAGCACGCTTCTACCTTCGCAGACTATTCAGGAACGTCTTTTTCGTTAAAACCAGATAGACCGGCGTACTTAGAACAGAGCGCTCTGAAGAGCACCTGCAAAAAAGGTGACGAGCAATACGTAACTGAACGAAGTACAAT
>ERZ1370068.7620-contig-6526_pt1 | contig 53187 bp, 62 predicted proteins | sample MGYA00561227_ERZ1370068 | MGnify/ENA primary metagenome ERZ1370068 (study PRJEB38410, sample SAMEA6850437) | metagenome | study: Metagenomic assessment of the ecological functions of the soil: analysis of the soil microbiota associated with the... | reverse complement strand
TGTACTTCGTTCCGGTTGCACGTATTGCTACATCGCGCGCAAACAGCACCCTGACCGCATCCGGACAGCACGGTAATGGCGGCACGCTCGTCGTGTCTGCCCCCGCCGGCATGGTGATCATGGAGAGCAAAGGTAACGCTCACCGGCAACGGACCGACCGGGACCGGCGGCGATGCCTCGGTCGACGGCGTCGGGATCACGATCAACCGCACGCGCATGACGCCGATGGCCGGACCTTCGGCGGCAGAGTTGCGCCTTCAATCAGAGCGGCGGCGGCCGTTCCTTCCTCGAGCGCAGACGTCGACGCTCGAGACAGCGGCACGATCGAGGCGCTCGCTCCGGGCGGCAACCTGACGGTCGCGGCAGATTTCGGGTGGAACCCGCCGGCTGCGTCGGCTTCCGCCGCCGGCACGCTCAACACGGCGAACGCCGTCCCCGACGCGGCGATCACGCCGACCGTGCCCCTAGGCACCGAGCGCTACGCGACGACCTCGCAGCGAGGTCGTCGACGTAGCACCCACGGTCGCCGAAGTGCCTCGTAGCGCTGGTGTGCGGCGTGAGCCGAGCGACGGTCGGATCGACGTCCATGTAGTCGAGCGCCGGACGCGTGAGGAGGCGTGTAGTCGGCGGTGTTGGCGACGCCGTTCTTCAGCATGCGGTGGGCGAGGATGACGTCCGGCCCGCGACTTGCGCCCGTCCGCCGATCACGTGCTCGACGAACGGTCCGTAGTGGCCGATCGCTTTCAGGCGGAGCTTGTCGACGCTCTCGGCAGCAGGGACAGCCGCAGCTGAAGTCCGCGGCGAGCTCCGCGCTGCTTGGCGCGGAACCCCGTGAATCCGCCCGCAGCACCTCGAGCAGGCTCGCGGGCGGCAGCACCGTGCCGTTCGGGCCGAGCGCGAAAGATGGCGTCGCCCTCGATGCTTTGTACCTGAGCGGCGGCGCGATCCGCCGGATCACCTCGTCGAGGAGCTCGGCGATGATCGCCGGGCCGTGCTCGAGCTCGGTCGAGGTCAGGAAGGCCGTGAAGCCTCGAGATGTCGGCCAGGACCAGAAAACCCGCTCTTCTTTTCGCTCATGGGTCTCGTTCCTTCTTCGTCGTTCCGACTCGCGCCGGCGGCCGACCGTGAAATCGCGCCGGGGCATCGTCAGCGCTCCAGCGTGGCCTTTGATGACGGCCGTGCCCTGCTCGATCATCGCGCGGATGTTGCCGGCAATCTCGTGCGGCAGCAGGTCGGCGATCCACACGAAACGACAGCCGCTGCTCCTCGGGAAACATCTGCGCCGACGCGTTGTGATGCGTGAAGGGCGGGCCGACGACGGACCAGGCGACCCGGCGTGTCCCGTCGTCGACGTCGACGATCGAGCTCGCGGGCGACCCGGCCGTTCCCGAAGGTGACGATGCGGGCGCCGTCCTCGAGCTTGGTGTCGACGACGAACCCCGGGACGAGCCGGGTATGGAGCGCGCCGACGTCGCGGAGCGCGTCCCACGCCTTTCGGGCGAGCACGCGATGTGTGTTTCCTTGCGAATGGATGCCATGGAGATCTCCTTTCGGATGCTGGTGTGGTGATCCCATTCAGCAGCCATCGGCGACGGCGCTGAACTTCTGGCGAAAATTGCGGTCGGAGCGGCTTCGTGCCAGGTTGCGGCCCCTTCACTCTGGACGGAGCCTTCGAATGGACAAGACCGCCGCCACCCTTGATCGCTGTTCGCCGCCGGCCCCGAGAACGTCGAGCGCCGCGCGGCCGCCATGCTGATGCTCGCCGAGCTCGGGATCGACGCCAAGGAGGCGCGCGCGGTCGCGGCCGGCGCGGTCGCGAGCCCGACGGTCCTGCAGGAGTACGCGCTCCGCTGGTTCGAGAAGCTCCGTCCCGAGGACGGGATTGGCGGCGCTGGTGCCGCTCTTCGACACCGGTGATCCGGGCATCCGCGAGCGGGTACGGCGCCTCGTCACGGATTTCGGCGGCGCCGCCGTCGCCGAGCATCGCGGCCTTCGGAAAGTCGGCGCCGCGCACCTGGCTGCCCGGGGCGGTCGAGGTGCTGGGCGCGATCGGCACCGGGCCCGCGGTGCGGGCGCTCTTCGAGCTCGTGGCGCGCGGGGACTGGGAGCTCGTGCGCATCGCCGTCGAGGCGCTCCACAAGCGGACGCGCGATCTCCCCGAGAAGGGACGGGCGCAATTCCTCGAGCACGTGCTCGCGGCCGCGATCCGGCCGGCGGTCGTCGCGAGCCCGATCGCGACCACCGCGATCATCCGCACGCTCGCGAACCTCGGGCTGCCGGGTGCGCGGGTCTGGCTCCTCGCCGCGGCGACTCGCGGCGACGCGCTCCGACACGCGCGCCGAGGCGCTGCGCGCGCTCGCCGCCTGTCTTCGCCAGCAGAAGCTCCTCGCCAAGGAGGTGAGCAAGGTGACGGCGATGCTCGCCGACGCCGACTTCCCGCGCGTCGTCCGACCGGCGCTCGATCTCCTCGAGACGCATCCGTTCGGGAAGGACGACCAGGCGTTCCTGCTCGGGCTCCGCGCGAGCCCGCACGTCGCCGTGCGCTCGTTCGCGACCGCCAAGCTCGGCGCCAGCGAGGCGCCGCGTGCGGTCTCCGCCTTGCTCTCGAGCCTCGACGACGCGGAAGCCGTGCGCCGCTCCGCGGCCGGCTCGCTCAGCAAGATCCCCGAGGCGCGCCAAGCCCTCATGAAGCGCTTCATCGACGCGACCGACGCGAGCACCGCGTTCACCATGGCCGAGACGCTCGCCGGCTACGGGCTCCCGTGGCGGCGGCCGACGCTTCGAGCAGATCTGGAAGCGCTACGTGAAGGCGGTGGAATCCGAGGACCGCATCCAGGGCGCGTTTCTCCAGTTCCTGCGCGCGACCGCGCCCGACTTCGCCGCCGAGTCGCTGCGGAAGCTCGCGGCGAGCTTGCTTCGCGCCGGCCGCGCCCGCGACGCCGCCCGCGTCCGGACGCTCGTCCGCGACATCCCGGGCAGCGACGTGGAGGACGGCTATCAGCTGGCGCTGGCGCTCCTGAAGAGCCGGAAGCGCGGCCTCGACCACCCGATCCGCCGTCCCGACGCCGCCCTCGACGTGCTGATCGAGATCGAGTCGGCCGGGTTCTCGACCGGACCGCGTCTCCGGAAGGAGCGCAGCCTCGACGCCGAGGAGCTCTACGCGACCGGGTTCGCGCTCGCCGAGACCAACGCCGCCGGCCGGGCCATCGCCGAGGACGTGCTCGCGCACCTCGCGAAGAAGCAGCCCCGCACCAAGATCGGCAAGGCGGCGAAGAACAAGCTCGAGCTGCTCTCCGCCTAGGAATCTGCCGCGATGCGGATCGGCACGGGATCGCTGCTCGTCGCGTCGGTCGTGGCCGGCCTCGGGGTCGTCGAGCTCGGCCTCCGCGCCTTCGCGTGCGAGCCTCGCGGCCGGCTCGGCGGCGCGTTTCGAGCTCGACGCCGACCTGATCTATCGCCTGCGCGCCGAGAACGCCGTCACCTGGTGCTTCGGCCGAGTTCACCGAGACCTCGCACACCAACGCGCTCTGGCCTCCGCGGCCGCGAGATCGCCCCGCGAAGGGTCCGGGGACGCGCCCGGATCGTCGCGATCGGCGACTCGTTCACGTACAGGCACGGCGTGCAGGACGACGAGACGCGTATCCCGCCGTCCTCGAGACGCTGCTGCGGGCGCGCGGACATGACGCGGAGGTGGTGAACGCCGGCGTTCCTGGCTACTCGACCGACCAGGCGTACACCTGGGCCGTGCGCGACGGCCTCGGGCTCACGCCGGATCTCGTGCTCGTCGGCGTGCACTGCTCGGACGTCTCCGACAACTACGAGTCGTCGCTCTACGACGTCGACGGCGACGCGGCTCGTGCGGCGCGCGACGGCGCGGACACGCATGTACCGGCTCGGCGCGGTCCTCGATCTCGTCCCGAGGGTCGTGCGCGAAAGCCGGGTCTTCGACCTCCTGGTGTCGTCGCTCCGAGTGGCACGACGCGCCGGATGCGCGTCCGCCGGTCGCCGACCTCGACGCGTGGTCGCGCGGCAAAGATCCGCCTCGAGATCACGCCGACCTGGCACTGGCTGCGCGGCCGCGCGCGCGGCGGCGCTCGCGGTCGTGCTGATGCCGTGCAAGAAGGCGCTCGTCGCGGCGGTCGATCCCTGTAGCGCGCGCTTGCGCGCCTGGACCCCTATGGCCCGCTCGCGCGCACGACCTCGCCGCCGCCGGCGTCCCGTGGTCGCGAGCGCGGCCGCGATCGCCGCGAGCCACCGCCGATCTCCGGACGCTCTTCTTCCGCGACGACCCGCACCTGAATTCCGACGGCGACCGCGCGCTCGCGCGCTGGTTGCCGGACTTCGTCGAGGCCGCGGGTCTCGTCGCGGCACCGCCGCGCGTGATGGCGATTCGTGCCCCGAACGGATAGCCCCGGAGCTGGAGAGCCCATGCCCCTCGCGATCGACGTCTTCTGGTCCTTCCGGAGCCCGTACTCCTACCTCGCGACGCCGCGCCTCGTGGCGCTCGCTGCGGAATACGATCTCGACGTGCACGTCCGGCCGGTGCTGCCGATCGCGGTTCGCATCCCGGGCTTCTTCGCCACCGTGAACCCGCTCTGGCCGCCGTATCTCCTCCGCGACACGATGCGCATCGCGCAGCACCTGGGCATCGACTACGGCTGGCCGCGACCGGACCCGATCGTGCAGGACTATGCGACCCGTCAGGTCGCGGCCGAGCAGCCCTACATCCATCGTCTGACCCGTCTCGGCGTCGCGGCGGCGCGAGCGCGGACGCGGTCTCGCCGTTCATCGCGGAGGTGTCGCAGGTCATCTGGAACGGCAAAGTCGCCGGTTGGCACGAAGGCGCGCACCTCGCCGACGCGACGCGCGCGTGCCGGGCTTGACCTCGCCGAGCTCGATGCGATCGTGAGTCGCGATGCCGCGCGCTTCGATGCCGCCATCGCGAAGAATCAGGAGGACCACCTCGCCGCCGGCCACTGGGGCGTGCCGACGATGGTCTTCCAGGGCGAGCCGTTCTTCGGACAGGATCGCCTCGATCTCCTCGTGTGGCGTCTCGAACAGCACGGACTTTCGAAGCGTTAGGTCGTTCGGCGAGCAACCTCGAACCCCCTGTCGATTCTCCGCGCTCCCGAACGACATGAGGGGAAAGGGAGAGACGGCATGAGCCATGGAGATTTCGTCTGGTACGAGCTTTCGACCAACGACCTCGCGGGAGCGATCAAGTTCTACGGGGGCGTCGTCGGGTGGGACAATCAGAAGTTCGAGGGCACGGGCGGCCCGCCGTACTGGATCTGGACCGCGGGCGGGAAGGGCATAGGCGGCCTGATGGCGCTCACCGACGAGTCGAAGAAGGTGAACGCGGGACCGAACTGGGTCGGGTACGTTCAGGTCGACGACGTCGACGCGATGATCAGAAAGCGGTGGCGCTCGGCGCCACGACCTGCCTGCCGCCGCACGACATTCCGACCGTCGGCCGCATCGCCATGTTCGCCGACCCGCAAGGCGCCGTCCTCGCGATGATCAAGCCAGAGGGCGAGGACCAGCCGCCTCCCGAGGGCCCGGTGCCCGGGAACGTCGTGTGGCGCGAGCTCCTCGCCAACGACGCGGCCGCCGAGACCTGCTTTTACCAGGATCTCTTCGGGTGGAAGGAGACGCAGTCGTTCGAGATGGGTCCGAACGGCACCTACCACGTATACGGCAAGAACGGCCGCGACCTCGGCGGCATGATGAAGCGCCCGGAAGGCTACCCGCTGGCGCCGCATTTTCTCTACTACGTCCACGTGCAGGATCTCGACGCCGCGATCGAGCGGCGTGAAGCGCGGCGGCGGCAAGGTCTGGATGGGTCCGATGCCGATCCCGTCGGGCGAGCGGGTCGCGCAGTGCGCGGACCCGCAGGGCGCGGTCTTCGCGTTGCACGGAAGTAAGCGAGAAAGTCGTTCGGAGTGGGATCGTCGGTCACCCCGAGGAAGGGGAACCGATGATCCCACGCGCTGCGGATTGGCGGGCCATGCGCGATCTACGACTTCACCGCGGCAAGCGTCCGCGCGGACGCGATCCCGCCGGCGCTCCCGTGATCAGAACTTGCTGAACCAGCCGCCGCCCGGCAGTGGATCGAACGTCTCCTCGAGAACGGCACGCGGGTTCCCGTCGATGCGGATCAGCAGCAGCATGTTCGCCCGGTCCACGGCGGACAAGTCGCCCGAGCTCTCGAGCCAGACGCGATTACCGTGGCTCCCTCGCGGGTATTGCACTCGAAGGAAGCGGACGCCGGCCTCCCGCGGGTCGAACGCGCGGTTCCGGTAGTAGCACGACCGGCCGTGGTCGACGCAGGAGCCGCCCGCGACGTGGACGGCGTACGCCAGGGTCGCGACGGTGAACCCCGTCGGCGTGCCGTCCAGGCAGACGACCGGCGGGGTGACGCCGAGAGGAAGCTCGGCAGCACGCCGCTCGCGCAATTCCAGATCTCGATCGTGAAGTCGGTGCTCGGGTCGAACGGCTGCTCCGAGTAGTGGGCGTGGAAGAAGAAGGTGTCCTGGGGCATGCGGCCGGATGGTGATCCGTGCCGCCGCCGATCGCACGCCGATCGCCGCCACCAGGGCCGCGACCGAGACTGCCACGAGGCCGAGCTTCCGCTGTCCGGTCATGCGAGTCACCTCCGCCGCCGACGACCATGATCGCGCCCGACATTCGGGTCAATCGCCGCCTCCATGTCGAAGCTCATGGCACATCGGTTGCCGACCGGGGCGATCTTCGACCCGACCGGGACGTGGACGGGAAAGGTCGTCTGCAGGGGCACGAGCACGGCGTTCGCGTCTACGACGCGCGACGCCGACTGCCCGTGAGTGTTGGCGCCCACCATGACGAGAAGCCGCTGGTCGAGCGCCGTCGGACTCACCCTGGCACTGGTGTTCTCGAGCGCAGCTCTTCCCGGTATCGTCCACGCCGACTCATGGCACTGCGCGCATCGCCTGGTCGGTAGCGGGCAGACCGTCGACGAGGTGTACGAACGCTGCGGCGCGCCCGTCGACCGCAGCTTCGCGACCGAGTACGTCACGGTCCGCGTCGCGTACGACGTCGCGGTGACGCGAGCCGTCCCGGTGGAGCGCTGGCTCTACAACCCGGGGCCGCGGCAGTTCCTGCGCTACCTCACGTTCCGCGACGGTATCCTGGTCGCGATCGATGAGGGGTCGTACGGGTACTGAGTCTCGTTCGAGCCGTACGAAGCGTCAGTCAGCTATCGGTCCGCCCCGACCGCCGTCGTCGGCAACCCAAAAAACGCGCGCACCTGCCCGAACGACCGCCGCGTGGCGACGCGCGTTCCTTCGGCGGTCCAGTGGCGATGCGATGCGAGCAGATGCATCGGCTCGGTGGTGTACTGCGTAAACGGCTCCTGCAGAGATGACCTCGATCCCTTTCTCTGAAGAGCGGTCTTCGCCGCCGTCGTGATCGGAAATACCTTCCGCCTGAACTCCTCGGCCGCCGGTGCGATCAGTGTCACGAATCGTATTCCGCTTCAGTAAATCCCCGGCACGACCTTCCACGGCACGCGCGCCCGGTACTCTTCCCAGTACGCGCCGTATTTCTTGAGGCAACGCTTGTCGTCGCGCGTGGCGCGGTCGAGCAGCAGGATCGTCAAGAACGTCACATAGACGTACGGCACGAAGCTGAGTGAAACCTGCGGGCAGGCTCCACGCGAGCGCCAGCGTGATCTCCGGCACGTAGTGGAAGTGTCGCGCCACGCCCCACCAGCCCGAGGCGAGTAGCAGGCTGTCGTGGTGCTTGCCGTCGGCCGTCGAGTAGCGGGCACGGATCAGCTCGGGCGCGCGGCCCCATACCGTCGTCGCGCCACCGGTCGCGCGTACGCGCTGGCGTTGCGCGTCGGCGGCGTAGTTCACATAGATCGCGCCGATGCCGAGCAAGAAGATCGCGACGGCTACCGGCCACGGCCAGTCGTGCGGGCGTAGCACGAGATACTGGGCGGTGAGCGCGTAGACGGCAGGCACCCAGGCGAGCACGCCCCAGCAAATGTAGTAGCCGAAGCGGTCGTGCATGATGTCGAGCGACGTGAAATAGCCGCTCTCCCACCAGAAGAACTTGAACAAGTAGACCACCGTGATCGCGACCGACACGAGCATCGCGTTGCTGATGTGTCCCGTGAGCTCGGCCTGCTTCAGCGCGAACGCGCACACGATGATGCTCCAGCCCATCATGCTCAGGCGGCAGTTGATGAGCTGTTTGAGGTTCACGCCGAACAGCGCCGGGTGCAGCTCGACGCCCCAGTAGTAATCCCAGATGAAGTTGCCGGTGACGCTGCGGTCCTCCGACGTCGGCCGGTACACGCCTTTGAAGTACAGGAAGAGACAGAACACGAGGGCGAACAGGACGAGCGTGGCGAGGATCTCGCCGAAGTGATCCACACGATGCCGGGACGGAAGACGCCGAGGTAAGCGAAGCCAAGGAACAGTGCGTGGGTCACGAACCAAGCGGCGACGCCGTTGAGCTTGTAGCGCGGCCGGTTGCCCGCCGGCGTGATCGGTCCCTCGAAGACCGGGCCCGGCAGCCACCGCAACAACAACGCCTCGACGGCGACGAACACGAGAATGATCTCGGCTGCGGTCGAGCTCGGCCACGGCCAGTGCGCGGCCACCGCGCTCCAGCCCGCGCGCGTGAGCAGCGGTGAGAGCGCACCATCGAACGGCGCGAACGTACAGACGATCCAGAAGATGATCGCCGCCGGCGGCGTGACGAGGATGAGGAGCAACGGGCCGACCGTCGTGCGTACGAGATCGACGGCGCGGCTGTCGCTGCGCGCTGCCCAGGTGGTCAGTCGTTCTACCGAAGTGCCGTCCGCCATCGCGTCATCCCCGCGTGCGGGGCGATCCTATTGCGCTGCCGTCTTCCGTGCCATGGTCCCGTGGCGCGCGCTCCCAGAGTGATCCAAAGGGCTTCCGGTTGACGACTGATTCTCGGCAGTCCGCGCGCCTTCGATACCCCGCTGCGGTCCCATCACCAGGTGATGGTCACGTTGGCGGCGACGAGACGGGGACGGGGAACGGCCCCACCATGGAGCAACCTATGCGGGAGCCCGGCGGTCAGCGCCGATGCCACGGCGGGCAGCAGCGCGGCAGGGTGTCTACACCTTCTGCGGGATCAGCTCGACTCGGGATGCTGTCCCGCGACGTCATCGTCGGGGCGTTAGCTACGCAAGGGCCCGAGGCGGTCAAGTTCGAAACTTGCGCGCGGCCGCCGGCCGCCTTTGCCCGCGAGCTGGGTGCCACCCGCCGCGCGAGGCTGGCACCGTCTCGCCGACGTTGCTAAGCGCACCGCGTGCGGCGTGTCGGGAAACGCAGCGAAGTCCGGACCGGTCGTCTGCGCGCCGCGGATCCCTTCGAGCTGATTCGCTGGCTCGCGCGCTCCGCAGACCGATCCCCGCAAGGCACTCGCGGAGCTGGTGCAGAATTCGCTCGATGCCGGCGCGCGGCGCGTCGCCATTACCCGCGTTCGCGAGCGCGGTGTCACCGCCCTGCGGATACTCGACGACGGGGACGGCGTCATTCCGGATGTCGAGAGGCCCGAAGCGCTCGCGCATGTCGCTACCACATCGGCCATTCGCGCAAGCGCAATCTGACCCCAGAACAGCGCCGCGAGCTGATGTTGCAAGGTCAGTACGGGATCGGCTTGCTCGGCTTCTGGCCAATCGGCGCCGCGCTCGAGATGCGCTCGCAGGTCGGTGCAGGCGATCCCTGGGTCCTCCGGATGTGGGAGGACCGTCCGAGCTTCGAGATCGCGCCGGTTCGCGGTCGCTTCGCGCTCGAGCCGGGCACGTGGACGGAAGTGGTCGTGCGGCAGCTGCACCGCCCGGCCTTCGTCACACTGACTGGTCGTCGGGTTGCGGACTATCTCGCCGGCGAGCTGCGTGGGCAGCTCCTCGCCCGGGGCGTGGACCTCACCGTCCACGACCGGATCGCGCGCGGTACGGCACCCAAGGTTCGCCGAGTCGAGCCCGTGCGCTTTACCGGTGCGCGACTGCCGGCGCCGGAGACGCTGCCCGTCGACGGCTTCGGCCCGATGCGCGTCGAGCTCTACCTCGTGCCCGAGGGCAACGAGCACGTGTCGCTCTCGGTCTCGTGCGGCGGCACGGTCGTCTACGACGACCTCGCCGATGCGCTCGACGGTCGCTTCCGGCGTCAGCCGTGGACGTCAGGCGCTGAGGCGGTCTCCTCGAGTTTCCCGACTTCGCCAGTCGCACCCGGGTCACGACGCGGCGTCTTGCTGGACGAAGCGGCGCAAGCGTTCGCGGTTGCCGTCGAACGCGAACTGGAACCGGTCGTCCGCGCGGCGCTCGCCGCCGAGGAGCGCCGGCGGATCGAGGCCGTCGAGACCGATCTCGTTCAGAAGCTCGAGCGGGCGTTCCGCGATCTCCCACGTGAAGCCCCGAGTACGACCTCTTCGCCGTCCGGCACGGGCGATGCGGGATGCGTCCGCCACGCCCGATCTCGGGTCAGCGGCTCACAATGGACTGGCGGCGGCCATCCCCTCCGCCGCGACTACCGTGCACGAGGAGGAGCCGCCGGCGTTGCTGCCGGCCGGGCCGCTCTGCCCCGCGTCGAGATCCGGCCGGCGCGTCCCGCGTCGAGGCCTTCGGGCGGCGCCACCTGCGTGCTCGCGTCACGGACGCCGTCGGCACGCGAATCCTCGAGGGCGTGGCCTTCGCATGGAGCGTCGACGGTGGGACACTCGAACGGCTCGCAGGGGAGGCGCCAGCGGCGATCGCCGAGCCATGCGGACCACCCGCGGAGCGCGACGACACCGTCGTCTTCGTCGCTGGCGCGAGCACGGGACGTGCCCGCGTCACGGTCTCGGCCCGTGGCGCCGGCCGCGAGGCCACCGCCGAGGCCGAAATCGCGATCGTCGATGCGCTACCGGAGTCGGGGGCACGTGCTGGTATTCCGGAGCCCGCCTTCATCGACGACCCCGGTGGCGAGTGGCGTTCTCGGCTCACCGCCGGCCGCTGGGAAGTGAACGGCGGCCATCGCGACTTCATCGCCGCGGCCGCAGCGCCGCGCCGGAAGCTTCGCTATCTCGCATCACTCCTCGCGAAGGAGGTCGTGCTGCACTCGTTTCCGATCCCGCAAGGCGGGGCGCTCCTCGAGCGGCTGGTGTCGGTGATGGCGTTGGCGGAGCCGCGGTTGGAGCGGGGGTGAGGCGAGCAGTCCATTTTACTCATGAGTAAAGTGGACTATGCTCCATTATCGTGAGCCCGCGTTCCCGCTACCTCGAGTCGACCGTCGCGGCCGTGCTCCCGCGCAAGATGGCGTTCGTGGGCGGCCCGCGCCAGGTGGGCAAGACGACACTGGCGCTCTCGCTGCTCGGCATGAATGCCGACGAGACCCATCCAGGCTACCTCAACTGGGACAACCCGCTCCATGCCGCCCGCATTCGCCGGCTGGAGCTGCCGGCGGGCGAGCCGCTCCTCGTGCTCGACGAGATCCACAAGTACGCGCGCTGGCGCAATCTCGTGAAGGGGATTTTCGACACCGAGAAATCGCGCCTTGCGATCGTCGTCACCGGATCGGCGCGTCTCGACTACTACCGGAAGGGCGGCGACTCGCTCGCCAACCGCTATCGCTATTTTCGCCTCCATCCGTTCTCGCTGGGCGAGCTCGGCTCCGCGCCCACCAAAGGGGACGTCGACGCGTTGCTGCGCTTCGGGGATTCCCGGAGCCGTTCCTGCGGCAGGACGAGCGCGAATGGCGCATCTGGCAACGGGACCGCATCACGCGGGTCGTGCGCGACGACCTTCGCGACCTCGAGCACGTCCGGGAGATTTCGCTGATCGAGCACCTGGTGGACCTGCTGCCGGAACGGGTCGGCGCGCCGCTGTCGATCAAGAGCCTGCGCGAGGACCTCGAGGTCGATCACAAGACGGTCGAGCGCTGGCTCACGATGCTCGAGAACCTCTACGTGTGCTTCCGCGTCGCGCCGTTCGGCGCGCCCAAGATCCGCGCCGTCAAGAAAGAGCGCAAGCTGTACCTCTGGGACTGGTCGATGACGCCGGAGGGCGGTCCACGCTTCGAGAACCTGGTGGCGAGCCACCTCCTCAAATACTGCCACTTCGTCGAGGATACGGAGGGCCACGTCATGGAGCTCCGCTTCCTGCGCGATACCGACAAGCGGGAAGTCGATTTCGTCGTCCTGAAGAACCGCAAGCCGCTGTTCGCGGTCGAATGCAAGAGCGGCGAGCGCGGCGTCAGTCCGGCCGTCGCCTACTTCGCGGGCGAAGCGCAGTCCCGCGCTTCTACCAGGTGCATCTCGGGGACCGGCATTTCGGAGAGCGGTCGGGCGACGGTGCTGCCGTTTCGGACCCTCTGCCGCGAGCTCGCTCTGCCGTGAGTCAAATCTACCTGGTCATCATCTTCGATCTCATCCGGGTAACCCAAACGACCTTCCATCCGCCCATTCCCCGCTCTTCCATCCAAAATTTCGTGGATGAGGGGCGTCATCGGGAGATCGACCCGCGACCAGCCGCCATCCCCGAACGACCCATCGATGGTGCCGTCAGGCGGGTAGCGGCGACCGCGAACTTCACCTCGGGCGAGACGTAGTCGACGCAGCCACACACTCACGAGACTTGCCGTCCGCCTGGACCTCGACCGCATCGAACGACTCGAGGAGGCCGGGAGTTGATAGGTTGATAGATTCTTTAGCGGCCGGTTCCGTCTGACCGGGCGACATAACGTGCGAAGTCGGACGTCGACTTTGTACTGCCGTTTGCCACAGTCGAAAAGGTGGCCCAGTGAGGGCCATCGCGGTGCGCATACAGGAAGCGCCATTCCCTGCTCGTTGTACGTCGAAGGCGCCCAGCGCGCGGCTTCGAAGAGCGTCGCCAGGTCCTCGGCGCTCACCGGCGTCCCGGCGAGCGCGCGCGGTGACCAGCGGCGGAGGAAGAGGCGGTTCGATGGGACGATCGGGTACGCGTCGACGGGGTTCGGGAGCTTCGCCATGACCCCTTTTGATCGGGCGAGGAGCGCTAGTCGAGCGCGCAAACGTCCCAATCGGAGCCTGGGATCCCGGAGCCGATCACGTAGCTGTGATCGCAGGTGGCACCGCCCGCGACGTGGGGCGCGGTGGGTACAGGTGGCGAGATCGGGCGCAGGCGACGGTCGTGCCACAGCCGGCGTCGGTCCAGTTGCCGGTGACCGTGCCCGACTTGATAATGGCCAGCCCCTTGTGCGGACAGTCGTCGCCCAGGCCTGCCCGGATGCCGATCTCGGTGTTGGCGGTGATCCGAGCTGTTCACCGACTTCACGAACCTGTCGGCGTAGACGCCGATCCAGTTCCCGGTGATGACCGAGGTGTCGTAGACGAGCGCCCGACCGCGCTCGACGTTGACGGCGACGATGCCGATCGTCGTTGCCGGACGCACCGTCAAGGCGCGGATCTTGACGACCGTCGCGGCCTGGATGCCGGTGCCGTTGCCGCTCACGGTCGCTGGTCCATACAGGTTGCAGGTCTTGAAGCACTCGATGCCGAAGACCCCGTGGTTAGTGACGTCGACGCCGGTCATGCGGACGGGCGTCTGGAAACCGATCACGCCGATGAAGTCACTGCCCGTGATCGTGCCCGGTCCGGGAGATCTTGCAATTGCCGTCGCAGTACACGCCGTTCTGACCGCCGGTCAGCGTGTGGCCCGTTCATGTTCAGCTTGCCACCGTGGATGGTGAGCGCGTTGCCGGCAAAACCCGTGCAATCGAGATCGGCGTTCAGGATGGCAAACCCGTGCAGCTCTTGGCCGCACGTCGACACCAACGGTCTGGGCCGACGCGGGCTGGGCGAGGCGCGCGAGCGCAACGACGACGACGGGGACGAACTTTGCGAGGCAACAGTTCATGGCATCCTCCTCGGTTGCGGGCTCGCTTCACCGTCTCACGTTCGGCGCCGCGGGGTCCAGGGAAAAGTTGAAGGCTTCTTTAGCGGCCTGTTCCGTCTGACCGGGCGACATAACGTGCGAAGTCGGACGTCGGCTTTGTACTGCCGTTTGCCGCAGTCGCCGCCTGCGAGAAGAACCTCCCCATGTTCGTGCCGGGCTGGGAGGACTCGACGCTCGGCAACATCTTCGCCGCGCACTGCATCGCCGGCAAGGTCAAAGCAGCGTCGAGGTCGCTGCGCTCCGGCGTCGAGTACATCGATCGCGCTGGCGCAGTGGTACCAGCGCGGAGGATCGCGAAGGGCATCGGCTTCTTCCAGATCGGCGGCGGCATCGCCGGCGACTTCCCGATCTGCGTCGTGCCGATGCTGCAGCAGGACCTGCGGCTCGCAGGCGATCCGTCAGCTGGGGCTACTTCTGCCAGATCAGCGACTCGACGACGAGCTACGGCTCGTACTCGGGCGCGGTGCCGAACGAGAAGATCACCTGGGGCAAGCTCGCCGTCGACACGCCGAAGTTCGTGATCGAATCCGACGCCACGATCGTCGCGCCGCTGATCTTCGCGTACGTGCTCGGCTGGTAGCTCACCGCCGCCGCACTGGTCAGCCTCGAGCGACCTTGCTCGGGATCGGTATCGCTATCGGGATCGGGCCGCGACATCGCCGGACACTGGGCGAAAATGTCGATAGCGATAGCGATCCCCGACCTGATCGGGTTGCAAAGCGCTAGCGCCGTGGGATCCAGCGCGGGACCGCGGCGGCGTAGCGCGTGTACGCATCGCCGAACGCGCGCTCGAGATCGGGTTCCTCTCGTCGCGTGACGAAGGTGTGCAGCCAGAGCCAGTACAGCAGGGCGTAGACGAGGAGCGCCAGCGACGACGCCACCAGCGCCGTGCCGAGCTGAATCGCGACGACGCCGAGCAACAGCGGGTTGCGCGTGCGTCCGTACCAGCCGGAGGTGTCGAGTGCGGTCGGCGCCACGCCCGGCAGTGCCGAGGTGTCGCGCTGCAGCAGCTTCACCAGCGACCAGACGTAGAGGTAGAGGCCGAAGGCGACGAGCGGGATGCCGAGCCAGCGCAAGGGACCGATCGGCAGCGCCAGCGACGGGACGCCGCGAGTCATCGAGAGGATGAGCCACGGGAGCCCGACGATGAACACGGCGTAGAGCATTGCCGCCGTGCCGATCGTCACGGCGACCGCGCGAGCGCGGCTGGATGGCGCGGGCGACATCAGCGCATCACCCGGCGGAACGCCGCGCCCGAAAGGCCGATGGGCTGACGCCGAACCAGCGGCGGAACGCTTTGCCGAAGGCGGGCGGATCGGCGAAGCCCACTCGGCCGGCGATCTCGCCGACGTCGAGGCGCGGGTCGGCGATCAGTCGTTCGGCGAGCCGTCGCCGCACCCCGTCGACGACGTCGCTGAACTGCTCGCCCTCGGCCGCCAGCCGCCGCGCCCAATGTGCGGCCGCTCATGCCGAGAGTAGCGGGCGAGCGCTTCGCGATCGGGGCGCTCGCCGCGCGCGAGCGCGTCGTCGATGACGGCGGCCAGGCGCGCGGCGAGCGCCGCCGGCGCCGTTGCGGGCGCGCGTCATTCCGGCCACCAGCGCGGCCGCGGCTTCGGGGTTCGCGGTGAGCGGATCGGCCGCGATGTCGGCCGCGTCCTCGGTGGCGAGCACGCCGCGTCGTCGCAAGAGACGCAGGATGCGGGTGCGGATCGTCGCGAGCAGGCGGGCCACGTCGCGATCCGTTGGCGCGGGGCGGGATCGAAGCGGGTGGTGTACCATCCGGCGCGGGGACGAACACGCCTTCCAGCACGAGCGTGTGGAAATGGATGTTGGAGTTGGACCCCGCCCCCAGAATCCGCTGAATCGCCGTCACCGTCCCGCTGCGGCCATCCGTGATCCCCGTCGCCGCCCGTGGCGCCGCTCGAAGCCGAGGAGCGCGCGGGTGTAGATCGTGAGCACGGCGCGGCAGAGGACGTGATCCCAGGCGAGGCGATAGCGGAGCGCAGTGCGGCAGCGAGAGCACCCACTGGCGCATGGGAACGTGGGGCAGGATGTGATCGACCAGTTCCGCCGCCCCGGCGGCCATCCGCCGGCCACCGCAGCTCGGACAAAACCCACGGCGCTTGCACGAAAAACGGGACGAGCGTCTCGGCGTGACAGCCGTCGCACTGAAAACGTGCGAAGCCCCGGGCCCACACGCCACAGTCCAGGAAGCCGCGGAACTCCTGCTCGAGGAACGCGGGGAGGCCGCCGGGATCGGCGCGGGCGGTGGTCGCGAGAAACGTCTCCAGGTGCTCGCGCACGACCTGATGGAGCACGGTGCGTTCGGCCCGGCGGGGCGTGTAGCCCAGGGAGGCCACGGGCGCGCGGCGTGTCGTCGCATGCGGCGGTCTCGCAAGCCACGAGCCGAGGTCATGGCAGCCGCACGTGGCGGCGGCATCGCTCCGAGTAGGTAGTCGTCGATCTGCCGGGCGCCGTGGAGCGGGCGCGTCAAACGACGATGTTGTCGTTGACGTCCCGAGGTCGTCCATCACCAGGATTTCGCTCCGAGCGCGACGCCGCGCCGGGGGTACACGGTACCGACCGTGAAGTCTATGTCTTCGGCGAAGGGATTCGGCTCGCCGGTCAGCACGTGCTTCAGCACTTTGCCGGCCGCGTTGCGCGGGAGCGCTTCGCGGCGGAACTCGACGTGCGCGCGGGACCTTGGCGAAGTGAGCGAGCCGCGCGGCGACAAACGCGCGCACCTCGTTCTCCGAGAGCGCTGCGCCGGCGCGCAGGACGACCACGGCCTTCACCTCCTGGCCGAGCTGCCGGTGCGAGCACGCCGACGACCGCGGCCTCGGCGATGCCCGGATGCTCCTCGAGGCGGTTCTCGATCTCGACGGGGTACACGTTCTCGCCGCCGCGCAGGATCAGGTCGCGCTTGCGCGGCACGCGAGGAACAGGGAAGTCGCCACGCAGCTGGCCGAGCGTCGCCGGTCCGGAGCCACGCGCCGGGGCGAATCGTTTGCGCGTTCGCCGCGTCGTCGCCGCGCCAATACCCGGGCATCACCATCGGGCCAGCTGCGCGCAGATGTCGCCGTCTCGGCCGGGCGGGACGCGCGCGGCCGTCGTCGTCTCGGATCCTCGAGCTGCACGGTCGCGAGCGCGCAACCGACGCTGTCGGGATGCGCGCGCAGCATCCGCCTCGTCGGCCAGTGGTGAGCAGCGCGGCGGCTCTCCGTCAGCCCGTAGCCGACCTGAAACGCCGGCACCGCGTGCGGGAGCTTCTCGCGCACCAGCCGCTGCAGCTCGGGCGACCAAGTCGAGCCGCCGCCACCGACCGACGTGATCTGCGAGAAGTCGTGGCGGCCGAAGTCGGATGCTCGAGCAGCCTGGTAGAGCTGCGTGGGTACGCCGCTCCAGCGCGTGATCCCTTCCGCGAAGGTGAGGGCGGATGACCTTGCCCGCGTCGAAGCGTCCCGTCGTCCAGACGAGCTTCGTGCCCAACGACATCGCACTGACCGCCGAGCCGTGAAGCCCCGAGACGTGGAAGAGCGGGCTCGCGGCGAGCGCGCACGGCTGTCGGGCGCCGGCCGGCGGCCGCGCGATCTCGCCGCGCGCCATCAGCATACTGCGCAGCGCCGCGAGACACCAAGCGCGACGAAGCACAGCATGTTGCGGTGCGTGTTGATCGCGCCCTCGGGCGACCCGTGGTGCCGCTCAGTGAACAGCACGATCGCAGGATCGTCCTCCGCCGATCGGGTGATCCGGCAGCGTCGCCCCGGGGTCGTGCCGCGAGAGGGCTGCGAAGTCGTCCTCCATGACGAGCGTCCGCACGCCCGGATGTTCGCCGCCCGAGGCGGTCGAGCCGCCGCTGGTCCGCGATCAGGAGCTTCGGCTCCGACAAGCCGATGCCGTGCGCGATCCTCGTCGCCCTGCCACCAGCCGTTCAGGCCGACCGCGATCGCGCCGAGACTCGTGACGGCCCAGAAGCTGGTGAGCCACTCGGGGCTGTTCGCGCCGAGGAGTGCCATGCGGTCGCCGGGGCCGATGTCGAAACCGTTCGCGCAGCGCCCTGGCCCACTGAGGCGACGTCGCGGCGGTGCTCGGCGAAGGTCGCGCGGCGAAGCCGTCGTCGAAGACGTAGTAGTCGAGCGCGTCGAAGCGCTGCGAGTCGGCCAGCAGCTGGCGGAGGCTCGTCGGCCGGTGGCGAAACACGGCCATGGATTCGCCGCGCACCGGTTCGACCGCGATTTCGAACATCCGCGCCCGGCTCCGGTGAGCCGGGCGTCGGCTTCGGCGCGGGCTCAGCCTCGACGCGTGGGTGCTCACGGGCGGCAGATCTCCCACGGCACCGGAGCGCGCCGCAAGCGGTGGCAGCAGGCGGGCCGGGAATGGCTCCTACGGTCGCCGGGTCGCAGACACCCAGCGCATAAAGCCCGCCGGAGCTTCTCCGCCTTGCGCACGCGAGGTGCGGCTCCCCGGAGCCATTCCCGACCCGCCCGCCTGCTGCATCATCACATGAGTCGTCCGGTGTCGTCGTGTTCGGCTGTCATGCGCGCATGAGTCGACGCGCCTCTCGGCGACGAGTCCGCCGGCTGCGCATGAGGTCGATCTTTCTATGGACTGATTCGCCGGCGGGTGGGGCAGGGATCGCTCCGGGAGCCGCACCTCGCGTGTGCGCAAGGCGGAGAAGCTCCGGCGGGCTTTATGCGCTGGGTGTCGGCGACCCGGCGACCGTAGGAGCGATCCCTGCCCCACCCGCCGGCGACACCGCACGAAGAAGGCTCGCAGCACCGAGACTCCGATGCGCGAATCTCCTTGACCACGACATGGCGCCATCGTAGGGGCGAACGCGAGATGCCGACGGATGCCTTTGGCTCGGGATTGCCGTGGGTCGAGACGATCGTCCAGTCGTTCCAGTTGCACTCGTTCTTGGACCTCCATCGCACGCTTCTGCCCGTGCTGATCGCCCGCAACGGGCATCTCGTCCGAGGCGATCTCCGCGGCGTGCCGTCGCTCGCGTTCCGCTCGGATGCCGGCGCGGCGTTCACCTGGGTCGCATCCGACGACGGCGTGCGAATCGTCGAAGGGGACGCGGACGCCGCCACCGTGGTGGCGCTCCCGGAACAGACCTTCTCCGAGTTCATCCACGAGCTGTTGACGGCATCGGGGCGGTGATGACGGGCCGGGCGACGCTGGCCCGCGGCGACCTCTCCGGGTGGAAGCGCTGGGAGCCGGCGATCCAGTCACTCTGCTCCGGTCGCGAGATTTACGGCGCCGGGGTCCGGCGTACGCTGCTGGATCGGTCGGGAAGGCCCCTCGATCTGCAGCGCCGTTTCTCGGCGGACGAGGACGTCGAGGGAGATGCGATCGTACTTCGAGACCGCTGGCTTCCTGCACGTGAAGGCGGTGTTCCGCCGAGCGGAGGTCGAGCAGCTACGGCGCCGAGGTCGAGCGTGTTCGTGCGAAGACCACACCCGGCGACCCGTTCTCGTGGTGGTCGGTAAACGCCTCGGGTCACGAGGTGGTGACGCGCATCAACTACCGTCGGGCGCCATTCGGCCGGTGCTGCAGGCGCTCGCCACGACCCGCGCCTGCTTCGCTTCGCCCGAGCTCGCGGGCACCGGACGTGCGGGTGTGCGACGACCGGCTCGACGGGCCGATGGTGTTCATCAAGAACGCGAACGTCGTCAAGGGCAACGGCGACCTCAGCTGGCACGTCGACGACGGTCTGGGCGGTCATCCCGTGATGTGTCCGCTCATCCAGGCCGGGATCCAGCTGGACTCACGCCAACCCGGCGAACGGCCAGCTGCTCGTGCTCGCCGGCTCGCATCGCTACACGAAGCACTGGATCGCGTGGGGCGAAGAGGCGACCTCCCGTCGGTGGCGCTCGAGACCGAGACCCGGTGACCTCACACTCCACTACGGCGACACGATGCACTCGACGCCCGCGCCCACTGCGCCCGACGCCGGCCGCCGCGCGCTCTACTACAAGTTCGCCGAGCCGAAGACCTTCCAGAGGCGCGCGGCGCACCGCCACCATACAACGATGCGACTGCTCTTCGCGTCGACTCGGTGGGGCCAAGCGGCGAGCCGCGCTGCCAGGCGCGGCAGCGTGGCCGAAGCGCGCCCGCAGTGGGCTGTGAAGGCGTGGTTTGCTCGCCCGCATGACGGGTCGAGGCCGCACACTGGCACCTGCGTGAAGCAGAGTGGGCAGGGGCGGGAATTGAGACCGCCGCCGCCGCGTGGGATTTTTCAGAGGGTCCAGAGGACGAGAGGAGAAGCGCAGCGGTCTCGCTTTGGGATTCCAGGATGGTGTGAAGCCGTGCTTAGGATCTTTCGCCGTCTGTTCAAAGGGCTCAACTCGGCACCAGAACTGCCCACCACGATTTGCGGCTGAGTGGCCAGCAAGCCAGCGCAGTCGATGTTCTCGCCATCTCGGGCGGCGAAGGGGGACTCACTTCCTGGCGACGAGCGGGGATCACTTCCAACGCCGCCAGCGCCGTCCTCGCATTCCGTACGTCCAACGTGTCGTTCCCCTCGGTGAACCAGCCGAGGATGCCGGCGAGCGTGATCGTGAGCCTCGCGTGACTGCCCTGCCCATGCCAGAGGGCAGGCGAGGTTCGTGGCGGCGCGGAGCTCCCAACCGCGGGCGCCTCTGCCTCCGCGCCGATCGCCAGAGCTCGCAGAAAGCACGCCTCCGCCCGGACGACGCATCGCTGCCGCTCGGCTTGCGTCGCCGGCGTGACGGCGGTCGAGCTTCCGCCTGACGGAGTAGCATCACACCGTCTCAGGCGCGCGGCTTCGGCCGCGAACGCCCCCGCACCGCTCGCGTGTTCGATCTCGCGGCGCCTCCGATAGCGCCCGCGACGCCTCTTCTGTAGCGTCCGGAGTTTCGCCGTTCCGGCCCGATGCCAGCGGCGACTCAACCCGGCACCAACCAGAGCGTGCGGTCGAGATCTGCCAGATTCATCACCCGGCTACGCGTGTGCACGTGTGGTCGCGGACGATAAGGTTGTCGTCGCCATCGAACTGCAGCTTCGCCGGGCGCGCTCCCATCGGCACCCGGATCGTGGCGCTCGGATACCTGGCTCGTGAGGACGGCGTCGGATACAGGAAGAGCTGGCGAACTGCATGGGTGCGGTAGTCCGGCAGTGAACACCCGCCGTCATTGGCGACCACCATCCGGTTCGGCGCTGTCGAACGTCACGGCGACCGGCGAGAACACGCACGGACCCTGGTGCTCGTCGAACGGTGCCTCGAAGACGCATCTGCGCGGAGAGACTCGGAACATTCCCTGCGCCGCGGCGATGGCCTGCTGCGGCGAACGACGGTGATGCGGTTGTTGCCCCGGCACTCGTAGTCGTTCTCGACGACGTAGAGGTTGCCCGAGGCGATCGAACCGGGACCCGCGCGGACGAGGCACAGCCGGCTAGCCGGCCGGCGCTCCGACGACTCTGATTGCACGCGTTGGCCGTCGTGGTCACTTGGCCTGAGCACCGCCATGTCGACGAGCAACTTGTCGCCGCTCTCGATGCCGCCTGCATTGCTGATGCGGAGCACGCGATTGCCGTCGGCGATCCACAGCTTGCCTCTGCACCGGGTCGAAGGCCGGCGCGCGCGATCATCGGTCGCCTGCGTGTCCGGATCGTCGGCCCAGTAGACCGGGACGTCGCGCGCGATCGGCGCCCGCGCCGCCGTCAGTCACCGGCAGCTTGAACACGCGGTTCGCGACAGCCAGAGATGGCCCCGGTCGTCGACGGCCGAGAACCGGCCGCCGCTTGGTGTTCGCGTGCGATGACGATGTCCGCCGGGGCGCCGATCGGCTTGGTGGCGTAGTCGTTCCACACGCAGCATGCGTGATCCAATCGTCGACGAAGAGCTGATTGCCGGCGCGCGTGGCGACGCCGCGATAGAGCCCGAGGAGTCGGTCGTCCGACGAGCTCGTCGCTCGCCGAGGAGCGACGCGCATCGGGCTTCGGCGGGCATTTGGTGCCCGTTCTCGAGCACCAGCTGCGTAGGTGGGCAGGTGATAGACGGCCACGCGCGTGAGAAAGCCCTCGTCGGCGACGTAGAGATTGTCGTCGTCGTCGATGCGCGCCGCTGCCGGGTGACAGTAGACGGTACCGTAAGCGGCTCGAGCTGCATTCCGGGTGTCCAGGTCCCCCCATCCGGCGCCGCCGAGCGTGCTCTCGCGCTTCGGCGTCGCCGACGAGCTCCACCACATGTCGCGCTTGTCGAGCAGCACGGCGCGCTGTCCGGGTGGTTGCTCGTACACCCAGATCTTCCCGCGGCGCGTAGCGGACCCTCTTTGATAGCCGGTTCAAGCGTCAGTCCCGAGCGCAGTGAACGCGTATTTCCACGCCCTTCGGGCTCCTTCAAGGCGACGCGTAGTGCGGCGTACGCGTCCGCCGCGGGGCCATGCCGTTCGTGAAATCGCCGGTCGCCGGAGTCGGGCCTGAAGATCGACGAGCCGCGAGATGTCTGCATTGCCCGCCCAGTCGTGGTCGAGCACGTAGAGCTCAACCGTCGGTCGGATCGAGCGCCATGGCGAACGGAGCGACGAGCGAACCGGGCGCCACGCTGGTGAAGTCCGGACTGGCCGAGGACGAGATTCGGCGTCGTCGTGAGCCGGCGGCGAAAGCGCAGCACTCGCGCGTTGCCGAAGTCGCGCGATCCAGACGTTGCCGTGCGCGTCGACCATCACGCCACCGAAACTCGGCGATGGCGACGTGCTCGAAGGCACCGCGAGATTCGAGGAAGAGTGTGCGGGTCCCGGCGTGTCGAGGCCCAGCTGGCTCGGCAAGTTGGACGAGAAGTCGGCCTGCCCAAAGACCAGGTCGGCGACTCCGTCGCCCTTCCCGCCGGTCGTGTCGGTGTTGAAGCGGCTGGTTGTATTCGAGCACGCGGTTGTTGTGGCGATCGGTGACGGTACAGATTGCCCTGCGCATCGACGTCGAAGTTCATGAACTGCCAAGACTCGGCGATGTTGTCGACGGCGGGCGTCTGCATCAGGCAGAGCGTACGACGCGGACGCCGGCCCGTAGATCCCGACGTTGTCGTCGCCGTTGCAGCGCCGAGCTGGTGCGCATCCGGCTGACCGGATGATGACGTCCGCGTCGCGGAACGCCGGATTGAAGGGCCACCCGAAGGCGCCGCTGATGGTGCAGGTGCCCGGCCGCTGCCGCCGCACAATCCGAATCGCTGGTGCAGGCGACGATCGGAATGTCGCTACAGTTGCCGAGGCTCGTTGAAGCCGAGAATGCGATTGTTGGTGGTGTCCGCGACGTAGAGGCGATGCGGTTTGACGCTGCGGTCGATCGCCGACCCCGGATGCGTGACTGCCGAGCGTGTGACCGGTCACGGCTCCCGGTGCAATCTCCTTCCACGTCGCCTGGCCGAAGAGCCTCAGCTGGTTGATGCACGTGCCATAGAAATCCTCTTGCCCCGGTGCGCAACTCTGCGCACGTGCGACGCCCGATGCTCACGAGGGCAACAACGAGCAGGGACGCGAGCGCACTACGGCGCAGCAATCGGAGGGAGACGCGTGCTGCGTCGGGACATCCTAGCTGGCGATGCTTCCCTCGCGTGTGCTCCGGCATCCGGCCGGACTGGCGGACTACCCATGCTGGGACCTCGAGATCAGAGCGTTGCGCGCAGAGGTTGAAAGAACTTCGCTGCTCTTCTACCGCCGTTCGCCACGCGCGAAACAAACCGGCGGGTGCGGGTCCAGTCCGCGGTTCACCGCGCTCGACGTGTCCGAGCTGTTCAGGTCCGCGAGCAGCGCGGGCGCTGCGCGATGCGACGTCGAAACGACGGTTTGGGCGCATCAATCCACCCGTCGGTTGATTGCGAAGTGCGTTTGGACGATTCGCACACCATCCCGGCAACAAGCCGCCTTTCGGTTTCGCCAAAGCGGCATCGCGCGACGTCTGCTTCGTCCATGGTGGCGAGCGTCGTCAAGGTGACCCATCGCTGTGGCAAACGGCAGTGCAGGGCGAACGTCCGACTTCGAACGTTATGTCGACCCGCCCGTGCGAAAAGGCCGGTAGTGATGGCTATCAACCGCAGCAGGCCGGCGTCACCGGCTGAGAGCTCCAGGCTCGCGGCCTCCACCCCGCGACGGCTACCATCGAGCCATCGTCGTTCGAGCCGAAAGATCGCGGGGTCGGGGCACGGCTGGGCTCGCCGCGTGCCGCGGCGTTGCTCGTCGCCGGGTGCGGGCCGCGACTCGCTCTGCCCTCCCCGGCACCGCTCCGCGGCGTGACGTCGCGGCGCGCTCCGTGCGTGGCGACCCCATCGAGGTGTTCCCGCTGCGGGCAGGAGGCCGGCGGCGTGCTGGTGGTCGGCGGCATGCACGGCGACGAAGCGCGGCGGCGCGGCGCTGGTGCGCGAGCTGACGATACGGCTCGCGTGTACGGACGGCGGCGGCGCTCTCACCATCGTGCCCGTCCTCAATCCCGATGGGCTCTACGTGGCGGCCCGCGCCAACGCGCGTGGCGTCGACCTGAACCGCAACCTCCCGACGCAGAGCTGGGTGCCCTGACCGGCACACGGCGGATGGCCCATGTCCGAGCCCGAGAGCCGCGCGCTCTACGACGTCCTCGTGCGCGCCAACCCTGCGTTCGTCATCAGCGTGCACGAGGGCACGGAGCCCTCGTCGACTGGGATGGGCCCGCGGCCGATGCCGCGCAGGGCCTCGGGGCCTGCACCGGCCTCGAGGTGCGCCGCGTCGGCACGCTGCCGGGCTCGCTCGGCTCGCTGGTGGGCGTCGACTGGGGTCGGCCGCTCGTGACGCTCGAGCTGCCGCGGGCGGCGTCGAGCCTGCCGGTCGAGACGTTGTGGGCGACGTACGGCCACTGTCTCGCTGGAGGCCGTCGGCCGGCCAGGCTCCGGACACGCGGCTGGCGGGGAGCGCGCCCCGGCGCGGCGGTCACGCTCGTCCCGCCTGGCGGTGGTGCCCGCGGGCCTGCTGGTGACGACGGCGCCTCCGTCAGCGCCTCGCGTGCACGGCACGCAGCACGAGCACGCCCGTTGACGGATGGCATGGACAGCTCCTCCTGGGGAATAGAGGGTGCTCGGCCATCATCTGGGCCCGATGGCTGGCGCGGGCAGCCGCTTCGCCGGCTTCGATGGCGGAGCGCGCTGAACGGACCGCCCTGAGCGCGCCGGCCCCGCCGGCCACCACCTGCGCGAGCCCCGTGCACACCTCTCCGGCCAGGAAGGCCGCGCTTCCCGTGTCGATCTCGTCGTCGAGACCGACGGACCTCCCCCAGATCTTCACGCTCCAGGAATCCCGCCTCATCACGACCAAGCTCACCGTGAACTACAAGCGCGGCCTCTACCTCCTCGAGGACACCGTCGAGAATCGCCGCCTCCGCCGCACCTCCGCCCTCGTGAGCGAAGCCGCCGACGGGACCGTCACGATCCGCGGCAACGGTCGCGTGCTCCCCTACCGGCTCCAGCGGCGAGACCAGGCCGTGCTCGTGCCCGGCGTCGTCGTCGCCCACGAGCACCTCGACGGCGCCTTCGCCTGGATCGCCGCGCAGCAGCGGGCGCGGGATGCCGCGCGCCTCGCCAACCCCAAGATCACGCGCCGCGCGAAGCAGCGGATTCAGACGGCCATGGCACCCGGGTGATCCGCTCTCTCCCAGGTTCCAGACCGGGGCAAACCCGACATCTCTACTTTGGGGCCTGAGACCGCCTGGAGAAAACACGACATTTCTACTTTGTGTTGACATCGGCTTTGTACTGCCGTTCGCCACAGCGGAGCGCCTTGATCGGGACGTGCCGGAGGTCAGCGTGCTCGAGCATCTCGAGACGATCCGCGCGGACGTTCCGGGTTCACGGGGGCGACCCGACGGGTCCGACGCTCAGAGACCGCCGTCGCATCGACACGGACCGTTCAGGACGCCCGTCCGGCAGATGCCTGCGCCCGCACATCGGCCGTTGCATTGCGGCGCCGAGGCGCCACACGAGGAGGACGACACGCACGGGGCGAAAACTCCCCGGTGCCGACGACGCAGATCTGGTCGGCCGGGCACGAGCCTCCACACGCCGGTGCCGTCTGATCGCACGGCAGCGGCGTGCTGGTCGAAAGTCGGGCTGGAGAGGCGACGTCGGGGTGGGGGTGGACGTCACCGCCGGCGTGGCGGTGAGCAGCGGCGTTGGCGTCTCGGTGGGGACGGGGGTATCGATTCGAACGTGATAGCCCGCTCGAACGGGGCGATACACCGCCGTTCGTGCCGGCGATCACCTGGAGAACGAAATCGCGAACCGGGGTGGAGTCGATGGTGGCCAGGTCGGAGCTCGACGGTCGACGGCGTCGGCTGGTCGTCGACCGCCACCTCGAAGAAGCCGCTGAGGTCTCGGATGCCCACGAACACGGACTCGACGCCGGGGGCGAGCGCGACCGCGTATCGTGCGACCGCACCGCGGGTGAGCTCGGTGGGTCCGTCGACTCCCAAGACACCCGCGGGAGCATCCGACGTCGCGGACGGGACGGCGCCGAGGTGAAGATCGGCAAGCGTGCGGTCATTCACCTTCGTGATGTTCCCGAACACGCCGGCGATCCCGGTGTGACACGTATAACGCTTGCTCGACAGGCTCGCGGCGCGTTGCAGGTCGAGCACGCCGTCCGTGACCGTGATGCGGCCGTTGCCGTCGACGTCGCAGGTTTGCTGCGAGCACATGCTCGGCAAGTCGGCCGCCGCGGTGAGAATCTGTATTCCGTCCGTCACCGTGACCGAGCGGACCCGTTTGCGTCACCGCACACCTGCGCGAACGTCGGCCCACCTGCGACGATCGCGCTCAGCACGACCAGACCGACCAGACACCTCATCGGGACCTCCCATACGGCACACCAGCTGCGACTGCGTGCCTATCGCACGATCCCGAATCGGCGAGGAGGGGGTTGGCGCTCGCGACGACGCCATCGCGACTGGTGCCGCTCGCGCTCGTGGTGATGATGTTGATAGTGCCGCCCCCGCCGGTCGGCGGATCATTCAAGGATGAAACTTGGAGCAGATCTGGGATAGGGGCGATGGTGCGGCCGCGGCAGTGATGCCCCGTTATGCCATTGGAGCCGGTGCCCCATTGATAGTTTGGGTCCGAGCAGGCGATCACTCATTGGCGAGGCAGGCGGGTTGCCACTGTCTGCACTCCCCAGGTCAGAGTCCCAGGAATCGCGCCATCTCGGGCCGCGGCCATTGCCACCACGGAGGTGAGTATGGTCGAGCAGCGAAGCCGAACAAGAAGAAGCGCCGGCGTGGTCGCCGCAGAGGAGCTCCCCCAGTCCGGCGACCTGAGTCAGCGCGCGCTGACCGGATGTTCGACCACGACAGTGGCCCGGTTGCTCAGCAGCACAGAGTGGGCAGGGGCGGAATTGAACCGCCGACACGCAGATTTTCAGTCTGCTGCTCTACCGACTGAGCTACCTGCCCGTGCTTCGGTGGGATGCGAGAGTCGATCGTCTCGCGAGGGGCGGACCGTAACAGACGGGCCTGCGCTTTTCAATTCTTGCGGCGGGACTTGGCTTCGGCGGCCTTGCGCTCGACGAGCTCGATCACCTTGGTCTCGAGGCAGACGCCGTCCAGGCGGTCGATCTCCTGGATGCCGGTCGGGCTGGTGACGTTCACCTCGGTCAAGTAGTCGCCGATGATGTCGAGGCCGACGAAGTAGAGGCCGGCCTCCCGGAGTTTCTGGCCGACGCGGTCGCAGATGCGGCGCTCGCGCGCGCCGAGGACGACCTTCTTCGCGGTGCCGCCGACGTGGAGGTTCGAGCGGTGCTCGTCCTCGCGCGGGACGCGGGCGATGGCGCCCAACGGCTCGCCGTCGAGCATGATGACGCGCTCGTCGCCGAGATCGCGGACGGCTTTGATGTACTGCTGTGCCATCGTGAGGGTGCGGCCGTTCTCGGTCACGGTCTCGAGGATGGCGTTGAGATTCCGATCGCCGGCGTGGACGTGGAAGATGCCGAGGCCGCCCCAGCCGTGCGGCGGCTTCAGGATCATCTCGCCGCCGACCTCGCCGAGAAACTCCTTCAGGCGGGCGACGTCGCGGGTGAGGAGCGTTCGCGGGATGCAGTCGGGGAAGTTCAAGGCGTAGAGCTTCTCGTTGGCGTCGCGGAGCGCGGCGGGGCGGTTCATGACGAAGACGCCGCGCGCCTCGACGAGCGAGAGCAGGTGGGTCGCGTAGAGATAGTCGGCGTCGACGGGCGGATCGGTGCGCATCCAGACGACGTCGAGGTCGGCCGAGCGACATCGTCGCCGACTCGTGGAAGCGATGGTGCGGCTCGCCGTCGGCCGTCGGCCGGAACACCTCGGCGCGCCGTGCCGGCGCATGGACGTCGGCGTCGATGCTGTAGAGGTCGCGGTGGTGGATCACCCAGAGCTCGTGGCCGCGGTTCTGCGCTTCGAGCATGAGCGCGTAGGTGGTGTCCTTGTCGGGGTGGACGAGCGGCAGCGGGTCCATCACGACGCCGATGCGGAGCGGACTCACGCGGCCTCCTCGGTGGCGAGCCGAACGACGCAGGTGCGCGCGAGGAAGTCGTGCCAGCCGCGCTTCCGCGGCGTGAGCGCCACCAGGATGAAGCCGAACCCGAGAAAGCTCGACGACACGGCGTACCCGAAGGTGCGGACGAGCGCGCGGAAGACCCCGATGTCTTGGAGGTCGAGCGTCTTGACCGCGATGCCGAACAACGACTTGCCGATCGTCTGACCGTAAGCTCCGATGCAGCACGGTGAAGTACACGGTCGCCATCGCGAACCAGGCGGCGGTGAGGAGCGTGAGCATGCTCTCGTCGAGCTCGACGGGGGTGCCGTGGCCGAGGACGAGCATGCCGGCGCGGATGCCGAGATGGCCGGCGGCGGCGAGCGGGACGCCGAACGCGGCGAGCACGACGCCGTCGATGAGAAACGCACCGACGCGCACGAGGAACCCGGCATAGCGCGGGACCGCCTCGGGCGGCCGCGTATGGAGGCGCTCGGCGAGTTCGCGCAAGAGGGCGGCCTGGTCGACCGTTGGGCTCAGGCGCTCGACCGTCATCGCGGTGACCACCGGCTGCGGTGCGGGTGCGGGCGCTGGCGCGGGAACGAACACGGGCGCGGGCGTTTCGACCTGAGCGGCCGCTTGGACCGGAGGAGGCGGTGCCGCCGGCGGCGTCACGCGCGGCGTCGCGAGCACGTCCGGGTCGCCGCGCAGCACCGCGCGCAAGAGCGGCGACGACGGCAACGTCAGGTCGTCGGGGTCGCGCAGGGTCTCGCCGGGACGGACGCGGTCGGGCGTCTCGGCGAGCGACGTCCCGCACTTCACACAGCTGTCCGCTCCGGGGGCATTCGCGAAGGAGCACGCGGGGCAGGACAGCGGATCGATCATCGCGCGCGGATGCTATGCCGCGCTCCGCGGGCAAACAAGGCGAGACCCGTGTGCACAAGGCCCGCGGGGCCGTGTGTACAAAGGCCTCGCGGGCGGTGTGTGAAGGCTCGCGCGCGCGCGCCGAACGCGATCAGCCGCCGAGGTCGCCGTAGCGTGCCTGCACGAGTGCCACCGCCACGATCGACGCGGTCTCGGTGCGGAGGATGCGCGGTCCGAGCCCACACACGACGACGCCCGCGTTGAGCGCGCGCGACGCCTCGTCGCTGCTGAACCCGCCTTCGGGTCCGACGATCACCGCGGCCGTCGCGTCCGCGCCGGCCGGACCGTGGGCGGCGAGGCAACGAACCGGCGCCGGCGCGCTCGAAGAAGAGGAGCGCCCGCTTCATGGCGGCCGCGGCTTTCACGACCTCCGGAAACGTGAGGACCGTACCGATCTCCGGAATCGTGGTTCGCCCCGATTGCTTGGCGGCGGCGAGCGCGATGCGCTGCCAGCGCTCGCGCTTCCCGCGGTCGCGGCGACGCTCGCGGTCCCGAACGTCGACACGAACGGCACGATCGCGGTCACGCCGAGCTCGGTCGCCTTCTCGACGATCAGATCCATCTTCCGGCCCTTGGGGACACCTTGGTAGAGCGTGACGGCGAGCGGCGACTCGCGCGCGGACGCCGCCGACGCGGTGATGCGCACGGTCGCGACGCGCGGCGAGAGCGAGACGATGACGCCTTCGTGCTCGACGCCGGCGTCGTCGAAGAGCGTGACGTCGTCGCCTTCCCGGAGCCGCAGCACGCGCTGCAGGTGGCGGAACTCGCTGCCCTGAAGACGTGCCTTGCCGTCGGCGACGTCGCGTTGCGGGACGAAGAAGCGCGCCATCGTCAGCGCTCGGCCGCGGCGCCGGCGCGGCGGTCCAAAGGCGCCCTGGCGCGGCGGTCCAAAGGTGCGCTGGCGCGACGGTGCAAAGGCACGCTCGCGCGACGGTCCAAAGGCGCGCTTGCGTGCCGTTCGAAGACGCTCGTGACCCACGCGCCGCGCCGCTTCGCGCTCGCGAGACGCCACGCCGGCCGCGCGTACGCCGCGCGCACCCGCGCCTGCTGGCTCCGCAGCACTCCCGAAATCACCAGATGTCCGCCGGCGCCGACCCGCGCCGTGATCGCCGGCGCGAGCTCGACGAGCGCGTCGACGTAGAGGTTGGCGACGACGAGGGGATAGGCGCCCGCGTGCTTCGCGAGCGGGACGGCGTCCTCGAGCGAACGGCAGGCGAGCCGCACCCGGCCGGCAATGGCGTTCCGCCGCACGTTGCCGCGCGCGGCGGTGATCGCTTGCGGATCGAGGTCGAGCGCCACGACGCGCTTCACGCCGAGCTTCGCGAGCGCGATCGCGAGCACGCCCGTGCCGGTGCCGACGTCGAGCGCGCGGACCGGCGGCGGCACGGCGAGACGCTCGAGCGCCTCGAGGCAGCCGAGCGTGGTCGCATGTTGTCCCGTGCCGAAGGCCATGCCGGGATGGATGACGACGCGTTTCCGGGCGCCGTGGTCGCCGCGGTCCCACGGCGGCACCACCACGAGCGAGCGGCCAGCCTCGATCGGCTGGAAGTGCTGCCGCCAGTCCATCTCCCAGAGACTCGCGTCGAGCTCACGCCAGCTGACGGTCGCGCGCCGGACGCCGGCGTCGCGGGCGCGCGTCAACGCGGCGCGCACCGCGAGACGGGCGCGCACCGGCTCGCGGCTCGGGAAGAAGCCACGCACGGTCTCGTGGGTCCGGCGGCGCGCGCCGCGGGCGAGTTCGCGGACGCCTGTGATCACGCCTTTGCGAGCCGGCTTCGATCAGGAGCGCGCCGACCTGATCGGCGGCGGCGACCGGCACGCGGATCGCCGCCTCGAGCCAGTGCGGCGCGCGACGCGGTGGTCGCGCGGTGGTCGTGGTGTTGCGCACGCGCGGGCGCGTCGTGCTGCTTCGCGCGCGCCGGGGCGTCGTACGTGGGTGTGTTCGTGGTTTCGCTCGCGCTCGCCATCGTCAGGGTGCGCGGTCTATGCCACGCGCTCGCAGAAGCCGGCAAATCGCGCTAGTCGATCGCGCCATGAGCTTTCTCGGCATCGCGCATCGCGGCGCGTCGGGACGTGCTCCGGAGAACACCCACGCCGCGTTCGCGGCGGCGCTCGCTCTCGGCGCCGAGGCAATCGAGCTCGATTGTCAGCTCTCGTCCGACGGGGCGCTCGTGGTGATCCACGACGAGACGCTCGAGCGGACGACCGACGGCGCGGGCCCGGTCGGCGACCGCTCGGCGGCGGAGCTCGCGGCGCTCGACGCCGGATCGTGGTTCGACTCGGCCTACCAGGGGAGCGCATCCCGCGTCTCGCCGACGTGCTCGACCAAGTGCGCGATCGCGTCACGTTGAACGTCGAGATCAAGAGCGCGCGCGATCTCGGGGTGATCGAGCCGAAGCTCGCGACCCTCGTCGGGGAGGCGCGTGCGGAGGAGTGGGTGGTGTTCTCGTCCTTCCATGAGGAGGCCGTTCGCAACATGCGCGCGGCGGCATCGTGGGCGCGTCTCGGCGTGCTCTGCGACGAGGACCCGCGCCGGCGCGGCCTGGCCCTCGCCCTCGAGCTCGACGCCGAGGTGCTCATCCCGGACGGCGCTGGGTCGATCCTCGCATCGTCGAGGAGGCCCACGTGCGCGGGCTCGACGTCTGGGTGTGGACGGTGAACGAGCCGGGCGAGATGCGGCGGTTGATCGCGCTCGGCGTCGACGCGATCTTCAGCGACTGGCCCGAGCGTTTCGCCGGGCTGGCGGAGCTTTCGAGCGCTTAGCCTGCGGCTTGGCTGTCGCCTTCGGACCGACGATCGCGAGCGTGTACGCGTCGAGCGTGAAGTAGCCGCGGGCGGCGGCTTGGACGGCGGCGGGCGTCACGTGCGCGAGCGATTCGCGGTAGCGGTCACCGCCATCGACGCCGAGACCGTACGCCTCGTTGAAGGCGAGCTCTGTCGGCCTGCGACGAGTTCGTTTGCAGCGAGATTTCGTAGCTCCCGAGCAGGTACTTGCGCGCTTCGGCGAGATCGTCGGCCGAGACCGGCACGTCGCGCAAGCGTGCGAGCTCGGCCTGCACGCCGGCGATCGCGCGCTCGACGACGTCGGGAGCGCACGCGAAGTAGACCCCGAAGACGCCGGGGTCGACGCCCTCCGAGGCGAAGGCCGAAACACTGTACGCGAGTCCCTGACGATCCCGCAGCTCGAGGAAGAGCCGGCCGCCCTGACGTGACAGGATCGCTTCGACGGTCTTCAGCACGGCGCGGTCGGAGTCCGTGATGCGGCCGCCGCGCATGCCGAGCACGAAATGCGCCTGCTGGCGATCGAGGTGGCGGGTGACGCGTTGGATGCGGCCGACGGGCGGGGCCGGAAGCGGACGCGGGAGCGGGCGCACGGCGGGCAGGTCGCCGAGCGCGGCGTCGAGCCGGTCGAGGAGCCAGTGCGCGTCGAGGTCGCCGACCGCCGAGATCACGAGGCGATTCGGGACGAGGAGGCGCTTGTAGTACGTCGCGAGCTGCGCCCGCGTGAACGCGGTCAGCGACTCGCGCTCGCCGAGCGCCGTCATCCCGTAGGGGGTGCTGCGGGAAGTGGGTCGCGTAGAAGAGCTCGATCGCGCGCGACGCGGGATCGTCGTCGCGATGCGAGAGCGCGATGAGGAGCTCGCGCCGCCGTTTCTCGACCTCGTCCGGCGGAAACGTCGGATGACGCAGCACCTCGAGGAAGAGCTCGGTGCCCTCCTCGACGCTGCGTGCCATGAACTGGCCGCGGAGCCCGAACGAGTTCCGCCCCGGAGAAGCCGTCGATGTTGGCGGCGAGCGACTCGATCGCTCGTCCGAGGCTCTCGCGCGAATGATGGCGGCTGCCGCGCGTCAGGAGGCCGGCGAGGAAATTGTTGATGCCGTTCGTCTCGGGACGCTCGAGGAGGAGGCCGCCGAGGGTGACGGCGCGGAGCGCGACGAGCGGCGTCGCGTGATGCTCCTTCACGACGAGGCGGATGCCGTTCCCGAGCGTGCGGGTGTGGACCGCGGGTTTGCGCGCGGCGCGGGGCGTCCTGGCGGTCGGATGACCGGCGGCGTCGCCGCGAGCGGCGCGGTCAGCTGCTCGGCTTTCGGGAGGTGACGCGCGGCATCGGGGCCGACCAGGACCGCCACCATGTTCTCGGGGCGAAGATACGTCGCGGCGACGCGCTGGACGTCCTCGCGGGTCGCGGCGGCGAGCTCGGTGAGGTAGCGCGTTTCGTAGCTCGGATCCTCGAAGACGCATTGCGAGTACCCGAGGAGACGCGCTTGGCCCTGCATCGTCTCCTTCCGGTAGACGAACTCGCTCTCGAGGTTGCCGCGCGCCCGCGCCAGCTCGGCACGGGTCACGAGCTCGGTGCGGGTGCGGGCGAGCGCGCTCAGGAGCTCGGACGTCGCGGCGCCGATCTTGGCGCGCTCGAGCGAGGCCAGGAGCACGAAGATGCCCGGATCCTGCGGCGTGTAGGCGAAGGCCGAGATCGAGTTGACGAGCTCTTTCTGCGCTTCGAGCAACGTGACCAGACGCGTGCTCTCGCCGCCGGCGAGGATGTACGAGAGGATGTCGAGCGGGACGGCGTCGGGATCGTGGCCCGATGGCATCGCGGAAGCCGAGCATCAGGTGATGCTCCTGCACCGGCATCGTGATGGCGGTCCGCACGAGCGCGCGTTGCGGCGGCTCGGTCGGACGCTGGCGGACGGGAAGGGTGGCCCCTGCCCAATCCCCGAAGGCCTTGGTCACGTGCTCGCGGACGAGCGCCGGACTGACGTCGCCGACGACGACGAGCACGATGTTGTTGGGGACGTACCAGCGGTGAAAGAAGGAGAGCACCTTCTTCCGATCGAGCGCTTCGATCGTCTTCTTCCACCCGATGACCGGGCGCCCGTAGGGATGCGCCGTGAAGGCGCGGCGAAAGAGCTCGGTGTAGCCGCGCGACACCGGCATGTCCTCCGAGCGCTTCCACTCCTCCATCACGACCTTGAGCTCGCGCGCGAGCTCGGTCGCGTCGAACGTGGAGTGGCGGAGCGCGTCGGCGAGGATGTCGAGGCCGGTCGCGAAGTGTCGCCCGGCGAGCACGAGATGGTAGACGGTGTGGTCGGCGGTGGTGAACGCGTTGATGTTGCCGCCCGACGACTCGACCTCGGCGGCGATCTGTCCGACGCCGCGTGTGGCCGTGCCCTTGAAGAGCATGTGCTCGTGCACGTGCGCGACGCCGGCTTCCGGATCCTCCTCGTCGGCGGCGCCGACCTTCACCCACGCCTGCAACGCGACGACCGCCGCGAAATGATCTTCACGAACGACGACATGGAGACCGTTCGGGAGCGTGAAGCTCTCGGAGGCGCCGTTCGTGCTCGTGAGACGAGGTGAAGTGACGCTGACGTCAGCGCGTGTGCGCACGGCTTTTCTTGACTCCCCGTCGATTTCGTCTAAAGGTACTCGGCTCCCTGAAGCAGCACGACCGAGGGACCGTCGTTCCATTCACACACTGCAGAACGGAACCGCTCCACGTCTTACCGGAGGGGTGACATATTGCATGCCCGGAGTAAGGGTCAAGGATAACGAGCCGATCGAGAGGCGCCATTCGGCGCTTCAAGAAGCAATGTGAGAAGGCCGGAATCCTCGCCGAGCTACGGAAGCGTGAGCACTACGAGAAGCCCAGCGTGAAGAAAAAGAAGAAGGCGCTGGCCGCCAAGAAGCGCGCGCTCCGGAGGGCGAGTCGCACCAAGCACGACAGCGCGCAGTGAGCTATGACGGCGGCGGGAGGCTGCGCGGGTGCGCGGCGCCCGCCGTCGAGGTTGACGACGCCGGAGGCGTCGCGGAAAAGTCGCGGTTGGGGTGGTCGAGCTGACGGAGTAAAGCGAGGCTTCCGGTGAATCGGATCGACGTAATCCTCGCGGTTGTCTTGGCGTTCTTCGCGCTGCGTGGATTCATGCGCGGCTTCTCGCGCGAGATCTTCGCGCTGATCGGGTTGGTCGGCGGGGTGGCCGTCGCCGGCGCCATGTATGGCGACGCGGCGGTGATGCTGCCGCCGGAGGTTCCCGAGATCGTACGGCCGGCGGTCGCGTTCGGCGGCGTCTTCCTCGGCGTGGCGCTCGCCGCCAAGCTCGTCGGCATGGCGGTCCATCGCCTGCTCGGGCTCACGTTGCTCTCGCCGCTCGATCGCGTGGCCGGCATCCTCTTCGGCGTCGCCAAGGGTGCCGCCGTGATCGCGCTCGGCACGATCGTGGTGCGGGCGATCACGCCGCCGAACGCGCTCGAAAAGCTCTGCGCCGGTTCGGTGCTGATGCAGCCGATCCTCGCGTTCATCGACGACGGCGCGCGCGGGCGCGGCCGCTCGACGTTGCCCGACCCGCTGCCGTCGCCGGCGGGAGCGGCGGCGGCGTCGGCCGCGACGGGAGGCTGACCATGCGCGGCCGCATCCCCGAGACGACGCTCACCGAGATCCGCGATCGCGCCAACATCGTCGAGATCGTGGGCGCGCACGTCGGTCTGAAACGGGTCGGTCGGAACCAGGTCGGGCTCTGTCCCTTCCACGCCGAGAAATCGCCGTCGTTCACCGTCAACGACGAGCGCGGCATCTTTCATTGCTTCGGCTGCGGCGCCGGCGGCAACGTCTTCACCTTCCTCATGAAGATGGAGAACGCGACCTTCCCGAGGTCGTCGAGCGTCTGGCGCGCCGCTACGGCATCACGCTCCCGGAGCGCGGCGAGGACGATCCGGCGATCCGCCGGCGCGAAGCGCTCTTTCGTCTGAACGAGAAGGCCGCGCGCTTCTTCCAGCGCTATCTCTGGGACGCCGCCGAGGCCGAGGCGGCTCGCGAGTATCTGCAAGAGCGTGGGATCGGGCGGGAGACCGCCGACCACTTCCTGCTCGGCTATGCGCCCGCCGGCGGCGACGTCCTGGCGCGTCGCCTGCGTGACGTCGCCGGCAGCGACCCCGAGCTCGGCAAGGAAGGGCGGCCGCCTCGTGCTGCGCGCAACAACTCGGGCTGGTCGAGCGAGCGCAAAGGTGGTCTCGCGGCCACTACGATCGCTTCCGGGCGCGTCTCATGTTCCCGATCACCGACTCGGCCGGCCGGGTGGTGGGCTTCGGGAGCCGCAGCATCCCCGGCACCTCGAGCGAGGACGCGAAGCTCCCCAAGTACCTGAATTCGCCCGGAGACTCCTCTCTATAGGAAGGGGTCGCATCTCTATGGGCTCGCCGGGGCTCGCGACGCGATGCGGAAGAGCGGGCGGGCGGTCGTGGTGGAGGGATATTTCGACGTCCTGGCGCTCGCGGAGGCGGGCATCGGCCACGTCGTCGCCTCGCCTCGGGACGGCGCTCACGCTCGATCAGCTCCACCTGCTCCGGCGCTTCACCCGCGACATCGTGGTCTGCTTCGACGGCGATGCGGCGGGCGCACGCGCCGCCGAAAGAGCCTCGCGACGTTTCTCGAAGCCGGGCTCTGGGGCCACGGCGCCTTTCTCCCGCCGAACGACGATCCCGACACGTTCGTGCAGCGCGAGGGTCGGGACGCCGCGCTCAGCACTCATCGCCGGCGCGACGCCGCTCCTCGATTTCTATCTGGATCGCGCGGTTCGACCGGAGAGCACGGTCGCCGAGCGCGGCGTCGTGGCGCAGCAAGTGGCGGCGTGGCTTCGGAAGATCGCCGATCCGTTCGAGTACGACATGACCGTCCGTCATGCCGCCGAGCGTCTGCGCGTGCCGGAGGAGTCGCTGCGGCGACACGCGGGTGCTCCGACACCGACGGCGAGTCCGAGCAGCACCTCGACGATGCGAGCGACGGTAACAGGTGATCCGTCTCGAAGCGCACGCCCGCTCACGTCCAATCGTCGTCGCAAGCGGCGAGCGCGGAGGAGTTGCTGGTGACGCTCATGCTGCAGGACCCGGCCGTGATCGCTTCCGTCGATCACGAGGGCGTGCTCGAGGATTTCGACGAAGGTCCGTGGCGCGAGCTCGCCGTCGATCTCGTCGAAGCCGCACGCCGCGACGTCCCGCTCGACTCGGCGACGCTGCTCGGACGTCTCGACGATGCGAGCGCGGCGCGCATGACCGGTCGCTTGCTCGCGAACGCCGACGATGAAAGCACGCGCCGACAAATTGTCGTTGACTGCTTGGCCAAGCTTCGTCATCGTGCGCGCGAGCGGGAGCGATTGCGCGTGTTGCGTCGGATTCGCGAAGCCGAAGCGACTCGGCAACCTCGAGGCAGTCGAGGAAGGGCAGCGCCAACTGCAGGCACTCCGACAGAGCGAAGTCAGCGAGCGAGTCGAGAGGCTAGGCGTGGAGATCGGGACGCTCAAGGAAGTCCAAGAGATCATCCAGCTCGGAAAGTCGAAGGGCTTTCTCACGCTCGACGAGATCAACCGACTCCTGCCGACCGACATGATCAACGCCGAGGAGATCGACGACGTCATGGCGTTGCTCGGCGCCCTCGACATCGATCTCGTCGATGATCCGGCGCCTTCGGGCGACGGCCGCCGAGGACGGTCTCGACGAGGAGCGCCTGGCGCTCGGCGAGGCGACGAGATACCCGAAGCCGCCGTGGCGGTCGTGGCCAAGCCGGCGCGCTGCCGGCGCCGGTCGACCCCGTCCGGTGCTACTTCGACGAGATGGGACGCATTCCGCTCCTCGGTCGCGAGGGCGAAGTCGAGATCGCGCGGCGCATCGAGGAGGCGACCCACCAGGTTCGGAACGAAGCCTTCGCGTCGCCGCTGGCGCTCGCCTACGTGCTCGATCTGGCGACGCGGCTGGAAGCCGGGGAGATCGAGCTCGCAACGATCGTGGGAGACGGCGACGAGGAGATCGCGAGCGAGGACGCCGTCCGGGAGCGGGCCGCCCGTTTCGCCAAGGGGGTGGCGCGCATCCAGCGGCTCGTGACCGGTCCAGCGCGTGCCCGGAGCCCGGACGCCGACGCGGAGCGGGTCGTGGCCATGACCGCGCTCGGGCTCGGCCGGCGGCATTTCGCTGCCATCGTCGGCTCGATTCGCTCGGCGGCCGCCGCGGCGACGCGTTGTCAGGCGGCGATCCGACGCTGGGAAGAGCGCTTCGCGGTGACGGCGCGCGAGCTCGTGCGTCTCGCGGAAGCCTGCGACCCCGCCAACGCCGCGCGCAAACGTCGCGCCGACCGCCCGCGATGGCGAGCGCTTCTTCGCCCGCCATCGCGTCGCCGTCGCCGAGGCGCTGGCGCTCGGCGCGGAGGTGCGGGCGACGCTGCACGAGCTTCGGACGATCGAGCGCGGTGCCCAGGTCAACGCCGCCGACCTGACCCGCTCTGTCGCGGTGCATTCGTGACGGCGACCAGCGTGGCGAGCAGGCGAAGACCCAGCTGATCGAGGCCAATCTCCGTCTCGTCGTCAGTCTCGCCAAGCGCTATCTGCAGCGCGGGCTTCCGTTCCTCGACCTGATCCAGGAGGGGAACATCGGCCTCATGCGCGCGGTCGACAAGTTCGACTATCGGCGCGGCTACCGGTTCTCGACGTACGCGACGTGGTGGATCCGTCAGGCGATCAACCGAGCGATCGCCGACCAGGCACGGACCATCCGCGTGCCGGTGCACATGGTCGAGGCGATGAACCGCGTGATGCGGATGCATCGCATGCTCGTGCAGGAGACCGGGCGGGAGCCGACCGAGACCGAGCTGGCCGCCCGCCTCTCGCTGCCGCTCGACCGGCTGCAGCGCGTCGTCCGGATCGTCCAAGAGCCGATCTCGCTCGAGACGCCGATCGGCGAGGACGGCGACGGTTTGCTCGGCGACATGGTCGCCGATTCGCGCGCCATCTCGCCGAGCGACGCCGTCGCGACGTTCCACCTCCGCTCCCAGACCGGAGCGCATGCTCGCGACCCTCTCGCCGCGCGAGGAGCGTGTCCTCCGCATGCGGTTCGGGATCGGGGAGCGGGTCGACCACACCCTCGAGGAGGTCGGGCAGCGGCTTGCCGTTACGCGTGAGCGTATCCGCCAAATCGAAGCCAAGGCGATCCGCAAGCTCCGCCATCCTGCGCGCCGCAAGCACCTGCGGGACTTCTCGGACGAGTGACCGGGTCGGCGCGAAAATCGCGCGGAGGTTTTGACGGACCAGCCGACCTGCGCTATGCGGGGACGGTTGCGTGCCGCGAAATTCGGAGCCGCCGGGCACCGTCGGCGGGCCTATAGCTCAGCTGGTTAGAGCGACCGGCTCATAACCGGTTGGTCCCAGGTTCGAGTCCTGGTGGGCCCATTCTTCACGGTGCGCGAGGAGAGCGATTGGGAAATCAGATCGAGCTGCTGGTCAACCTGCAAACCATCGATCTGCAACTCCGCGAGCGGACCGATGCGATCGAGACCTCCGGCGCGAGCTCGCCGAGATCGACGGGGAGCCTCACCGCACAGCGCCAGGCGCTGGACGCCGTCCGTGCCGAGCGCGCCGACGTCGAATCCCGACGCCGTGACATCGAAGGCACGCTCACCGACGAAGAAGCGCAAGATGAAGGACCGGCGGATGCGCCTGAATCGCATCCGCAACGAGAAGGAAGCATCGGCGGTCCGCCGCGAGATCGAGGTCGCCAAGGAGGGCACCGGCCTTCTCGAAGAGAACCTGATGGCGATCTTCGAGCAGCTCGACGGCGTGAAAGCACGCGAGACCGAGCTCGCCGCCGCGTGCGAGGCGCTTACGCGCCAAGCACGCCAGCGAGAAGGAGCGCGTTGATCTCGAGATCGAAGAGCTGTCGCACGGTCTCGACGAGTCACGCATTCAGCGTGAGACGCTCGCCGCGGGACTCGAGGCACCGCTCCGTCGGCAGTACGAGTCGATCCTGTCGCGGAAGCGCGGCCAGGCCGTGGTCGAGATCCGCGGCGGCACGTGCGAAGGCTGTCACATGCGCGTGGCACCGCAGCTCGCCAACGAGATCTACCGCAACACGCGGGTGATCGCCTGCCCGAGCTGTCACCGCATCCTCTACGTGCGTTCGCCGGAAGCGGGCGCCCCCGCCTGACGCTTCCGCCTCGCGCGCTCCCGAACGAACGGCCGGCTCGTCCGATCACCGCGGCTCGTTCCGGGTCCTCGCGCTTGTAGTTCCGCGTGACCGCGGGGCACTCTCCTCGCTCGAGAGCGTCGGACCGGGCTGGACGATCGCCGGGCGGAAAGTCCCGCCGGGAGGAAAGTCCGGACTCCGCAGGGCAGGGTGGCCGCTAACGGCGGCTCGTCGCGAGACGGGGAAAGTGCCACAGAAACGAGACCGCCGGCGGCTTTGCGCCGTCGGTAAGGGCGAACCGGTGAGGTAAGAGCTCACCAGGCCCCGGGGTGACCCGGGGTGCTCGGCAAACCCCACCCGGAGCAAGATCAAATAAGAGGGTTCGGCGGCCCGCCGGATGCCCTCGGGTATGGTCGCTTGAGCCGTCCAGCAATGGCCGGCCTAGAGGAATGATCGTCGGCTTCCCCCGGGAAAGCGCACAGGATCCGGCTTATAGGCTCGATCTGGCGCTCTCGAGCTCCCCGTCGCAACAAAATTTCGCCCCCGCAGATTTCTCTTGACACGCGAAAGGCACTTCCCTAAACACACTCGCTGGGTGGGATGAAGTGGTGCATAAGTGGGATCGAGTGTCACGACAGTGATCTGGGGTTGGCGGAGACTGGCGTGGACCTTTGCGGGAACTTCACTCACACGATCGACGGCAAGGGCCGCGTCAGTGTTCCCAGCGAGCTTCCGCGACCAGCTCATCGACGATCATCGTCTGGTCCTCACGCCCTTCACGGTCATGGGTCAACGTTGTGTGGACGTCTACCCATACGGCGAATGGCAGAAGCTGCTCACGAAATTCGAAGGGCTTCCCAAGTTCGGCGCCAAGTCCATCCGGTTCCAGATGGGCTACATCGGGCGCTCGCATCGCTCGGAGATCGACTCGGCCGGACGCATTCTGTTGCCGACGTCGCTCAGGCAGCACGCGGATCTGAAGCGGGACGTGGTGGTGGCGGGGCATTCGCACGATGTTTCGACTCGATGGATGAAGGGAATTATCGGAAGGCGATGGGCGAGCTGGATGCCGAGGCGGCCGAGGACGACGGCATCTTCGAGGATCTGAGCCTCTGAGCTCGCTCGGACGACGTGGTGGAGCGGTGGGGTGGTGGTGGACAACGGGCGCGCCCGGAGTAGCGGACCAGGGGTCGCCGGGCGCGCCCGGATCATTGGCAAGGTGAACGTTACATGTCGGAGGACCAACTTCGGCCTTCTCCGGGTGGTGGCGGGGTGGATGCGGAGGCGGAGAGCGGTCGTCGACATGCGCCGGTGATGGTGGAGGAAGCGGTACGCTTCCTCCACCTGAAACTCGGGGGCTTCTACGTTGACGGAACACTCGGTGACGGCGGCCACGCCGAGCACATGCTGCGGGCCGACGCATCGATCGCCGTGCTCGGGGTCGATCGCGACCCACTGACGCTCGAGCGCACGGCCCGGCGGCTCGCCGCCTTCGGGTCGCGATTCCAGACCCATCACGGCAACTTCAGCGAGCTCGACGTGGCACTGGCCGCGGTCGCGCGGTCCGGGTGCCGATGGGATCCTGCTCGACCTCGGCTTCTCGTCGCGACAGATGGACGACCCGCGCGCGGGTTCGGCTTTCGCGCGGGCGGTCCGCTCGACATGCGCATGCACGCGGGCGAGGGCTCGTCGGCGGCCGACTTGGTCGCGACCCTCGACGAGCGCGCGCTCGCCGACATTTTCTGGCGGTACGGGGAAGAGCCGGCCTCGCGCCGCATCGCCCGCGCCATCGTCGCCGATCGGACGGCGGAGCCCTATCACGACCACGACCGCGCTCGCCGACCTGATCGAACGCATCGTCCGTCGCCGCGGCGGTACGCATCCGGCGACGCGCGTCTTCCAAGCGCTCCGGATCGCGGTCAATCGCGAGCTCGAGCACCTGGGGATCGTTCCTCGCGCGCGTGCCTCGAGTGGCTGCTGCCGGCGGGCCGGCTGGTGATCATCGCCTATCACTCGCTCGAGGACCGGATGGTCAAGCAGGCGATGCGCTCGTGGGTGGCGCGTTGCACCTGTCCGCCGGCGCTGCCGCGGTGCGTTTGTGGTGCGGCGGCGCGGGTGCGGATCCTCACCAAGAAGGCGGTCGCGCCGAGCCGGGAGGAGATTGCGACCAATCGGCGAGCGCGCTCGGCGCATCTGCGGGCCGTGGAGATGCTGGCGTGACCACGGACACGAAGGATCTCGACGATGAACGTCGCGGTGGTGTGGGGGCGATCGCTGCAGCAGGTCGGACGGACGCGCACCGGATACGGTCGCGGCCGTGCGGGCGCGGCCGCGCGCGGGCGAGCGGCGCCTCGCGCTCGCGATCGCGCTCGGCACGCTGATGGTCGTCGGCGTGTCGCTGCTGCTCGTCTGGGTGCGCCTGCAGACGGTGCACACGGGCTATCAGCTCTCGACCGCCCGCCATCTCGCGCATCGCCTCGAGCAAGAGCAGCGCGAGCTCGAGCTCGAGATCGCGACCCTGACCTCGCCGCGCAGGCTCGAGCAGCTCGCGCGCGAGCGCCTCGGCATGGGGCCCCGGTGCCCGGACAGATCGTGAGCGTTCCGTGAAGGCTCGCATCCTCGCCGTCGGCGGCGGCATCGCCGTGCTGCTCGCGATGGTCGCGATGCGGATCGTGCAGTTCACGCTGACCGACAGCCCGGATCTCGCGCGCGCTGGCGCGGCGCCAGCACCACGAGCAGATCCACATCGCGGCGCACCGGGGGCGATCCTCGACCGCCACGGCGAGACGCTGGCCTCGAGCGTCGAGCGCCCGTCGCTCTACGTGCGGCCGCGACAGGTGACCGCCGCGGATCGCGGCCGCGCCCAAACGGCGCTGAGCGGCGCGCTCGGGCTGCCGGCGCGCGCCGTCGCCGCCAAGCTCACGAGCGCGGGCGACTTTCGTGTGGCTGAAGCGGGCCGTGACGCCGCGCGAGCAGGCCGCCGTGCACGACCTCGCGATCAGCGGGCTCGGCGAGGTGACGGAGGCGCGTCGCTTCTATCCCCACGGCGCGGCGGCGGCGCAGGTGCTCGGCGTCGCGGGCGTCGACCTCCGCGGTATCGAGGGCATCGAGCGCGTCTACGAGCAGGATCTCCGCGCGCTCACGCGTACGCTCGAGATCGAGCGCGACGCGCGCGGGCGCGAGATCCTGACCGACGGCATGGACGATCCGCGCGTCCTCGACGGCGCGACCGTGCAGCTGACCCTCGACGTCGGCCTGCAGGACCATCGCGGAGAGCGCGCTCGAGCACGGCGTGCGGAAGCGCAGGCGGCGGCGGGCACCGCGATCGTGCTCGACCCGTGGACGGGCGAGATCCTGGCGCTCGCCAACGCGCCGACCTTCGATCCCAACGACCGCGACACGATCCTCCGGCGCACCGCCGCAACCGCGCCATCAACGACTTCTACGAGCCCGGGTCCACCTTCAAGGCGATTCTCGCCGCTGCCGCGATCGAGAACGCCGTCATCCGCCCCGACGAGATGATCTTCTGCGAGAACGGCGCGATGCCGGTCGGCAAGTGGGTCATCCACGATCACCAGCCGGCACGGCTGGCTGTCCATGGCGGAAGCGATCGCCGTCTCGAGCAACATCGCCGCGGCCAAGATCGGCGAGCGCCTCGGCCGCGACCGCTTCCACGCGTTCCTCACCGACCTCGGGTTCGGGAAGCCGACCGGCATCGATCTGCCGGCCGAGGTCGGTGGCATGCTGCGCCCGCTTCCCGACTGGTCGCGCATCAACCTCATGACGACGAGCTTCGGACAAGGGTGGCCGTGACCGCGCTCCAGATGGCGCGCGCGTTCGCGGCGATCGCCAACGGCGGCCAGCTCGTCCAGCCGTACGTCGGCCTGCGCGCGACCAGCGCCGGTGGCGACGCGCTCTGGGAGCACCAGCCGAACGTCATCCGCCGGGTCATGAAGCCGGAGACGGCGAAGACGGTGACGGCGATGCTCGAGCAAGTCGTCGAGGAGGGCGGCACTGGCACCAAGGCGCAGATCGCCGGCGTGCGCGTCGCCGGCAAGACCGGCACGTCGCAGAAGGTCGAGCCCGGGACCGGCCGCTACTCGTCCGACGCGCGCGTCGCGTCGTTCGTCGGGTTTCTCCCGCCGACGCGCCGCGCTTCGTCATCCTCGTCATGGTCGACGAGCCGCAGACGTCGAAATACGGCGGGATGGTCGCGGCGCCGATCTTCCAGGCGATCGGCGCGGCCGCGCTGGAGCGTCTCGGGCTCGATTCCGGCGCAGCCGTCCACGCTCTTGCAGGAGGCCTCGATCGCGGCCGACGAGGCACCGCAGCGCCCGCGGTGCCGCTCGGCGTGCCGTCGTTCCTCGGTCTCAGCAAGCGCAAGGCGGTCGAGCGCGCCCGCGACCTCGGCTGGATGGTGCAGGTGAACGGCGAAGGCTACGTCCGGAGCCAGACGCCCGCCCCTGGCGCCGCAGCGCGCCCGGGAAAGAATTGGTGCTCAGCCTGGCCCCGACGAGCGACGTTTTGTGATCGACCGCGACATGGCGGCCCCCGCGGTCGCACGATGGTGACGCTCGGAGAGCTCCTCGCGGGAGTCGACGGCGTCGCGTTCCGAGCTGACGTGGCGACGCCGCCGTCCCGATCGAGCGTCTCTCGGCCGACTCGCGCGACCGTTCGGGCCGGCGATCTCTTCGTGGCGCTGCCCGGGCACGCGCACCGACGGCGGTCGGTACGTCGTCGAGGCCTGCCGGCGCGGCGCCGTCGCCGTCGCCGCCGCACGCGCGACCAAGCTGCCGAAGGCGTGCCGTTCGTGGCGACCGAGCGAGCCGGCGCGCTTGCTCAGCGCGCGCGCCGCCGCGCGCTTCCACGGCGACCCGGCCGCCGGCGCTCACGATCGTCGGCGTCACCGGCAACCAACGGCAAGACGACCGTGACGTACCTGCTCGAGGCGATCTGGCAGGCGGCGGGCCTCCGTCCCGGCGTGCTCGGCACGATCAACTATCGCTTCGCCGGCGCCGTCGAGGCGGCGCCGCTCACCACCCCGCCTGCGATCCGAGATCTTCGCGCGGCTCGCGGCGATGCGCGCCGCCGGCGCGACCCACGTTGCGATGGAGGTCTCGTCGCACGCGCTCGTGCAGGACCGACCTTCGGGATCCCTGGGACGCCGCCGTCTTCACCAACCTCGGGCGCGACCACATGGACTTCACCGAGATCAGGACGACTTCACCTGCGTGCCAAGGCCCGGCTCTTCACTGCGCTCGACGCGAGCCCGAAGCCGCCGCGCGCGGCGGTGCTGAACGCCGCCGACGCCAACGTCGTCGGTCTGCGGGCGACGATCGCGAGCCCGGTCGTACCTTCGGCGCCGGCGGCGACGTGCGCGCCGAGGCGATCACGATGACGCTCGGCGGGACGCGCGCGACGCTCGTCGCCGGCAGCGAGCGCGCATCGATCGCGACGCGCGCCTGGTCGGCTCAGGCCATCTCGAGAACGTGCTCGCGGCCGCGGCGACGGCGCATGCGCTCGGGACGCCGCTCGCGACGATCGCGCAGGGTCTCGAGACGTTTCCGGCGTGCCGGGCCGGCTCGAGCCGGTCGTCGCCGGTCAGGACTTCACCGTGCTGGTCGACTATGCACGCACACGCCGGACGCGCTTGCCGGCGTCCTCGGGTCGCTTCGCGCACTCGTGCCGGCGCGTCTCATCTGCGTCTTCGGGTGCGGCGGCGACCGCGACCGCGGCAAGCGTCCGCTCATGGGCGAGGCGGTCGGTCGTCACGTCGACCTCGCGATCCTCACCTCCGACAACCCGCGGACCGAGGATCCCGATCCGTATCCTCGCCGACGCCGAGCCCGGGCTCGAGCGCCGCCGGTCTGCCGTTGCCTGCCGAATCTCGCGCAAGGCCAAGCGCGGGTATCTCGTCCAGTCGGATCGCACCCAGGCGATCGCGAGCGCGCTCATGTCGGCGCGGCCCGGCGACTGCGTCGTCATCGCCGGCAAGCGGACACGAGGACTACCAGATCATCGGCACCGAGAAGCGTCCGTTCGACGATCGCGCGGTCGCGCGTCGCGTGCTCGCGCGGCCGCGGCTTGCGGGTCGGGTCGGCGCCGAGGCGAGGCGGACCGTTCGTGACGACCGCCGCGGCGACGACGCAACGGGCGCCCTGATCGTGGGAGCTCGCCGACGTAGCTGCGCGCGAGCGGCGCCACCGATCCCGCGGCGCGGCCGCCGCGAGACGTTCACGCGGGATCGCGACCGACACCCGCCACGCTCGCCGGCGGGCGAGCTCTTCGTGGCGCTCGCGGGCGAGCATCACGACGCGCACGCTTTCGCGGCTGCCGCGGTCGCCGCGGGCGCTACGTGGCTCGTCGTCGCGCGCCCCGCGCGCTGCCGTCGGACATCGATGCCGAGCGTGCTCCAGGTCGGCGACACGCTGCGCGCGCTCCAGGACCTCGCCGCCGACCTCCGGCGCCGTGGTGGCACCATGCGTCCTCGCGGTCACCGGGCTCGAACGGCAAGACGACCACCAAGGAGATGCTCGCCGCCATCCTCGAACCGCGCGGCGCGCCGAGCGCGTCCTCAAGACGCAGGGCAACCTGAACAACCTGATCGGCGTCCCGCTCACGCTCCTCGGGCTTGCGGGCGACGAGACGCACGCGGTGATCGAGATGGGGATGAACGCGCCGGGCGAGATCCGGCGGCTGACCGAGATCGCCGATCCCGACGTCGGGCTCATCACCAACGTCGGTCCCGCTCACCTCGAGGGCCTCGGCTCGGTCGAGGGCGTGGCCCGCGCCAGGGGCGAGCTCTTCACGACCATGCGGCCCCGGGCGATCGCGATCGTGAACGCCGAGGATCCGCACGTGGCGGCGCTTGCGGGCGGCGTTCCCAGGGCGGGTGGTCGGTTCCGGCGCCGGCACCGACGATCACCGCCGAAGGCGTGCGGACCGACGAAGCGGGGCGCCGCCGCGTTTCGCCTCCGCGTGGCGAACGGTGCAATCAGACGTCCGGCTCCGGATTCCCGGCCGGCACAACGTCATGAACGCGCTCGCCGCCGCCGCCGCGACCTCGGCGGTCGGCATCGAGCTCGCCGCGATCCGCGCGCCGGTCTCGCAGCGGCGCGCCGATCGGAGTCGCATGCGCGTGGTGACGCTCGCGAGCGGCGTGACCGTCGTCGACGACAGCTACAACGCCAACCCGGCGTCGGTCGCGGCGGCGCTTCGAGGCCTCGCGGCGGCGCCGGCGACGCGCCGGATCGCCGTCCTCGGCGACATGCTCGAGCTCGGCCCGGCGAGCGCCGCGCAGCACCGGGCCGTCGGCACGCTCGCGGGCACGCTCGGTCTCGCCGCCGCTCTACCTGCATGGCGACTTCGCGGGCGAGACCGCCGCCGGTGCCGCGGCCGGCATGCGCGGCCGCGGCCATCCATGTGGCGCGCGAATCACGCGGCGATCGCGGCCGCGCTCGTCGCCGACGCGCGCCGCGGCGATTGGGTACTCGTCAAAGGCTCGCGCGGGCAGCGCATGGAAGAGGTCGTCCGCCTCCTCGGAGCCGCCTGACCCGATGCTCTACTACGCCCTCTACGCGCTGCATTCGAGCTACAGCATTTTCAACGTCTTTCGGTACATCAGCTTCCGGACGCTGCTCGCGGCGCTGATGGCGCTCACGATCTCGCTCGTGCTCGGGCCGCGTCTTCATCCGCCGCCTCACCGCCAACCACATCGGCCAGCCGATCCGCACCGATGGCCCGGCTCGCCATCAGGTGAAGGCGGGGACGCCGACCATGGGCGGGCACATTGATCCTCTTCTCGCTCTTGCTCTCGACCTTGCTGCTCGCCGATCTCGCCAACCCGTACGTCTGGCTGGTGCAGGGGGTGACGCTCGTGGTTCGGCCTCATCGGTTTCGTCGACGACTATCGGAAGTACCGCCACGGCAACTCGGCAGGGCTCCGGGCGCGCCAGAAGTTCCTCGCGCAATGCGGGATCGCCGCCGTCGGCCGTGCTCTCCTGCTGCAGGTGCCGGGCTTCGCCCCGATCGTGGTGATGCCCTTCTTCAGGACGTCCACCTGCACCTCGGCTGGATGTACTTCCGTTCGCGATGCTGGTGCTGGTCGGCGCGTCGAACGCGGTGAACCTGACCGACGGGCCTCGACGGCCTCGCGATCGGGCCGGTGATGATCGCGGCCGGCACCTACATGATCTTCGCCTACGTCGCCGGCAACGTGAAGCTCGCCGAGTATCTGCAGATCTCCGTACGTCGCCGGGCGCCGGCGAGCTCTGCATCTTCTGCGGCGCGCTCGCGGCGGCCGGGCTCGGCTTTCTCTGGTTCAACGCCTATCCGGCGCAGGTGTTCATGGGCGACGTCGGCGTCGCTGCCGCTCGGCGCGGCGATCGGCGATCGTGGCGCTCATCACCAAGCACGGAGATCGTGCTCGTCCTGGTCGGACTGCGTCTTCGTGGTCGAGGCGCTCTCGGTGATCGCGCAGGTCGCCTCCTTCCAGCTGACCGGCGGCAAGCGCATCTTCCGCATGGCGCCGATCCATCACCACTTCGAGCTGCAGGGCTGGCCGGAGCCGCAGATCATCGTGCGCTTCTGGATCATCTCGATCATCTGCGCGCTGCATGGCGCTCAGCACGCTGAAGCTGCGGTGACCGTGATGCCCGCCCGATTCCCGCCGTGACGCGCGACCTGCCGGTGCTGGTGATCGGGCTCGCGCCGCACCGGGATCGCGACCGCGCGCTTCCTCGCCGACGCGGGCGCACCGCGTGCGCGCGGTCGACCGCCGGTACGGCGCGCAGCTCCGGAGCGCGGTCGAGTAGCCCGCGCGGTCGCCGACGTCCGGCTCGGCGCGCGACGATCCCGCAGCTGCTCGACGGCATCGACGCTCGTCGTGCCGAGCCCGGGCGTGCCGCGCGATGGCGCCGCTGCTCGCGGCGGCGGTCGCCGCGCGGCATCCCGATCGCGAGCGAGATCGAGATCGCGGCGCGCCATCTCGACGTGCCCGCTCGCTCGCCGTCACCGGCACGAACGGCAAGAGCACGACCGACGACGCTCCTCGGCGCGATGCTCGCGCAGCGACGGCCGGCGCGACGTTCGTCGGCGGCAACCTCGGCACGCCGCTCGTCGACGCGCGCGTCGGCGGCGACTACGAGGTCGGCGGTGGCCGAGGTGTCGAGCTTCCAGCTCGAATGGGTCGACCGCTTCCGTCCGCGCGGTCGGCGTCTTCCTGAACCTCACCGACGACCACCTCGACCGCTACGCCGATCTCGACGCCTACGGCCGCGGCCGAAGCTCGCCATCTTCGCGGCGCCAGACCGCCGGACGACTACGGCGGTGCTGAACGGCGGCGATCCGTGGCTCCGTCGCCACGCGCGTGACTTCCGCCGCGCGCACGGTCTGGTTCGGCGCCGGCGAAGGGGTGGCGATCCGCGACGACGAGGCGGCGATCCGCCTCCGCCTCGGCGGGGCGAGGAGGTCTATCCGCTGCGCGCGCGCGCTGGTCGGCGCGCACAACCGCGAGAACATGATGGCCGCGATCGCGGCGGCGCAGCGCGTTCGGGCGTGCCGCCCGCGCGTGCAGGAGGCGCTCGAGGCCTTTCGCGGGCTCGAGCACCGTCTCGAGCTCGTTCGCGAGCGGAACGGGGTGCGCTGGGTGAACGACTCGAAGGGACCAATGCCGGCGCGGTCATCAATCACTCGAGAGCTATCCCGGGAACGTCATCCTCCTCGCCGGGGGCGTCGAGAAGGGCGGCGACTACGGCGTGCTGCGCGGCCTGGTGCGAGCGCAAGGTGAAACACCTCGTGCTCTTCGGAGAGGCGCGCGACATGCTGGCCCGGACGCTCGCGGCACGACCACGATCGAGGATCGTCGACATCGCTCGCGGCCGTCGCGTGCGCCGCCGCGGACGCGCGGCGACGAGCGGCGACGTCGAGCTGCTGTCGCCGGCGTGCGCGAGCTTCGACATGTTCCGCGACTACGCGTGACCGCGGCCGGCAATTCAAAGCCCTGGTGGCAGGCGCTATGACGACGGCGCGCGCGGCGACGCTTTCCGCTCCCATCCTCACGCGCCGGGTCAGCAGCCGCGCGTCAAGCGGCAGGCGGTGGTCGTCGCAGCGGCGGCGATCCGCTGGATCATGGCGACTGGTCGCGGCCCTCGTCACGGTCGGCGTCGTGATGGTGTTCAACACCAGCTACTTCTTCGCCGGCGAGCGCTTCGGCGACCCGCTGCACGTGTCCCGAAGCACCTGGTGTCCGGTCGGGCTCGGCATCCTGGCGTGCCTTCGCCGCCTCGCGGATCCGCTCAGACGACGTACGAGCGCCTCGCGCATCCCGGCGCTCGCGGTCGTCGTCCTCATGCTGATCGCCGGTCCTGATCCCGGGCGTCGGCATCGTGCGGGGCGTGGGCGCGGCGCTGGATCGGCTCCGGCGTCATGAACCTGCAGCCTCCGAGCTCGCCAAGGTCGTCGCGGTGCTCTACCTGGCGCGCTCGATGGTGCGGAAGGGGCCGCGCCTCCGGACCTTCTCGCTCGGGTGCTGCCGCATCTCATCGTGCTCGGACGCATCGCGGCGCTCGTGGTGGATCGAGCCCGACTCGACCGCCGCGCTCCTCGGCGTCACGCTCTTCGCGATGCTGTTCGTCGGCGGTGGTGCGCTGGCGGCATCTCGCGTCGCCCGATGCCTCCTGATCCGTGCCGCTCGCCATCTACGCGGTGAGCTCGCAGCCCGCACCGGCTCCGCCGCGTCAGCGGTGTTCCTCGGATCCGTGGAGCATCCGCGCGACGCCGGCTTTCAGCTGGTCCAGTCGTTCCTCGGCCTTCGGCTCGGGCGGGCTCTTCGGCGCGAGGCTCGGCGAGCAAGCAGAAGATGTTCTCACCTGCCGGAGGCTCACACCGACTTCATCTTCTCGGTGATCGGCGAGGAGCCTCGGTCTCATCGGGGCGCTCGCCCTGGTCGGTCTCCTTCGCGGTGCTGGCTATCCGCGGCACTCCGGGTCGCGCTGAACCACCCGACGGTGTTCCGGGCAGCTCGTCGCGTTCGGGACGACGACGGTGCTCGTGTCGCAGGCCGGCATCAACATGGCGGTCGTGCTGGGTCTCCCTGCCGACGAAGGACTGGGTACCGCCCTTCAGAGCGCCATTATGGTCAGATGCTCTGGGCGCGATGACGCATGGTGGTACTGTTATGCTCGCGAGTCCGGCTGACGGCGCTGACGGTGAAGCTGCGATGATGCAGAGATCGCGGCGGCGGCACGGGTGGCATCTGTTCCCGGGGATCGCGGTCGTGCAGCACCGCCTGGCGCGACCGGCGACGGTGATCGCGTTCTTCGCCAAGAGAGCGCGAAGTACCGAGCGGCGTCATCCCTGTAACCGCCTCTGAGCCTATGCGAGCGAAAGGCGCGTTGGCCCAGCAATGCGGCTCACTGGCTGTAGATTTTGCGCCGAAGGCGTTTGGCAGGAGGACGTGGATGCGCGCCCGGCGTCGGGTGAACGCTCGATCTGATCGGTGGTCGGTCTCGGCGGCTATGGCGTCATGGCGGCCGTGGCGGTGGTCGCCCGTGGTGCCACTGCGGCTCCTCGAGCAGAATCGCTGGTGCCGGGGGCGATTTAACTCGCTGCTCGCCCGTCTCGTGCTGATCGTGTGTGCCGGCTTTAGAGACACCGCGACTCAACTTCGTCCGTCGCGCGGCTTGCATCGGGTGAATCCAGGTTCTTCTGACCTTTTCCGCCTGGCTGGTGGACGGCGCCGAGCGGAGGGGTCAGCCGATCAGATCGCTCGCGCAGGTGCTTCCATCGCCTCGAATCAGCTTTTGGTCATCCGCTCCCGCGCGGTGCCGCCAACAAAAATAGCTCATGATCATCCATCGATCGTGGTCCTCGCCGAGAGATGCCACCGCACCGCCTTGCGCGGCGCCAAAGCCGACGCGGGCCTTCATCAATGACGACATAAAGTGGTGCATGCCGCCGACCGATCTGACACTGCTCGGCTTCGGCGCCACCAGACGCTCGAAAGTCGCTGCGAAGGCTCGGCGCCGAGACCGTCCGTATCCCCGTCGCGGGTTGATTACACCACCAGGCGCCAACGCGAGGTTCTGCAGTGCGAAGTGGCCCGCATCATCCCGGGATCAACAGGCGATCGGAGCGCGCCCGCCGAAGAGGTGCGTGGTGGAGCCCGCAGATGTCAATTGTCCCGAGGATGCGCCAGGATTTATTTATGCCTCGCTCGGCCTGATGGTTGAGCGGTACCGCCGTGTCGACGCGGTTGCGGCGAGCGGCGGTGAGGTGGCCTGACCTCGCTGATGGCCTTTATGGTGGATGCGGCATCACCCGGTGAGCTGACCGTTAAAACATCGGCGTCCACTTCTCGTCGGTATCGGCAGCATCGAGATGAGCGGCACGCGGGGAGGTGCCGCTGGAATTTCTTCTTCGGCTTCCCAGGAGCGTCGACCGCGTCGATATGGATAACGACCGATCGCCTGGGACCAGGCCGCCTGGCGCTACGACGCGGCCGGGATTATCGACGCGACGTCGCCTGACGGCCGAGTGTGTGCGGTGATCTCCGCCTGGCGGTAGTTCTCGAATCCCAGAAAGGTGCGTCGTTGTTCTCGCCATCCCGTCACTATGCCGAGATGTTGGCCGAGCCGCGCGGCGATGACCGGCGTCGCGGTCGCCGTGACGCATGGAAGACCACTGACCACGTCGTCGCGCCGTGGCCCACGCGATACCTTCGCCAGGAGGCCGGCTCAACCGCGACTGATGCGACTGGCGGTAAAGGCGGAAGGGGCTCGGTCTGAACCGCGCGCCGGCTGAGCACGTTTCGCCACCGCCGCTGACGCAGCGACGCGCTTCCTTCGGTTGACGCCGACGACCGCGGTCAATCGAACATCGATAGCGGTCACGTGAACTGCTGTGGAACGAAGCAAC
>ERZ1370068.6330-contig-5319_pt1 | contig 53200 bp, 76 predicted proteins | sample MGYA00561227_ERZ1370068 | MGnify/ENA primary metagenome ERZ1370068 (study PRJEB38410, sample SAMEA6850437) | metagenome | study: Metagenomic assessment of the ecological functions of the soil: analysis of the soil microbiota associated with the... | reverse complement strand
TGCTGCACCAGACGTTCGGCATCAAGAAGGGCTGGATGACGACCATCCACTCCTACACGAACGACCAGCAGCTGCTCGACCTGCCGCACAAGGATCTCTGCGGCGCGCGCGCGGCGGCGCTCTCGATGATTCCGACGACGACGGGCGCGGCGGCGGCGGTCGGCGAGGTGCTGCCGGAGCTCAAGGGCAAGCTCGACGGCTTCGCGATGCGCGTGCCGACGCCGAACGTGTCGGTCGGTCGATCTCGCGGCGATCCTCGACAAGAAGACGACGGCCGACGAAGTGAACGCGGCGCTGAAAGGCGCGGCGGACGGCCCGCTGAAGGGCATCCTCGAGTACGTCGACCGAGACGCTCGTGTCGATCGACTTCAGCGGCAACCCGCACTCGTCGATCGTCGACGCCGGCCTACACGAAGGTGATGGACGGCGACTTCGTGAAGGTCCTGTCGTGGTACGACAACGAGTGGGGCTACTCCGAACCGCTGCGTGGATCTGCTCCGCCTGCTTGTCGAAGAAAGGCGCTGTGAAGCTCTCGATCCGCGGACCTGGACCTCGGCGGGCCGGCGCGTCTTCGTCAGGGTGGACTTCAACGTCCCGCTGAAGGACGGCGTGATCGGCGACGACACGCGCATCCGGGCGTCGCTGCCGACGATCGCGTACGCGCTCGACCACGGCGCGACCGTGATCCTCGCGAGCCATCTCGGCCGGCCCAAGGGCAAGCCGATCGCCGCAGTACAGCCTCCGGCCGGTCGCCGCGCGTCTGCTCGAGCTCATCGGCAGGCCGGTGACGTTCGCGGACGATTGCGTCGGCGAAGCGGCCGCGCAGCGCGGTCGCGCAGGCGACGCAGGCGGCGGGTCGTGCTCCTCGAGAACCTGCGGTTTCATCCGGAGGAAGAGAAAGAACGATCCGCAGTTCGCCGCGGCGCTGGCGTGCGCTCGCGCGATCTCTACGTGGACGACGCGTTCGGCGCCGCGCATCGGGCGCACGCCTCGGTCGAGGCGATCACGCAGCTGCCTGCCGCGCGCCGCGGCGGGCCTGCTGATGGAGCAGGAGCTGCAGTATCTGGGCCACGTCGCTCGAAGCGCCGGAGCGGCCGTTCGTCGCGATCCTCGGCGGCGCGAAGGTGTCGGACAAGATCGAGGTGATCCAGAACATGCTCGGCAAGGTCGACCGCCTGATCATCGGCGGCGCGATGGCCTACACGTTCTTCAAGTCGCGCGGCGTCGCCGTCGGCAAGTCGCTCGTCGAGGACGACAAGCTCGACGCGGCGCGCGACATCGAGGTCGACGCGCGGCGCGCGCGGCGTCAGTGCTCGCGCTGCCGATCGATCACGTCGTCGACGACAAGATCGACGGCACGCGGCCGCCGCGAGACGCTGCCGGTGACGACGCCGTCGATCGGCGATCGGTATGGGCGTGGACATCGGGCCGACGACGATCGCGCGCTACGCGACGCTGCTCGGCCGACGCGAAGACCGTCGTCTGGAACGGGCCGATGGGCGTGTTCGAGATCGACGCGCGTTCGCGAGCCGGCACCAACGCCGTCGCGCAGGCCGTCGCGTCCGTGCACAGGCACGACGATCGTCGGCGGCGGCGATTCGATCGCCGCGGTGAAGAAGGCCGGCATGACCGATCGCATCACGCACATCTCCACGGGCGGCGGCGCGTCGCTCGAATTCCTCGGCGGCCAGCGTGCTGCCAGGGGTGTGCGGCCTGGCAGTCGACGAGTCTGGCAGGACGGGCAAGTAGGCAGGCCAGCCGACCTGCCGAACCCGCCCGACCACGAGATGAACGACATGAAATACCCTGATCGCCGGCAACTGGAAGATGTTCAGAGACCGTCGCACGAGGCGGTGGTGCTTCGTGAAAGAGCTGCGCGCCGCTCGTGAAGGACGTCGCGGACGTCGAGATCGTCGTCGGCGCCGCCGTTCACGGCGATCCACGCCGGTGCCGAGGCGGCGCGCAACAGCAACGTCGGCGTCGCCGCGCAGGACATGCACTGGGAGCGCGAGGGCGCGTTCACCGGTGAGGTGTCGGCCGCGATGATCACGGAGGCGGGCGCCGAATACGTCATCATCGGCCACTCCGAGCGCCGGCGCCTGTTCGGCGAGACCGACGCGATCGTCAACCGGAAGGTGGCGGCCGCCATCACCGCCGGCCTGACGCCGATCGTGTGCGTCGGCGAAACGCTCGACGAGCGCGAGCGCGAACGAGACGCTGGCGATGCTCGACCGTCAGATCAAGGACGGCCTCGACGAGCGTGACCGGCGAACAGCTGGCCGAGCTGGTCGTCGCCTACGAACCGGTCTGGGCGATCGGCACGGGACGCAACGCCACGCCGCGCGCAGGCCGGCGAGGCTCATGCGCACATCCGGCACGCGGCTGCGGCAGTGGTTCGGCGCCGAGGCGGCCGATCAGTGCCGCGTCGATCTACGGCGGCAGCGTCAAGCCGGACAACATCCGCCAGCTCATCGCCGAGCCCGACGTCGACGGCGCGCTGGTGGGCGGCGCCAGCCTGGATCTCAAGAGCTTTTCGAGATCGTGACAGGCAGCCGGCCCGCTGCGGTATAATTCAGAGTTCGGTATAAAGAGCATGATTCTTTACTACTCGCTCATGGTTCCTCTACGTGCTGGTCTGCCTGATGCTGCTGCTGGTGATCCTCCTGCAGCAGGGCAAGGGCGGCGACATGGCCAGCGCGTTCGGCGGCGGTTCGAGCCAGACCGCGTTCGGCGCGCAGCGCCGGCGCGACGCCGATGACCAAGCTCACCACCATCTTCGCCGTGCTCTTCATGGTGCTCGCGCTGGCGCTGGCGATCCTCGGCCAGCGGGGCCCCGGTTCGCTCGTCAGCGGCACCGGTCGGCCGCCTGCGGCTGCCGCGACTCAGCCGCGCCGCGGCTCCGCCGGTCCGCACCCACGCGACGACGCCCGCGGCCCCGGCAGAAGCGCCACCGGCGCTCCGGCGAAGCAGCGCCACGTAGCGTCCGGCGCCCGCCTCCGCGTAAAGCTACGGCGGACCGCCATAGCCTTGGCGACGGCGGTCAGCGTCCGTCACCAGCCGGACGTTACCCGCCGGACGTCACCCGCCGCACGTCACCGGCCGCGGTCCCGGCAGAACCCAGTGTGGATTCGCCGGATCGACCAGCTGATCCTCGCGCAGGATTCCGCCGCGCCGGTTCGCAGCGCGTCGACGATCACGTCACGGACGGCGCCGGCGTCGCGCTCGATGGCGAAGCCGCCTGGCGGCAGTGACCGATTCGAAGACCCGGTCGCCGCCGGTCGCCAGGAAGTCTCCGGCGTCGCGACCAGCAACCGCTCGTCGTCTCTGATCGGGACGTTGGTCCGGCCTCAACAAGAGCGACCTCGAGCGCGCTCCCTTTGCACGCCACGCGGGCGCGCCAGCGCCGGCCAGGCCCGGAAGCGCAGGGAAACGGTCGCGAACTCCACGTCGTCACCAGACGGCGGACGTCGGCGCCGCTCAGGCGGAACGCCACCAGGCGGTTGTCGAACGGCGATCGTCTCGAAGACCGCGCCGTAGGTCAGCGGCCCGGCCGGCAGATCCGCAGCGGAGCGGCGCCGTCCGGTGTTGTTGATGACGACATCAGCGCCAGGCATCGCGGCGAGATACGCCGGCCTCGACCAGATTGCCAAGCGCCGACTCGCCCTTTCCCGTCACGCGGCGGATCGGCGTCGCGATCGTGATGCCGACTGGCATCGCCTTCTGCGCGACCGCGGCCCTGACGCCCGGTTCGATGGCCTTTCGATTCCTGGATCCGGTTTCGACGGCCGACGCCTTCGTAGTCGGGCCGTCACGCGGGAGGCGCTCGCGCCTCCGGATCGCAGCGTGTCGCGTCTGATCCACGCGCGCGCACAGGTCGCGCGGGGAGCGAAGCTGCGGCGCTCGACGACCCGCTTTCGTCGCGCGGCATCGACGATGACGTCGATGCGGCCGAACGCCCTGCCAGCGGAGTAGGCCTCGGAGATCGCGATGTCCCTGGAACCTGATGGCCCATCGACAGGTGCGTGGCCCGCCACGATCACGTCGACGAGCCCGTGCGGCAGCGCCCGCGCGACCGGGATGATCCGTCGGTCATGTCGCAGGACGATAGATCGCGCGGGTTCGAGAACTCCGTGCATCGAGCCGCCGGCGCGACCGCGACGATCGACGGTGCGCGCCGCCGGCCCTCGAGCCGCCTGGCTTCTGGCTTCGATCGTCTCCGCGAGCAGCGCGACCCGAAGGCCGCGGAGGCTGGCGGCGATCGTCGGGAACGGCGCTCCCGGTCGTCATGACGCCGACGATGCCGACCCGCACGCCTGCCGCGCGTGACCACTGTGGGATGGCTTCACTGCTTTGAAAGGCCACCGGCCGGCCCGTCGCTGACATCGATCAGGTTCGCCGCGAGAAACGGAAACGACGCCTGCGCCGCGCGCGCCTTCAACGCGCCTCGGGGATCGTCGTCCGGCCGCTGCGGCGTCGACGCATGGCGCCCACCGGACCGAAGTCGAATTCGTGGTTCCCGATGCGCCGCGCGGCGCAACCGAGCACGTTGTGAGCAGCGACAACCGGCCAGAGCCCTCGGTGAGGTTCGACTCGAGCGTGCCCCTGGAACATGTCGCCGCCGTCGATGAGCAGGACTGCTCCACCGTCTCTGGCCTGGCGGCGCGCAGGTTGGCGACGTAGCCCGCCGAGCAGCGCGAGGCCGCCGCGATCCTCACGCTGGAGGATGCCGCCGTGCAGGTCGCCTCGTGCCCGACGATGCGACAGCGTGATCGTCCGCCTGGCTGGCGCGTCCGCGTGCGATCGGCGCGGCGCGCGCCGCCCGTGCAGCCGATCGCGAGCGCGGCGAAGCGCCGGAGCAGTCGCGCGCCACATCGTAAACTACAATACCGCATCACGCCGAGGCGCGTGCATCATTCGGGCCGGAGACGGACATGTCCAACGAAGATCAGAGCAGGCGGGATTCCTCAAGGGAGCCGGGCTGGTGGCGAGCGGCGTCCTCGGGGACGTTCTTCCCGAGATTGCGGCCGCACAAGCCCAGGGTCAGGCCGGCACGGCGCTCGATGAGCAAGGGGCACGGTTTCGCGCCGTCCTGCCACCGGCCAGCCCCTTCTGCTCCCGGTCGTGGAAAGCATCATGCTGGCCCGGCTTGTGCGAGCTGGAGGGCTTCCAGCGGCGGGTTCATGGGCGGCAGCGGCATGGCGGCGAGGAACGCCTTGCCGAACACCAGCATCCAGACCGTCCAGGAAGTCATCGACTACGAAACGCAGGTGATGTCGAACACCGACCTGCCGATCGTGGCCGACGGCGAGAACGGCGGCGGCAGCCCGGTGACGACGTATCGCACCGTTCAGCAACTGGAGCGCGGCGGCGCGGCGGTGATCATGCTCGAGGACTCGACGGGCCCGGAGAGCGAGCTACGGCGGCAAGGGGCGTGGCGATGGCGCCGAAGGACGTCATGGTGGGCCGGATCAAGGCGGCGGTGGACGCCCGCCGGGACGCGGAGCACGATGATCATGGCGCGATGCGACCGGCCGGCGAAGGGGCTACACCGAGGCGGAAACGCTCGACTGCTGGCGCGCTCTATCGGAGGCGGGCGCCGACGCGTTCTTCATCAACGGGCTTCACGCTGGATCAGCAGCAGCGCGCGAAGAGCCGCGTTGAAGAAGCCGCTGATGATCGGCTCGAGCGGGCCGGCGGCCGAATGGCACGCCAAGGGCGTCGACATGGCCTTCTACCACATCGACGACATCGGCATCGGCGCGATGGCACATCGCGCTGAAGGAGATGAAGCGCGAAAGGCGGCCCGTTCGACGAGGCGGCCAGGCGGCGGCTCCGCGTGGACGTGTCGGCCAGGCCTGATCGACCAGGCCGAGTGGCTCTCGCGGGCGCCAGAGCTATGGCGTCGTCAAGTAGCGCGTCCGGGCGCCGTTGTCGGCGTCCGCTTCTGCCACACATCGATCGGTTCGCCCTCTTAATCGCGGAGGTGGCCGGGACAACCGCCAGACGCACGAAGCTTGAGGGCCGGGCGGCGCTGGAACAATACCGTCGAGCCTGAATCCCGCTTCCGCACCATTCGATCGCCGTGCCGAGAACCGCCTCGGCGCGAGCTTCCGGCCGAGCTCGCTCGGGCGGCGGGCCATCTGACACGTCGAATGCCCTGAGCGGAGCGAAGCGAGTCGAAGAGGCACTCTTGTTCTGATCTGCAGTGGACGATGGCATCGTCGTCTGAGATGCCCTGGGTTTACCGGGTTCGCTGTTCCGACGGTAGCCTTTAAGCACCCGGCTCGGCACCGAAAACATCTGCGCCCGCGAGCGGCCTTCCCATAACGAAGGCCGCGGCTCCCCGGTACCGGAACGACGGCTCCCGCCCAAATCGCCTGGCGATTTCGCACCGCTCAAGAATCGCTGCAGCGCCGACGTCGCCAAGTAGCTTAGGCTAGTCGCATGGGCATTCCATGGCCTCTACGCCGGCGCTCTAAGGCGATTCCTGGGACACGATCCCGCGAACGCTGCCGGCTATCCTGCGCTCGGCGGACGAACTCGTGTCCGAAGACAACGCGCCGCCCGCCTGCGGCGTCTCTCAGCGACGTTGCAGGCGCTTGCTACCGGATCGTAACCGCGCTGCTCGAGCAACTGCGACCGTGAAACCGCGGAATTGCTCACACGTGGCACCGCGCAGGTCGCGGCGCTGACGACCGCGGTCGAGGTGGTCGAGGCGCGTACGCCGTTGGCTGCTCGTGGAACCATCTCCGGCGGCAGTCATGTCGGTTCTGGCCGGCGGCATTGCCCTGCTCGCCCGATAGCAACGAGCGGCTTTAGGCTCGTTGCGGCTGGTCACGCCACAGGACGCTGCCGACGAGCAACGCTGTCCCGGCTGGCCCCGGAGCCGCGGCGCTTCGACTCTGCCTTGTTCCGCACATCCTCCGATCGGCTCGTGCCAGCAGCCGTTCGTAGGTTTCGCCATCCTCCGGAAAGACACTGGCTCCGGCGCTCACGCGTAATGCTATTTCGCGGCCATCCTCCGCGTGCAGGAGATTGCCGCAACGGCTTCCTGCAACCGGCGGCGACGCTCCTCGGCTTCGGGGCGGCCGCACGACGAAAGCAGGACGACGAATTCGTCGCCTCCGCACCTGATGCACGTATCGTACGGCCGGGTCGTCTGCTGCAGCACCCTGGCGACCTCCTGCAGCGCACGATCGCCGGCGAGGTGCCCATACTCGTCGTTGATGATCTTGAAGTCGTCGAGATCCAACAGAACGAGCGAGAACTGTGAGCGAGGTCCGGCGGGCGCGCCCCAGCTCTCGCGCGACCTGAACCTGCAGCGCGCGGGTTGGCGAGTCCGGTCAGGCCATCTCTTGAATGCCTGTTCCTGGGTGCGCTCGAACACGAGCGCACTAGTGTACGACTGATGCCGCCTGATGGGCCACCTGATCGAGCACGCGGCGGTGGTCTTCCAGTGTACGATTCGCTGTCGTCGATGAAAGACGACGATCGTGCCGATCACGTCGTCTCGCAACAGTCAACGGGCAGACCAGAGCGGACTGCAGCTGGAAGTCGGCGGCGAATGCCCCCGCCGCGCTGAACTCCACGCTCGGCAGCCCGTTGACAAGCGGCCGGCGATGGCGCGCCACCCACCCGCTCAATCCGTTGCCCTCGGCGATCGACGCATTCTCCAGCAGGTCGGCGTGCGCAGACCGGTGGCGAATCTGCAGCGCAAATCCCGTCTCCGCGCCGCACGAACAGCGCACACGTCGAGAACGGCACGAGCGCGCTGAGCTTCGCGCTGACGAGCGTCATCGTCTCGGTCAGGCTCATGCTTCGACCCATCGACTGCGCGATTTCATACAGCGCGTATGTCTCGCGGTTTGCCGATGCGATCTCCGGCAAACGCATCGGCACTGAATCCGCTCCCCACCGTCGGTGGGAAGGTGGTCGCTCGCAGGATCATTCGAGCGAGGAATCAGCCGCAGGAAGCCATCGTTCTGTTGGTGGAGTAGGCTTCGGCACCATCGTGGTGAATTCGGCGACGATGGCCGGATCGAATGCCTTGCCGGCATCTTCCTGAATCATGCGGATCGCCGCATCCGGCGACAGGGCTGGCCGGCACGGGCGCTCGGAGGTGACCGCGTCGAAGCAATCGACGACAGAGAGTATCCGCGCACCGAGAGGATCTGTTCGCCGCACAGTCCGGACGGATAGCCCATTCCGTCCCAGCGCTCGTGATGACTGCGGATCAGCGGGGCGACCGGGCACTGGAACGGCACCGCGCTGACGATTTCGGCGCCGATCTGTGCGTGCAGCTGCATCTTCTTCCGCTCGTCGGGCGTCAGCGGCCGGGTTTGGACAGGATGTGCTCCGGGCACCGCAAGTTTCCCGATGTCGTGGAGCAACGCCGCGATCTCGACCGCTTGTCGATCGAGATCGGACAGCTCGAGCTGGCGCGCCAGTGCCGCCGCGTAATACTGAACACGCTCCACATGACGACTGCCGCCCGCGTCCTTGGCTTGAATGGCGCGTGCGAGCACCTCGGTGCTGTCGCGGTGGAGCTGCGTCCACTCGGCGACGCGCCGCTGCTCATCGGCAATGCGTCTGGAGGTAAATGCGATAGGTTCGATAGGTCAGGCCCAGCGGAATGAACGCGAGCGCCGTGCTGCCACTGCCCGGCCGCTGTGGAAGAGTTCGACAGCGATACCCGCAGCGATTGATCCGACGACATAGCTGCTGATCGTCCACAGGAAGTTGTCGTGCCAGACACGCAACACGCCACGACGTGTCGAGAGCCCGAAGGCGGCCGCGACAGCCAGCGAGTTGACGAGAAAATAGATCATCGCAGCGGCCATCAATGGCTGCAGCGGCGCCGCCGGCAACGTGCCGTATGAGCCTCCAAGGGACGTGTAGGTCGCACCCGCTGCAGCAACACTGATCACCAGAGTTGCCATGCTGAACAGCGTCTGTAGTGCAGGGTTGCGTTCACCCATCCTGAAGGTGCACTGCGACCAGGCGCTGGAAATGGCAATCAGCATCGTCGGGGCGGGGCCGAGGAGGAGCAGTGCGGTGAAGTCGACCGCGTAGGAGAGCGAGATGCAGGAGCTTCCCACCCCAAGCGGCATGTCGACCTTCAGGGCCGAACTGATGACCGACAGCACCAGTAACGCTGCAAAGAGCCCGGGCCGCGAGAACTGCACGCGACCACAAGGAGTTGGCCATCACTGCCGCTCCAAGCGCGATCATGGCGTATACATAGGCCCGGCCGTGGAGGGACGACGCGTCACTGGAACACCTCCGCTGCATTCATCGAATTAGCGCGGCGCATGTGAAACCTGCTAGGCACAGTCAGAACCGATCCGGTCGACCCTACGCTGTCGTCGAGCGCACCCCAGACCGTCGAGCGACGGCGGTCGTCCGCCGCCATTCCCCACGAGACGGACGTTCCATCCGAGGCGCCAATCAGGCTGCTCCCCACACGATGTTGTTGCCCCAGACAATGTTGTCGCTGCTGCCCCAGACGATGTTGTCGTCGCTGCTACCCCAGACAATGTTGTCGTCGCTGCTGCCCCAGACGATGTTGTCGTCGCTGCTGCCCCACACGATGTTCTGCGTCCATGCCGGCTCGTTGAAGTACACCACGGGGCGCTTCGCTGAGCGCGTCGCCCCATGCAACGGTCTCTGCCCAGGGCTGGATCTGACCGTCGATCACGGTCCACTCGTCCACGCCGCTGGTCAGCCACCATGACGCGAGGGGCGTCGATGTATCGATGCGCGCGGCCAGTGCGATCGCTCCAGCGGTATTGACGCTGCCGGTGCCCTGAGTGAGATAGTCGTCGCATCGACGCCCTGTTCGTCGCGGACCGGCAGCGACGTGTACTGAAGGATGGCCTTCACTGCATTGGGCGCCAGCGGTGCGGCAGGAAACGCGCTTCGATTGGCCTCGATCATCAACGCGACAGTTCCGCTGACGACTCCTGCCGCCATGCTCGTACCGCTGAGCCGCAGATAGGAGTCGCCGACCCTGAGTGCCGGATTGTCCGTGTAGAGGGTGCTCGATTTCGCGGCCGCCGCGACGAGACCATGGCCGGGCGCGACCAGATCGGGCTTGGCAATCGCGTCGTCACCACGTCGGTCCTCGGGAGCTGTACGCTGCGACGCGATCGTCGGTGCGTGCGTTCGTCTCGACCGTCTTGACCGATCCGACGGTAATTGCCGAGGGCGCATTGCCTGGCGACAGAATGCCTGCATACCCTGGCAGTCCCGTGAGAGACGAGACGCCGTAGTTGCCGCCGGCCGCGACGACGACGATGCCGGCGCGCACGGCCGCTTCCACTGCCTGACCAGCGGATCTGTGGCCGCCGGTTCATAAATGGGGTGGCCGAGAGACAAGTTGATGACATCGACGCCAAGCCGGTCCTTGTTCGCCGTCACGAATTCGATCGCGCTGATCACGTCACTGGTGTTGCCCGCGCCGTTTTGATCCAGAACCTTGAGCGCAACGAGCCGCGCCTTCGGCGCAACTCCCCGGTAGCGCTTCCCCGACGACAGATCCCCGCTGCCGGCGATCAGCCCGGCTACGTGAGTGCCATGGCCGTAATCGTCTGTGGGCGACGCCGCTCTCCCGTCCTCGAGTGAAATCGTAGAAGCCGGCGATCCGGTCACCGAACTCGGGCCCTGCCTCCAGACCGGAGTCGATCACGGCAACACCCACCCGATTCCCGGTGGGAGACTCGGACTGGAGACCGAGCGTTCCTCGAAGCGTCGAATCTCCCGATGACGACTGCTCTGCGATCACCACCGCGTCGCATCGAGATGGACACGACGAACGGAAGGTGCGGAGAGGCCTTCGAGCGCCGCAACAGGCACGCGAGCCGTCAGCGCAGTTGATGCTCCGATGAGCGTGCAGCACCCCATGACCAGCGCGTCTCCAGCGCGATCGTCAGCCCGGGAATCCCGTTTGAGCGTCGTCCGGATGATGACGCGCTGAGTGCCTGAGTCACCGGCACGGACGTGCCGCGAGCCGTTCGTCCAGCTTGACACCACTCTTGGCGGCTGTTGGGCATGGGTCACCGTCGCCGCAACGGTCAAGCACGGCAACGCATAGAAACAGTGGTTGAGACCGGAGGAGTTTGAGGTGCATCGCGTTGGCGTCAGGCAACCGTCACGCCATCGCTCCAGCGACACCTTCTTTAGGGGGCCTGCCCGCTAACGTTCTTGTAGCTGCAGATACTTAAATTGATGGGCTGCCGTGCAGTCGCGTGCGCGTTTAGTTCATTCGGTCGCCAGACAGCGATCTGTTTTGGAACAGCGACTTACAGTTTCGAATCTGATCTTCTCGACGACCAGAGCATTAACGCACGCTATTTCGCGGGCGGCGGTCCCCGGCGGCGCTTACGGCGCCTGGGCGATCCCCTCGCGCTCTCCGTCGAACGTGTATCGGCTGCTTGGCGAATCGAGCGGAGCGGTTCCAACGCGATCGGCGTCGAGCTGGAGAAACTGACGGATGTCGCTGGCCTGAAACCCCGCCTGGTAGTAGCGGGCGGCAACTCCGGCGACGTGCGGTGACGCCATGCTGGTGCCGGACATCCGCGTCGTCCCTCCACCGAGGCGGGTGGACAGGATTCCGACGGAACTGATGAAGCAGCCCCGGCTGACGTTCTCCTGCTCCTCGCCGGGCGCGGAGACGATCACACCGGTCCCGTCGGTCGTGAAGTAGGACGCGGTATCGGCCGCGACAGGAGTACTGAGGAGCGACACTGGTTCGTGCCCGCCAACGCCGTGGTGCTTGCGACGGCGATGACCTCAGGATAGGCAGCTGGAATCTGGCTGCTCACGTCTACGGTCGGATCGTTGCCCGCCGCCACCACGACCGTCAGACCAGCGCCTTCGAGCGCCACGATCAGATCGTGCATGGCTCGGATTGTCGTCGACTGCGCCAGGTCGACCCAGGCTCATGTTCACGACCTTGATAGCCGGGACGACCGACGCGTGATTGTCGAGCACCCACTCGAGGCCCGACATGACGTTCGCGTCTGAACCGCTGCCCGCGCTATCGAGCACCTTGACGCAATAGATCGTCGCCTGCGGCGCCACGCCGATGACATCGGCCGTGTTGTCCCGGCGCCGCGATGATGCCCGCGACATGTGTTCCGTGGCCCTCGTCGTCCTGGCAGGACTGCGCTCCAAACGCGTTGAACGCGTCGACGGTGCCCGCCAGATCAGGATGTACGAGATCGACACCGGTATCGACTACCGCAACGCCGACGCCAAGGCCATTCGAGCCGCTGGTCGGACGGCCAACTCGAGCGACGCCAGCGGGAACGACCTGTGTCGTTCCACCGCCGCCGCCTCCCGGCTTGCCTTTTCCGTTCTGGAATGCGAAGACCGGACGATTCGGAACAACGGCACGCACGAACGGATTGTTCACCAGCGCGGTCAGGGCATTCGCATTCGGCACTCTGACTGCCGCAGCGTTGACGCGGCCGAAGTTCACGCCGAGCGCGGCGCCGGCCCCGCGCAGCACCGCAGCCCGGTCTGCGGCACTGGTGCCTTCATGGAACTGCACGATGTAATTCTCGGAAACCTGGGCGAGTGCGACACCACGCAGTCCCCAGCATCACCAGGAGAACCGCTGCGATGGGACGCCACACCGACGTGTCCGGCGACCAGGAACGCCTAACGATAGAATCCAGGCTAGCGATTGCCATTTTGTAAGTTCTCCTACGGTCGATCAACACAGTCCACATCCATGAGGGACTTCTGTCAGCTTTTCAAGAACGAAGCGCTGACTCAGGGCGCGCAGCTCCCTGCCATGTCTACTTTCCACTCTGTGCATAACGGCGGCCACGGCCTGACAAAGGATGAACGCACCAAACCCATGCCCTGTTCCCCGTGCTGCCAATTTGTGCGAATCCGCGGTCAATGATCGCGATCATCGCGCCCGATCAACCGCCCGTTGGGAATCGAACTGAAAAGACGACGTCAGTTCCGCGGCGGTCGAGGCGGCTGTCCGGCTCTACGCAGACCGTGGAACCCACTCGATCAACCGGCCATCCTTGGGGATGTGCAAGGCAATGGGCCGGGCACTCGCGCCCAGCGGGACCGCCTTGTTGGGGTTGGCATAAACGGCGTGCTTGCCGTGTTCCTTATGCCCAGTCCCCGACCTTGGAGTTCTGGAACATCTGCTCGACGATTTGCCGCCAGCCCACTCCGGTGTTGTAGGCGCAAAACGAGATCTCGCCCATCTGGGTCGCGTACGGAATGATGCACATTTCGGTCCGCCGGAAGTCGTAGGTCCAGAGATCCTGGAACCACATCCCCGCCACGAACATCAGCAGCCACTCGTCGCCCTTGCGGTTCTCGTTGTCCCGCGCGCCGAGCTTTCCGCCCAGCTGGCCGCCGCTTTGTTTGTCGAACTTGTGCAGCAGATCGACAGCCGGAAGCCGGCCGGCGCCCTGGTCGGTGAGTAGTTGCGAAGCAGGCTCAGCGCCGTTTGAACCGCGGTGAGCGGTCCGTCCCCGGGCGCTGTCGGCGATGTCGCGCGCGTCCTTCAAGACCTGTTCGACGTTGACGAACGCGGAGAGCGGAGCCCACTCCTTGGTCTTCTTGCTGACCATGAAGCCCATGCCGACGCCGCAGTCCGGATGGCAGCCGCAGTTGAGCGAGCCCCAGTCCGCGCCCGGCCCTTTCATCAGGTCCGTGACGTGTGACATCACGCTCGACGCAGACAGCGGGAACCAGTCTCGCATCGGCTCGGATGACGCCCGTCTGCCGCTTCAAGTCCTCGGCGAGGTGCGACAGCGTGTAGCGCTTCCGGTGCCGTTCCTCGTCGCTGATCTCCTCGTCGCGGCCCGTGAACGAGACGGGCTGGAACGACACGAAACTCACCTTGTCGCAGTTCTGCAGCGCGAACTTCACGATCGGTCCGACCTGATCGTCGTTGACCGTCTTGACGATCGTGACGACCAGGCAGACGTCGATGCCGGCGGCGTAGAGGTTTTCAATCGCGCGCAGCTTCACGTCGAACAGGTTCCCGACCTTGCGGTGCGCGTTGGCCGCCTCGGTGACGCCGTCGAACTGCAGATAGGCGATTCGCAGGCCCGCCTCGTGGGCCTGGTGCGCGAAGTCGGATCCTGCGCGAACCGGATGCCGTTGGTCGCGGCCTGCACGCTGAAGTAGCCGACCTTGCGCGCGTAGCGGATGGCGTCCAGGAACAGCGGCGAGATCGTCGGCTCGCCGCCCGAGAACTGCACCGACATCTGGCGTCGCGGCTTGATGCTGACGGCGTCGTCGAGCAGCTTCTCGACCTCGCGGCATCGTCAGCTCGTGGACGTAGCCGACCTGGTTGGCGTCCATGAAGCACGGATCGCACATCATGTTGCAGCGGTTCGTCAGATCGATGGTCAGCACCGCGCCGCGTCCGTCAGCTTGATGGACGACGTGCCGTGGTTGTGCAGCGTCTCGGTGACGGCGGGAAAATCGCGGCCCGGAAAAAGCGATTCGAGGCGGCGGAGGAACGCGGGATTGATCGCCAGCGTATCGACGAAGCTGCCGTGAACCGGGCAGCTCTTTTCAATGAGCACCTTGCCGTCACGTTCGACGATGTGCGCTTTGATTTCGCCGACGTGTTCGTTGACGAGCGCTTCCACGCTCCTGCGGCCCGAGAGAATGGCCTCGCGCGTTTCGCGCACGCACGTCGGGCACAGCGAATCCGTCGTGCGCGGCCAGCCGAGCTGCGGTGACGTGCGCTCGTGGCTCTTGAGCAGAGGGGCCTCCGCCCATTTCGGACGGAACGACCTGGAGGGAACACGCCGGTTGACGGACTGGAAGATGGGCCAGAGAAACCTGGCCGTCCCCGTCAGCGCGATTTCGAGAGGCTTCCACGCACTCGCTCGCGACGGCGATTTCATCGGCGCGCATTATACGCTGAGTCGTCGCGCGCACGAGGTCCGCGAGCGCGGCGCGATCCACCTTGCCGCGGGCCGTTGTCGGAATCGTACCGACGAAAACAACCGCGCGTGGAATCTTGTGCGGGGCAAGGCGCGCGGCGCAGAAGCGCCGCACCGCCAGCTCCGGAATCGACCCGGCGCGCTCGGCGACGACGCACGCCACGATCTGTTCCCCGCGCCGGGAATCGTCGGCGCCGATCACCCGGACGTCGGCGACGCCCGGCATGGCCCGAAGCACTTCCTCTCACTTCGTCCGGCCGCACCTTTGTGGCCGGCGACGTTGACGAACTGACGACACCCGCCCGGCGAGCGACAGCCGGCCCCTGTCGTCCCACGCGGCCGCAGTCGCCGGTCAGGAAGCCGCCATCCGCAAAGCGCATCATCGGGCCTCGTCCGCGTAGCCGTTGGCGACCCGCTGCTGGCCACGTGGATCCGTCCCGTTGACGTCTTCCTGATCCTCAGCGTCACCGTGACGCCGGGCAGCGGGACGACCCACTGTCCCGCTGTCGTCGATCTCATCGCCGGCGTCGAACGCAATGCCACCGGCTTCCGAGGAGCCGTAGAATGAATGGATCTTCAGCGCGAAGCGACTCGTAGAAACGCGCGGACCGATTTCCGGCGGCAGGGAGCACCGGCGGACATCAGCGAGGTCAGGGACCGCGGCCATTCGACGGTCGATGGCGCAGGACAGGAAGAACTGAAACATGAACGGCACGCCCTGGAACAGTCGCGCGCGCGTAACGGCGGGCGTCGCGTCAGGAGCTGCTGAGGGACGAACGAATCGCGCAGCACGAGCCGCGTTCCCTGCAGCAGCAGCGGGCATGATGAGATTGCCGAGGCCGTAGGCGTGCGAGACCGGAATGGTGGCCATCTGCACGTCGGAGGGCATGGTATTCATGGCGGCCGCGATGCGGGTGCTGTCCGCAATCAGCTGCGCTTCGCTCGTGACAGCCGCTTTCGGAACGCTCGTCGGACCCTGACGTCAGTTCTTCAGCACCGCCGCCGCCGGGGTAGCGCCGCGGCGTTGTTGGCGCTAGCTGGAGACAGACACATCGGCTCGTCGAGGTCAGTCGTGTGCGGCCGCCTCGAGCCCCGGATCGTGCACGGCGCGCGTCGGGCAGGAACAGCGCCCGTCGCGCCGAAATCGCTGCAGCCAGAGCCTAGCAGTTCGGTGCGGCGTGGTTCCCGAATCGGCCGGAGCACTGCCGCATCGACGGCCCGACAGGCGAGGAGAAATCGCCACGCTCGCCGCCGAATTGCCGGCCGCCGATACCACCAGATCGCCGCTTCCCGACGCCCATCTGCGTCAACCGCTCGGCATACCGCTGATGCGCCTGCCACAGGTCGCTCCGCGGACCACTCGGCGCCGGTTGCCGGCATGTGAGATGAGGGTTCGACCGGGGGCGCTGCGCCGGACCGTGTCGAAGCGCGTCACGATCTCGCTCACGCCGGGGCAACTCCGGCATGGTGGATTGGCATTTCGACTCGAGCGGGGACATGCGCCGTCGAAATATACTACCCACGATGTCGCTGATTGACTGCCTGCCGCATCCGGCCCCGCATGCGGCTGATCGAGGAGATCATCGACGTTCAGCACGGCGCGAGCGCGACCGCGCGCCGTGTTGCGAATCCGGACGACTTCTATTTTCAAGGCCACTTCCCGGCCAGCCCGTCGTGCCTGCCGTGATTCTCGTCGAGCTGCTCGCGGCAGACCGGCGGCGCTGGCCGCGGCGGCGCCCGCCGACTGGCGCCTCCGGGCAAACCGGCTGCAGCTGCGGGATCGCCGCGCTCCGGTCCGCTGAGTTCCCGGCGGCGGCGGTGCCGGGCGCGGTCCTCGAGGCACGCGCGCACGTCGCCGGCAGGAATGGGCCGAGCTGGTCAAGATCGAGGGCACGGTCACCGCTGACGGCGTCCTCGTCGCGACCGGCAGCCTGACGCTCGCCGGGCTAGCAGCCGTCAAGCCGCGAATGCGCAGGCCATCGCCCCGGCCTTCGTGGAACTGATTTCATCGCCTCCGCACTGAGGGGACGGCGCCGGTTCGAGAAACGGCGGCCGTTCTCGCTGGGCGTCTTCATCGGCTGCCTTCCCGCTCTACGGACTCCATCTCCTGCATCTGCTGGACGGTCGGGTTCGCGCTCGGCTTGAACCGGCTGGAAGATGTACCTCGCGGCCAATATCTCGAACCCCTTCGTCGCGCCGTGGCTCATCTTTGCCGAGGTGCAGATGGGCGCGTGGCTGCGCCGCGGGTCGTTTCATTCACTGTCGCGCCAAACCATCACGTCGACCGGGATCGGCGTCTTCGGCATGGATGCCGTGGTCGGCAGCCTGTTCGTGGGCGGCGTGCTGGCTGTGCTTGCCGGCGCGGGCACGCATGCCTGGATACGCGGCTCGGGCCGCGACCCCATGTTTGCGGATCTCGTCCGCCGGACGTCCGATCGGTATCTCGGCGGCAGCGTCACCGCGTGGGAGTTTGCGCGCGGCAAGCTCGCATGGATCCGGTCTACCGCGCCAGCGCTGTCGCCGGACGTCGCTGCCGCCGGGCGGCACGCTCCTCGACATCGGCTGCGGACAGGGACTGACGCTGGCGCTGCTCGTTGAGGCGCGCCGGGCGTTCATCGAGCACCGCTGGCTGCCTCGTCGCCGGAGCCGCCGCGATTCGATCGCATGGTCGGTATCGAAACGCGGCCGCGCCCGGCTGCGAGCGCGAGGGAAGCGCTCGACGGCGATGCCGAGGTCGTTCACGCCGACCTGAGAACCCTCACGCTCGAACCGGCTCACGCGGCGCTGCTGTTCGACGTCCTTCACCTTCTTCATTCGGACGAACAGGAGGCGCTGCTCGGCGCCCTCGCCGCGCGGCTCGACCCGGCGGGCGTGGTCCTGATCCGCGAAACCGATCCTGCCGTCGGCTGGCGGTTCACCGGCGGTTCGCGTCGGCAACGCCGTGAAGGCTCTCGTGTTCAGGACCTGGAAGACTCAGGCGTTCAATCCGCGCACGCAGACGGAATGGCGCGATTGCTTTGCACGCCACGGATTTCTCAGCGAGAGCGCGGCCGATGGGCGACGGGACGCCGTTCGCCAACGTGCTGTTCCGCCTCACCCGGGCGGCCGACGGGTCTGGACGAGGCGTCCCACCTTCACTTCCTGCGTAAGCGCACGTCCACTGCGATCGAAACACACCGCCTGCCCACACGACGCACGACACCAGGTTGGGCGTGGATGCGGGACCGCAGTAGCGGAGATCCGACCCACAGCACCGAAATGCGGTCGAGGCCTTCCTGGTTCGACGACGGGAAAGGCGAAGTCGTGTGCGGCGAGAAAATTGCGGACGGTCTCGAGCTCGTGTGAAGCGCCCCACGAACGGCGAGGCCGATTCGACGGCCTGGGACATGACGACGACAGCTGGGCGCGCCGGAGCTGCTGATCCTGACCGATCGGACGGTGTCCGCACTTCGACGATAGACGGTCCATTCCGTCAGCGAGCCCCACCGCGCCTCGAGCGCGCCCGGAACGGCCGGGATGATGTTCGGTGCGGAGACAGAGCCATCGCCAGCATCGCGGCTTTGAAAGCCAGAAACAACGATATCGTGACGAGGACCACCCGCGCCGCCGTCCGCATCGGCACGCGGACTCGCCACAGCGCAAAGAGGCCTCCGGCGCAAATCCCGACGAGCCACGGATCGGCCATCGCGACGAGAGGCACAGAGAAACGACGATCGGAGACTGGCCAGGCGATGGCGATCAGCGCGCCGCACGCGAGATCCAGCGTGATATGGCTGATCGCGCCTGCCGTCGCGGCACCGAGCAGGGCGGCGAAACGCGTGCCCCGGTGGAACAGCCGGATGACGCCCGCCGCACAGCCCGCCATCACCACGGCGCCGAGCAGCGAGTGGGTGCCGAACTGATGAACGCGCGCAGGTAGCGATCCCAGCCCGCAAAGGCCACGACGCTGTCGATGTCCGGCGAAAGGGCCCCGAGAATGGCGGCCGCGCCGAGGGCAAAGGACTGCGGCCGGTCCGGCCGGGCGGCCGCGGCGGCGAGCGCGCGGCCGACGACGACGTGGGTCAGGGATCCATGCGGCGACGCCTACGAACGCGGGGCGTGTTCGCCGGCCGGCGCATCCCAATACCTGTAGAAGTGGTACCAGCACTCGGGGCGCGCACGGATGCGAGCGCTCAACTGGTCCGCGAAGTCCTGCGCCGCGCTCTGGATCGCTTCGTCGCGGGGCCTGGTCCGATCGACGAAGATCGGCACGCCGGCGCGAACCTTGAAGCGCCCGGGCCGCAGCCGCTCGATGAAGCACGGCAGCAGGGGCGCGCCGGTCATGAACGCCATCAGCGCGGGCGTTCTCAGAAACGAGGCACGGCGGCCGAACATCTCGACGTCAACACGATCGCGGCCGACATGGCGGTCCATGAGCACGGCGACGAGGCCGTTCGCGGCAGAGACGGCGGCGGATTTGAAGCGCCGTCTCGAGCGATTGACCGACCTCGATCGTGTCGGCGCCGACCGCCGCGCGAATTTCACGGCGCAGCCGGTTGACAGTGGGATTGTCTTCGGCCATGGCGATGATGGCGAACGGTATCTTCACGATTCGCCGGATGAAGACCGCGCCGACCTCCCAGTTTCCGTAGTGCCCGCTCACGAGAATGAGGCCCCGCTCGTTCCTCAGCAGATCGAGAATCATCTGCGAATCAGCGGACGAATGGTCGAAGAGCGTGTCGAGGTCGGCGTCCGAGCGCGCAGGGATCGAATGAAGTCGATCACGTCGCAGGCATAGGCCGCGAGTGTGCTTGCGCGCGCGAGTCTCGAGCGCGCCGGTCGTCTCGCCAGGGAACAAGGGCCGGAGGTTGTCGGCAATCGCGGCGCGTGTCTCGCGCATCAGGCGCCAGGCGATCCAGGTGCCGGCGCGTCCGATGGCGTACGACATCCACCGCGGCAGAAAGCCCACGCCGTGGTAGGTGGCGCTGAAGATGGCCCCGTTATTGAGACCATGCAGCGTCCAGCGGCGCCGGATGCCGTCGCGTCGGGTGATTGGCGCGTCGGAGGCGGGAGTTCGGCCGGCTCAGAGACGTTCAAGGAACCGATAGTACACCGCCAGAAAACATGTGCGCGTCGTGTCGGGCACCGGCCGCAGCTTGCTCTTCTGTCCCGCGTAGACGGCGGTGACCGGCACGGTCTCAACGCGACCGCCCCGTCGCCGGACCTTGATGAGCATTTCGGTCTCGATCTCGCATTGCTGGTGGCGTTCAGATGCAGGCCCCTGAGCGCGTCGACGCGAAACACGCGGAAGCCGCACTGCGTGTCCTCGACAGGAACGCCGACGAACCACGACAGGACCCGGCTGCCTATTTTGTTCGCGTAATAGCGGGCCGGTGGCATCTTCTCCGGGTCGAATCGCCGCTGGCCGAGGACCACGTCGGCGTCCGCGCGAACCGCCCGGTCCACCAGCGCCGCGGCCTCTTCGGGAAGATGCTGCATGTCTCCATCGAGGAGCAGCACGTGCGTGAACTCGCCCTCGAACACCCGCGCGAGGCCCGTGCGGACGGCTTGTCCTTTGCCAAGGTTGGCGCGGTGGACGATGACCTCGGCGCCGGCGGCCCGGGCGCGTTCCGCCGTCTGATCCGACGACCCATCGTCCACCACGATGACGTGATCGACGGTGCCGCGCAGGCCGTCCACCACTCGCGCGATGGAGCTGGACTCGTCCAGCGCGGGAATGACGGCCGCGGTTCTTGGCGTCATCGAGTCGGAGCGTCGGCCGCGGCCGGCTCGCCGCCGCCAGCGTGCCCGCTCAGGAGCAGTGCGGGCAGGACGAGCACCGAGGCTGCCGCGAGGGCTACCGTGCTCGCGGCCGACACGATGCCGATCGACCGCAAGGGAGGGTAGGAGGACCAAATCAAGGTGCCGTAGCCGCCCAGGGTGATCGCGGCTGCCGAGAGGATGACCGGTGCCAGCTCGGCGGTGGCGTGCTCCGCGTCACCGCGCGCATGATAACGATGGACCAGGTGGATGCCGTAGTCCACGCCGATGCCGACGAACGTCACCACGGCGAAGACGGCAAACAGATCGAGCTCCACCCCCGCAATGGCGAGAACGCCGGCGGCCCACGTGAGGCCAATCGCCGTGGGCAGGAGGGCATACATCGACAGCCGCCAGTTCCGAAACGCGGCGATCACGAGGGCCATGACCAGCGCGGTTCCGATCGCCAGGCCCTTGATGAACTGCGGCACGAAGCTGCGTGCGAGCTCGCGGTTGACCAGCGTCAGCCCAGTCAGGATCTGTGACGGATCAACCGCGCTCACGACCTCCTGCATGCGCGCGGCCTGGCCCGCGCTCGACGGAAACAGATAGGTCGCCACCGACCAGCGGCCGGGTTCGTGGACGACGAACCGATCGACGAGATCGCCGAAGTCGTGGGCGACGAGCCCGTCGAAGGTGATCCGCTCGCTGGGTGTCGAGGAGGCGCGGCACGCGCGCCGAGAACGGCTCGAACGCGCCTGGCGTGAAGTCGTTCGCCACCCGTGCCCGTTCGAGCGTCGATCGAATCGCATCAACCGACAAACCGCTTCCCGCAATCGTCGCCGCACGCTCCTGCTGCGCGGCAGCCGAGGGCAGCAAGCGCGCCGGCGATTGAAACGCCAGATCCGGGATGTCTGCCGTCAGCCGTCGTGCGAGGCGTTCGTTGGCCTGCAGCAGCGGCTCGAGCTCGGGCCCTTCGGCCAGTGCCACATAGACATCGCTCGGAAGGCCGAATTTCGGTCCGATCTCGGTTTCGATCTGGGCCGCGCTGGTCACCGATCGCAGGCGATCGAGCGTCGGGTTGACGTGGATCCGCGTCGCCGCCCATCCGAGCACAGCCGTGACCAGGACGCTGCCCACGAGCACGGCGCGCCGCCGGCTGACCATCCACGCCGCAAAGCGCGGCATGAGCAGCGCGGGCACCGGACGCCTGGGCGCTCGACGGGGCAGAAGCGCGGGCACCATGATGAGCGTCAGCACTCCGCACACCACCATGCTGTGGCCGAGAAGGCGGCCGAGCTGTTCCAGGCTCGGGAAATCCACGAACATGAGGCCGTAGAACGTGGCGGCCGTCGTCCACATTCCCAGCAGCATGCTGCTCGACGGTCCTTCGAGTGCCGCGGGAATGTCGCTGACACCGTCGGCAACCGCCAGCCGGTGCGCGACATAGAGCAGGACGACGCCATCCACGCCGAGGCCGAACAGCATGGCCGCGGCGCCAGTGGCGGCCGCCGAAAGCTTCGCGCCCGTGAAGCCAAGGGCGCCCAGCACGAACACCAGCGACAGGCCGGAGGGCAGGGATCCGACGGTCACGAGCCACAGGCTGCGGAACACGAAATAGAGAAGCGGGAGAATCACGATCAGGGAGCCGACGGTATTCCAGATGCTCTCGCTCTTGACGACCGCTTCGGTCTCGACGGCAATCCGGTGTCCGCCGGCGAACTGCACCTGCATCGCCGGACGCGGCTCCTCGTCGCCGTTCTCGCGTGCCTGCGCCGCACGGCGGGCAGTCGCTCCCGCGATCTCGCGCAGACGCGCATCGAGAGCCTTGGAGAATTCCACGTCGAAGGGGGACGCCTCGGCCGTGCGATCAGCAGCCGGCTGCGGCCGTCGGCGGCGACGTACCCACCATCGTTCAGGCCCATCATGAGGCCACCGGGTGTGCTGCCTCCCACCGCATCGCGCAGCAGATCGAAGAGCGCGGCCGGATCCTGTCGCACCACCTGTGCGACGTCGGCGCCGGGGAACGCCAGCAGATCGCGTCGGGCGGCGATCGCCGCCGCCATGTGGTCGGCGCTGAGCCGGCGCAGCGCCTCGTCGAGGTAGCGATCGTGAAGAATCAGCAGCTGCCGATCGGCGAGCCACTCGAAGCTCCGCGTGCGATCGACGGTACCCGCATCCACACGGACAATCTCCGGCGCGGCGCGAAGGCCTGCGACCCACGCGTCGATGTCGTCGGAGCATTCGGAGATGGCATGTCCTTCCGGCGCCGTGCAGATGACGTACAGCTGATCGAGGCTGCCGAAGCGCGAGAGGAAACTGCGGAAGGCCTGAATCACGCGGCTGTCGCGAGGCAGCAGCGACAGGACGTCAGCGTCGAACGACAGGCGCCGTGTGCCCTCGATCGAGACGATCAACCCGAGCGCCACGATCGCGACGACGATCGTGCGCTGGCGATGCGCCCACCCGACGATGGCAGCAACCAGGTATCCCACGAATCAAACGGCGTGTTAGATTCTGGAGCTTAACATGAACGTTCTGCTGCTGCGGCCCGTGCCCGCGAACGAACGCTTCGGGCTCGGCCCCTTCTTCCGCATCGAGCCGCTGGGCATGGAATACATCGCGGCGGCGCTCGAGGCGCGCGGCCACCGCGTCACGCTGGTCGACCTTCGCTTCCGGCGTTCGCTGGCCGCTCACATTCGTCGCTCGCGTCCCGCCCTCGTCGGCATCGCGGCGATGCACGCGCTCGAAACCGACGAAGTGGTCGCGCTCGCCCAGCGCGTTCGAACGCTGCTGCCGGGCGTGCCGATCGTCGTGGGCGGCCACACCGCCGCGGCGTATCCGGCTCCGTTTCTGGTGCCGGCCGTGACGGCGGTCGTGCTCGACGATGGAGAGCGGGCGATGCCGGCCATCTGCGCCGCGATCGCTGGCGGCGTGCCGCTCGCCGCCGTGCCCGGTTTAGCGCTCCACGATCGGGACCAGGGCGTGGTTCGAACGCAGGGCGAACTCGGCACGCTGGTGCTCGACGAGGTCCCGCTGCCCGCGCGTCATCACGTCGAATCGTGGCGGGGACAGTACGCGTGCCTGGCGCACCGTCCGGCCTATCTTCGTCGAGACCGCGCGCGGCTGTCCGTTCCGCTGCACGTTCTGCTCGATCTGGCAGGTCCATGCGCGCACCGTCCGCGAGCGGTCGATCGACTCGGTGTGCCGGGACTTTCGCGTCGGTCGGCGATCACGTCTTCGTCGCCGACGATTTGTTCTGGCATCACGCGCCGCGCAGCCTCGAACTGGCGCACGAGCTGCGGCGCCGCGGCATCCGGAAGAAATGGATTCTGGTCCAGAGCCGCACGGATCTGGTCGCGAGGCACCCCGAACTGCTCGAGGCGTGGCGGCCGCTCGCGAAGGACTTCGATATCTTCTTTGGACTCGAGGCCGCCACCAACGAGGGACTCGAGGGCCTGCGCAAGGATGCAACCGTCGACGAGACGGCACGCGGGGTGGCGGTCGCACGCGACAACGGCTACGGCGTGACCGGAAACTTCGTCATCGATCCGGCCTGGACCGAGCCGGACTTCGAACGCCTCTGGGCCTTTGTCGAGCAGCACCAGCTGTTCCAGGCGGGGTTCACGATCCTGACGCCGCTCCCGGGCACGGCGTATTTCGAGGAAATGCGGCCCACGCTGCGGGCGCGGCGCTGGTCCCATTTCGACATGCACCACCTGCTCTGGGAGCCCGCGCTCGGGTCGCGCCGCTTCTTCGAGCGCTACTGCGAGACCTGGCGCCGTTCCGTGCTGAATCTCAAAGGGCGGAAGGGCCTGCTTCAGTGGCTGCGCGAGGTGGACCTGGCGAACGCGCTGTTTCTGGTCCGCGCCCTGCGCCGCACGCAGCGTCTCATGGACGTCGACCACTACCTGGGCGAGCACACGCTCGCGCCCTCCGCAGACTCGCTCTTTTTGAGAACGGCTACCGATCGAGGCTGAACGTGCGGGCGTCGAGCGGTGCGTTGGCGACGACGTCCTCGAATGTCATGGTCTTGAGGTCGCCGTTCGCGAAGGTCATCTTCATTTCATCGGGCAGCATCGACGTGCGATCGACCCAGAGCTCCAGACGGGCGAGCGTCTCGCGGATCTGCTTCCGCTTCGGAACCATTGAGACGTAATACGCGCCCCGACGCCCATCGCCATCGTCGCGGGTCTCGATCTCGAACTGCCGCCGAAGATCGGCGGCCGTGCCGTTGACGAAGTATTTCTGGACGCGGTCCTGCGCGGCGGTGATGTCGATCGTCTGGTTGATGTTCCGGCTCGGCCAGGCCACGGTCATGCGATTGCCGTCCATCAGCACCACGCGAATGTCGGGATCCGTGTAGCGCAGGATCACGCGGGACGGGCGTTCGACCCACAGCCGTCCACGTGCCGTGATCGGCTTGGTGAGAAGCGTGGACGTGGTGGTTTCGGTGAATCGCGCCGTCAGCGTCTTCATCGCGCCGTTGACCTGCTGACCGCGCGCGTACATGTCGTCGAACCCGTCGGGCGACGCGTTCGCGGACACGAACGTCAGGACGGACGTCGCAAGAATCGCTGCGACCGCGCTGAACACTCGCCGCGTCGGCTGGAATGCGCATCGCGGCAATGGTAACGTACGGCGCGTGCGTGAACCGGTGCGGATACGCGGAATCGGCATCGTGACGCCGTTCGGAACCGGCCACGCGTCGTTCTGCGACGCGTTGCTCGGCGGGCGATCGGCCATTGCGCCGATTCAGGGCTTCGACACCACCGACTGCCGTTCGCGGCTTGGAGCGGCAATCGTCGACTTCGATCCGTCGCCGTGGGTCGCGCCGATGAAGATGCGCCGCATGGATCGGACCGCCGTGTATGCGGTTGCGGCGACGAAGCTGGCGATCGAAGACGCAGGCCGATCGATACCGCCTGACGGTGATGATCGAACGGGCGTCATCCTCGGCACCTGGACAGCGGGAGGCGGATCGACCCAGATTTTCCTCGATGCCTTGTTCCGGCAAGGCGTGGCTGCTGCGCCGGCGCTCCTGTTCGACAGCACTGTGGCGAATTCCGCCGCGAGCATCGTCGGTCTCGATCACCGTCTGCGCGGGCCCAACATGACGGTCAGCCACAAGGAAGGCTCCGGGCTCGCCGCCCTCGTCGATGCCGTCGACATCCTCCGGGAAGGCAAGGCGTCCTCGTTGATCGCCGGCGGAACCGACGCTGTTTTCGAAACCTTCTTCAAAGCCCACGACCGCTTCGGCGTGATGTCGCCGAGCGCCTCGTTTTCATCGAAACTGGCGCCCTTCGACGCCGCGAGGGAGGGATTCGTGCTCGGCGAAGGCGCCGTCAGCTTCTGGCTCGAGCGATCGGACGCCACGCCGGAGCCCGGCCGCCGTGGAGAAATCCTGGGAGTCGCGGCGTCGAGCGCATCGGTCCCGTTGAATGCGTGGCCGGATCGTCCCGAACCGCTTCGAGCGGACGATGAAGATGGCGATGCAGGATGCCGGTCTCGCGCCTTCGGACGTCGACGTCGTCTATGCTTCGGCGAACGCGACACGCGAACTCGATCGCTGCGAGGCGCAGGCCCTCACATCGCTCTTCGGTGGCACGCGGACGGTGGTGACCACGATCAAGGGTGCGCTCGGCGAATCAGGAGCCTCCGGCGCCCTGGCATGCGCGGCGGCGTGCCTGTGCGGCCCTCGCGTTCCCCTGTCGCGGGGCTCAGCGAGCCGGATCGATTGACGGCATCCCTTCGACTCGCGTGCGGGACGGTCGACGCGCCCGGACCCATCGTGCTCGTCAATAGTTTCGCGAGCGGCGGGGCGCTGTTCAGCGCCGTGCTCCGCATCGAGCGCTGAAGGCGTGATATATACTCTCCGGTCCCTTGCCCGAACTGCCGATGATCGCCGGGCCGTCGTCGCTTGACGAGCTGAACTTGTCCGGACGCGTCGCGGTCGTCACCGGCGGCTCGCGCGGAATTGGCCGGTCCATCGCCGAGAAGCTGCTCGAGCGGGGGCGGCTGTCGGCGTCATGTTCCGCGAGCGGGAAGCACCAGGCACGGGAGTTCGTAGAGGCGGCGCGCGCCAGAGGCGGTCGTGCGTGGGCCGGACGCTGTCAGCTTGGCGACGAGCAGGCGATCTCCCATTTCTTCGCGCAGGCGACCGCCGCGCTCGGCCAGGTGGATATCCTCGTCAACAACGCGGGGATCACGCGCGACGTGCACGCGCTCTTCCACGACTCTGCGCGCTGGCGGGAAGTCATGGACGTCAATCTCGACGCGGCGTACCACTGCATGCGCGCGGTCGTTCGAGGCATGCTGGTGCGACGGTGGGGGCGGATTGTCAACGTGTCGTCGATCAGCGCCCGTGTGCCCCTTGCCGGGCAGCTGAGTTATGCCGCGTCGAAAGCGGCGCTCGAGGGCCTGACGCGAGCGCTGTCGCGGGACCTCGCCGCAAAGGCGTCCTCGTGAACGCTGTCGCCCCAGGGTTGATCGCCACGGAAATGGTGGAGGCGATTCCGAAGCCGGCCCGCGAGGAGCTCCTGAAGGGCGTGGCCCTCGGCCGGATCGGCCAGCCGCGAGAAGTGGCCTCGGTCGTGGCCTTTCTTGCGTCAGAGGCTGCCAGCTACGTGACCGGACAGGTGATCCGGGTCGACGGCGGGCTGGCTTGAAGCAGCGAATCAAATATGACACCTGTGGACGACCTCAAAGTTGAAATCAAGCAGGCGATTGTCCGTAGTCTCAGGCTGCCGATGACGCCCGAAGAGATCGGGGATTCCACTCCGCTGTTCGGAGAGGGGCTCGGACTGGACTCCATCGACGTGCTCGAGCTGGTGCTGGAGACTGGAACGCAGTTTCGGCGTGTCAATCCTGGATGAAGAGACCGGGCAAGCGTGCGCTGCGTTCCGTAGACACGATCGCCGAGTTCATCGTCGACGAACGCGCGAAGCTCCAGATGTGAGTGGCTGAAGCGCGCAACGCGTTCACCGTCGACCTCGAGGAATGGTTTCACATCTGCGGCGCGGGTGACGCGCCTCGCCTTCGGAAACTGGGATCGTCTGCCATCACGCGTCGACCTGACGACGCGCATTCTGCTCGACCTGCTCGACGCCGCGAACGTCCGCGCGACCTTCTTCGTCGTTGGCTGGGTGGCCGAGCGTCATGCCGAGCTTCGTCGATCTGGTGAGGCGCGCGCGGCCACGAGATCGGATCGCACGGCCACATTCACGAGCGCGCGTTCGAACTCGGCCGCGACCGTTTTCGCGCCGACGTGCGTGAGAGCGTCCGCGTGCTGTCGGCAGTGACCGGCGGGCGCGTGACGATGTTCCGCGCGCCGGAGTGGTCGATCAACGCGCGGTCGCCGTGGGCGCTCGACGTCCTCGCCGAAGAGGGATTCGGCGTCGATGCGAGCATGGCGCCGGTCAAGCTCGTCGGCGACGTCTCGTATCCGCGCTACCCTCATATCAGGAACACGCCTGCCGGACCGATAACAGAGATGCCCCCGTTGGTGGCTGATCGGTTCGGACAGGTCATGCCGATGGGGTGGGGGTGGGGCCTACGGATGAGTTCGCCAGGCCGCGTGCTTCGAACGATCGCTGCGGGCCAATCGTGCGGACCAGCCGGCCATCCTGATGGTGCATCCCTGGGAACTCGACCCGAACCCGCCGAGGGTGCGCCTGCCGCCGCGACTACAGTTCGCCCACTATTTTCGCCTGCGAGGATTTCGCACGCGGCTCCGCGACGTGCTGCACGGAACGGCTTTTGGCCCTCGGGGACGTCCCAAGAGCATCACCAGTACCATGAAAACCGGCAGACGTGTGCTCGCTGCCACCGCCGTGCTCTGCGCCCTGGGCGTGAAGCGCGGCGACCGCCGCGGACGTGCCCGCAGCCCTGCGAGTCGCGGTCATCGATGAGCCGGCGTGGCTCCGCACTCCGTGTGCTGGATCAGGCGGGAAGTGTTCCCTTCCCCATCGCCGTTTGTCTCATCGGGTCGCCTGCGCGATGCCGAACTGGATGCGCGGCTGACCGCGGTTGGCAGGCGGGGCGCGCCCGCGTGGCTCATCATCCGCGCGCCGGACGGCGAGCCGGACATGGCAGCCTGGCAGGCCGCTCTCCACGGCCTCGCTGGATCGGCACGGTTCATCGCTGGCGATTCTCGAAGTGTCGGTGGATCGCCAACCGGCCCGCGTTGCGAGCTTTGCGCTGCAGGTCGCGGCGACCGAGGCACGCGCGAATCGCGACGCGATCCGGATCGCGATCGGTGGGCCCGCGATGGCGGACCGCGACCGTCGCGAAGCCGTCTATCGTCCGGAACTCGGCCCCTATGTCGATCTGCTGGACCTCCCGACGCCGGCACTGATGCGGTTGCGGCGTGGCTCCAGCAGGTCGATCCCGGCGCGTCGATCATCGTCAGCAATGCGCGCGGCGGATCGACAGGACAGCCCTCGGCAGCGCTGGGGACCCTGGGGACATCGTCCAGAGCGTGCTCGACGAGCTGGGCACCACGGTCACGTTGCAGGCGTGGCCCGCGACCGAGGGCGACGGCAGCCGGCATTCGTGCGCTTGCGCACGTGCCGGAGCTCATCACTGGCGAGATCGCCAGCCTCGATGCCGAGGCCGCCGGGCTCGTGCTGCGTGTCGGCGCGACAGACGTGACCCGGCTGCTGCCCCATCGTCTCCTGTTCGATAACCGGACCTTCGCCACCTACCCCGCCTTCCGCGGTGAGCCGGGCGCGGAGCCGCTGCAGATATCGCTGGTGCTGCCGGTCGAAGGCGTCCCGGGCACGATCGACGTCATGACGGGTGCGCGCAGCCGCGCCGCCGACTACGCGCGCGATCAGAGCACGGGACGAATGCGGGCCAGCGCACCGATGACGGGCCGGCTGACGGTGGTGAACTTCAACGAGGGCGCCGGCGACGTGCTGGTGGCACGCAGCGGGGTATCGGCCGCCCGCACGCTGACGATTGGGGAGATCATCGCGCGGCATCAGCAGCAGCAGCGCGCGCAGGATGCGCATCGTGAAGCGCTACGTCGCCCATGCCGCGCATGGCGCAGCATTTCCGCCCGACGCTCACCGATCCCGGCTATGACGTGGTCTCGGAGAATCGCTACTTCGTCGCGCGGCTCGAAGTCGAGTGGGAGGAGCTGTCCTTCTCGGTCAACGGCACCAAATGGGGAGTCGATCGCCCGCCGTTTCCGCTGCTGCAGCCCGAAAAGCTGCTGTCGCTCCCGCTGCAGCTCCGCTTCGACGACGGCTACCGGCTACAGGCTCGTGCGGCCGCGAGCGCATCGACGGCTACGACTGCTACGTCGTCGGCTTCGACCCGGTGCGTGAGGACAGCGCACTCTACCGGGGAACGGTGTGGATCGACGCGAAAACGTTTGCCCGGGTCCGCGTGCACGCCGTTCAGGGCCGCCTTTCGGCGCCGGTCGTCTCGAACGACGAAGACGCAGCGCTACGCGCCGGTCGTCGTCGGGAATCGTCCGGTGTTCCTGTTCAGCGGCCTGACGGCGCGCCAGATTGTGCTGATCGCCGGGCGCAATCTTCTCGTGGAGAAGTCCGTCGACTTCAGCGATTTCCATGTCAACCCTGAAACCTTCGATCGCGATCGCGCGTCGGCCCGCGAAAGCGACCGGCGTGATGTATCGCGAAACCGTCAACGGCCTGCGCTATTTCGTGAAGGAGCGAGGGCGAGCGGGTCGTCAGCGACCGCCCGACGAATCACGCGAAGGCGATGGCCATCGGGACGACGATCGATCCGTCGTACGCGTTTCCGCTGCCGATGTTCGGAATCGACTATCTCAATTTCCGGTTCGGATCACCGGATCAGCAGCTGGCGATTCTGTTTGCCGGCGTCCTTGCTGCCGGGAACATCCAGCGATCGAAGATCGGGCACACGAATCTCGACGCCAGCGTGGACTTCTTCGCGATCGCGGCGCCGTCGAGCGACCGGATCTACGGCCCCAACGGGGAGCTGGAAGGCCTGCGGTCTGCTGACCTGGCCGCTGTCGACGGGCTTCAATCTCGGCTGGCAGGCGACGCCTTTCCAGAAAGCGACGTTTCAGTATCAGTTTCGATTCGACGGCTACGTCAAGGATCGCACGACCGCCGACGCGTTCGAGGTGCCCGTCGAGCACCGTGACCCAGGGCTCGGCGGCGCATGGGAGTACCGCCGGGCGGGCTACAGTCTGCTGCTGAACGGCACGTGGTTCGGCGCGCGTCGTGGCAGCCCTGGGGGCTGCGGGCTGCGGGCGGGAACAACCCCGCCAGCGTGACGCCTCGAACCTACGAGAAGCTACGCCGCTTCGCTGTCGCGCGACTTCTATCTGTCGCCGTTTCAGAAGATACACGTGAACGGCGGATGGTTCAGCGGGCGCGATCTGGACCGCTTCGGTCAGTATCAGTTCGGGATGTTCGACGATACCCGTGTCCACGGCGTGCCGGCATCCGGCGTCCGCTACGGCGAGCTGGCGATGGCGCGCGGCTCGTATTCGCTCGATATCTTCGAGCACTATCGTGTCGACCTGTTCGTCGACCGGGCCTGGGGCCGCGATGAGCCCCGGCCACGGTTTCTGGGATCCGGTGACCGGAGTCGGAGTGGCGCTCAACCGAGGACGCCGTGGAGTACTATGCTCCGCGTCGATCTCGGAAAGAGCGTGCTGCCGTCGCGTTACGACGCGCTCGGGTCGACCACGCTCCAGATCCTGTTGCTGAAACCGCTCCGATGATGCCGCAGCTCGCGCCGATCTTCACGTGCACACCTGTCATTCGAAGAGTCACCGGCACCATGCCCTTTCTCCGCAGCCGCGACTGCTACTCGCCGCCGGCGGAGTGTACTCGGGTGGCCAAGGCGCGGGGCATGGATCTGGTGGCATTCACCGATCACGATTCGATCGACGGCGCGCTCGAGCTGCTGAACGATCGACCAGATTGCAGCGATCGTCGATCATCGGCGAAGAGGTGTCGTGCCGGTTTCCCGATGACGATATCGAGGTGCACCTCGCCGTCTACGGCATGACCGAGTCGCTGCACCGCGATCTGCAGCCTCTGCGAAGCAACGTTTTCGACGTGGCTGCCCGGCTGCGCGACGCCGGGGTGGTCTTTGCGCTGAACCATCTGCTCCACTTCTATCGTGGACAGATTCCGCTCGACCGCTACCTGCGCATCCTCGACGAAGTGCCGGCGCTCGAGGTGCGTAATGGCGCGATGCTCGCCGGGCAAAACAGGCTCGTTGAGCGGCTCGCACAGCAGATGCCGGCAGTCGCATCGCCCACCGGACGTTTTGGCGTGGTCGCGGAAGCGACGCGCACACGTTGCGGCGTGTCGGGACTACCTGGACCAGCGCACCGGGCCGCACGTCGGACGAGTTCCTCGCCGGCGTCCGCCGGGGCGCTGCGTCGGTCGGTGGCGCGCACGGAACCGCGTCGACCATAAGCGGCGACACGTACGGCGTCATCGCTGCGTATACTCGCGGCGCTGGCCGGTTTCGGCCCGCGCGACCTTTCGGGGTGGCGCCGGGCTGCCTGCTGTGGCTTCGCCGCCGCCTCGCTGCCTTTCCAGTTCCTGCCCGCGCTGATTGCCATGAGAACGAAATTCCTCGAACGCCGCGGCGGTGACAGCGCTGGCCGCGCACCTGGAGGAGATCGACCGGATGCCGGCAGCGGCCGAGCTGCAAACCATCGGACCCTCGCATGACCGCGCGTCGCGATCACCGGGGTGGGTCTGGTCACCGCATTGGCGTGCAACGCGCGAGGAGAACTGGCGGCGGATGCTCGCCGGCGACTGCGGCATTCGTTCAACCACGTTGTTCGACACCGCGGGCTACCGCAGCCGGGTCGCCGCCGAAGTCGACATCGACGCCGTCGATGAAGGAACGGCGCCGCTCGAGCGCCGCCGCCGGTCGCGCAGCGATCGGATCGGTCTTCGCGCCGCTTCAGAGGCGCTTGCCGATGCCGGCGTGCTCGGACAGCTGCCGATCGATCGGTCGCGCGTGGGCGTGTTCCTGGCGCAGGCACGGCGGATCTGCTCCGAAACGAGGAGTTCTACCGCACCTGGATCACCAGTGGCCTTCGCCGAACTCGCCGTTCGGATCTCTGGAATCACTTTCCGAGCACGCCCGTCGACGTCATCGCCGGCGACGTTCGGCTTTGAAGGCCCCCGCGCGCTGTGTCGTCGCCGCCTGCTCGTCGAGCACGATTGCGATCGGGCGGGCGTGCCGAAGCGATTCGGGCGGCCGCGCTGATGCCGTTCTGGTCGGCGGAACAGACGCGCTCAGCCGGCTCACGCACAGCGGCTTCAATCTGCTGCGCCTGATGGATCCTGCGCCGTGCCGGTCCGTTCGATCGCAGTCGCGCGGGTATGAACATCGGCGAGGGAGCGGGAATGCTGGTGCTCGAGCGCCTGGATCGGGCACGTGCGCGCGGCGCCCAGATCTACGCCGAGCTCGCCGGTCACGGGCTTGCATGCGAGGCGTTTCATCCGACGGCGCCCGAGCCTGAGGGCAAGCCGGTTGCGCGCGATCGTCGCGCTGGCGCTTCAGGATGCTGGTATCAACGCGGACGACGTGCAGCACGTCAACGCGCACGGAACGGCTACGCCTCAGAACGACGCGGCCGAAGCGCGCGGCTTCCGGCGCGTGTTCGGCGACCGGCGGCGCGGATACCCGTCACGTCGATCAAGTCGATGATTGGGCACTGTCTCGGCGCGAGCGGCGCGGTGGAGGCCGCGGTGCTGGCGCTGACGATCGCCCGCGGCGTGATCCCGCCGACCATCCATCACTGCGAGGTCGACGAGCAGAGCTGCCGCCTCGACATCGTGGCCAACGAGGCGCGCGGGCCAGCGCGTCCGCTGCGCCGTCTCCGACGCTCGCTCGGTTTCGGCGGCAACGATTCGGCGATCGTGATGCGGGAGGTCTAGTGTCGGTTCCGTATCGGTGTAGGCATGCAGTCCTTGGTTCTTCGTCCCTTAGTTCCTGGTCCGTCCTTCGTCCTGGGTCCACGATGTCCCAGAGCCGGTGCACAGTTACGCTGGACCACGTGGGACCACGGACCAAGAACGGATCAGGAACCGGCGCCCGTGACCCTGCAACCTAGAGCTACGCCGATTCTGCGTTTAGCGTCGCGTTACGCGATCGGCGCCAGCGCGGAGCGGATCGATGCCGAGCCTGTTCAGCCGCCGCTGGCTCTGACAGAAACGCGCCGCAGCTCGGGGTAGCCGCACGCATCGTGCGACGCCGCGCCATCGGTGCGCGCGCGAATGCACTTCGAGATCGGCGGCGTGGTTGTCCGCCGTGAGCCGCGGTCCTGAGATCAGTCGTCATCGATCCTGGATCGTCGTTCAGGCCGGCCTGCCGCCGCGCGCAGAAACTCCGACGTCGACGACGCTCCGGCGACGCGGGACGCAATGGCGCCCGGCGTCGGCGTGCCATTACGCAGCGAAGAACCGCTGCATGCGGCGCGTGCAGGACGAAGAAGCTGCCGCATCAGCGGCCTCGATCGACGCCATGAACCCGGGCTGCCGCAGCCGCCGCTGGAAGAACAGAGCAGCGCGGTGATCGCCCAGTAACACGCGTTGTCCCACGACACCTTCGCCGTCACCATCTCCGGGCGATGCCCTGTGATCAGCACTGGCCGTCGTAGAGCGGATGAAGGCGTCGAACAGCCGGCAGGTAGGTGGTGTTGAAGCGCCTCGGCCCGATCGCGCGATGTCCTCGCCCGCGCGTCTCGCGCACGATCAGATCGGCGGCGTGGTCGTTGCGCCATGTCGCGATGAAGTCGGACCCGGGCGAGTAGAACGGGATCGCAGGAACACGCCAGCCCGCCGACCAGAGCGCCCAGCGGTCCGGCGAGACACGCGCGGCGCAGCCGTGCGGCGAAGTGCTGCAGCGCGAGGAAAGTCCTCGGAGCCTGCGACGCGCGTGCGCTCGCATGATCTCGCGCATTGAGGCTCGAACCCGCGGAGCCAGTCCATCGCCCGCTCGAAGCGGTTGATGCGCGCGAACGGGTGAATCCAGTCGTCGGCGACGATGCCGAAGCTGTGTGCTGCCGGAGCCGAGCGGAATCAGCCAGAACCAGTAGCCGGACGCCCATCAGGTGGACGGTGCTCTGCCAGCGGAGGCCCGACGGCAGCGCGCGCGCGCCAGCGCCGGGTCGTCACGACCAGTCGTCGATCTCTGACGCGCGACTGCACACGCCACCAGCGCCGCATTGGCGCGTGCGTGCTGGGCCGGACCAGCCCGAGCTGGCGCTTGAGCAGGCCGCGCGGCCGCTTGCGTCGACGACCCAGCGGGCCGCATCTCACGGATGCCGCCGGGTCCCGCGAGGCACACACGATGCACGGTGCGGCTGTCGAGCGCGATCGATTTCACGCGCCATCCGTCGAAGCACCGTGACGCCGAGCTCGGCGTTCGGTCCGAGGCAGAGCATGTTTTCGAGTCGCCCCGGTCGAGCTGGAACGACGGAACGGGGAAAGCACGGCGGGCCGAGCTCGACACCGCTGCGTCAGGTCGCGGTTGTCGCCCTGAGTAGAAGAAGTAGCGGAGGCCGAGCTTCTCGAGCTGCTCGGTGCGCAAGTGCGGTTCGAGGCCCAGTCGCTTCTGGAAGTAGTGGGCGCCAATCTCGACGCTCGATTCTCCGACCTTGAACGCGGCCTCCGGGCACCGGATGCGGCCGTCTTTCCGCGACCAACCACGCGCAGGTGCGGCGCTTCCTGATGCAGCTGCCGCGCGAGGCAGCCGCCGGCCAGGCCGCCGCCGAGAATCGCTACGTCGAAGAAGCCTCGTGTCCGCCACGCGGCCGGTATTCTAGTCGTCCTTGGTGGTCATGGTCAGCCTCATCCTCATCGCGTCGTTCTTGATCATCGCGGTCGGAATCACGAATGGGAAACGACCGGGCCTGGGCATGCCCCTTGTCTTCAACCTCCATCAGGCCCAGCGTCGTCGGAAGCAACGACCGTCCGCGCCGTCGAGAACGCTCGACGAGAAGGGTGACCAGCTTGTCGTGATTGCGAGCAGGGTTGAACAGCCACAACCCGATGGTGACTTCCAGCTTGCCTTCTGGGAACTTCCTGGCCCGCATCGCGAGCGTCGGCTTGCGACTTTCGGCTGCTTTTGATCCGGGTCGCCGCGAAGAGCGATGCCGTCGCATAGTAGCTTTGCCGAGGGCGCTTGTAATCCGGTCCCTCGTGCCGGGATCTTGTCTCCCCAAGTCGAGCGATCCGCGGCGAACGAAACTGGCCTCGAGAACCATCGGCGACGTGAACGTCGATCGGATCGGCGGCGATCTGGGGTTCCTTGTCGAGCGACCTGGGCGACCGCGCCGGTATGAAATCGTCAACACGGCAAGCCAGGCGGAGACGATGCTGATGCGATTCTTTCAATCTCAGCTGAACCCTCTGGAAAGCGGAAAAACGGCAAGCCTTCTCAGCGAAGTTGGTTCCTTTCGATGGCAAGGAATCCACCAGGAACAACCTTTCGGCAACAGCTTGCTCTCCTTGTCCCACCCGTGCAACCCGCGCATACTTGAAGACCAAGTCAGGCCGCGCCTCCCGGGTGCGCTGCCCTGGGAGGCCTTAGTCCGCGAGAGCTCAAACCGAGCGAGCCTCGGCACGCGAGTCACCGCCGCGCGTCTGCGCCGCGCTCCTCATCCCGTCAAACGTCGTCTCTTCCGCATTGCCGCATCCACAGGCCGCGACGACGCAACGACGTCATCGGCGGCGAAAATTCCCAATGACCAGCTCGATTCGCTGGTGGCCCCGATCGCCCTCTATCCGGATCCGCTCCTGGCGCAGGTGCTTGCCGCCTCGACGTACCCTCTCGAAATCATCCAGCTGCAACAGTGGATGACCAAACACCCCGACTTGAAGGGCGAGGCCCTCGCCGCCGCCGTCGAGAAGGAAGATTGGGATCCGGCCGTTCAAGGGCTCGCCGCGCTGCCCGACGTCGTCAAACGCCTGGGCGACGACATCAAGTGGACGACCGACCTCGGCAATGCCTTCCTCGCGCAGCAGAGCGATGTGATGGACGCCGTGCAGCGCATGCGAAAGAAGGCCTCCGACGCGGGAAACCTGAAGACCACCGAGCAGCAGAAGGTCACGACTCAGGTTGTCCAGACCAAAGGAAGTCATCGTGATCCAGCAAGCCAATCCGCAGGTGATCTACGTCCCGGCCTACAACCCCGTCGTCGTCTACGGCCCTCCGATTTATCCCTATCCGCCTATCTACTACCCGCCCGTGGGCTACTACGCTGCAGGTGTCGCGATCGGGTTCGGCGTGGGCATCGCGATGGGCGCGTTCTGGGGCGGCGGCTGGGGCTACGGCCCGCGATGGGGCTACGGCAGCGTCAACATCAACGTGAACAACCGGTATGTGAACCACTACAACCGCTACAACGGCGGCAACCGGTACGGCGGCAACTGGAATCACAATCCGCAGCATCGCGGCGGCGCGCCGCACGCGGATCGCAACACCGCGAACCGCTATGGCGGCACGGCGCGGGGCGATTCAATGGCGACGCGACAGGCGGCGGCCCGGCAGAATCCGGGCGCGTCTGCGCGGACACAGCCTGCCACCGGCGCCAATCGGAGCGGGAGCGCCGGTGCGAATCGTGCCGGCGCGTCGCCCGGCACGGGCAGCGCGGGCGCGAACCGCGGCACGGCGGGCGCGGGCGGCGGCGACCGCGTCGGCAATCGCAGCATCCCGAGCAGCCAGGGTTCCAGCCGAAGCGGCAACGCCTTCGGCGGCGCCTCGAGCAGCCGCCCGAGCAGCGGCGCCGCCAGCAGCAGCAGCCAGCGCGGGTCGTCCAGCGTGGGCGCGTCGCGCGCACGCTCGGCGGCGGCGGCGGGCGGCGGAGGTAACTGGCCATGACGAATCCACAGATGACCTCGACCTCCGGCACGATCGATGGCGACGCGGCGCCTCGCCGTGACGGCGCTCGCCCTCGGCCTGTTTGGTGCGCCAGTGATGTTTTCGCAGACGGCCTCGACGCCGAAACCGGCCGCGAAGCCGGCCACCGCGGCCGTGCCGCCGCCCGGCGCCAGGGCATTCCCGACTGCGCAGGCGGCCGCGAAGCGCGCTCATCCAGGCGGCGTCGACCTTCGACGAACCGGCGCTCGCCGCGATGTTCGGTCCGGACGGCAAGGATCTCGTGAGCACCGAAGACACTGTTCGCGACAAGTCCTACGCCCTCGCGTTTGCCTCGCTCGCGCAGGAGGGCACGCGGTCGTCGTGAGTCCGACAAATCCCAGCCGGGCCACGCTGCAGGTCGGCCGGGAACGCTGGCCGCTGCCCGTGCCGCTCGTGAGGATTGCGGGCAAGTGGTATTTCGACGCCAGGGCCGGACGCGACGAGATCCTGTTCCGCCGCGTCGGCGCCAATGAACTCGACGCGATCGAAGTGTGTCGCGGGTTCGTCGAGGCGCAGAAGGATTACGCCCTCGCCCTGCACGATGACTCACGCGTGCACCAGTACGCGCAGCGCATCATCAGCACGCCCGGCAAGCAGGACGGCCTGTATTGGAAGAACGCCGACGGCACCGACGGCGGCCCGATCAGCGAAGCGGTGGCCAGGGCGATCGAAGAAGGCTACGCCGTGGAAACGGCATCCGCGTATCACGGCTACATCTTTCAGGTCTTGAAGGGCCAGGGCCCCGCCGCGCCGCTGGGCGAGCTCGACTACGTGATCGGTGACGCCATGATTGGCGGGTTCGCGCTGATCGCGACGCCCGCGGAATACGGCGTCACCGGCGTGCAGACATTCATCGTCAATCACGACGGCATCGTGTATCAGAAAGATCTCGGGCCGGACTCGGTGGCCCTCGCCAAGCAGATCACCCGTTACAACCCCGACAAGACGTGGATCCGCACTGAACGCACGCGGACGCGAGGCAGCGTTTCGCCTCTGCCGGCGTGGAGGTCAGAGAACGAGAAGCGCGTGGCCTGGGATTGGTGTGTGAGCGCGCTCACCCGTTGTCGGTGAGCGCGGTCTGAGGTCAGTGCGGCGACGATGTCGCGCGCATTTCGACGATCAGGCCGTTCGAGCTCGGTAAGGCTGGTTTCAGCGCGAGTCGTTCTCCGCTTTCGTTTTGACCGCCTCTGATCGTGAGCAGCGGCAGCTTGCCAGTCGATCGCTTTGAACCCGTCCTTATTATCACGACGAGTTCGGTGCAGCACCTGCTCGACATCCTGAGCGATCGCTGTGTAGGCCCGGGCGCTGGCCGTGAAGTGGTGCCGCCCGGAAAATCCGTCACGCGCCAGTAGTAGTGCACCGGCTGCAGGGCCGAAGCCAGGACGATCCGAACGGTGTGATGTTCTTCTTGAAGCCGGTCGGAGGCGCAGGTGCCGATGATCCCAGGCCGCGAAGCTCTGATGCAGCCGTTGGTGCCGGAGTGCCCACGCGGATAGTCTCCGAAGGCCCGCAACTATCGGTCGCTGCCGCGGGAAACCAGGTTGGCGTCCCCGGCGTGCCTAATCCGACATTGCCATCTGACAGAATCGCCGCTTGAACCACGAAGTCGGTCGTCCCCGCCGGCGTCGTCGCAAAGCCGATCGCGTTCCCGTTCGCTGTATCGGTCCAGTTCTCCGCCGCCACCAACGCGATCGCGCCGGCGCCGTTTCCCCAAGTCGTCGCAGCATAGCCAGGTTGCGCCAAAGTGTTGTAAGAGCAGTCCCCCTGCCAGAACTGCGCTTGGCGTCTGTGACGTTCCGCGGGCGCGAAGAGTTAAAGATCGCGCTTCCGTCGCCGTTGCGTACGACGTGCCGACGAAATTGGCCTCAGCGTTCCGGACAATTTCATCGTCCCGATAGGATTCATTATCGCGTACCGAGGCGCCGACGTTGCCGGCGGGATCGACGGTCATCTTCGTGCCGGGCGCACCTCGTGCCGGTCGCCGTCGTGTGGAAGACCGAGGCTCGCTCCCTGCGCGGCATCCGACCAGTTCTCCGCCGCGATCAACGAGCATGCCGCCGCTGCTCGCGTCCCGCCGAATCCGGTGGCTCCGTAGCCTTGGGCGCGAGGATAGCCCGCGAGGGTGTCGCCGCTCTCAGCACGCTGGCTTGGCGCGAGGCCTCGTCCCGCGTGCCTTCCGGCCGACGAACAGCGAGGTGCCCGCAACACTCGTGCAGGTCGTCGTGCAAACCATCCCTGCCCCCGAGGCCGCTGAAGCTGCTCACCTCCAGGGGGCCTGGGCGCGGTGGTCCGCCCATCGCCGACGCGCCCGCATTCGAACTCGATCGTCCATCCAGGCGATCGGGCCGGGGTGGACCCGTTCGCCGTCGTTGAGTATGGTTCATATACGACCCCTGCGCGGTATCCGTCCAGTTCTCCGGACGCGCGCATCGTAATGACCGCCGAGTTTCGACGCCGGCGAAACCCGTTGCGCCGCAGCCAGTCCCACTCAGGGTCAGGAGACCGTCGCCAGCCCAGGGACCGCCGTCGGCGCCGCCGCTGCTGTGCCCCTGGCCTTCTTTCCGGATCACGATTCGTCTTCTGAACCCATTGGCGGCGCATGACGTCACGTTGATGTTCGTCGACGCCGCTGCCGGAGATCGCGCTGCTCACATCGAGCGTCTCGAAGCTCGGCGACGGCGAGGTCGCGCCGACGCCGACGCTGATTGGCGACACGAAGAATCTTCGACGCGCCCGCCGATCATGAAGTTGATCGAGCCGTTGGAGAAGCCGGCGCCGTTCTTGGCGATGTTGTTGATGCGGTATTCGTGGGTGACGTTGTTGAAACCCTGGAACTGGCCGAGGACGCCGTTCTGGTCGTAGAAGAGCGATGCCGGGAGTAGGACGCGGCGGTGTTGCCGAGATTCCTGGACGGCGCAGCCCGTGAAGGCTGCCCGTTGGTGTTGGTGAAGCGCGGACGTGCAGCGAGTCGAGGGGCAAGGTGGTGCCGATGCCGACGCTTTGCCGAGCGCTTCGAAGACCGCGGAGTGCGCCGACGTCGGCGCGTTGACGTATTTGGCGAGGAAGTTCGCCGTGCCGGGCAGCACGGCCTGCGGCGTTGGCGCCGACGGACTGGCGGCCTGCAGGCTCGCGTGTCGTCGCCCGAACCGCCGTGAGCTCCCGGCGGATCGGTGGTCTGCGCCGCCGCGCTGGCCGGGGGCCAGCACGTAGCGCCGAGGTCGGACCGCCCGCCGAGCGTATCGGCATCGGCGGCAGCGCGCAGGGTGTAGGGCACGCTGGTAGCTGCCCGCGCGCGCTGTTCGACTTCGCCCGAGCCGCTCGAAGTTCGGTCAGCCGAGCCACTCGGGTCGCCGGCGGCGAGACCGCGGGCGGGAATGCCGTCGGCGGACGTCGCCCCGAGCAGCAGCGGATAGCGCCCCTCGGCGTCGACGCGTGACGCTCTGCGTTTCTGCCAGAGACGGGGCGCGCCGCCGGCCTGGGCTCGGCGCAAATGGCGAGCGTCACGATCGTTTCCACGGCGCGCGGCGGCTGGCCGTCAGCCGGGCTGGAACACGCCCGTGACCGTGATCACCCGCGGCACCGCGGCTGATCGGCTCTTGCGCCGATTGCAGCGAGGGCGACGCGCCCGAGCGACAGAACAGCGCGAGGCAGTCACGCGTGCGCAGACAGCAATGATCTGGTCGCGAAGGATCCGGGTGGACTCTCTTGTCGTGAGCGCTCTACCGGCGTGCGATTCGCGACGCAGCGTCGCTCAACGCGCTCGATCTCGGCGACGCCGCTGCTTCAACGCATCGATTTCGCGTGACGCGTCTGCTTCAATGCCGTCGCTTCTCAGGCCTTCAGCTCCTTTGACCGCCTGAATGCGTGAGCAGCGGCAGCTTGCTGTAGTCGACCGCCTTGTATCCGTCCGCCATTTGTGACGACGAGCTCGGGCAGCACCTGCTCGACGTCCTGCGCGATCGAGGCCGTAGGTCTGCGCGTCGCCGAAATGGCGGTCTGGAAATTCCGCTGGCGCGCCAGTAGTAGTTGACGGGCTGCAGGGCGCGTGAGGCTGATCGAGGACGCGGCCGAACGGCGTGATGTTCTTCTTGAAGCGCCGATCGGACGCGCAGGTGCCGACGAGCGACGTTGCCGCCGAAGTTCTTGAGGCAGCCGTTCGGTGCCGGCGTCGTGCCGACGCGCGACGTCGCCGAAGACCTGCAGCTTGTCGGTCGCGGTCGGGATCCCGTTCGCGTCGCCCGGCGTGCCGATGCCGACATTGCCGGATCGGCAGAAGCGCCATGCTCGACGACGATGTCAGCTGCTCCCAGCGGCGTCGCTGCGAGCACGAGAGCGGTCCCGTGTGCGGTATCGGTGAAGTTCTCAGCCGCGAAGCCGCGCAACCGCGGCGAGCTGTCGCTGAAGCCGGTCGTGCCATACCCGCCGCATACCGTAACGCGCCCAGGAAATCGCCTGTCTGCACGGCCGCTGGCGCGGCAGCCGTTCCGCGCGCGGTCTCGGCAACGAGAAACGACCCAGCATCCGCTCCATTGCGCATAGAACGTCGACACGACGCCGGCGTCGGTGCCGGTCCTGGCGACTACTCCAGCGGGGCTGTCGGTATCGGCGTGCCGATGCCGACGTTCCCGCCCGGATCGATCCTCATTCGCGCTGCAGAGTATTCGTGCCAGTGGCGGTCGCATTGAAGTCGACGCCTGTTCCCTGCGCCGTGTCCGTCCAGTTCTCCGCCGCGCCCACGCACATGCCGGCGCGCGGAACCGGCGCTGAATCCGGTGGCGCCATAGCCTTGCGCCGACGAAGCCCACGAGGCTGTCGCCGTTCTGCAACGGCGCTGGCGCGGCCCGCCGTCCCGCGTGCCCTGCGGCCGACGAACAAACGACGTCCCCGCATTCGCTGAAGGTCGTCGCGAAGATCGTCCCGGCGCCCGAGGCGTGTTGTTCGGCGTTGCTGACTTCGAGGCCGGCGCTGGGACGCTGAGTGCGCCGATGCCGACGTTCCCGTCGTCGACCGATGCGTCATCCGGGTGATCGCGATGTCGCGCCGTTCGGGCGTCGTCGGAGAAGGTCATGTGCGTGCCCTGGGCCGTGTCCGTCCAGTTTTCAGACGCGCTGCATGGATAATGCCGGAATTGCCGTGGCCGAACGCCGGTCGCGCCGTACCCTGACCGTCGAGTCAAGTTCAGCCAACACCGTCGTTGCACAGGACCGGCGTCGGCGCGGCCTGCGTGCCTCTGGCTCTTCCATCGATGTATAGGGACCGAGATGACTGTTCGCTGTAACTGGTCATCGCATGTTCGCGGGCCCGCCGGGATGATGGCATTGCTGACGTCGAGGAGCGCGCCTGGCGCGGTGGTGCCGATGCCGATGTTGCCGATGACTCGGCGACGAGGAACTCGCGACGTGCCGCCGATCAGTGAAGTTGATCGAGCCGTTGGAGCTCCGCCGTTCGTGGCGATGTTGTTGATGCGGTATTCGTGGGTGACGTTGTTGAAGCCCTGGAACTGCCCGAGCGCGCCGTTCTGGTCGTAGAAGAGCGATGCCGGAGTAGGACGCGCAGTGTTGCCCATATTCTGGACGGCCAAGCCCGTCATCGCTGCCGGTCGTGTTGGTGAAGCGGACGTGCAGGACGTCCGGGCGGCGTGGTCGGTGCCGATGCCGACCTGTACCGCCGCGCTTCCAGGAGCGGCCGAGTTCCCACGTCGCGTCGCTGCTCGACATACTTGGCGAGCAGCGTCTGCCGTGCCGGGCCAGCACGATCGTTGTGGCCGTCGATTCGACTGGTGCCCGAGGCTGGTGCCGTGCCGTCGGTGGCTCGTGGCCAGGCCGTCGGCTCGTCGCCCGCGGGGCGAGCCAGCAGTAGCCGACGCCGGGCGCCCGCCGAGCGGTCTCGGCATCGGCGGCGCGCAGCGCCAGGGCACGCTGGTCAGTGCGTGCACGCGCGGCCGCTTCGACTTCGCCGGCGCCGATCGAAGCTGCGTGCCGAGCCACTGTGCGTCCCGGCGCGAGAACCGCAGGCGGGATGCCTTCGGTGGTACGTCGCCCGAGCAGCACCGTGTAGCGGCCCGCTCGGTCGAGCGCTGACGCGCCTGGGCTTCCCAGCCAGAGTCAGCCCTCCGGGTCGGCGTAAATCGACAGCGTCACGACTATCTGCGTCCGCCGCTGTGCGGCGGCTGGCCGTCGGCCGGCATGGAACACGCCCGTAATCGTGATCACGCCGCGGCACCGACGCCGCAGGATCTGCGCGATCGCGCCACAGCGGACGATGGCTGCCGACGAGCAACACCAGCCAGGAGTCCCGCGAGCGACGGCAGACACTTTGTCGCATGACCCTCGTCCTTGATTCGCGCCATGGGACAGCACAGTTGACTTCGCGATGAATTCTCACTGCGCAGGCGGCGAGTGCCGCGCGCACCTCGGTGCATCACGCGCTCGATCTCGGCCACGCGCTGCTTCAGCGACTCGATTCGGCGACGCGCGCTTCAGGCGCATCGTTCTCGGCCTTCAGCTCCTTGACGGCCTGGATGGTGAGCAGCGGCAGCTTGCTGTAGTCGACCGCCTTGTAGCCGTCCGCATTCGGTCACGACCAGTTCGGGCAGCACCTGCTCGACGTCCTGTGCGAATCAGCCCGTAGTGGTCTGACCGTTGCCGGCGTGGCGGTCTGGAAATTCCGTCGCGCGCCAGTACGTAGTGCACGGGTTGCAGCGCCGTGAAGCCATCGTAGCCGAGCCCGAACGGCGTGATGTTCTCTTGAGGCGTCGATCGGACGGACACGTGCCCGATGATGCCGGTGCCGCGAAGTTCTGGATGCAGCCGTTCGGTGGTCGCGGTTGCCGACGCGGATGTCGCCGAAGACCTGCAGCTGTCCGTCGCGCCGTCGGAGCAGGAGAGTCGTGGAAAGGTCCCATCGCCGAGGGCGCCATTGCCCGACGGCGGGATCGCCGCGTAGAAAGTGCGGAAGGTTCGAGCCGAGCGGCGTGGCCAGAAAGGCCGGTCGCCGCGCCCTGAAGCCGTGTCGGTCCAGTTTTCCTGGCGCGCACCACACCCATGCCGCCGTTCACGTCGCCAAGCTGCGCAGCCGTGCACTCCGCCGGCGATCCGGGCGCCAATGATGTTTCCAGACTGGAGGCCGCAGTCGGCGCGGCGGGAGTTCCGTTTGGCGAACCGCGTTGTGCCGCATCCGAGGATTTGGCGTTGCTGTTCCCGTTTGCGCGGCTGCTCCAGCCGCATCGAGGCGTCCCCTCCGGTTCGGCTCAACTTCCAGCGACCGCGTCGGGCGCCGTGGTGCCGATGCCGACGCCGCCGCACGGGTCGATCGTCATCCTAGATAGCTGGCCGTGCTCGTGCCCCAGACCGTGGTGTTGAGCGCGAGGCGAGTGCCCTGGCGCCGTATCCGTCCAGTTCTCCGCTGCGCTGCACGGACATGCCGCCCCGCCTCGCCAAGCAAACCGGTCGTGCCCCGCCAGCCTTGGCACCGAGAAGGCGATCGAAGCCGTCGCCGTTCTGCTGCGGGCTGGCAGCCGGCGCAGCCGCCGTCCCGCGGGCTTGCCGCCCGACGAAACGACGGACCCGGTAGCGCGGATGGTCGCCGGTGTAGCTGCTCGTCGCCAGTGACCGTCGGTGTCGAAGAACGGACTCGCCGCATTGCTGACTTCGAGCAGTCGAGCCGATCGGCGTACATCGACGATGCCAGATTGCCCGGGGTTCCGCCCGCGCGACGAGCTGCGTCGTCCGGTGGCAGGACGTGGCCGAGGGATCGATCTGCCGTCGTCGAGCAACGTGATCGCGGTGCTCCTGTTGCGTGTCCGTGAAGTTCTGTGCCGCCTGAATGGCGATGCCGCCGATTGGCCGGGCCGAACTGCGCCGTGCCGTAGCCCATGGCCGAAGAGGTGCTCCGACGGGCCGTCGCCGCTCCGCGGCGGCCGGCGCAGCCCGGCTGTGCCTCTGGCGCGGCGCGCCAGGCGCGGTACGGACCTGATGGACGTTGGTGAAGCCCGTCACCCACATGTCGGCGGGCCCGCCGGGCGACCGCATTGCTGACTTCGAGGCAGCGCCGATCGGCGCTGGTGGTGCCCGATGCCGATGTTGCCGTTGCCGGCGACGACCAGGACACTCGAGCGCCCGCGAGCATGAAGTTGAATAGGCCGTTGAACGCGCCGCCGGGCGAGACCCGCGATGTTGTTGATGCGGTATTCGTGGGTGACGTTGTTGAAGCCCTGGAACTGCCCGAGCGCGCCGTTCTGGTCGTAGAACAGCGTGCCGGAATAGGAGGCCGCGGTGTTCCCCATATTCTGACGGCCAAGCCCGTCATGCTGCCCATGGTGCAGAAGCGGATGCAGGGGCGTCCCGGTGGGTGTTGATGCCCACGGTCCCGCCTGGCTTCGTGAGCGCGAGGTCTCCACTCGGCACCCTCGTTGACGTATTTCGCGATGACGTTGGCTGTCCCGTGGGCCAGCACGACGTTGCGGCTGCCGAATTGGCGGACTGCGTGCCCGTGGAGTGGCCGCCCCGGCGGCCGCGGCCGTGTGGCTGCACCGCCCCGGCCGAGGTTGAAGGCGTAGATACGCGGGACGCCGGACGCCCGCCGAGCGTGTCCGCATCCGACGACCGCAGCGCATAAATGGCAGCTGCCGTATCCGCGTGCGCGGCTGTTCCGGCTTCCCGACGCCCGCGAAGGTCGTGCCGGAGCCACTGCGCGCGTCGCCGGCGGCAAACACAAGTGAGCGGGATCGCCGCCGGTTGCGTCGCCCCGAGGAGCACCTGGGCGCGCCTGAGTCGGTTTCGAGCGCGACGGTTCGCGCTTCCTCCGCAGCCACATCTGGCGCCCGCCCTGCGGGTCGGCGTAAATCGACAGCGTCACGACTGCCGCCGCCGGTGCGGCGAAGGCTGGCCGTCGGCTGGCTGATGCGACGCCCGTCGACACCACCAACAGCCGCGGCAACCGACACCGCCGGACTGGGAAGGTGATTGCGGCCAACGACGCAGCTGGCGACAGCAGCACCACCAACAGACCGCCAACATCGCGTGGTGATCGTTCCGCATGCGACCTGCCCCCTTCACCAGCGTGAGCTGGCTCTAATGCATACTGTCAGGAGGTTTGGCGCGTTGGTGCCGTTCAGCGTACGGCGCGACTGGAACGCCGATTTGAACCCGTCTGGCAACCCTGGTCAAAGTCGTTGATCACGCTGGGAGATCTTCTTCGGTGCAAGCCAGACGGTGAAGAGCGTGACTGGCCGATGCTGAGGGTTCCAACGAAGCGGCACACCGACTGCGTCGTCATACACTCTCTCTGCCTGCATTCGTCCTCCCCGAAGAGACGCTCCACCGTGTGCGTGCAAGGCGGTAGGTTATTGCTGAGGCGGTAGGGTTATTGCTGAGGCGGGATATCGCTAAGGGCTTCCCGACCTGTAACAGTCTTACAAAGCGATCTCTCAGCCCGCCTCCGGGGCAGTGTTCGCGCCCGTTCGAGGCCTTCTATCAGCTTGTCCTTCGCGACGCCTGGTGGTTGTGCAGCGCACGTTCTGACGCGCAGGTGTGCTGGCGTCGCGATTGTCGCCCGGGCCGCGTCGGGCGAGTTTGGGACGGTACGCGATCGCCGCTGCCCGAGGCGACGCGTGTTGGGCCGAGTGCCGCGCTCGTACTCGGCTCATCGGTCGCCTCACTTCTGGCCGGTGGGAGCTGCTGCGCGTAGACTTCCATGGTCGGGTTGCTGATGGCGCGGAGAAACGAGAGCGCTGCAGCGCATCGGAAGCCGCGGACCCGTCAGATCGGGATGCGCGGAGGGCAGCCACGGCCAGGGTGAGGGCGAGCGGTGGCGGAGCGCCAGCCAGAAGCAGCCGCGGCATTACTCCCCGCTGCAGTTGTTGTGCAACGTGAGCCGGCTGAGCGGTGTGTCTGGCTCTCGACGGCCGAAAGTGCGGCGTGAGTCTGCGTCCAGCAACGAAATAGGCCGGCATCCATCGCACGTGAGATTGTCCGCCGTGCTGACGTCCACCGAGTTGGGAGATGCGCCGAGCCCTCGGCAGTACGGTGGTCACCGGGAACACCACACCGATCTGATCCTGCGAACCGACATGCGCGTGGGAGCCATCGCTCGACTGCGTATCGGGAATCGTTGAGCATCAACACGTCTACGGTCGCCTGGCATGCGCTGGTGAATGCATAGGCGAACGCGCCGCCCCGACGACACGCTCCGCCCCGGAGGCAGCGCCCGGGTTGCCGCGACCGCTCGAGCCAGCGAGGTCGAGCGCCATGCCGCCGAGCAAAGGGCCTGGATCAGGCATACCCGGCAGCAGAAAACGGTCGTAGTTGCACAGAACCACGCGTTGATGAAACTGAGGTAGTAGGTCGCGATCACGATCATCGGGATTGCGCGGTTGTGCGACCTTCGTCGGCCTTCCCCTGCCTCGGCGAGCGCCATGATGACGCCGCTGCCGCCGACCAGCCAGAACTGGCCAACGCCCCACGACCGTCGATCCAGATCGATCGTCAACCGCAACAGCTTCCAGCCGCCCCCGCCACGCTGGGCTCGACGGATGCGAGATAAGGGTGGGCGACGCGACCGGTGATGAACCGCACGTGATCGAGGAAGCGCACACTCGGTTGAACGCGAGGATTCTTTGGACGAGCGCAAACAGGACCGCGGACAGCAACGCCGCGGCCCAGAGCCGGCGGTCGAAACTATCGGACGACAGCAGCGCGCGCGCTATCTGATCCGGTCCGCTTCTCAGCGAGTCTCGGCGTGCGCCTGCAGCGTCGCAGTCGCTGACGGAGGGGCGGGCTTACGCACAACCCGCACGCTTGATCCTTGGTGCGGATCGCAAGCGCGTGGCGGTCAGCTACACGGAGAAGCACCGCATCTGCCGGCGCGTGGCGGTTCGCAGCCAGCGCAGGAACAGGAGGGCTGTGCGCAAACCAGAAACGGAGCGCTTCAGGATTACGGTCGCGGAGTAGTAGACGCGGAACATAGGCACGAAGCCCAAGCATCGCCATGGCCAGGAGAGGCCGGCACGCTTGCCGAACACCAGTGCCGCACGCACGCCGGTCGCCGCGAGCGTGCCCATGCTGGCGGCGACGCTGACTACCAGCCGGCTTCACCAACGTACAACGTAGCCGTCACCCGGCTGGCGTCGGACATCCGTGGAAGCCAGCCGGCCGACTCCGCCACCAGCCACGGGCCGAGCTGGCGACGCCGAGGAAGCTGGAATTGGAGCGGGGGGATACCGATTGAACCAGCCGTGTGAAAAATGGCGATCGAGCGCGATCAGGGGACGCCGATCAGGGGCGATCTCGTCGCCCGCCCAGGAACTCGGCGGGCCACGGGATGCCGACGACGTTGATGACGCACGAGACCGTGATGATGCCCGCCGCCGCGGCAGGGGTCCGATCGGTTACCTGATCTTCCGCTACCGCGGCGGCGACGGGACGCCGGATCGCGAGAACGGGCACCGATCCCGGAACGCGGCCATCAGCGCCCACAGCGCCACGAATGGTCCGCGGCGAGCAGCGAGTGTGCGAGAGCTGCCGCCCGGAACCGAACGCGCCTGGGGAAACAGCTTTCGCCACGACCCGGGATCGGCTCGAGCGGCGCCCCGCCGCGCGACCACCGCAGATCGAAGCCCGTGACCGCCGCCGTCCCTGAAGGCGCTTGATGTGGATCTCAGTGCATCGCCCGGCTCGAGATCGATGCGGCGCGGTCGCCTGCTGGGCGTGGCATGGCGGCCGTGCCGTTGTCGACGACGAGCCGGCCGTCAACGCATGACCCACGAGCCATCGTCGGAGATGGTCGAGAAGGCAGTAGGTGCCGCGGCGCAGCACGGCGAGCGAGCCGAGCCAGGTGGTGCTGAACGTCTGCGGCGGACGGCCCTGCCACGCGTCGACCAGGCTGTCACGCGACGGCTGCGGATCGATGCGGATCGACGGGCGGGTCGTGCTCCAGTTCGCGTCCGCGAAATACGACGCGGTTAGTCCTTCCGGTAATCTGTCTGCTTCCGCGCGACCATGGCGGCGAGCAGGATCAGGACGGCGGCGCTCACGAGGGCAATGGACGCGCGAGTGTCCCGGCTCAAACGCCGCCATTGTAGCCAACCATGCAATCGATGTCTCACGAGCTCGGTCATGAGCCGCGACAGGGATTGGAACGACCTGCGGCCGGACCCCCGCTTCCAGAGCCTGCTGGACCGATTGCACCTCCCCCGGTAGAGCCCTCCGCACCGACCGTATAATCCGATCCCGGTCCAGTCCGGCATGGCGCACGATTCACCGCGTCGCCGGGGCGAAATAGCAGGAGCCGTCAGCGACGGTTCGACGAATATTGATCGCGGCTGCTCCTGATGGGTGCCGTGCCCGCGTCGGCTCAGGTGGACGCGCGCATGGTTCCGCCAGCCGGCGGTGTCGGCCGACAAGATCGCGTTCGTCTACGCCGGCGACATCTGGCTCGTGCCGAAGAGCCGGCGGCACCGCCGCTCGCCTCAGCTCGCCGCCGGGCGAAGAATCGTTCCCGCGCTTCTCGCCCGACGGCACGCAAGCTCGCCTACAGCGCCGACTACGACGGCAACACCGACGTCTACGTCGTGTCCGATCGCCGGCGGCGAGCCGGTGCGGCTCACGCATCACCCGATGGCCGACCGCGTCGTCGGCTGGCATCCTGACGGCAAGCGCGTGCTGTTCGCGTCCGAGCCGCGAAAGCGGACGGCAGCGCTACAACCAGTTCTATCTCGTCGGCCTCGACGGCGGCCTGCCGGAGAAGCTGCCGGTGCCGTACGGCGAGTTCGGCGACGTTCTCGCCCGACGGCGCGAGCTTCGTCTACATGCCGATGTCGCAGGACTTCCGCAACTGGAAGCGCTATCGCGGCGGCTGGGCGCCCGACCTCTGGCTGTTCGACCTGAAGACGTTCGCGGCCGCGCAAACATCACCAACAACCCGGCGAACGACGCGCAGCCGATGTGGCTCGGCAACACCGTCTACTTCATCTCCGATCGCGGCGCCGAGCCAGCGCAACAACATCTGGGCCGAGGACGTAGGCACCGGCGCGGTCCGCCAGGTCACGCAGTTCGACGACTTCGACATCACGTTTCCGTCGATCGGCCCGGACGCGATCGTCTTCCAGAAGGGCGGCCGCCTCTACCTCCTGAGCCTGCCGGGCGAGAAGGTGACCGAAGTCCCGATCCGCGTCGTCACCGACGCCGACGACGCTGCGCGCGCGCACGGCGAAGGCCGACAAGCTGATCGACGTCGCCGTCGGTGTCGCCGACCGGCAGGCGCGTCGCGTTCGAGGCGCGCGGCGACGTCGTGACGCTGCCGGCCGAGCGCGGCGCCGCGATCAACGTCACGCGCAGCTCCGGGCGTCGCGGACCGGTATCCGCGCTGGTCGCCGGACGGCAAGACGCTGGCCTACTGGAGCGATCGCAGCGGCGAGTACGAGCTGACGCTCGACGCCGCCGACGGCGCCGGCGCGGAGCGCAAGGTCACGTCGCTCGGCGCGCGGCTTCCGCTATCGCGCCGCAGTGGGCGCCCGACAGCAAGAAGGTCGCCTTCATCGATCAGGCGATGCGCATTCGCATCTACGACGATGCTACCGGCAAGGTCACCGACGTGGACAAGAGCCCGGACTGGATCGCGCACGACGGCCTCGAGGCGTTCCGCTTCCAGTGGTCGCCCGACTCGCGGTGGCTCGCCTACGCGCGGCCGGCCGGCGACCAGCAACAACGCCGATCTTCCTGTTCGACACGCAGTGCCGGCACAGCTGCAGCAGGCGACGACCGGCTACCTGAACGACACGCAGCCGACCTTCGATCCCGAAGGCAAGTATCTCTTCTATGCGTCCGATCGCGCGTTCGATCCGGTCTACGGCACGTTCGACAACACGTGGACGTACGCGAACCCGACGCAGCTCGTCGCCGTGCCGCTGCGCCAGGACGTGAAGTCGCCGCTCGCGGCGCGCAACGACGCCGAGAATCCAGCCGTCGACGCCGACGAAGAAGGACGAGAAGAAGGCCGCGACGACAAGACGGCCGACGACAAGCCGGCCGAGAAGCACGCCGCGCCGGCCGACGTCGCGCATCGATCTCGATCGCTTCGAGACAGCGGTCCGTGGTGCTGCCGCCGAAGTCCGGCACCTACGCGGATCTGCAGGCGGTGAAGGGCAAGCTGCTCTACCGTCGCTCGCCGCGCGCCGGCACCGCACGACGAGAAGAGCCCGGTCGTGTACTACGACCTCGAGGAGCGCGAGGAGAAGACGATTCTCGACGACGCCGACGGCTTCGAGGCGACCTTCGACGGCAAGAAGCTGCTCGGCGCCGAGCAAGAAGAAATTCGCGATCGTCGACGTGAAGGAGAAGCAGACGTTCGAGAAGCCGATCGCGCTCGGCGACATCGAGGTGCCGGTCGACCCGCGCGCCGAATGGCGTCAGCTGTTCATGGACACCTACCGCTTCGAGCGCGACTTCTTCTACGACCCGGGCATGCACGGCGTGAACTGGGACGCGATGAAGGAGCGCTACATGACGCCTGCTGGACGACGCGGTCACGCGGTGGGACGTGAACTGGATCATCGGCGAGTTCCTCGGCGAGCTGAACGCGTCGCACACCTACCACGGCGGCGGCGATCTCGAGAACGGCGCCGACGCGCTCGGTCGGGATGCTCGGCGTCGACTGGGAGCTGGCCAACGGCGCGTACCGCGATCAAGCGGATCGTGCGCGGCGGCCCGTGGGACACCGGCGTGCGTCTCGCCGCTCGACGAGCCCGGCGTCGAACGTCAAGGAAGGCGACTACGTCCTCGCCGTCAACGGCCGTGCCGCTCGACACGAAGGCCGGATCCGTGGGCCGAGCTTCGAGGACGCTCGGGCAAGAAGACCGTCGTGCTCACGGTCAGCGGCTCGCCGTCGGCCGACCAACGCGCGGCAGGTGGTCGTCACGTGCCTGGACGACGAGATCGAGCTGCAGGTTCCGCGCGTGGGTCGAAGAGCGGCGGCAGATCGTGCGACAAGGCGACCGACGGCAAGGCCGGCTACATCTACGTGCAGAGCACCGGCACCGACGCGCAGAACGAGCTGATGCGGCAGTTCATGGCGCAGTGGAAGAAAGAAGGGCCTCGTCATCGACGAGCGCGTGGAACAGCGGCGGCCAGATTCCGGATCGCTTCATCGAGCTGCTGAACCGGCCGATCCGTCGCCTACTGGGCGGTGCGCGACGCGCCGGCGCAGCGGTGGCCGCCGGTCGCGCATCGCGGCCCGCAGGTGATGCTGATCAACGGCTGGAGCGGATCGGGCGGCGACGCGTTTCCGTTCTACTTCCGCGAGGCCGGGCTCGGTCCGCTGATCGGCACCCGCACGTGGGGCGGGCTCATCGGCATCAGCGGCGCGCCGTCGCTCGTCGACGGCGGCGGCATCACCGTGCCGACCTTCCGCATGCTGACCCGAAGGGCGACGTGGTTCGCCGAAGGGCACGGCGTCGATCCCGACATTCCCGGTCGAGGACGATCCGGCGCAGCTCGCGAAGGGGACCGATCCGCAGCTGCAGCGGGCCATCGAGGAGATCAACAAGCGGATCGCCGCGGCGCCGAAACCGCCGGCGCAGCTGGCGCATGGCGTGCTTAAAACGCCCTGAGCAATACGTGTAACCGAACAAA
>ERZ1370068.5211-contig-4243_pt1 | contig 53225 bp, 90 predicted proteins | sample MGYA00561227_ERZ1370068 | MGnify/ENA primary metagenome ERZ1370068 (study PRJEB38410, sample SAMEA6850437) | metagenome | study: Metagenomic assessment of the ecological functions of the soil: analysis of the soil microbiota associated with the... | reverse complement strand
TTGTACTTCTCGTTCAGTTACGTACTCGGTCGACCTGGAAGGACGAACTGTCACCGACAGTCGGGGCTGTCAGCTGGGTTTGTTATTGATGACTTCCGGCAGGAAACTGTTTGCCTGGAAGGTGCTTGATGATATCGGCCTCACCGCGCCACGTGAATCCGACGTCATCGCAAGCCTGTCGGAGCAGAGCTGAAGCCGGCCAGGATTTACCGTGAACCGGCACTCGGGAACGTCAGGAGAAATTGCCCTTAGGCAATTACTAACTGCTCTTGCGCCTTTCTCTACGACTTTCGCACAGCTCAAGCGTTGCTCCTGGGGTGGCGGTCGGGGCAGGTTGCAGACCAAGCGGGTGGCGGCTTAAACGCGAAATCAAAATCCAGAAGTTCACGAGACCGAGGAAGTTTTTAGTCCGATTGCATGCGCTGGCGGCTATCATCTGCTCCGATGCAAGTCCACTGGCAAGACTTTGCAATCGTTGATTTCGTCTTAGATTAACGCGCTTGTAGCTGCCGGAGGGCAAAGGTACATAAGACCGTCAATCGGGTGATTGGCTGAACGCCTCACCCCGGTGCGGTCGATTGAGCTTGCTCTTGATCGCGCTTAGAGAGCGGCGGCGGGTGAGAACGTCGCCCGCTCTATTTTGTCTTATTGAGCTTGATCCATTCTTCGTCAACGACTATCTTCCTTGTCCATGGAGATCAATAGGATAGAAACGAAAACGCGCCGGCTGCGGCTGGTCGTTATTCGCGAGTGCCGTCGTTCACAACGGGCTGTAGTATTTGTTTCCGGTCAGATCTCGATTGATCCACAAACTGGCGAGAAGAAACTCGGTTCAATTGAAGAACAAACGGAACAAGTATTGAAAAACGTCGAGAGCCATTCTTAAGGCAGCCAATAGCGATTTCAGCCGAGTACTAAAACAATGACAGTTTACGTTGCTGACATTGAGCTGTGGGCTGCCGTAAATCGAGGTCTACGCTCGAGTGTTGGGAGAGCACCGTCCGGCGCGGGCCGTTATTCCCACCGGAAAACTTCACTACGGTTTTCTAATCGAGATCGATGCCGATTGCCGCCGCTTACGACTAAAGCCAGGAGAGCACGGGGCGGTGGGGCGACAATAGTGCAGGGCCCGACGTCCGCGATACTCAACACTAACGGAGAGAACATGAAAAATAGGTTCGGCGAGTTACAATCAATGTCGTTGTCATGTGACGTGTCGTGAGTCGTTGGCATTATTGTTCTGCCTTGACGTAAGGTTCATTAGCATTCCTGAAGGAGAAAAAACGCTCGTGACAACTCATGCGAGTGGGACTTTTGACGTGAAAGTGACGCACGCAGGGAACGGACAGAAAAAGACGCCGTAGTCGGCGGGTTCTCACTCGACAAACAGTTTCATGGAGATCTTTTGGGAACAAGCAAAGGTATCATGCTGGCGATGAGCACCGCGCGTCTCAGCTCGGCTGGTTACGTTGCGATGGAGCAGGTGCACCGGAACGTTGAATGGACGAACCGGCACGTTCGCGCTCCAACACAGCGGCACCATGACGCGCGGTGCGCCCCAACTCAGCGTTACCGTGGTGCCGGACTCGGGCAGCGGCTGAGCTCGCCGGTCTCTCGGGAAAGATGGATATCAAGATCACCGAGGAAAACATTTCTACGAGTTTGACTACACCATCGCGCCGGCGCCCTGAGCGTACTTGTAGTCTTCAAACATAATCCACGCATTACCACAAAATTTAGAACCCAGGAAAGGATCGAACGATGGTAGTCAGTAGATGGATGATTTATTGTCTTTGCGTAATCGTGGCAATCTCGTTGGCGAGTTGCAAAGTGAACAACCGGAACTCCGCCAACGCGACTTCAAATTCACCCACTGCGAATGAGCCTGACCGCGGAGTAACGGGTGTTGAAAAAGTTAAGCCTGCGCCTGGAACCGGCAATGTTCAGGGAAAGTGTTGTTATTCAATGGCAAGCCGGTTGAGAATATCGAGGTTAAGTTATGCGAGACATTCAACCGATTTCTGGGCGGTTGCGGTGGGAAGACTTACACGGCCCGAGCTGACAAAGATGGTGACTACGTTATTACGAATGTGCCGCCCAAAGTGTATGAGGGACTGTTAGCGCGCGTGTTTGATACCGACTCGTACATCTTTCGCCACCGCCGGCTTCGCAGGACTCAGCGCAAACAAGTACGAGGTTTCGGCCGATAAGACTCTATTCGCGTCGCCGACGAATCTCTACAAGGGGATCTCAAACTCGTCAATCCTAAGGCTGGAGCCAAGGTGAGCGCCCAGAACCTCGAGCTCAAATGGGAGGCGTATCCGGACGCTGCCTATTACAAATTCAGCATCTTCCCGGAAGACTCAAGCACGACGTCGCCTTACGTCAATCAACGCGTCGAAGCAACGTCCTTTAGTCTGGACAAGCCGCTGGAGGAAAGGCACTTACCGTTGGCAGGTGGAAGCATTCAACAGCTCTGATAAAAAACTCTCGGAAAGCGGTAACGATATCATTCACGATCAGCGGGCCATCGGCAGAGTGAATCCTCAGCGAGCCTGCTAAGCTGGGACTTTGGACTTTGGTCGATTTGCAACGTCTTATTGAACTTTGTACTTTGTGCTTAGTTCTCTTCAGGCTCCGAGTGACCAGTTGCCAAAATCGGGCACAGAACTACAAAGTACGAAGTCTAAGACTCGGACCAAAGACCAAAGGCAAAGGAAAATTCCTAGGACCCAGGATCGGTTCAGTTGATTAAGGAGTCAAGCGTTGCGCCTGGCTCGAGTTCTACTGGATTGGATCCGCGCGACGGAAAATGCGCGCGTTCGTCCGGCCCCTAGCAGGTGAACTCCTTGCGCCACACGAATCATGCAACCCTCCCGCAAACCTACCACGGGCGTTTCGTTGTCCTCCAGAAACTGATTGATCCTGACTTCGCGCGTTTCACCCATGTGCGTGGAGTTGGGATCAGGGTCGAGATAGTGCGCGTTAATCTGGAAACTTATAAGGCCGAGGGAATTGAACGAGGGAGGCTCGACGATCGGCATGTCGTTGGTTGTTTTTATTGATCGGCGCGGCCACCACCGCGCCGGCACTGGATCCCATGTAAAGCATTCCTTCCTTCGCCCGCCGGCGTATTGGAGCCAGGAGATCAAATTGGTAGAGACTGTCCAATAGCCGGAAGGTGTTATCCACCGCCAATAAAGATTGCTTCTGCCTTGTCTGCTTTGCTTCCTGCGGTTTTCGCATCGCTGGCTTCGTGGATCAGAGTCGAGCGCATAGCCCATCTCCTCGAAGCGCTTTCGTGCACTGCGCGGCATCATCCATCGCGATCGTGTAAGGCGCGAACGGAATGAAGAGGACCCGTTTGAGTACGCCAAGAGCATCTCGAATTTCCTGCTCTGCATGGTCGAGATAACCACTGCCATGAAGGGTTGAATTGCTGATTAACAGCAATCCCTGTCCTTGAGTTTGGCTCTCCGACATTTTCACTCCCTTTTAGGAACGTTCCGGTCAAAATATCCACAGATTACGCAGATTACGCTGATAAAGTAATAAGACGCCTAGCTACTTTATATTCTGTGTAATCTGTGTGATTGCTTCAGCTACCTATGATAGCGTGCCTACCCCAAAAGGGAACTGAAGAAGTTGAACGTATACCTTATCGTAGCCTCCCGCAAAGACTTTCTTCGAGCCTGCTACTCCGGCAAACCTGCGTTTCCTTCGAAACGATGCAATTCATTACTCTGCCCACAAAAACTGCAGTCGTGGCATGCCTGTTGCCAAATGTCCCGGCGGAGGCACGAAATGAAAAGGCTAATTGCAACCCTTGTTACCCCTCGTCGTTCTTAGCATGGCCGCTTTTGCCAGCCGCTGCACAGACACGCAGTCGCTGCACCAACAGATCGACTAACAGTGGTCGCACCTACACGAGCGATGCCCGCTATCGCGACAGTCAGTATACATCGCAGCGAGGCCTATCGTAATGACGTGTATGCCAATGACAACTACTATGGGCAGAATCGCTCAGTTTGGGATACGCACCGAGACAAGATCACTACTGCAGGGGCGCAATAGGTGGAGCACTTCTCGGTAGCCTGATTGGTGGAAAGAAAGGCGCGCTGATTGGATGCAATTACCGGTGGCGCCGGTGCTGCTGTCTCATACTTACAAAATCCGCGACAAGAACAACAGATACTAAAGTCTGTTAGTTGCGGTAAAGCCTGGTCGCCGGTTGAAAAATCGATGACCTTGTTTGAGGCCCGGATGCGAAGGGGAGAGCGCATCCGGGCCTTCAACTTAATTCATTGCCCTTGATGTATGGACAGGATTGACGGGGTTCAACTAGGGCGCGAGCTCAAGAGTTTGAAGTGCAACAGTCCGACAATTGCTGGTCATCAGCCCGGAGGGCTGGCAGATAGTAGCCGGTGGTCGAAAGCCGGAGCGAAGCCACCGGCACCTGACCGCGGGCAGGTGCGGATAACTGAGTTCCCGAATCCGAAGGCCTCGACCGGTGAAGTCTTCCGTCGCTGTGACCGCCGGCTGCTCACCAACCCTCCGGGTTGCATCGTTGCTCTTAAAACTTGATTCCGCGAAGATGCTGACAGCTAAACGTTAAAAGGCCTTATCGAATCCCGCCATCCTGTCACGGTATTAGTCTCTTACCGCTTAGTCGGCGACGGCGAAGGCTCAGTCAAATCAATTCTGGCGTAAAAGATCTCTGTTTGTTTGGTTTTCTTGTCTTCAGCCACAATGATGGCAAAGCCCTTCCTTCTTACCGCCGTCCTGGCGCTCATAGAGGCAGACTGCGCCTTCGTTTTTCTGATCCTCGGTGTCGCCGAAGCATCCCTTCTGATTGGGTGTCCAACCGGTTGACTTCATAAGATCCACGCTATAGAAATCTTTTACATCCTGTGCGCTCCTGGGAGTTGTAAAGGCGATGAAATTGATCTTGCCTTGCATCGCGGCCCGCAGCATCAGCCTTACTCCGAGTGGAATCGCCAGGTCTGCCTTAGTTGCGCCGGCGAAAGGTGGCACGTCCGGCCAAAGGCTGTTAACCGTGCCGGCCTTCTCACCGCCGGTGAGCGATTCCACCATCCGGCAGGAGATAACTGCGCCGAAAAGAAGCAAGAGAGCTGAAGATTGCCGCTGATTTTCGGGTAAGAGTTGTTGAGTTTGTATCCATAGCGTCCTCCGAGCGAAGACTATAATTGATTCCCATCGTCCAATCCAAAAATTAAGCTACGGCGCAGGGTGCTTGGACAAAATCCCTACCCTTCACTTGAGGTAATCCTTTCTATTTTGACCTGAAACAATAGTCGCGGTCCGGGTTTCATCTTCGGTTCGCTCAATACATGACCCGCAAACACACGCGAGCCAGAAAGTTTTGGCAAAGCTCCTCCTGGTCGTCACAGGCTTCGCGATAGGAGGCGTTATTGCGGAGCTTGCTTTGCGGGTCAGCGGCTTTCTTTTCCGGAGTTTTATCAGCGCGACGAAGTTCGCGGGTTTCGCTTATGCCCGGCGCCGAAGGGTGGTATCAGCAAGGAGGGCGAGGCCTACGTTCGCATTAACAGCGACGGCCTGCGCGATCGGGAGCACGCGATTGCAAAACCTCAAGGTACTTTTAGGATTGCAATCGTTGGCGATTCCTATTGTGAGGCGCTTTCAGTTTCCCTGGACGAAGCTTTCTGGTCAGTGATGGCAAAGAACCTCGAGGAGTGTAATGCTCTCGCCGGCAAGAAGATTGAAGTAATCAACTTCGGTGTTTCCGGATATGGAACCGCGCAGGAACTACTCACCCTGCGTGACAAAGTCTGGAAGTATTCTCCTGATCTCGTGCTTCCTCGCCGTCACTACCAGCAACGACATCACCGACAATTCTCGCGTTCTTAAGCAAACTGACGAGATTCCCTACTTTGTCTACCAGGGCACCCAACTAACCCTTGATAACTCATTCGCAAATTCACGTGGTTTCCTTGTGGGCAATTCCAGAGCCGGCCGGTTTGGCGCCTGGCTGAGCGCACACTCGCGGCTGATCCAGGCGTTTCTACAGGGTCAACGCGGCCTCAAGATTCAGCTGGCATTGTGGCGGGCGAAACAGTCGAATGATGCGCGGCCTGCAGCCGCCCCTCCGGTGAAGTCGGCTGAGACGGCGAAAACGCCAGCAGAAGTCTGACTTGTTTTCGCCGCTCGGCAGAACTCGGCGCCGACAATCTCGTTTATCTTGAACCGAACAATGCGGTGTGGAATGATGCATGGCGCGTAACTGAGGGCTTGATGGTGCAGATGCGTGACGAGGTGGCGAGCGGCGGCGCAAAGTTTGTCATCGTCACGCTTAGCAATGGTCCTCAGGTGCTTCCCGATCGCAACATCGCGCGAAGCTTTCAAGAGCCGCTTCGGCATCGCCGATCTGTTTTATCCGGACAACCGGATTAAAGCGCTCGGCACACGTGAAGGGATTCCGGTTATAACACTAGCTCCTGAGTTGCAGGATTTTGCTGAACATAACAACGTTTTCTCCACGGGTTTGGGAGCAATATCGGTAACGGCCACTGGAATGCGACCGGCAATCGGGTGGCCGGTGAACTAATTGCGAAAAAACTATGCGAAGGTGCGCTTCTTAAATAGCGCGACCGCCGCAGTTCTGCTAGAAGAGTTCTGTTAGAAATAGACCAATCAACTGTTTCGGAGATCGGAATGCATTACTACGACAACGTACTGGGATTAATCGGCCACACGCCGCTGGTGAAGCTCAATAAATTGACGCGCGACATTAAAGCGCTCGTGTTGGCGAAGATGGAAAATCTGAACCCGGGCTTCTCAGTTAAGGACCGCATCGGCATTTCGATGATCGAGGCCGCCGAACGCGAAGGCAAGTTAAAACCAGGCGGAACAATCGTCGAGGCAACATCAGGCAACACGGGTATTGGATTGGCACTTGCCGCATCTGTCAGAGGTTACAAATGCATTTTCGTCATGACTGACAAAGCGTCGGTTGAAAAGTCGCGCTACCTGAAAGCCCTCGGCGCTGATGTCGTGATCACGCCGGTATCAGCAAAACCAGGAACGCCCGATCACTATGTCTCAACCGCACAACGAATTGCCAAGGAGACACCAAATTCATTCTATCCCGATCAGTACTCGCATCCGGCTAATCCCGAGGCCCACTACCGCACAACCGGTCCGGAGATTTGGGAACAAACGGAAGGCAAAATCACTCACTTCGTTGCCGGGATAGGAACTGGCGGTACGATCTCCGGTACCGGAAGGTATCTTAAAGAGCAGAATCCGAAGATCAGAGTAGTTGGCGCCGATCCGTATGGTTCGATTTTCAAAACCTACAAGGAGACGGAAAAGTCGTAGAGACGACCCCTTACCTCGTCGAAGGAATTGGCCAGGAAGTTGTGCCGCCCAACGTGCACATTGAATACATCGACGAGGTAATGAATGTTAGCGATGGCGAGTCGTTTGAAATGTCGCGGCAGCTGGGCCGCACTGAAGGCATCTTCTGCGGCGGCTCGAGCGGCACGAACCTGGCGGCAGCTCTGCGTGTCGCGCGCGAGTTGGATGAAGACGCTGTTGTTGTGTTCATCAGTCTGCGATACGGGCGAGCATTACCTCACGAAGCATCATTCGGATGAGTGGTTGAAATCGAAGCGTTTACTCGAGCCGCAGAGAATGACGGCTGGATTGATCAGCGGAACCAAAGCCGTCAACGCGCCGCAGTCGCTGGTGTCAGTCGCGCCTCCCGACAAGCTCAGCGAGGCGCTGGCCAAGATGAACGAGCTGGGCCTTACGCAAATCCCGGTGCTTGAAGAAGGACGGCCGGTGGGCTCATTGCGTGAGAACCGTGTGCTGTCGAAGGTCGTGCGCGATCGTCATTTGCTTGAAGCGCCGGTGAGCGAGGTGATGGAACCAAGCTTCCCAACCGGTGGATGTCGACGCCAGCGCTCAGGAAGTGACGCAGCAACTGCAGAGTAGTCCGGCCGTGTTGGTTGAAGAGTATGGCCGCATCATTGGCATCATCACGCGGCACGATGTGCTGGATTTGAAGTTGGGGAATACGGGTTCGTTGAGTTAGTCGAAGCGTCTTATTTTGGTTTTTCTCTGTGTAGACTCTTGCTCTCCGTGTCTCTGTGGTAAGCAATCGTAATAAAGATTCACCACAGAGACACAGAGAACGCAGAGGACGCACAGAGAAGATTTCAAATAAGTTTGATGCGTTCGTAGAAACGCGCGATCAGGGTTTTCATCGAGTTCTCTCGAGCTCACCTCCCGAAAACCTTCCAAATAGTTTTTGGGATAAACGCATCAGCGCCTTCGATCAGTCAACGGCACTTCAGTAACGATCCACTGGTCGACGAAGGGAAGAAAAGATTGGTAGACTTGCTCGCCGCCGATCACGTACAAAGCCGCCTTCCAAATTCTTCGCTGTGGAGAGAACTGACTCGACGTCTCGAAGCACGAACAATGACTCCTGCGGTTCAATCTCAGACTGCCGGCTCAAAACGATGTTCAGTCTGTTCGGCAGTGGTCTCTTTAAACTTAACCACGTCTTGCGGCCCATTACGACGGCATTTCCCGTCGTCGTCTCTTTGAAGAACTTCATATCGGCAGAAGTAATGCCACGGCAGCTTCCCGTCTTTACCAATTGCGCCATTTCTATCTACCGCGACGATTCCTATGATCATGTCTTTGAACGCGGCAAACCGCCGTTAGACTGCTACTGCAGCCGCGATCTTTCCGTGTGACTGATAGCCAACCAGCTTCAAGTTCTCGTATCGCATGTCGAGTAGACCCTGCAGACCGCGCAAGCGCGTGGCTTCGTCGAGGATCTCCAAACGCGGGAGGGAAAACGGCTCGCGCGACAGTAGTTCCTCGACCTGCTCAAGGTGATTCTGGTAGATGTGGTAATCGCCGAGCGTGTAAACAAACTCGCCGACTTCGAGTCCACAAACGTGCGCGATCAGGTGCATTAGCAATGCGTACGAGCTGATGTTGAAAGGCACGCCCAGAAAGGCATCTGCCGAACGCTGATAGAGTTGGCAGTGCAACACGCGGCCGTCCACTTTGAATTGAAACAAGGTGTGACACGGTGGCAGATCCACTTTATCCGCCTGGCGCGGATCCCAACCGGTGACTATTAAGCGACGGGAATTAGGATTTGTTTCAATCTCCGAGATTAGACTCGCAATCTGATCGACTCCGTTTCGCTGAGGGTAATCACCACCGAAGGAGCGCCAGAGATAGCCGTAGACCGGCCCGAGATCACCCGCCTCCCGCCGGAAGCGTCGCGTGTGTTCCTCGTCAGCCCACTCAGCCCAAATATCAACGCCCCTTGCCCGCAGGTTAGCTTCGTTCGTGTCGCCTGAAAGAAACCAGAATAATTCTTCCGCGATCCAGCGAAAGGGAATCTTCTTTGTTGTTACAATCGGAAATCCCTCGCGCAGGTCAAAACGCGTTTGATAGCCGAAATGTGAAATGGTCCCGACTCCGGTGCGGTCGTGATGCTCGGTGCCGTTTGCGAGAATTGATTTCAGTAGATCGTGGTATTGTTTCATCGAAAGTGTTTGACGCGACTTAGAAAATGAACAGTTTGACAGGATTTACAAGATGAACAAGATTACTGATCGACAATAACGCTCTCTTTTTGTTATCTTGTAAATCCTGTATCTTGTCGCTCAGTCGTGTTTGTCAGTATAACTTTGCTCCTGCTCATTAAGTAAGCATGAAACAATACAATCTCTGTTTTCTTGGCTTCGGCAATGTTGGACGCGCGCTGGCGCGTCTTTTTGTGGCGAAGTCAGCCGAGTTGCGGGACCAGTATGGCATCGAGTTTCGCGTGACTGGAGTTGCCAGCCGGCGTATTGGCTGGCTTGCCAACAGCAACGGGTTTGACGTGGCGACGCTACTGTCCGAATCTGCGCTCTCGCAGAACAATCGTCAACTGCGGACAACATTAGCTGGATGGCTTAAAGCAGCGCAGCCTGATGCTGTGTTTGAGACGACATCGCTCAATCCCGATTCAGGACAGCCGGCAATTGATTATTTGCGTGCGGTCCTCGGCGCGGGCGCGCATGCTATCACCGCAAACAAGGGCGTGCTTGTTCACGGGTACCAGGACCTTGCCGCGCTGGCCGGTGCGCAGGGCAAGCGACTTCTTTTTGAATCCGCGGTGCTCGATAGCGCGCCGGTGTTTTCGCTTTTTCGAGAAGCGCTTCCGGCAGTCAAGCTTCGAGGATTCAGCGGACTGTTCAGTTCAACTACGAACGTGATTATCGAAACGATGGAAGCCGGCCGCTCGTTTGAAGAAGGATTGAAAACTGCACAGGAACTTGGCGTAACCGAAACGGATGCGAGTCATGACATAGATGGGTGGGATGCGACGGTCAAAGTCTGCGCGCTGGCCAACGTGCTTATGAATGTCCGGTTGAAGCCAGCTGAAGTAAATCGCCAAGGGATTCGCGAGCTTACCCATCGGAAAGTGCAGGCCGCGCGCACCGAAGGGAAGCCCTTCAAGTTAATTGCGCGCGCCAAACTGACGGGCGACGGTAAGATCGCAGCCACCGTACGACCGGAACAGATCATGGCCAGCGATCCGCTTGGCAATGTCAGGGGAACTTCACTGGCGATTCACTTTGAGTTGGACATGATGCCGGGGTTGACGATTACATCCCACCGGCCCAACCTGCAAAGCACTGCTTATGGACTACTCGCCGATTTTATCAATGCGGTAAAGATCTAGTCAAGGTCCAAAGTCCAAAGTCCAAAGTCTAAAGTCTGAATGCTGCTCAAGTAGTTCAGAGTACAAGCTTCAGCTTGCTTTCCATTGCAACTACAACCTAAAGGTTGAACTCTAAACTGCTTGAGTGGCATTCTGACCTTGGACTTTGGACTTTGGATATCGAACTACTTCGTAATTTCCTCTACGCCGTCAATCAGCCGCTCGACTTCGTCTTCCGTCGTATAGCAAGCGCAACCCGCGCGCACGAGACCTTCGTCTCCAAGCCCGAATCGTTCGACTACAGTAGCCGCGTAGAAATCTCCGTGCGATAGGAACAATCCGCGCGACGCCAACCGGCGCGAGACTTCGGTTGAAGGCACACCGTCCACCGTGAAGGCAACCGTCGGCGTTCTCGGTACGTCGGGCGGCGGTCCGTATAGCCTGACGCCTTTCAAAGAAGCCAGTCCGTTCCACAACCTGCGCGTAAGCTCCGAACTTCGCAAATGCAATTCGCGATATGCTGTGGTAAGTCGAGCGCGTCGCGACTCTCCGCTTGCAAGCGATGCCAGAAAGTCCACGGCCGCACCCGCGCCCACCATGCCTTCCTGATTTTGAGTGCCGGTCTCAACATTTTCCGGAGCCGCATCAGGAGCGGGAATAAGTTTGGGAAAGTCTATCGACTCCAACAATGTTTGTTTGCCAAATAACACGCCGACGTGTGGTCCGTAAAACTTGTATGCAGACATCGCAAGAAAGTCGCATTCGAGTGCCTGAACGTCAACGAGCGCGTGTGGGGGCGTAGTGAACCGCATCCACAAAAACCAAAGCACCAACAGACCGCGCCATTTCGATTGCCCGTCGCACATCGTTGATTGTCCCCAGCGCATTTGAGGCCGCACCAATCGCAATCAGCTTTGTCCTGGTGGTTAACAACTGCTCGAAGCCGGCCCAATCTAGTTGCCCGCTCTCAGTCACTAACTTTGCGGTTTTTACGCAAACCCCGCGCTCAAGCGACAGCCGCTGCCAGGGCGCCACGTTCGCGTGATGATCCAGTTCAGTGACAATAATCTCGTGGCCGCTTCCATATTGCAGTCCTAAAGCTCGCGCGAGATGAAACGTAAGCGTCGTCATGTTAGCGCCAAAGGCAATCTCGCCGGGCGAAGCATTCAAGAGATCTGCGCAAGTTTGTCGCGCCTCCGCGAGCGCCGCGTCGGTCTCTTCGCTGGTCGGGTAAGCCCAATGAGTATTGGCGTTGTGGTGATAGAGATAGTCGTTCATTGATTCGACCACCTGCCGCGGCACCTGGGTTCCACCGGGGCCGTCAAAATAAGCAACAGGTTGATTGTTATGTGTGCGGTCGAGGGCCGGAAAACTGGCCCGGATGTCCGTAGTAGAAGTTATCGTCATTATTCTCAGAAGAGTCTCTGCTGTTTTGTATTGCTGGTTGACAGGTAGCGGATCTTAGCTTTCCTCTATGCTACCTCAGTATAGCGAGTTCGCAAGTTCTTGTTTCCCTGACAAAGTCGATGCTGCGATAGTTGTTAAAAGGGAATCACTCAATGAGTCTGCTTCGCAGGCTGGTTGAATGATTTCTTCGAACCGACGATTGGTTGCAGCTGGTCACCTCCGTGTTCTCCGTGTCTCTGTGGTAGATTTTCCTCGACAATCACTCACCACCGAGGCACAGAGAACACAGAGTTGCACAGAGATTTTGAAACCAGGTCGCTACGGCTTGACGGTCATAGTAATATCCAACTTCCGATTTAGCTAACGAAACCGATCCTTACCCTTCACTTCGATCACACTGGAAGCAACGTGGCTGACGCGTTCCGGGAGATCAAACCTGATTAGCGATAGGCGCAATGATATGCGAGCTTCTGGACGATCCTATCCGAAAGCGTACTGACCCTACACCGTTAGGTCATACGACGCTCGACCGGCGTCCCGCTAAAATATCTCTGAACTTCCGCTAAATTCACCACATTGCGCCAGGATTCAAAAATTTGCTTTTTTCGTGGGCCCCGCGCGATGCAACAAAATAGTCACTGCAAACGTAGCTAACTTCATTCGCGTCCATTTGCGTCGATTCGTGTGGGCAGTGATAATCATCGTGGTTTCCCTCAACGATAAAGACGGTTTGAAAGACTCGCATGGCACACCCCAAGACAAAGGGTTTCCCTATATTCATCGTGACTTTTCCTGGCCTCATTGCCGGTTTTGCTTTTCACAGGCTGCGCGAACAAGGCGGCACAGGGAGGTTTTGAGCGCCCACCGGCGCCGGTATCCGTGAGCGCCGCTGTCGCCCGGGACGTCCCCACCTACCTCGATGCAATCGGCAAGACTGTGGCGCGCGAAGTGGTCACAATCCAGCCGCAAGTATCGGGGCGCATCACCAAAATTCATTTTACTGACGGCGCGAACGTGAGGAAGGGCGACATGCTGTTCACGATCGACACGCGGCCGTTCGAGGCAAATCTCAGCCAGGCGCGGGCCAACGTGTCGAAAGATCAGGCCTTGAAAAAACAGGCCGAGGCGAACCTTGCCAGGGAAATCTCACAGGCGAAGTGGGGTTTAGTACAGGTCAATCGCTATAAGACGTTAGCCGAGGAGGGCGTTGTTTCGCGGGAGCAGTATGAGGAGCTTCGCGCAAACCTGGATTCTCTTAACGCGAACGTCGGCTCCGCTCGTGCTGCAGTTAACAGCGCGGGCGAAACTATTAAGGTGGACACGGCTGCGGTTGAGAGCGCGAAAGTTCAACTGAGTTATTGCTTTATTCGGTCGCCGATTGATGGCCGCGCAGGCCAGCGCCTGGTAGATGTGGGAAACGTGGTCAATCCAGGTAATCCGTCGGGCAACACCGGTTCGAATGGCGAAAGTACGGACAGCGCCAAAGGTCTGTTGGTGATCGAGCGCCTCGATCCTATCTACGCCGACTTCACCATTTCGCAAAACAACCTGGTCAGCGTCCAGCAGCAGATGCAGGCAGGCCGGCTCCGTACCGAAGTGCGGCTGCCTGATGCTGGCGATCAGATGGTAATCGGTCAGCTTACATTTCTAAACAACGCCGTAGCTGACACAACCGGTACAGTGAGCCTGCGCGCGACGATTCCCAACGGTGGACATATTTTTGGCCGGGAAGGTTTGTCAATATTCGTCTGGTCTTGAACACCATACATCAAGCCGTGCTTGTGCCTAGCTCGGCGCCGCAAATGTCTGCCAAAGGATCGTTTGTCTATGTGGTTAAGCAGGACTCGACCGCCGAACAACGGCCGGTGACACTCGGTCAGCGTCAGGGAGATTTAATCGTAGTTGAAAACGGGGTTGCAGCCGGCGAGAGTGTGGTGACCAGCGGCCAACTCGGTGTTACGCCGGGCGGCAAAGTGCGCATCGAGCAACCGGCGAGTCCAACTGCGGCAAGCAACCAGGGCAGCGGAGCGAAATAGATTTGGCCTCTGTGCTTCCTCCGTGTTCTCTGTGTCTCTGTGGTGAACAAACTCTAAGAAAAGAACCACCACAGAGACACAGAGAACACGAAGCACGCACAGAGTCAGTCTGATTTGCGTTTGTCTGCGTAAATCGGCGGCTAACAACTTTTGTATCATGAACCTTTCGGAACCATTCATCCGGCGACCGCGTCATGACCGCGGTGCTGACGCTGTCAGTAATCCTGTTCGGTGTCTTGAGCTACATGCAGCTGCCGGTTAACGATCTGCCGGCAGTGGATTATCCCGTCATCCAGGTCTCAGTAGGGTATCCGGGTGCCAGTCCCGATACGATTGCCAACAACATCGCCACGCCGCTCGAGCGTCAGTTCATGCAGATCAACGGTCTCGAGGTGGTTACCTCCAAGAGTACCCAGGGCGTTGCAACGTTCACGCTTCAGTTCGCGCTTGAAAAGGACATCGATGCTGCCGCCACGGATGTGCAGACTGCGATATCGCAATCCATAGGCAGTCTGCCTGCCGACCTGCCATCGCCGCCGACGTATTCAAAGAGCAATCCTAACGATCAGCCGATCATGTACATCGCCATGACCAGCGACTCCGTGACGCCGGGTCAGCTTTACGACTACGCCAGCACACAGGTGGGCCAGCGCCTCAGTATTTTGCCTGGCGTGTCGCGGGTGAACGTCTTCGGCACGAAGTCGGCGATTCGCATCAAGGCCGATCCGGCGGCTATGTGGGCGCGCGGTATTTCAATTGACGACCTGAGCGCAGCTATCAAAGCGGCACCAGCTACACCGGGGCGGGGCAGTTGGACAGCAGCTCCGGGACCTCGATACTGCGGCCGCAAGGTCAACTCGAAAGCGCCGAGCAGTACAGCAACCTAATCGTCGGCGGCACGAGCACGCTCGCCGGTGTATTTGCGCGACGTGGCCGTGGTTAAAGATTCCGTTCAGGACGAGCGCGTCAATATGCGGTTTTGGGTACGCGGTTATGAAGTGCCGTCGGCGACCGTGATAGTGGCGGTAAATCGGCGCGCCGGCGCGAACGCGGTTGAGGTATCCAGGAGTATCCGCGAAATTCTGCCGCAGGTAAGCAATCAGTTGCCCGGTTCCATTCGCGTCACGCCAATTTACGATCGATCGCTGAGCATCGTTCACTCGGTCGACTGACGTCGAAACCACGCTGATCATCGCCTTCGTTCTGGTAGTGATCGTGATCTTTGCTTTCCTTGGGCGAGCCACTGACACGCTGATTCCCACCGTGGCGCTGCCCTTGTCGTTGCTCATCACCTTCATGGCGATGAACGCTCTCGGCTACAGCCTCGACAACCTCTCGCTGATGGCCCTGACTCTGGCGATCGGGTTCCTGGTCGACGACGCGATCGTGTTTCTGGAGAACACCGTGCGCCGCATGGAACGCGGCGAGGAACCGTTTGCCGCCGCCATCAACAGCGCCAAAGAGATCAGTTTCACGATCATGTCGATGACGATCTCGCTGGCGGCGGTGTTCATTCCGCTCGTCTTCATGACCGGGCTGGTGGGACGAATCTTCCGCGAGTTTGCCATCACCATCGTGATTGCGATCTTTGCTTCCGGCCTGGTGTCGCTGACGCTGACGCCGCTGATGTGCGCCCGGCTGTTGAAAGGCGCGCGGCGAAGGCACAAAGAAAACCTGGATGGAGCGCGTGATCGGCGGCATCGAAAAGCGTGTGTTGGCCCTCTATGGCGGATCGCTTTGGTGGTTCCTGCGACATCGCTGGGTCTCTCCGGTGATTTGGGTGCATCTGTCTGGCCGGCACGATCGTCGCTGTTTATTCTAGTTCCCAAAGCGTTCCTGCCGCCCGGCGATAGCAGTGTCATCTTTGGCGCCTTCATCGCGCGCGAAGGCTCGTCGCCGGCGCAGATGCGTGAGTTGCAGGATCGGGTGGACCAAACTCTGCACCAGGATCCAAATGTGATCACCGATTTCACCTTGACCGGCGCCACCGGATTTCTGGCTGTCGAATCAGGGCATCACGTTTACCTTCATCCGCCCACCGCGAGCAACGCAAGCCGATTCAGGAAGTGACCGCGGAAATGATGGGCAAACTCAATGCGATTCCCGGCGTGTTCACTTTCCTGCGTCCCTTTCCGGTTTTGGAAATCAGCACGGGAGTAACCAGTCAGCAGCAGGGCCAGTATGCGTTACGCAGTCTCATGGCGCGAATCCTGAGCAGGTTTACGAGGTCGGTCGAGAAGCTGATGGCCAAGCTCATGTCATACCCGGGCTTCCTGACCGTTTCGTCAGACTTTTATCACAACACGCCCAACGTCAATATCGATCTGCGTCGCGATCAGGCGAAAACCTACGGCGTGTCTGAAGCAAAAATCCTGACGATGCTGCGCAACGCGTATTCGCAAAACTATCTCTACCTGATCAAGAAGCCGGAGGATCAATACCAGGTCATACTGGAGGTGGCAGACGAGGCGCGCGCAAATCCGGACGACCTGAAGAAGCTCTACATCAGGTCTGACGACGGACAACGACTGGTGCCGCTCAGGCGAGTTGGTAACCTGGAAAACAACGCTCGGGCCACAGACAGTGAACCACTTGAATCAGTTTACGAGTGTGACGCTCTTCTTCAACCTCAAACCGGGTGTGGCGCTCGGCGATGCGACGAACTACATCAACAAGACGGCGGCGGAAGTTGTGCCATCTGGCGTGCGCGGGGAACTGGCATGGCGAGGCGCAAACTTTCGCGAACACGGTGACCAGCCTGACGTTGCTGATGGCGTTGGCGGTCTTCGTCATGTATGTGATCCTGGCAATCCTCTACGAAAGCTATGTGCATCCGCTGACCGTGTTATCAACGCTGCCCACGGCGCTGGTCGGTGGCTTGATGACGCTACTACTCGTTTCGGCCAGGAGGCCTCGCTTTACGCTTTCGTTGGCATGTTCATGCTGATGGGAATTGTGAAGAAGAACGGAATCATGATTGTCGACTTCGCGCGCCAACGGGTTGACGCCGGCGAGTCAGCCGGAGCAGGCGATTCACGACGCGAGCATGGATCGCTTTCGCCCGATCCTGATGACCACGCTCGCCGCGATCTTTGGCGCGATGCCGATTGCTCTTGGTTTTGGCGCCGACGGCGCATCACGCCGCCCGCTCGGGTTGGTAGTTGTCGGCGGACTGGTCATTTCGCAGTTTATTACGCTCTACATCACGCCTGTGATTTATCTTTACCTGGAACGCTTCCAGGAAGACGTTCTCGACCGCACCTCCTTCTTCGGCTCGCGTAAGTCACGCAAAGTCGTACCCGGCGAAACACTCGTTGGCGATTAGCGTCAAGAGATTTGCTGGGACCGCGGGCGTCCTGCCCGCAAACGCGCCAAAGGCGCGCAGTTTTTCAGATGGGTGTCGAATTCATTTTTCGCGCTTCGGGCTCATTTGCGGGCGGGACGCCCGCGGTCCCAGCAAATCACTTCTGAGTTTTCCGGGCATGGCGAACTCGGCACGGTGGGGCTACCAGGCGTAGAATGACTGGCGCTGCGTTAAAAGGAATCGCAATCTTCTGCATGGAGGAATGTGAGATGCAGGATTTGAATCAACCCGAAACCCAAACTGAGCAAAGCGAGACCTCCGTAGCGAAAACGCGAGAACTGCAACGCGTTCTTCCGGACGTGAGTGCGCCGGAAAATGAATCCGCCGGAGAGAATGAAGCAACCTTCCTGGCGGGACAGGAAAAGGTTCTGGAGATGATTGCCGCCAACGCGCCGCTCGCCGAAGTTCTCGAGAGTCTGGTCCTACTGATGGAGGCGCAATCGCCGGAGATGCTTTGCTCCGTGTTGCTACTCAGTGACGACGGGGACCACATCCGACACGGAGCCGCACCGAGTCTACCGGAGCAATACGTAAAGGCCATCGATGGCGCTCTATTGGACCAAAGAACGGATCGTGCGGCACGGCTATGTGGCGCGGCAAGCCAGTGATCGTCACCGACATCCTGGCAGATCCGCTCTGGGAGGATTACCGCGATCTGGCGTCAGCGAGCGGCCTGGGCGCTTGCTGGTCGACGCCGATTCTGTCCGCGAAAGGCAAAGTCCTGGGTTCGTTTGCCATGTATTACCGGAAGCCGCGGGCGCCCAGCGGTGTTGAGGCTCGTCTCACGGAAGTTGCCACGCGTCTTGCCGGGCAAGCGATTGAGCAACGGAACGAACGGGAGCGGTTGTTGAGCGGTAGCGTCAAGTGATTGGCTGGGATCGCGGGCGGGCGCCCGCCAATGCGCCAAAGGCGCGCAGTCTTTCAGCAGTAGAATCGATTCAATTTAGCGCTTCGCGCTCATTTGCGGGCGAGACGCCCGCGGTCCCAGCCAATCACTTGACGCTATGATCCGCAATCTCGGACAGCCCTTCATGAGCCAGTACGCCATGACATTAGATCTGGCTCATGGCCGCTTGTGGATCGCCAAAAATCGCTGGTTAATTCCGCTGCGCCGTCTACTGTGCGAACCTAGATCAATCAATGAGATCAAATAGCCCGAGGGCCGCCAACCCCGATGCGTCTTTGCACAAGTCGTTCGACGTTCAGCGGCACGCCTTCAGCTTTGGCCTTGCGAATAAACTCAGCATCGATGTTGAAGATGCGCAGCTTCACACTGTCTTCAACCGAAAGATCCTTTAAGCCTTCGTCGCGAACCTCAGCCAGGAATTCCGGCGTCACTTTGAAAATCCGCATCTTAACGAGACTCTCAAACGGTTCCTTGTCAAAACCCATTTGAGCTGCCTGCCGAACGAAATCCGCGTCGATCTTGAAGATGCGAGCTTTGACGAGATCCTCCATGTCCAGGTTGGGAAATCCGGTGGCTTTCATTTCGCGCATGAACGCGGAGTCGATCTTGAAAATCGCCGCCTTGAAAAGATCATCCACGCCAAGCTTGCCGAAACCAGCTGAAACCAGGTCATCAGCAAGCGCCGTCGTCACGTTCAATGCCGCGGCGGTGAAAACTTTGTCTTCCGACAGGCCGCGATGCTTTCCGTTTGACTGACTTTCGAAGTCGAAGCCCTTGCTTTTCATTGCAGCAACGAAACCCGGATTTCGGGTGAAGCGGAAAGTGCCAGAGCCTTTTCCATTTTGAAAACTGCCTTCGCAGCTAATCGTTCCGCTTCGCGCGCGAGGGTGAAGGTAACCGGCCCGCCGTTCATTACCTGTTCACGAGTCAGTCCCAATTCGGCAAACTCGTAAGTTTGCCCAAACTGATGGCGGCTGCCTCTCTCACCGGTGCGTTCGAGCTCGGAGGTCTGGTCGAAGTTTAGATTGATTCCGGAACCCTGTTTTTCGACTGAGGCCGTCCACTCGCCAGTTGAGACGTTCTGGGCGTTAGCGACAGGGCTGCGAAGGGAAGCCATAAAGGCCAAACTGACACCGAGTGCCAGGCTGCAAGCCAGGTGCATCCATGTTTTCGTTGACATAGAATCGATCTCCTCTATTTGATATTTCGCCCCGTAGTTACTGCTGATCAACTTTCAAACGCTACCTGGAAGCTTTAGTTGCAGAAAGTTTTGCTCTCTGTGAAACCTCAGTGTCCTTTGTGTCTCTGTGGTGAATAAACGCTAAGCACACATTCACCACAGAGGCACAGAGGACACAAAGGAAGGCACAGAGGATTTCAAAAGCCAGGGCGCCAACGAGAGCGACGACTGGCCGAATTCTTCCCTTGGTCGAGCAATACAGAACCGGAAGCGTAGCGACCGGATTCGACTTTCGATATCGACTATCGCATGACGAGGGAATTCAAGCTCCCCGAGATCCGCCTGGATGCCCAATCACTGCTGGAGTGACCGGTTCCTCGCCCAGTTTCTGGCAAGTAAGGCTCTTTGGCCGTTTCTATTTCCTACAAAGATATTGAGTCGACTTGTCACCGGATGGTTGGGGCTCCAGGCGAGACCTGCTCGTGTGCGGCGACGTATTTTTGACCTGAAACAGTCATTAGTAGCATATGAGCACGTATCAATCCGCGCAGCGCGCCATCGAACACCCGGCCCTGCAGCAGATCAACCTTAGCTATTTGCGACCAGATAGCCCGCTCCCACTCGTGGTTCGACCTGCCCGAGAGGGGGTTGACCTGGGGCTATGGGCAGCCGCCAACTCAGACTTCATTGAAACTTACTTGTTGCGAAACGGCGCGATACTCTTCCGCGACTTCGGCCTCGCAACGGTAGGCGCATTCGAGCACTTGATTGAAACGGTTTCCGGACCGTTGCTTGATTACTCCTATCGTTCAACACCCCGGCACATAGTTAGTGGCAGAATCTATTCGTCAACCGAGTACCCTGCTAATCAAACCATCCCGCTGCACAATGAAAACTCCTACACGCGTAACTGGCCGATGAAGGTCTCATTTTTCGCGGTGCAAGTCGCGGAAGAGGAGGGGAAACGCCAATTGCTGACTGCCGCCGGATCTACAAAGCTCTCGCGCCGGAGATTCGCGAGTGTTTTGGGCGCAAGGGCTTGATGTACGTGCGCAACTACGGCACCGGCCTCGACCTTTCCTGGCAGGAAGTATTTCAAACGTCGAACAAAGCGATGGTTGAAGACTATTGTCGCAGGTCTCGGATGGAATTTGAGTGGGTTGGCGAGGACCGGCTTCGCACCATACTAAGAGCGCCTGTGGTGGAGACTCATCCCCGCACCGCGCGAGCTCGTCTGGTTTAATCAAGCGCATCTCTTCCACGTCTCCAGATTGTCCGCGGAGGTGCGCGATTGGTTGCTGGCTGCCTATGGAGAACAAAACCTGCCGCGCAACGTTTACTTCGCCGACGGCTCAGCGATCGATGCAGCAATGCTGGACGAGATCACGCAGGTCTACAATGACAATTCGATAGCGTCTTCCCCTGGCGCGAGGGCGATGTGTTGATGATCGACAACATGTTGACGGCGCACGGCCGCAAACCGTTCGTGGGTAAACGTAAGGTAGTGGTTGGCATTGCTGAATCGAACCAGAGCGTGGCAGGTTTATCCAAGGTTGTTGGATAATGCGTCGGCCTGATCAAACCTTCGTCCGAAGAATCTCCTTGGCGCTCGAGCCTCACTGCGTGGCTTCTACTTGCGCGGGCGCCGTTTCTGCTTCTTCTCTTCTTCGATCTCCACATGCCTGGCAATCTGGTTGGCTTCCGCAAGCGTCATGTTGTCGTAGATGTCCGCGTTATTCTTGATAACGCCGTCCTCCAGTTCACACACTTCCCAATCCGGCGCTTCCGGATCCGTGCCGGCGCGTCCCGGTTTGACGCGAACGTTGAATGAAATTACCGGTGCTTTTGTTTCGTTTTCCATCAGTTAATTCCTTTGTTGATTTCCTTCAGCTAATCAGAGCGGACTAAATCTACCATAAGTTCCTTAGGCAGCGAGAATTCGAGTCAACCTCTTCACTGGGACCGCGGGCGTCCCGCCCGCTTTGATCGGTCAGCACTCCTGATTTGAGATCAGGTTTGCTCGCGCTGTTGCGCTCGCTGCGGGCGGGACGCCCGCGGTCCCAGTGAAGAGCTTGACTCAAATCACAATCAATATTCTTGACAATCCCGAAGCCTCAGGTAGCATGGCGCGCGGAAGTCACAGCCTGAATCCCGACAAACTAAAGACAATCATGTGTACTGATAGAAGAGACTTTTGCGACTCTCTGCCGGCGCCGCCGCGGCGACTGTCTCTCGGCAGTTCTGCTCGTGCCGAAACAACTGAACCAAATCCCATTCAACAACGCGAGCTGCCGGCTTCGATTCGCAAACTGCGAAGGATGATCGACGATCGTCGTGCCGATCTCGATGGACGAGCGCCGGTCGAGAGTTGAGAGAGCCCGGCGACTAATGCGCGAAAACAAGATCGATGCGATTTACGTCGAGCCGGGTTCCAGCATGTTCTATTACACCGGCATGCGTTGGAGCACGAGCGAGCGAATGCTTGCCCTGGTGCTATCCGGCGCGCGGCGAGATCGCCTGGGTGTGCCCGAAGTTTGAAGAAGAACGGGCGCGCGAGCTGATAACCATGGGCAAAGACATTCGTACCTGGGAAGAAGACGAGAGTCCCTACCAGCGCGTGGCCGAGATCTTTCGCGATCGCGGAGTGCGCACTGGCCGAGTTGGCATCGAAGAGCGCGTGCGCTTTTTCCTGTTCGACGGCATTCGCAAGGCCGCGCCGAGATTGCAATTCGTTAGCGCGACGCCGGTGACCGCGGGTGGCCGCATGTTCAAATCTCAGGCAGAAATTGCGCTCATGCAAAAGGCCAATGACCTAACGATCATTGCCTACCAGAGCGACTGTCGAAAGCGCGCGCGAAGGCATGACGCAAGGATGAGTTTGCCGGCAACTGTGCCGCAGCTTTTCGCGCGCTGGGCGTGCAGGGCGGAGTCTTTTGCAGCTTTGGCAAGTACACTGCCTTCCCGCACGGCAGTAGCACGCCGCAGAAACTGAAAGAAGGCGACATCGTGTTGATGGATGGCGGCTGTGGTGTTGAAGGCTATCAGTCAGACATCACGCGCATGTTTGTTCTCGGCAAGCCGACACAGCGGATGAAAGATATCTGGAACCTCGAGCGCCGATCCCAGGACGCCGGTTTTGCGGCGGCGAAAGTCGGCGCGCCCTGCGAGGTAGTAGATGCTGCCGCTCGCAAGGTAATTACCGACGCCGGCTTCGGTCCGAATTACAAAGTGCCTGGCTTGCCTCATCGCACCGGACACGGCATCGGCCTTGACGGTCATGAATGGACAAACTTCGTGCGCGGCAACAAGACACCGATTCAACCCGGAATGTGTTTCAGTGATGAGCCCACGGTCGTGATTTACGGGGAATTTGGCATTCGTCTGGAGGACTGTCTCTACATTACCGAGAACGGGCCAAAGTTTTTCACGGCGCAGAGTCCATCGCTCGAGGAACCGTTTGGATAATGACGACACGCCAACGCGGGACCGCGATCGATACAGGGTGGTACAGTCTTGTGGCAATTTGGCCGTGTTGATATTCTGACCTCTGACTTCTTTATTCTGACTCCTGAATTCTGCACTTCGACATGACTGAGACTTGTTCGCACCTTGATCAGATCCGGCCGGTGACACCGAGCGCGAAAGGCTGCGAAGACTGTCTTCGCATCGGCGCGCACTGGTTGCATCTTCGCCTTTGCATGACCTGTGGCCATGTCGGCTGCTGCGACTCTTCGCCGAACAGACACGCCACGAAGCATTTTCATGCTGTCGGTCACCCCATCATCAAATCGTTTCAACCCGGCGAGGATTGGGGTTGGTGCTACGTCGACGAAATCATGTTTGATTCCTTGTAGCCCTGGCGAGATCTGCCGCCCGCTATGAATGCATACTGATGGCTGTTTCGCGCCATCGTCTTCAGCTGAACATAGCCGAGGCCCTTCCGCGCATATTCGCTTGCTCCTGGCTTAAGTGTCCAAAGTCCAAAGTCCAAGTCCGCTAAGTCAGATTGGCTTTGGACCTTGGACATTGGACTTTGGACAAATCAAAAGCCCACCGTCCCCACGCAAAGATGCTGGTGAAGAATGACAAGTACAGGATCGACCAGATCGTTATTACAGCGAACCACACTCGTCTGGCCGCCAGCATGGCGAAGAGAATGAAGATCGGAAACATCGTCAGCGTGTAGCGTGGCACGCTGAGCACAAAACTCACCGACACAAACATCAACCAGTTGCCCGTCATCCAGACACTGTAAGCGGGCCGCAGCTTGATCCAGCTCACAATCGTGCAAACCAGTCCGAGGGCAATGAAGAGAACTTCCTGCATGCCGATCATTTCTGCTTCCGCTGGGGCTCGACTCAGCGAACCGAGCGCATTGTCGATGCCGGTAATCGGCGACGAGAGCGACTTGCTGAAAGAACTGCTGCATGAGTGACGTGAAGGCAAACGCATCTCCGGTCACATATTTGTTGCAGCAGCAGGTAGCCGCCGAAGCCCAAGCGCCATGAGCGGAATGTACAACCATTGCCATTGCCAGCGGCGCGGTGGTCCAGTATTGATAGGCCGCCTCCATGACCAGTACCGGCCCCAGCACCAGGCCGTTCGCGCGCGTGAGGCAAGTGAGGGCGCCAAACAGCGCGGCCACGAGCCAGCGTTGCTCTGCGGGCGGCGTACACGCAGCTCATGGCCAGCATCAGAAACAGGCTCTCGGTGTAGCCGATGTGAAGAAAGTAGCTGGTAGGGAATATGAACAGGAACCAGACAGCGCGTTGGGCCAGCTCTCTTGGGTAATCGAGTTCAACCAAACGCAGCAGTACGATTGCGGCTACCGAGTGACGCCAGGGTGGAAATGATGAAGGCGCTGAGCATGTAGTCGCGCGTGAAAATAGCCAGCAGTCTCACGGTCCAGGGGTACAACGGATAAAAGACGAGTAACGGCCGCATCTCGCCCGTTGCGCTGTATCCAAATTGCGCGATCTTCTGATAGTTGACGCGCGTCCCAGCGATTCCAAATCTCCAGCCAGCCGCGTAATCCGGCCACACGTTGGTTTTGCAGGACCTGCAATAGCTCTGGCCCGCGAAAAGAAACAGTAGTGCTTGATCGAGATCACGATCGCGATCATTTGCCACTCGTGGCGACGCAATGCTCCAACGCGGCTCCTCCATCTCAGTGACTGGAGAGGGCTTGTGCGGTGCATCGTTTTTCATATAAGAAGTGAGCTTGAAGTTATTCAAGACGGCTTGGCGAAAAGAAAGTAAATCAGCAGGCGGAAGTTGGCAATAGAAATAATGTTATGCTCGATGAATTGTCGGAGACTACATTGAATGTCATCCATTAGCGAAACATGGGGAACGGAGCCAGAGGAACGACGGCTTGCTTTTCCGTGTGACGAGATGATTCACCAACCTGACGACGCGCTCTATCGCGGCGTCACGGTAAGCGCTTCTCGGGCCACCGTGTTTCGCTGGCTGTGCCAGATGCGTGCCGCGCCGTACAGCTATGATTGGCTTGATAATGGCGGACGACGGAGCCCGCGTGCATTGACGGCTGGACTCGAAAACCTCGTCATCGGCCAGGACGTCATGCGCATCTTCAAGCTCACCGCCTTCGAGAAAGATCGTCACCTCACGCTCCGCTTGAAGGCAAAGTCCAGCGCTTCGCGGACTTTTGGTGACCTCGCGGTGAGTTACGTCCTGGTTTCCATTGGCGACGATCGCTCAGTGCCAAGTTGTCGCTTACTCGTTAAGTTAATAGTCAAACATCCACCCGGACTCTATGGCGAGGCTCATGCGGACTGTGTTGCCCTGGGGAGACTTGATAATGATGAGGCGCCAATTGCTGAACCTTAAACGATTGGCAGAGCAGACGGAGAAGAGGAACAACCCCATCGTTCAAGCTCCGGGTTCACCAGGTGTCATGAAAGACCGGCGATAGCGTGCACTTCGCTTTCGTCTGTCGCAGCGCATACTTAAGCGTTTTGATCGTTCCGCCGCCTTTGCCCGACCAGAAGCCAAACACGATCCCTGCCAGATCAACCATGTGACGATTTCTGATCGCGCCGGCCGTCTTACGCCGCGGCAGCTGCAACTCCACGATGCGATCGAGTTGCTCGAGCCAGGGTTGAATCCACTGTGGCTGCTTAAAGCGCGTGTACGGAACCACAGCCTAGCAGCTTTCACTATTTTCCAGTAGCCATTCCATCGCCCAGTGGTCGATGCCCTGAGCACTGTCAACCAGCCAGGTTCGACCCTGAGACAGGAATGGCGACAGGTGTTGCTCGAATAGCAGGCGCGCCGTTTCGCGATCAACGTCTCGCGAGCCAGTGATCATTATGGAGTTTTTGAGCGTCATAGCAGCGAACTCAAAGCGAGTTATTCCGATCAAGAGATTGTCTGGGATCCGGGCGTCCGCCCGCAATGACGCTGCAAGCGCTCAGAATGTAACCAAATTCTGCGCGCTTGCAGCGTCGTTGCGAGGCGACGCCCGCGGTCCCAGACGATCTCTTGATCGGGTCCTGAAGTTGTGAAGAGTGAAGGGCGGCAGATCTTACGACCTGCCACCCGTGAATGAAAGAGTTAATGGGTGAGCCAATCACTCGACTCACAAAACATTTCAAGGGGTGAGACGGATCCACTGACCCTCGGAAGGTACGCGGTCCGAGTCTAAAATGAACAGCAGGTACCACCCGGGAGGCGCGAGATTGGAGTTGGGCGGCGTCTCCACATCCAGAGTGCCCGGACCCCTTCCGGCAATCACGCACTCGATGCCTCGCTGGCCCATGTTGAATCCGTGGGTTGTCGCGCCCGCGCGGAGCGGAGGACTACTTCGCTGATGTCAGGCGGTGTTGGCGTATTGATCGTGAAGTTGCCGCCGTAGTTGATGGTTCCCGGAGCCCCGGTGATCACCGGCCGCAATTTGTCGAAGTAGCCGGGAAGAAGCGCTCGTGTGGCGTAAAGGGTCGGAAGAGCGGTGTTTGGCGGGGCGCCGCCGCCAAGAATGCTTCCATCCTGAAGCAGCAGGAATGATGAATGGTAGCTCCGTACAAATTTGATATTCGGACCCTCCACCCAACCGGCGCCAGGATTGCGCGGATCGAAAATCTCGCATGGGCCACCATCGGCGCCTCCTTCTATGCCGCCGGCAATAAACACGCGGCCGTCGGGCAGCAGTGTTGCGGTGAACTGCTTATTGCGAGCATTCTTGAGGTCAGGTAAGTCTACCCATGCCGGCGCCGGCACAGACAAATCGATTTGCTCTGCGCTCTTCTCTACTGCCGCGGAATTCGCCGCCCATTATGTAGACGATCGGTTTGTAGTCAGGCGGTCGGAGAATCAGCAATACCGAGGTGCCTTTCTCACCCGGGTTGGTGCGATTGCCCTTGTTTGTCGGAAACGATTCAAATCCTCCGGGCGCATTGAAATCGAAGCGCTGGGTGGGATCGTGCGGCCCGGCAATGAACAGCTTCCCGTCAGGCAGCAGATACGTCCAGGGGTAGTACTGGTGATGGTGCATCAACAGCGGCGTCCCGATCGGTGGCGCCCAACCTACACCAGGAGTGTAGACCTCGATTGACTTGGACGCAGAGCCGAACAATGTCAAAGCGCGTCCGTCCTCAATGGTAAGCGTGGTCGCGTAAAAGCGGCTGTCGGTCGTGTGCTGTCCGTCTCGGACCATGTCAAGCGTGGGCGGATTAAACAGAAACGCGCGAACATTTCCCACGGCAGCATTTTTGCCCAGGTCCGGTGAAACCACCATGGGCCAACACTGTGCCTTCGCGCGTCATCCAGTATGGTATGCGCGCTCGACCATAAATCCGATAAGTCTTCATTGAGTCCCGGAAGCGAGGCGGGTTGATTGGCGGGTAACATATACGCTCCCGCAGCCGTAGAGTAATCCCATACACGCGACTGGTCCGGCCGGTTCTGACCCCAAAAGAGAACCTGTTTGGTATTGGGCAGCAATGATTGAGTGCATCAAGAGCGTTGCTGGAGCTCCGGCAATTTCTTCCCAGTGCCCAATGCGATCCACGCCGCAAGGATTCGGCTCGACGTCCGGGCATGAATTACGACCGTCTTCGAGCGGCAGACCGGTCCGACGAATGATCTCATCGGCCATCTCCCTGTGCGAGCCAGAAGCTCTGCCTCGCCCGCACCAGGCCGGCCATGCCGCGCAGCAGATGGTCCTGTTCGTGGCAATGAAACAGGAAGTCGCCTTTGATGCAGTATAGCTTCGCCTCTTGCGGCCGATACTGCGGCTGCTGAATCCGTGCTTGCTCCTCAGTCAACAGCAGCACGGGCGGAATCGTTGCCTCGACCACGAAAGATTCGCCCGGCCCAAGGCTGCGGGTGTCAATATATCTCGCCGGCAAACTTCCAACGCATGCCGTGCGGGTGGAAGTTGTGTCCGTTCGTGCCGATGTCGAGGTTGAAGACGTACCAACGAATGCGTTGTCCTGAGCGGCCAACGATGGTGGGCGTGTTCCCTACAAAGCTGCGGCCGTTTATGCAGAGGCTCGGAATGGCCGGGCGTTTTCTATCCGGAACTAAAGGGTTCACTACGGGATTTACGGGCAGGTCAAATGGCCTGGGCCCGAAACCAACCGCCAGATCAAAGAGCTGGCGTTGCCGTTCGAGAACCAGATCCAAATCCAAAAGCCTGGGCGGTTCCGGCCCTGGCGGAATCTCTTTCCTCGACATCTGATGGAAGAAGACGGGCACATGATCAGTCGGTATGTGCTTGCACGGCAGCGAGAATGCCCTGGAGACAAACTCTTCCATATAATCGAGGTGATGCTCGAGAAGCTGAATGGTTTCCGGTTTGAGCCGTTTGAAATGGATTTGCGGTGCGAGAATGAAAGGACCGGGATCCTCTTCGAAGTCGACCCTGGCTTTCTCCGGAAAGAAGCTCCGACCCTCGCTTCGTTCCAGGTCGGCATAGATGCCGGCGAGCATTCCCTCTCTGAAACAGGAACGGACGAGGCGGCTTGTCGCAGTAGTTTAAAACGACCAACCCGCCGAACAGCCCTTGCTCAATTCTTATGTTCGAGTAATGCGTGTAGTCGTGGAACGGCCAGGCTCCGATCATGTCGTAGGTGACATTGAAGGTGTAGCACCAGGTTTCCCCGGGCAGATGGCGTCGGAGCGTCCGCCGGCGGAGGCGGCCTGCGTGCCGAAAGGCCAGGTCCCATCGGAATCTATGCCGTAGCGTAGACCGTGAGCGTGCAAAGAGTGGGGCACGTCGTCAGTATTCCAGACGTGAATCTTGAGCCGTTGATATGGGCGTGCGTAGATCACCGCACCGGGTACGCGTTCCTCGTAGAGCGGCTCATTGATATCGGCGCGAATTAGCTTATCCGGCTTGGGGATGAGATACGCGGAATCGAGGTATTCTCGATAGACGATGGCATCCAACGCACGTGCATCGATTTCGGGTTGCGGGATAAAGCCATTCTCGTGGCCCTTATTGCGCATGCAGTCGCGTCCGTAACTCGCACCGCCGGCCTCCTCCTCCATTGGCTTCACCGGATTGTAGCCAAAGCGCTCGATCTTCAGATAGACGTGCCGTTCTCCCCAGGCCACTGGTTTGAGCGGCGGTATTTCGATGGTTACGTAAGCATTGGGCGCCTCTACTCTCCAGTGCGTGGACTCCTGGGTGCTCGCCAACAGCTCGTCGCCGCAGTAAACATCCAGGTAGATGTCCGGGTATCGGTCGTGGAAAAGTCGCGGTACGTGTCTTCATCGAACGGTATCGCAAACGAGCCGTCGTAGAGTGTGGCCGCGTAGCCCAGGTCATCGTCAAGATCCAGGTCTGTGCCCCAGGCCTCGACTCGCACTCCGGCAACACCCTCGCGCGTTTTTTGATCAATTACTTTCCCTTTGATTTCGTAACGCATATCTGCTCCTTTCCAGAGATGAGGTTCTAAAGTTCAGAATTGCGCGCCAGCTTGATGAAACGAAGCGAGACGTCGCTGAAATCGCCGATCGTGGCTGGGCGGTGACGTTTGATATTTCGAAACGCCACCGCCCACTGTCGCCAGTAGATCTATGCGACCGCCAGGGTCTACTGTTTCTTTCTATCACCGCCGCCGGAGGACTTTCCGCAAAGAATCCACCGTCAGGCGCATCACCGCCCGGCACGGGCCGGCTGTCGTTCCCGCAAATCCCTATTTGCGGATTCTGACTCTGGGGAACGCCAACCCGCAGAACCTTCAAGGCAGTGTTGTTGTATTGATCCGTGGCGGTGATACGAATGAGATAGACACGTCCATCCTCGTTTCCGCTGCGCTCGGCGCGTAATCGCACCAGCCGATCAACACCTGTACCTGTCACCACAGCATCCGGCGAGAAGTTGCCGTCTCCCTGAGTGTCAATCTCAGGCCTTTCGTCGCTGGTAACCTTCACAGTAACCGCTATGGCCGACGACGGAGTGCAATTGTCGGAAACCGCGAGGCTCAAGCCGACATCTACCAAATTGTGATTGGGTGGCCAAAGACAACTATTTGCAACCGCCGCGGTGATAACTGGAGGTTCGACATCATTCACCACTATAGTTTGCAGACAGGTGTCCATGTTGTTTGAGGTATCGGTGGCCTTCCAACTGATAATGGTAGTGCCGACCGGATAGGGAGCATTCAATGGCTGTCCGTCGTTGCGTGTGCCAACGATGGTCGCAATCGCGCAATTGTCGGTAGCTGTCGCTGTGCCTGGGTTAATGGTGGCGGAGCACAGACCAGGATCATTGCCGGCAACGATGTTCGCAGGGCAAGTGATTACGGGATTCTCCGTATCGTTGACGGTTACCGTGAAGCTGCATGTGTCGGTAGCTCCAACTGAGTCGGTTGCTGTGCATTGAACGGTTGTCATGCCCTTCGGGAAGGCTGTACCCGATGGCGGTGTGCAACTCACGGTCACCGGATCAGTGTCCGTCGCCGTGGCTGTGAAGTTAACTACAGCCGAACACAACCCGGGATCGGTTTGCTTGGTAATGTTTGCCGGACAGGTGATCACCGGCGGAGCATTGACGATGAAGTTAGTATCGGAAATGTCAAAAAGATGTTGCCTACTGCTTCCACTTTGACCCGAGCAGTGGTGGACGGCAGGTTAGGAACGGTGATCGTATCTGTTCCGTCATTCGCTGTACTCGCGTCGAGAACGGTCGGAAAAGAGTTTCCACCATCGGTAGAGAGTAAAATTCTGACGTTGGCACAACTCACGGGAGCAGCCGTTGTGTTAGCCACGTTCCAGGTAACGGTTTGCGATGAACCGGTCGTCCACACTATGCCCGTATTCGGTTGTGTCACGTTGAACGGCCCACTTGCACCGTCCACCGTCACCGTCGAAGTCGCCGTGTTGATACCGCCGCCGTTGGCTCGGTTGTCACGCGCTACGACTTGGAATGTCATCGTACGGGCGATGCTCGGGAGAATTTCGCCGGTCAAAAGCCGCCGGTTGTCGCGGGCGGAACATTCGCGTTGTTTAAGATGTACGTTAATGACGGGAACGTTCGCGTCCCGCCCACCGTCGGCAAGTATGGGCGCAAGATCGGACGGGCTGTCCCATCAGCATCCGTGTCGGGCGGCGAGGCACCGCCAAAATCGTATTCCTCCCAACTAAAGGAAAGCGTATCGCCATTGACGTCGCTTCCCGTCGCCGTCAACGAGAACGGCGTGCCCTTTGGAATATCAAAATTGCCGGGACCGGTCACTGACGGCGGGGTGTTGCCAGTGGCTGTCGCCGGTCGCATGTTCCGCCGCCCTCGCGGAATGCCACAATTTCTTCAAGACTCTTGACGCTGAAAGTGTCAATACTGTGAGCTGCCAGATCTTGTGCACCGCAGATACCAGCATAGGCCATAATCGTTACTCCACTGCCCGGCTCCAGGGCCGCGCCAGCGGTGCGGTTGCCATTGCAACTGCCGGTCGTGCCATTGAAGGTGTGATTCCCGCCAAATTGATGTCCCATTTCATGCGCTACGAAGTCAATCGCAAACGGATCGCCGACAGGATTTCCTGGCCAGTTACGCCTCTCGCCTTTGATCCCGCATTGCAAGGCGAGTTGAGCGTGGCTATACCGCCACCGCCGGTGCTGAACACGTGTCCAATATCGTAATTCGCCGACCCAATAACAGCGTCAATGTTCGTCTGGTTCTCGCCAAGCATCGTCGTACCATTGTTATTGGTGTAGGGATCATTTGCGGCAGTACATGCTCCGCCACAACTGAGATTATCACCGGCGTAGATGATGAGATTGTTGTTCGCAATAATGTTCATGTGGATTGCCACGTCTCGCTCATAAACGCCATTAACGCGATTCATAACCAGGACCTGCGCCGCCAGCGCGCCCGCTACGGTATTGCCGCCGACGGCAACGGCGTACTCGTTGGTCGCTGCCAACGCTAACCGATACGTCCGTAGCGTGGATCCATTCGCTACTGTCGGCACGCTCTGCAGCTTGCTGGTGTCAACTACAATGTCTCCTTCAGGATTGATGAAGTCGCACTTGAAAGCCGGCCCAACGCGCGGCACGTCTTTCTTGTAATAGCTGATGTAATTTGTCATGTCGCCGGTGGCATACGGATCAACGAAGATGGTGTCTCTTGTCGAGAGAACCATCGCGTGAAAACCGGACGGCAATAGATCGAAGCGCACAGTCATAGTTGGATCGTCAATCCCCTGTCCGCTAAAGGTCTGATCAAGACCGGGGAAGTTGGCCGCGAGTCCCGGTTCGACTACCGGAGACTGTACGATGCGAAATCTGGCAAACCTGCCATCCGGCATCGGCAAGGTCATGATGACTTCGCGGTTGCGTGATGCCTCGGTAAACTCCATAGGAGCTTTTGAAGCAACAACCTCAAAGCGCTTTCGTTGAGTTGCACGGTTTGATACGCCCGAGGTTGTATGGTCCGCTCTCCCAGGACGTTTATCGATTTTTCGTCAATCGTCCTCCAAATCCCATCTTGAGATCTTTGTCCCCACTTCCGAAACGGCGCGGTAGAATCTGCGGTGCTACGACCAATCGGCAGAATGGCCAATGCCAGACACAAAAGACAGACAGACAAGAGGGCTAGTCGCAAGGGTGTGAATCGATTGACACGGTAATGCTTAATCAGGCTGTTGAGGCTAGTTTTGTTGTATTTCATGAGAGGTTCCTTAGGGTTAGAGGTTAACGCTGAGGATTTAAGGGCTCAGCACGGGATTCACTCTCAACCATCGGGAGCGCGATTGGCCAACTCCGAGGAACGCGATACGGAGAATAGAGGAATAGAGCTGCCAGCGCGCGTGGACAGAGTATGCTGAGGTGTATATTCCTCTGGCCAGGGAATGTCAAGGATTTGTTGTTACCCGCGACCGGAAAACCTACCGCTCGCATAGTTGTGCTAAGCTTTTACCTGTTCGAGAATAATTGAGCCATTGCGTGAGTCGTGAGAATGTTAAGAGTAATCGGAAGAGTCGTGCTGGCCGGAGTGTTAGCGCCGGTTGTATTAACATGCCAAGGGGTGGTCTGTTTACCCGGTCAAGGTGGTAATGCAGCGCGAGATAAAAGATTGAAGGAAGGTCGCGAAATCACGATAAAGGGTAAAGTTTTGGGGAGAGAAGCGGCCCGAAGGCGTAGCTGATAGCAACCTTGCCCTCAGAGTCTCAACTGCTAATTATGGTGTCGTAAACGTTGTGTATTCGACATTCAGGCTTTGCCATAACGAGGTGGGTGCCACCATCAAGGCTGGCGACAGGATTGAAGTTCGTGGCCAGGTAATCCAGGAAAGATAGAATCACCGTTTGCTTATCAAAGACCTATTACATTAAGAAACTCTGAATAGTTTGACACACAACCTCTTACCACTGGTTTTCGGCCAGCTGGTCAGTGCTTGTGGCTTAGCTATCCAGGTACCTTACTCTTTTCGTTTCAATAGTGGTGAGCCGAGCAGGACTCGAACTTGCGATCCAACGAATCTGAAGGATGATCAGTTCACTGTCGGTCTTGAGCGTTCGATGATTCCATCGAAAGAAGTTCCCGCAGGTAATGTGCCGAGCGTCAGATACTGCTTACCTGCCAGACGCGAAGAACAAAAAGCATCTCTTACGGCCGGATGTCCGTGTTGCAGTAGGATCGCTGCTTGGAGAGCCAAGCCGAGAGCTTCGACAATTCTTCGGGCCCGGACTTCAATCTGATTCCTATCTGACAACTCCCTATCGATCCAGTCCAGGAGTTGATCGTAGCGGCTGTCAACGCCCTTCGCGGCATTGAGTTCTCCAAATAGCGCTGCGACTGTTTCCGGCTCCTTATGCATCGCTCGCAAGACGTCGAGACACTGGACATTCCCGGAACCTTCCCAAATCGAGTTCAGCGGCACATCGCGATAGAGTCGCGCCAGTGGCGCGTCCTCAACATATCCGTTACCTCCCAGGCATTCGAGCGCCTCGGCAACTACAGCGACCGCGCGTTTCGTAACCCAATATTTGCCGACGGCGGTGGCAATGCGGCTGAAGCGGCGCTTGCGTTTCATCACGCGGCGCTTCATCAAAGCTTCGGGCCAACCGTAGCGCCAATGCGGTGGCGGCTTCCGATTCGAGGCATAGATCGGCGAGCACGTTTTTCATCAGCGGCTGATTGATAAGCCGGTCGCCGAAGGCGTAACGATAATGTGCGTGATGAGTTGTTTCCGCGACTGCACGCCGCATCGTGGCGGCGGAACCAAGCACACAATCGAGCCGTGTATGCCGTACCATCTCAATAATACCTGGCACGCCGCGTCCTTCCTCTCCGACCAGCCACGCCAGCGCGTCGTGAAACTCTACTTCGCTTGAAGCGTTTGAACGGTTGCCGAGCTTGTCTTTCAGACGCTGAATGTGGAACGCATTGAGCAAACCGTCAGGCTTCCAGCGCGGTAACAAAAACACGAGAGTCCGCCCTCAGCTTGTGCCAGTACGAAAAACGCGTCGGACATCGGCGCTGAGCAGAACCATTTGTGACCAGTGATTAGATACGCTTTGCCGGGACCGCGTTTCGCGAGCGGGCGCGCGCGTGGTGTTGGCACGGACGTCCGAACCGCCCTGACGTTCGGTCATCGCCATTCCGAACAGCGCGCCGCGTTTTTCATCTGCGGGAATAAACCTGGGATCGTATTGGTTGGAGAGAACACGCGGTTCCCATTCGGCTGCCAGTTCCGGCTGAATCCGCAGTGAGGAACGGCGGCGAAAGTCATCGTCAGCGGACAACTGTGTCCTTCTTCAAGCTGGTGACTAAGCATCATCAGCGCCGAGCGTGCGACGTGCGCACCTGACTTTTTACTCGTCCAGGGCAACGTATGGGCGCCGCGGCTGATGCTTAGCCGCTCCATTTCATGCCACGCCGGATGGAATTCAACTTCGTCTATGCGATGACCAAAACGATCGTGCGTGTGAAGTACGGGCGGATAGCGATTGGCCAACTCGCCGAGCCGCAGCGTCTCTGATTTGCCCAGCAACGCGCCGAATTCTCGCGCTGTCTCTTCGATCCAGGCGCCACCCTCGCGCGCCACCGCCTCACGCAAAGGGCTGTCACACTCATGCAGATTGTAGTTTTCGAGCGCAGGCGGCTGATTCAGCACCGCGTCCGGCGTGCAGGCAGCGAATTCCTCAGCGTTCATAGACGTCTCGATACGTGCCTACGTCCGGCAGATCACAATCGTCGTAGTGCCTCAGAGATACGAGCCTGGCTTCAATACCGGTTCAAACCCTCTATTGTCCGAAGCGCGATGAGGCTAGTGTAACGTCAGCCCGGGCCCACGCCTTCTTGAAACGCGACTCGACCAACGCCGCGTCTTCATTCTTACCCTGTGCCTTGAGGGCCTGCATCAAGCCAAACAGCGCCCAACCGTTTTCACGATTGCGCTTCAGATCGTCCCAGTAAACAGTCTCGGCTTCCGCAGGCCGGTTTGCTTCCAACAGCACAGCGCCGAGCGCGTGACGCGGCGGATAGTGAAACTCAGCAGGCTCGGTGTACACCAGAGCGTCTTCCAGTCGCACGGCGCGCTCGAGGTGCGGGATTGCTGCGTCATAATTCTTTTTGGCAGCAGCAATCCCACCGGCTAGAACTTCTCTCGCAATTGAAAGCACCTGGCGACCGGTGTTCGGCGAAAATAGCGGCTGATCGAGCGACTTATCCGCCATGATCCCGTCCAACTTCGCGAATTCCTGATCGGCCGAATCGATCTGTCCTTTGCCGAGGAAGGCCGTGCCGCGCGCGTAGTGCCACATGCCGTTCAGATACGCGCTGGTCGCCGGCGGCTCCGGCTCGCGCAACATCTCGTCCCATTTTCCAAAACGCGTGAGCGCGTAGTAAGGCACGACGCGAAAGCCGGCCAGCAGCGGAACGGCTTTTAGAGTTTCGTCGCTGACCTGCGAAGCCGCCTTGCGCGCTGCTTCAATCGCCAGCTTGCTGCGGCCTTCAGCCGTCGCCGCAAACCAAAGGAAGTGCAGGTTGTGCGGATAGTAGGCCATCGGATAGAGGCCCTGGGCGCGGCATTGCGAGATGTAATCTTCGTCCGCCGCGATCGCCAATTCGTTGCTGTGCGCGGCGTCGGCATAGCGGCCCACGCGTTGATAGATGTGCGCGGGCATGTGCACCATATGGCCCGCGGCGGGCATCAGCGTCTGCAGACGGTCGGCGGCAGCTTCAGCCTTTTCCGCCTGGTAGCGCCTCCATGAGGTGAATGTAAAGATGCAGCGCGGCCGGATGCACCGGATTGCGCGCGATGACTTGTTCCGTGAGCGCGACGATCTCCGCGGTTCTTTCATAAGGCGTGCCGTCTCGGGTCCAGTAACCCCAGGGCCGCAGGTCCATCACAGATTCAACGTAGAGCATGGCGATGTCCTGATCGTCCGGAAACTGAAGATGCACCTTGCGCATTGCGTCGGCGTAAGCGACATCGCGTGCCTTGCGATCTTCGGCGTGGCCGGAGTAGCGCTGGGTCAAGGCGTCGATTAACGCCTGTTCGCGTGGCGATGCTTTGGCTTTAAGGGCCACAGCTTTCTGAATCACCTCGAGCGCTTTCGGCTCGTTAGCAGGATCCATCGGTGCGTTGATGTTCGGCCCGAGCGCCAACGCTTCGCCCCAGAAGGCCATCGCGAGGTCAGGATCGAGACGCGCAGCTTCCCGGTATGCTCGGCCTGCTTCCGCATGATTAAACGCGTACGAAAGATCCAGGCCCTGATTCATGAAGAGCTGCGCCTGTTTGTTCTTGGTAGACACCGGAAATACATAAGTGCCGAGTTTCTGCAGCCGCGGCGCGACGGCGCCGGTTGGAGACGTCGACTGCTGGGGCGGTTCAATATAGTGAACGTGGTTGGGCGCTGGTTGCTGGGCCTGAGCCAAAGTAGTTTGCTGAAAAGCAAGTAGAGTCACGCCGGTTGCAGCCAGCGTCAGAAAGAATCTTGAATATCGCATGGGGTATGTCCTTTCTGACTGAAATCCTTATTCTGTTTGGGAAAGGGATTCTACCGCCGTACGGACAGCGCTTCAAGCTTTTCCGACTTGTGGTCGTGCTCCGTAGCGGAACACTACCCGTGAGGAAAAGTGGTGAGCCGGGCAGGACTCGAACCTGCGACTCACTAATTAATAGAGCGGTTGCTGAGAAGCCCAGCTCTCCTGGCTAGCCCGTGATACCGAGCAACTGGTTCAATTTCTTAGTGTACTCATCAACATTATTCTTCTGGATGACGACTGTCGGAATGAGAATCGTTTTGCTCGCTGGAATCGCCGAACGGTCGCCTTTTTAGGATCCTGGCTGCCAGCTGAACTGCCTGGTAACCGTACTCGAACGGCTGCTGCGCCACGGTGCCGAAGATTGCTCCTTCTTTGATCGCGGCCAGGGTCGCTCGTTCATCATCAAAGCACACGATCTTGATCTGGCCGACCTTAGCCTCTGGTCTTAACGCCTGCAAAATCGCCGGGCCATTGTAAGACCACAAACCGACCATGCCGGCTACGTCGGGATACTTCTTCAGCGTTTCATAGGCATTTTGTCTGGCGCGACCTTCGTCGGCATCGTCGGTTAGAAGGTCGATAATCTCTACCTTCGAACCTTGTAGCGATTCCTTCAGGCCGTCGAATCGTTCCCGCGCATTTTGTACCTCGCGCTTGCCGACGAAGACCATGATCTTTCCACCTTGTGGTAGAGCTTTCTTGATGAGTTCTCCGGCCTGGCGTCCAGCGGCACGATTGTCGGCGCCCAGGTAAGCGCGCGGTCGCTATCCGGTGCGTCGCTGTCCTGAGTGATGACCAAAGCCTTCTTCGCCGCGTCGTTGATCACCTGCTTCTGGCCAACTGGATCGATCACGCTGATCGCGATGGCGTCAGTATCAATATCCAGCGCGTCTGTAATGAGTCCATTCTGCTCCTTTGCCGACCCGGTGTTTGTGCTTTTAAATGCAACCGCCACATCGGGCAGTTCGGCATCAGCCTTCTCGCATCCCTTGTGCGCGATCTTCCAGAAGTCGGAAGTGGCATTGGTAATAAAGGCGACCGTCTTTACCGCCTTTGGAGCTTTTGACGGAGAAGCGCAACTTGCAGACGTGGCGAAGATTAAGGCAAGTAAACAAATGAGCTTATATGAAGTTGATCTTTTCATAGCTAAAGTCTCCTGTTAAAGGACGGTCCACGTTAGTGCCGTGCGAGGATTCCTGTACTCCTGCTACTCGATGACAAGCGACTTATATTCTTCAAATAGTCCAGTGTCAAAGGAGAATGGGCCGGTGTTCGTTGGCGGATGATATGTCCAGTGAGACTAACAGATGAAGCGCAAAAGAAAAGCGCGCTGGCCTTATCGCCAACCGCTTTTCCTAAGTAGTGGAATTGGGCCGAGCAGGACTCGCACCTGCGACCCGCTGGTTAGCTAAGATCATTGCCGGCCTGGCGGCTCAGTCAAAACAATTGATCCAAACAAACCGTGATCTTCGTCAGATGGGCCGGCAGTGAAGAACAGAGTGGTGGTCAGCCCGTTTGCACTGGCAGCGGTCGTTCCATGGCCGGAATTGCAGCGCCCAAAGCCCCTCGATTTGGATCGGCCTGCCGGCTGCCGAGATGAAGCAGGCCAACAGCTTCGAATTCACCATCCGAAGTCAGCGTGGTTGGATCAAACGCGTGAATGCGACCGTCTCCGAAATTGCCCACGAGCAAATCGCCACCAAACCTGCCAAAGCCCTCGGGTGCCAGTGCCAGCCCCCAAGGCGAATTGAGTTCACCTGCGGACGCGACGCGCTGAATCAAGTTGCCGTTCAGGTCATAGGCGTCGACGAAACCATTCCCCGGTCCCGCTTGGTCGTCTTCCGCGTCCGCGTCTTGAAGCGCGTAAGTTACGTACAGAGTGTCGCCAATCGTTTGAATCCCAAATGGGGCAAAGCCTGCAGGAAGATTTGGATCGGTGAAATTCCCGGCTAACGTAACCAGGTGAAACGAGGTATCGAAAACATCCACTTTACCGTTATGGAAATCGGTTGCATACAGGTGTTGACCCGCCGTGCGACTGTCGATGGCCAGACCTTTATAGATCGCGCCATGCGCCAGCGCATTCATATTAGGGACAACCGTCACGATTGGGTTGCCTCTGAACGCCGAGATTGTTCCGTCTTCACTAGAAAAGATAAACCGCGCTGCACTCGACCCGACACCGTTATTTACTATGAAGCCAGAGCCGCCATTAAAGACAAGGCCCGTTGGATTCCCTTGCTCGCCACCCGCTCCTGGAACCGTAAAGGTTGCCTGAATGGCGTCAGTACCGACGTTGTACAGCGTGGATTTGCCTGTGCCGTTATCGGAGATCCACCACGGCGTTGTTGGACCGGAGTCCAATCCCCAGGCGTTCACCAGGTTGGCATCGGTATGGTCCGCTAACCCCGGAATATCCGACACTATATTGTGCTGGTCATAAAATTGTGACGGACCTCGCATTCTCACAGCGGCGGCGCGCGCCGCCAGTGAAGCACCCACAAGTGTTCGTTGACTAGTTATTACTACCGCGACCAACCCGAAAAATAAGGCCATCAAAAACATTCCGATAAATTTCGATCTACTCCTCATTTCGACACTCCTTTCGAAGAGGTACTGAGTCGCAGGCGTTTGCGCTGGGCAAACGCACGTCGGACTTGGACGGCTCAGGTGGATTTGAATGGGGAGTGATTGCCGCAACGTAGGCCGATCGGTGCCCAATGTCAATAGAAGAGTTCGCGCGTTCGTTGTATTAGCGTCACAATTCGATGTGAATTCAAAAGTAGACGCGAATTGGATTCAGCACGTGAGTATAGATTATCGCTTGTTGACTTTTACGATTGATGAGGCTAAGTTGTTTGTTTTCTTATAGTGGTGAGCCGAGCAGGACTCGAACCTGCGACCCACTGGTTAAAAGCCAGTTGCTCTACCGACTGAGCTATCGGCCCACAAGAACACGGTGAGTGGCATTCTACATAACTAAAGTCTCAAGTCCCAAGTCAATGTCCAAAGTCAACCAAAGTCGTTGAATACCTGAGACTTTGGGACTTGGACTTAGTCTTCCATCCAGCTGCCAAGCGCTGAGTCACTTAACAATGATTGTCTGAGTGCGTTCCGGGCCGGTGGAGACCAGTCCGATCTCGCACACCAATCTTTTCAGAAAGAAAATCAACGTAACGCCGGGCGTTCGCGGGCAGGGAACTCATCTCCGTGGTTCCCACTGTTGAGGTCTGCCAGCCGGGCAGCGTTTCGTAGACAGGTTCGATACGCCGCAGGTCCTGCGACACTGCGGGCAGCGATTCGCATTCCTTGCCGTCCAGTTTGTAGCCGACGCAAACCTTGATCTCTTCAAGCGCGTCGAGCACGTCGAGCTTCGTGAGCGCGACGGAGGTGAAGCCATTGATCTCCGCCGCATAGCGCGTGGCGAAAGCGTCGAACCAGCCGCAGCGCCGCGGCCGTCCGGTTGACGCGCCATACTCTCGACCGCGTTCGCGAATCAGTTGCCCCATCTCCGCCTCGCCGGCAACCATCTCCGTAGGAAATGGTCCTTCGCCGACGCGCGTGGTGTAGGTACGCACGATGCCGAGCACGCCGGTTAGTCGATTCGGCGCCAGGCCGGTGCCGATGATCGCGCCGCCGGCGACGGTGTTCGATGAAGTTACGAAAGGATAGGTGCCGTGATCGACGTCCAGCAGCGTAGCCTGCGCGCCTTCGAGCAGAATCGATTTGCCTTCGCTGGCGGCGACGTTCAGGATAGTGGGTGGTGTCGCCGATGAACGCGCCCAGGCGTTCGGTCAGTGCCGACATCTCGTCAAAGATTTCATTTACATCGAGCTTCTCGCCACCGTAAGCCTCGATGATGCGGTTGGCGTCTTCGAGATTGCGTTCGATGCGCGAACGCAGGACTTCCGGAACCAGCGCGTCGGCAGTGCGAATCCCGCGGCGTCCGGCCTTGTCTTCATAAGCGGGACCGATCCCGCGCAGCGTCGTGCCGACCTTCTCGTTACCGAGCCGCTCTTCACTGGTGTGATCCAGCGCGCGATGGTAAGGGAGAATCAGAGTGAGCACGCGAACTGATCTTTACGCGTTCCGGAGAAACTTCGATGCCTTGTTCAGTTAACCGATCCGCCTCCACAAAAATGCCTTCGGATCGATCACCATGCCGTTGCCGAGCACGCAGATCTTGCCGCGATGCACAATGCCCGAAGGCAGCAGGTGCAGCACGAACGACTTGTCGCCCACCTGAACGGAGTGGCCGGCGTTGTGCCCGCCCTGATAGCGAGCCACGATGTCGAAGTGTTCGGCCAAAAGGTCAACGATCTTGCCTTTGCCCTCATCACCCCATTGGGCGCCGATAACTACAATTATTTTGGACATGTAAGAGAATCAGCAGGTCTGTGGACATTGGTCTTGAACTGCGATCTTGAGCTTGGTAGCTCAGTATTTTAAGCGCTTGGAGATTGAGTCTCAGAGGTTTCATAGACAAAGCTAAGCACAAGTTCTAAGTACTAGCTGTCTAAGACCAAAGTCTGCAAGACCGCTGATTTACTGCAACAGTTGCCGCGCCGGCAATGTGTTTGTCGATCATGCGCGAGATGGCTTCTTTCGATGTTGCACCAACCACCCGCTCTTCTTCCTTGCCGCCCTTGAACAGGATCAAAGTCGGAATGCCCTTGATGCCGTACCGCTGCGAGATTGATGGATTGTCGTCAACGTTGACCTTAACTACGCGGGCGGTGGCAGCATACTTTTCGGCAACCGCCGCAACCGTCGGCTCCAGCATGCGACAAGGCGCACACCAGGTCGCCCAAAAATCGACCAGCACCGGCTTATCAGATTGCAATACATCCTTCTCAAAGCTTTTGTCATTTACTTCATCGACATTTGCGCCCATCTTGGCTCCTCTTTTCACTGTCCAGATCGTTTCAGTTCTCGTAGAATCTCAGTGCTCTGTGTCTCTGTGGTGAGTGACTTAGCGTTTATTCACCACAGGCACTGAACTACTGAAGACTCATCACGTTTTAGTTCACGTTAGATCGATAATCTCCCGGTAAAGCTGAACGTATTTTTGAGCGGCGGCGCTCCAGGAGTTATCCCTGGCCATGCCGTTCAATTGTATCTTTCTCCACTGTCTCGGGCTGGCCATAAAAGTAAAGGGCTTCGCGTATTTTTCAAGCAAGGCGCCGGCGTTGTAATCGCGAAACTTGAAGCCGGTGCCCGTCCCGCGTGATGGATCGAAGTCTTCCAACCGTATCGTCCAGCCCGCCAGTGGCGCGAACGATCGGCACGGTTGCATAGCGCATGCTGTACATCTGGTTTAGGCCGCAGGGCTCATAATACGACGGCATGAGAAACATGTCTGCTCCCGCCTCGATCTGATGGGCGAGCGGCTCGCCCGCATAACCTTTGTAAATGCCCACCTGCTGACGGCGCGCTATCGTGCCAGCGCTGCAGAAAGTCCTCGTACTCGTTTGCGCCTGCGCCCAGGGCGATAAAGAAAGAGCCGGTTTGCAGAATCGCGCCGTTGAGTTGGCGGATCAGGTCGTAGCCCTTCTGCGTTACCAGCCGCGAGATGATCGCAATGATGGGGCGCTCGGGCTCCTCCGGCAAACCAAAGCGGCGCAGCAGATCAAGTTTGCAAGCTAGTTTGCCGGAGAGATCGTCGGCGGAGAAATTCGCCGCGATGTGTGGATCCGTTTCCGGGTTCCAAAGATCGTAGTCGACGCCATTGGTGATACCCGGCCAGCCGATCGCGCCGTCGCGCGCAAAACCAATCGAGGCCGGAACCCGTGTTCCGGTGTTTGTATCTCCTGGGAATAACGGTGGCTTACGGTGGAAAGGGCGTCGGCAGCGATGAGTCCGGCTTTCAAGGCGGAGGCCGCGCCTTCTGCAGCATGAAGTCGTCTTTCTCGGGAGACTCACCGAAACCCAGCCACCACAAGATCGCGCGGATCAAACGCGCCCTGATACGCCAGATTGTGAATCGAAAAGAGCGTCTTGATTCCGCGAAAGAATTCATCGTAACGGCGGCGCGCGCGCAGTTCCATCATCGCAAATCCGCAGGGCCAGTCGTTGCCGTGAACGACGTCGGGCTGCCAGTCAAGATGTTTGATTAAGCGCGAGCGCCGCACGCGAGAAGAAGGCGAAGCGTTCGTGATCGTTTGAATAACCGTAAATCGAAGGCTTTGAAAAATACTCAGGCGCATCGATCAGGTAAGCAGGCGCGCCGGCAGCGTCGCTTTGATAGACGCGCGTCGGCCTGATCTGGCCGCGCCACTGGACGGGAACGTCTTCAATAACGGAATCGCTGAGCAGGCTTCGATCGATTTGCTGGTAAAGCGGCAGGATTATTCGTGCGTCGACATCATGCTTGACGAGCGCTTTGGGAAGCGCCACCGGCCACGTCGGCGAGTCCGCCGGTCTTGGCAAAGGGCACAACTTCAGATGAAAGCAATCGCGATGCGCATGATGAACAGGATGAATTATGAAGGATGAAGGATGAAGGAGTTGATCAAGCAGGAAAGCAAAGACGGAAGGATGGAACGTCCATCATCCTCTCATCCTTCCGCCTCATCGCTTGCATGTTTTCTAGCTCTGCATCGAGGCAAGGAACTCGGCGTTTGACTTCGCCTTCTCCAGCCGTTCGAGCACGACTTCCATCTGCTCGACCGGCGATAGCGGATTCAACACGCGTCGCATCACCCAGATTCGATTCAGGTCTTCCTTGCTGAGCAGCAGCTCTTCCTTGCGCGTGCCCGAGCGTTGCAGGTCGATGGCGGGGAACAGTCGCTTGTCGCTCAGGCGGCGATCCAGGTGAATTTCCGAGTTACCAGTACCTTTGAACTCTTCGAAAATCACATCGTCCATGCGCGAGCCGGTGTCGATCAGCGCGGTCGCGATGATGGTCAGCGAGCCGCCCTCTTCGATGTTGCGGGCTGCGCCGAAGAATCGCTTCGGGACGCTGCAGCGCATTGGAGTCGATACCGCCGGAAAGAATCTTGCCGCTGGGCGGCACGACGGCGTTATGTGCGCGCGCCAGGCGGGTAATGGAATCAAGCAGAATAACCACGTCGCGCTTGTGTTCAACCAGTCGTTTGGCCTTCTCAATCACCATGTCTGCAACCTGCACGTGACGCGTTGGCGGTTCGTCGAAGGTTGATGAAATCACTTCGCCGTTGACCGAGCGCTGCATGTCGGTAACTTCTTCCGGTCGTTCGTCGATCAGCAGGACGATCAGCGTCACTTCCGGATGATTCTGGGTGATGGAGTTTGCGATAGTTTGCAGCAGCATCGTCTTGCCGGTGCGCGGCGGGGCGACGATCAAGCCGCGCTGACCTTTGCCAAGCGGCGTCACCAGATCGATGACTCTGAGCCGAAAGGTTTTCCTGGGTGACCTCCATCTTCAGCATCTCGTCCGGATACAGCGGGGTGAGATTGTCGAAGAAAACCTTCTCGCGCGCCTGATCGGGAGACTCGAAGTTGATCGCCTCAACCTTGATCAGGGCGAAATAGCGCTCGCCTTCTTTGGGCGGACGGATCTGTCCGCTGACCGTATCGCCGGTGCGCAGATCAAATTTTCGGATCTGCGACGGCGAAACATAAATGTCGTCCGGGCCGGGCAGATAGTTGTATTCAGGCGCTCGCAGGAAACCGAAACCGTCGGGCAGCGTTTCGAGCACGCCTTCGGAGAAAATGAGACCGCTCTTCTCCGTCTGCGCCGCCAGCACTTTGAAGATCAGCTCCTGCTTGCGCATTCCAGTTGCGCCCGGCACATCCATGCCTTTGGCGATGCTGGTCAGCTTGGAGATCGACATCTCCTTGAGATCGGCAAGGTTTAGAAAACCTTCTCCGCCAAACTCTCGGCCATCTCGCTCTTTCCGGAGCTTCGGCGGTCGCAACAGTGCCGCCGTTTTCTTCGTTATCGTCGTCGTTGTTCGCGCTCGGAGGCGCGTGAACGTGTTCTCTGTGCCATATCAATTCAATCCTATCGATTCGTTTTTGGTATTATTCTTTCATGACGGGCCGCTTTATCAGCGGCCGTGTTGGCTTTGGTTCGGGAGGTTGAGAAACTGGAAAAGGTCGCGGAGCCGGCAGACAAACATTAATTGAGTCCACTAAGCCCGGGCACCCTTTGCGGGGCTACAGCGCGATTCTCTTCAAAAGTGTTATGCAATTTACCTCGATATCGAGCGGGTCAGGTTTCTGCTTGGATGCGACGTACAGCGTCATTCGTGGTCTAGAGTAAACTCAGATTAACAAAAAGGGGCTTTGAGAATTTGTGATTCGACGCTCGACTCTGGTTTCGGAGACGTTCATTTCCAAACTGCCTAGCAAGGGTGCGGGTGATTGAAACTCAGCTAATGCGCTTTCGATTGCCTGCCAAACCTCATTGCCGCCGCGGCCCGGTTCTGGCGGAAAAAGCAACCACGCGATCCATCGCTGAACACGCGTTTAACGCGTCCCAAACTCGCTTTCAGCTCGTTGTTAGATAGCTTATCGGATTTTGTGGCAACTATTAAGCGTGGCCTGGCACTGTGCTCAAGCCACTCGTGAAGCTGCAAATCCAATTTTGTGGGTTCGTGGCGCGAATCTACGATGTGAATTGATAGCACAAGCTGCTCTCGCTTTGCAAGGTAGCTGCTGACCATCTCACCCCAACTGGCTTTTATGGCTTTCGGTACGCGAGCATAACCGAAGCCGGGAAGATCGACAAACCGAAATCGCCTGTTAATCAGAAAAAGTTCAACGATTGTGTGCGGCCGGGAGTTGAGGAAGTGCGCGCCAGGCCCGCGCACTGAGAGCAGGGAATTGATCAGGCTCGACTTACCCACGTTCGAGCGACCCATGAACGCGATTTCCGGTAACACGTCCAATGGGCCAATCGGCTGCCTGGAAGCTGCTCTTCAGAAATTCGGCGCTCGTAATCTTCATGTCTTCAGACAGGACTGTGAGCGCAGGCATGCTGGCTGCCTCAACTCCATGGACTGCATCGCAGCTACTGGCGCAAACGGATGACTACGCTCACCGAGCTGTCCCAGAGCATTCTCGAGCTGCAGCTTGCGCTGGTCGCAGCCTGGGTTTTGCCGCCCGCTCGGCGCGCATCTCGGCGAATTTCTTCATGCGCTCTCTCATTGCAGCTGATGGTCTCTGCGTGATTCGGGATTCGCTCTCACCAGTGTCTCGAGATTTCGTAAGAAGTCAGGGTTGCCAAACAACGCGCGGAGTCTTCTCGAGAACCGGCTGTATCTTGGAGTACACGAACAGATGCTCACCGTTCGTCTCATTGAACAACTTCTCATCGATGGCGCCATTGTTGACCATGGCGGCGGCCATGTCCCAATAGGAGATAGACCATGCGATAGTGGCCGCTGTGCTCGCCGAGGAGCACGTCGATAACGTCCTGCACGCTCGTTGGGTTGAAGGTGAACAGCCAGTTGCGCGCCTCGCGCATGGTGGCTTCTCGTCTCAAGTCGTAGAGCTTCAGAATCAAATCTGCGTCTTCATGTTTACTCATGTGCGATCTCCTTTGAGCGGTTTAATGGAATGGATTTAGAGTTGGAAAAACGACGTTGCGAGCATCAAGCTTATGCCTGCGGTCGTAATCACCGCAGCCTGAAGCTTGAACTCTGACCTGCTGGAAAGTGATCTGGCTTGACGCTGGACTTGTTAACTTGTCTGAATGCCTTGTGAAGGCTGCTCGGTTGACCACAGCGGCGGCGTCTTCGCCTCGTCTGCACCCGGCATCAGTCGGACATAGCATCCTCGAGGGCAAGCGCCAGCACTTCATCAATCGTTTCCACCAGATTGATGCAGAGCGCATTGCGAACCTCCTCAGGAACCTCAGGCAGATCCTTCTCGTTATCCTTGGGCATGATGATCGTGTCAATGCCAAAACGGTGCGCGGCCAGTCAACTTCTCTTTCACACCGCCAATCGGCAGCACGCGGCCGCGCAAGGTGATCTCGCCGGTCATCGCCACATTCTTGCGGATCGGCGCGCGCGTAAGTGCCGAGGCCATGGCCGTTGCCATCGGTAATGCCGGCGGAGGGGCCATCCTTGGGAATCGCGCCTTCCGGGAATGTGAATGTGAAGATCGCGCTTGCGAATGATGTCGATACTCATACCCAGCCGCTCAGAGCGCGCCTTTATGCAGGTCAACGCCGCCTGCGCGGACTCCTGCATCACGTCGCCAAGTTTGCCGGTCAGCGTCACGCCGCCACGACCCTTTGGTGAGCGTGGCTTCGATCTGCAAAACTTCGCCGCCGATTTCAGTCCAGGCCAATCCGGTCGCCAATCCGACTTCGCTTTCCGCCGCCACGCCCTGCTGGCGAAACTTGATGGGCCCGAGCATTGCCGCGCACGCGCTCAGCGTCGATGACGTCTTTGAAATCTTCGGCAACGTTCTCTGAAACGAAGCGACGCGCAAGTTTGCGGCAACACGATCCGATCTCGCGTTCGAGATTGCGCACGCCGGCTTCGCGCGTGTAGTGGCGAATGATCTCGAGCAGGCCCTTCGTCGGTGAAATCAAGCTGCTCCGGTTTCAGACCGTTGCCTTCAGCCTGCTTCGGCACCAGATGGCGCTTGGCGATCTCCAGCTTCTCGCGTTCGGTGTAACCGGAGAGACGCAATATCTCGAGACGATCCTGCAACGCCGGCGGAATTGTATGCAGCACGTTTGACGTGGCGATGAAGAAGACTTTCGATAGATCGTACTCGACGTCGAGATAGTGGTCCTGGAACGTGTGGTTCTGTTCCGGATCGAGAACCTCCAGCAACGCCGAACTCGGGTCGCCGCGAAAGTCAGCGCCAAGCTTGTCAACTTCGTCGAGCAGCAGCACAGGATTAACCGTGCCCGCTTTCTTCATCATCTGAATTATCTGGCCGGGCAGCGCGCCAATGTAGGTGCGACGATGACCGCGAATCTCAGCTTCATCGCGCACGCCGCCGAGCGACAGGCGCACAAACTTGCGACCGGTAGCGCGGGCGATCGATTTGCCCAGACTCGTCTTGCCGACTCCCGGCGGACCAACGAAGCAGAGAATCGAGCCCTTCGGATTCTTGACCAGTTGACGAACGGCGAGGTACTCGAGAATGCGTTCCTTGATCTTTTCCAGGCCGAAGTGGTCTTCGTTCGAGCACTTCTTCGGCCTTGGTCAGATCCTTGATTTCCTTGCTCTTCTGTTTCCAGGGCACGCTGACCAGCCAATCGATGTAGGTGCGCGAGACGGTGCCCTCGGCGGACATCGGCGGCATGGCCTCGAGACGATGCAATTCCTGCATCGCTTTCGTCTTGGCCTCTTCGGTCATGCCGACTTCTTCGATCTTCTTTTTCAGCTCCTCGAGTTCGGCCTTCTCGTCCTTGCGTCCAAGCTCTTTGTGAATCGCCTTGATCTGCTCGTTGAGGTAATACTCCTTTTGCGCCTTCTCCATCTGGCGCTTCACGCGCGTTTGAATGGAGCGATCGAGTTGGCGCTTCTCAATCTCCAGTTCCAGCAACTCGATCAAGCGTTGCAGCCGTGCCTGCGAGGAAAACAATTCGAGCAGTCCCTGCTTGTCCTCAACCGAAATGCGCAACTGCGAAGCGAGCGCATCGGCGAGGTGCGAAGGGTTCTGGTTACGCAGCGCAGTTTGCAGCGCATCGGTCTGACTTTCCGGCGCCAGGCGCAGAGTGCTGTTCGACGAGCTGCGCGATCTTTTGCACCAGCGCATCCAGCCGCGTGCCTTCTTCGTTAACAACCGGCGCGCGCTTAACCAGCGCCATGAAAGCGCCGTCGGTGTTTTCAACCCGCACAGTGGTGGCGCGTTCGCGCCCTTCCACCACCACCTTGATCTGTCCGTTGTCCTGTTTTTGCGATTGCAGGATGCGGCCGAGCGTCCCGACGCCGTAAATCTGTTCGGGCGAAGGCTCGTCGATGGTTGCGTCATGCTGAGTAGCCAGGAAAATAGTGCGATCGGCGGCGAGCGCTTGTTCGAGTGCGCGCACCGAGCCCTGCCCGGCCTATCTTGAAGGCTACTTTAGTGAAGGGAAAATGACGACGTCGCGGATTGGCACCATCGGGTACCAGGCCACGTCGGCAGGAGCACGATCTGAATATTCTTCCATAATTCTGAGAGAACTATTTATGCCGGCTGTTTGCAAGAAGGGCGAGCCGCTCAAAACTGCCGTCTCGCCCCTAATATTAAGACGTGCTAATTGTAAATCATTTCCGAGCCCTGTGCTACCGCCACATTGGCAGAAACTGTCGACGACGAGAAGCAGCTCTAAATGTTTGTTACAGCGTATGTGAGCGTGAAGGTGAAGAGGCAGCGAAGACACGAGGATTGAGGCGAACGCGGCATTGACCGTACAGAGTTAGCGGCGGCGCCGTCAATGCCGGCAGTCCTCGCCGGGGATAGCGCGCCGGCGTTCAACCATTTCGCTGGTAATGACAAACTCCTTGACGCGTTTTTGCGAGGGCAGCGTGTACATTGCATCCAGCAGCAGTTCTTCGAGGATCATCATCAGCCCGCGAGCGCCGACTTTGCGTTCGACGGCCTGCTTGGCAACTGCCTTCAACGAGTCTTCCGTGAACTTCAACTTCACGTTGTCAAAGTCAAACTTCTTCTGATACTGCTTGACCAGCGCATTCTTCGGCTCGGTGAGAATCTTGATCAGCGCGCCTTCGTCGAGCTCGTGGAGCACGCCGCAAACGGGCAGGCGTCCGACAAACTCCGGAATCAAGCCGAAACCGGATCAGATCTTCAGGCTGCACCGCCGCCAGCGCTTCGGCGTGACGATGGCGGCCGCTCTTCACTTCGGCCTGGAAGCCGAGCGACTTGTTGCGCAGCCGGCGTTCGATCACTTTTTCGAGACCAACGAAAGCGCCGCCGCAAATGAAAAGAATGTTTGCGGTATCGATTGGGAAGAATTCCTGATGCGGATGTTTGCGTCCACCCTGCGGCGGAACGTTCGCGATCGTGCCTTCGAGAATTTTCAGCAGCGCCTGCTGCACGCCTTCGCCCGAAACGTCGCGCGTAATCGACGGGTTCTCGTCCTTGCGGCAAATCTTGTCGACTTCGTCAATGTAGATGATGCCTTGTTGCGCGCGTTCGACGTCGCCGTTGGCGGCCTGCAGAAGTTTGAGAATTATGTTTTCGACGTCTTCGCCGACGTAGCCGGCTTCAGTGAGCGTGGTGGCGTCGACGATCGTGAAAGGCACGCTGAGCATGCGCGCCAGCGTCTGCGCCAGCAAGCGTCTTGCCGGTTCCGGTCGGCCCGATCAGCAGAATGTTTGCTTTTTGAATTTCAACGTCCGAACGGCGGCGGCCCAAGTTCGATGCGTTTGTAGTGCTGGTAGACGGCGACGGCCAGGCGCTTCTTGGTTTCGTCCTGTCCGATTACATACTCGTCAAGAAAGCTTTTGATCTCACCCGGCTTTGGCAGCGGCGGTCGCGTAGCCACGGATTCAGCCTGCTGATCGTCGGTGATGATCTCGTTGCAGATGTCGATGCACTCATTGCAGATGTAGACGGTGGGACCGGCAATGAGTTTCTTAACTTCGTTCTGCGACTTGCCGCAGAATGAACAGCGCAGCGTGTCGTCGGTTCGTCTAACCATAGGTGTAGGGGATCTCCTTCGAGCTTCGGGCGAACGCGAGTTTACTTAGTGATGGCCGCGGAGTTGTCGGGAGACTTCCGGGCTAGTGACGATCTGACGATAGCGCTCGACGCACTCGTTACAGATGAATGCGCTCTTGCCAATCATCTCGTTTGGGAACTCCGGGAGCGCGCTGGCGGCGTCCCGGCAACGATGTTTGCAACCTCGCCTCTTGATCGACCGCAAAAAGAGCAGCTAAATCCGCGTGCTTTCATTTTCGCAATCATTGGCAGGCTCCTCCTGAGTGCGCGCTATTCGCGGTGCGCGATCACCTCGTCTATTAAACCATATTCCTTGGCCTGGGCGGCAGACATAATTTTGTCGCGCTCGACGTCGCGCTCGACAGTTTCACAAATCCTGGCCGGTATGTTTGGCAATAATCTGCGACGTCAGTTCGCGCATGCGCAGGATCTCTTCCGCCTGAATGCGGATGTCCGTTGCCTGACCCTGCGAACCGCCGGTCGGCTGGTGAATCAGGATGCGCGAGTTTGGCAAAGCGAACCGTTTGCCCTTGGCGCCCGCCGTCAGCAGCAGCGCCCCCATCGACGCACACTGGCCGACGCAGATCGTGGTTACGTCAGGACGGATAAACTGCATCGTGTCGTAGATCGCCATGCCTGCGGTGATCGAGCCGCCCGGCGAGTTGATATAGATGTTGATGTCTTTTTCCGGGTCCTCAGCTTCGAGGAAGAGAAGTTGCGCCACGATCAAGTTTGCAATCTGATCGTCGATGGGCGTGCCGAGGAAAATAATGTTGTCTTTCAGGAGTCGCGAGAAAATATCGAAGGCGCGTTCGCCACGCGACGTTTGCTCGACGACCATTGGGACGAGGGCCATAGTGACTAGTGAACCTCTTCCGGGCTAGTATGCAAAAGTCAGGAATAGAGAATTCAGATGAAGCGTGAAACTGGCTCATTCTGAATCCTGATTCATCCTTCGATCTTCATTCTCCTCAGTTTCTTCGCGCCACTCTTCGTCTGTTACTGCGGGCGTTTTCGACTAAAAGGTCAAGCGCTTTGCGATTGCGCAACCTGTTCGCGATGCTACGTTCGCCCCCATCCTTTGTCAAGACGCTGCGCACTTGCTCTATTGACTGTTGCGCGCCTCGCGCGATCGTCTCGATCTCCGCTTCGATCTCTTCCTTTGAGGCGTCGAGTCTTCTCTTCCTGAGCTATCTGCTCGAGCAGCAGCGAACCGCGCACATCCTGCTCCGCCTGCGCTTTCATCTCTTCGCGCGCGCCTTCCCAGTTCACGTTCTGGTTACGCGGATCGACACCTCTGGCCAATCATGTCGCGCACCATTCGCTCAAGCCGAAAGCTGGTCTGGTGCTCGATCAAGCTTTCGGGCACTTCAAACTGATGACGCCGCGAGCAGCTTCTCCATCAAATCAGCTGCGCAGCCGATGATCGGCTTCCTGGGTGGCTTGGTTGTTCCATGTTTTCGCGCAGCTTGGCGCGCAAGGTGGCAACCGAATCAAAATCTTCGCCAAGACTCCGGGCCCACTCGTCGTCAACCTCGGGCAGTTCCTTCACGCGCACCGCCGTAACCTTCGCGGTGTACTCAACTTTCTTTCCGGCCAGACCCTGGCGACCGATAATCTGCAGGATAGTCGACGACAAAAGTCTTTTCGTCGTCCGGCTTCACGCCAATCAGGTTCTCCGTAAATTCCTGCTGCACGCCTTTGCCGCCGAGACGTGACCTCAACGTCATCTTGCTTTGATGGTTTTCCTCTTCCGGAGTTGTCAAGAAACTTTCCTCTCGATCACTGATTGCTGACCGTATCGCCCAGAGCGCGCGCCGCGATCTTCCACGGGCTGCATCGCCGCCGATAGTCTCCCTTAGCGCTTCGAGCATCTCGGCCACTTTGTCATCAGTTACCGGACGAGTCTTGCGGGCGACCTCGATGACCTTTGTAGTCTTGCAGTTCAACTTTGGGCGAGGACCTCAGACATTGACCTTAACTAGAAAGCGGCGCTTCTGGCCAAACTTTTCCAGCGCTTCGGTGTTGTCGAGTTGCACATCAGGCTTCGCCAATGGCGTTGAGCTCATGTTGTATAATCGCTTCGTCAACCGCCTCGGGCACCAACTCCTGCAGCGCCTGGGCGCGAATCTCGTTCTTGAAACGCGTGCGACCACGCCGCGCGGCGCGTGTCCGGACGAAAGCCGGGCACGCTTGCCTGCTTCGCGTAACGAATCGCTAATGCGATCGTAGGCCCCGCGAATAGTCCCGAGGTCAATCTCGATCTTGATCTCCTTACGCGTTGGGGAGACATCTACTAACTCAGTCTTCATTAGTTTTTGAACGAATCACTTTCTAAGAATTAGTGGACAGCAAACAGCAAACAGCAAACAGCAGACGGTAAACAGCAGTCAGCATCGGTGGTTCGCAATCAGTCCGGCTGTTTGCTGTTTACTGTCTGCTGTTTGCTCTAATGGTGCGAAAGGGGGGACTCGAACCCCCACACCTTTCGGTACCAGATCCTAGCAATACGTAACTGAACGAAGTACATC
>ERZ1370068.10846-contig-9508_pt1 | contig 53238 bp, 86 predicted proteins | sample MGYA00561227_ERZ1370068 | MGnify/ENA primary metagenome ERZ1370068 (study PRJEB38410, sample SAMEA6850437) | metagenome | study: Metagenomic assessment of the ecological functions of the soil: analysis of the soil microbiota associated with the... | reverse complement strand
GTTACGTACCTATGGCTTGGCGATCCCTTGCTCTTACGCTGGCATCATACTGCAAACCCTGGCGCATCAAAACGTGCGCCAGCCGCTTGACGAGTTGGAAAAACCAGAGGTAAGCCTCGCCGATTGTGGGAATCGAGGTTTCGATGGTTGCATCTCTTTGCAAGTGAAACACTCCCGCTGGAGGAAAACATCGGCCTATCCCACCAATCCTGCCCCGAAGCTTCAGTCAGATTTCGCGAGGCGGTAGAAAGACCTGAGCCACGATAGGCGCGTCGTGCTGCATTGTTACGTTGTTAGACGCCCGCGTGAGATAACTCTGCGCCTCAAAAGTTTTCCAGTCGCCGATCGAGACCCAGCGCGCGCGATGATCGGGGCGTTGAAGATCACCCTGGGGTCCCATTTATCGACATCCTCTTCGCCACTGGTAGAAGCCAGCTTGATAAATGAGCTTCTGTCCCGTCGCTCCATAGTTTTTCACCAAACCAATTGAGCCGTCTTTCTTGCTTGAGCCGCCATAATCAGATTGCGCCCGGCTGCCCGTATCTACCAGAACCTTATCAACTTACCAGCAGATCGTCACCTGATCCCATTCTGAGATTTGAGCCGCAACTTTTGCAGGATGTTCATTGTCCAGCGCCGACGGCTGGTGCATCCAGCTGACAGAGGTCGCCAGATATCGCCCACCCGGCGGTAGAGGTCGCCATCTGCTGGCCCGCAGGAGTCTTTGCGCGGGCCATCACCGCGCCATTTGTCACGATAAGCTCTTGCTGCCAGGTGCGCGGTGGCGGCGCGCTACGCCCGCGCTTCTGCGCTGGATGAGCTTCGAAGGTAACAGATGTGCGTCCTTGCTCCGCCTCTTCGCCCAGGTGCAAATTTCGCTGTTAGATGATTCCGGCAATATGTTTAGTGGCACGGTGCTGGCGCTGCTGGAAACTTCCGCCACGCCGGCAATGGTCGGTAAAGCCATCATCATGTTTTTGAGGAATCGGTTCCAGTGATATGCCAACGGATTTTAGCTCTGCGCCACCGGGCGGGCAGCAAAGCGCCATCTTCCCGCTCAGGAAGAAGCGATCCTCAGCGGATGTAAAGCTGTGAGAACGTCTTGCTAGCATGATCGCAGCCCCATACGCAGGTTTTCATGATCCAGCGATCCCCCTCGCGAGTTATAATATTCGGCTACCGCGTGATTCTGCTTTCTGGTTTTTTCGTAATTGGCGCCAGCTGACTTCTTATGACGCGAAGATACAGCCACAAACCGATTTGGCTCTATTGTAACACAAAGCCCGGAGAATAAACGATCCTGGGGCGGCGACGTTTCGGCGGCAGCCGTATGGCGAAGAGAAAAAGACAGTGATTATGAGAGCTGGTACTTCCGAAACCAGCGGTGGCATGACTGCAGGCCTACAGTCCACTGGTTTCCTCTCTGAACGCGGCGAAGATGATGCAGACTGCGTCAACCGGCCCCGAGTGCCCTCCAGCACGCGCCGCGATAAAGATCTTTTCCGTCGTGAAACCGCTGTTTCGTCCCCAGGCAGCCTGGTTCGCCACCGGAACTAAAACGCTAGAAGGAACCTGAGCATGAAAAGTAATAAGTTTTATTTTGTGCATATAGCAGGCAACGCCTTAATTCAACCTGTCCATGAAGACTGGTCTGTGTTGTTCTATACTTATAGCTATGCTGTAATAGATAAAAGGATCCAAAAAGCAATCTGCAGGACCTCCCATGCTGCAAGAGAGTTAGCATAAATCTTGATCTCAAAGCTAGTATGTGTTTAGTCGAAAATGTTGATAAGAATCTGCTGAACTGGATGATTATTTCGGTCTTAACCACATATGAAACCAAAGCCCAGCTTCTTATAAATGTCTTGAATGATCTGATCCGCATCCCAGCAGCCAGTTTCGCTTGACCTTGAGTGGTACAAGATCATTAAAGCCAAACTGTATCGCGGGCTGCGTGATTTCTTCCCACTGGCTGGAGGTATGGAGATTCTCTTCCCGCGATTTTGCCAGAAATGTCTAAGCGGTCCGCTTAGTGTTTCAGTAATATGGAAACTGTTCTTTGCTAACCAAAATGTAATGAGGGAACTATGATCCTTTAGCACTCCTGCCCGAACACTCTTCCTATGTTCGGCATGCCGCCAACGACCGTCCCCAGTAAAGCGGCGCAAACTTGCTTCCGCGTTGATCCATGGTGACGAGGCCACAGATCCTTAACACTGGTGATATTATCCAGCGGCCATCGACTCTCTCATGTCGTAAAAGCAAACCAATAACCCAGGGCAAAGCGAAAGGTGGCTGGACGCGGCTGAAGCAACACGCCATCATTTCCTTTCCGCCCTGATAGACCATGGCTGCCAGTGTTGAAACTTCCAACCCCCGCGCATAGTGTTTAGGTGCGGCCCAGGCTGAACCCAGGCCGATGCCCACTGAGTCTGGTCCCACGGGATCGCGTCACCTGACCCCAATTGTTTCAGCATGCCAGTTGACTGAAAAGACTCTGCGTCCATCAATGGCACTGTAATCGAAACCGCAGATTTGTCGGTCATACTTGACGGCCGGGAAACTCGGCGAATCCAACGCTGCCGGTCCCTGAGCCAGCCCGCGGCAGCGCCTGGCGGTTCAGTCGTAAGGATTCGCTTGCGTCACCGGCGGCGCGCGCGCGAAGATGCGAACAACCGTCGATTTATGCGCCTGTATAACGTCGATCCAAAAGCTGAACATACGTTTCGGTGTGGCCTCGATCGATCGATGCCAAGGCTATCATAATCTGCCAAGAAATGTTAACGAGCACGTACGATGCCGCTTCTTCGGACGCGCCGAGCCCATGTTATCGTCATCGCCTGGCTCCGGCGTGGGTAATCAGTGCCCAAGGGAGCCCGCGCGTTTGAGGCTTCTTACTTCGCAGTAACAGCTCTCGATGCGCGAAATTTCGCCCCCGGCTAACGAACTCTAAACCGCAAAAAGACATCTGGCGCAACCAGCTCGGAAGTGGTTCCTTTCGGCGGACCGACTTAAACACGATCGCACCCTTCTTCTTTGTTAATGGCGAAGGCACGCGCGGTCGGAAGGCATCAAGCGCCAGACACATCATAACCGATCAAATTTAGAACGTTGAAAGATTCTCCCGTGCCTGGCGGTTCAAGCTTCTCCGATAACCTTCTTATCGCGGCTCGGCGTTCTCTGGCGGAGTAATTCCGGACATATACGCACTGGACGAATGGACGCTTGACATCGCGCCCTGTATCCGCTACGCTTCAGAACGGTAAAGCCATCCTGGGCTGAACTTTTGTATCGTCTCCAACCACGCTGATCGCAAACGACAGCTTTGATGCCTGAGCCGATCACCTACCGCTTCAGAAACAAAAAACGCAGTATTTGACTTCCGTTATGTTTCGCTGGTGGAATGAAATTTCAGAACATGGAGGTTTTTAACACCAACCAATCGAAAGTGCGCTGGTGTTGGCTTCTTATGGACATACGTCAACATTTGTCAGTCGTATGCGCCGCCAGGCTCATCGCCGGTTACAAGATCTGAACCCCCGGTAGAATGAAACGCAAGCCACTTGAGTTTCGTAGTTTTCCAGGCAGACTCCAGGAGGCGAGCACTGTTGCACGAATCCTGAGCTGGGACTGCCGGTGATTTCTCCCCCAAGCCGCGAGACGCCGGCTAGTTTCTATCACCGTAAAGCACGCGCCTTTCTACCGCTCGGGGATGAAGGCAAACAATCCTCCAGAACAGCGATCACCAATCGTAACCCATCAAAAACCCGACACCGTGAGCTACGTCACGTGCAGCTGCATCTGATTAAGTTCGCGCGCTGGACAGCCTGCCTCGCGCAGCGAGATGCCTTCCCGCGATGTTGATGCCGCTGCGGCCGCGGCCAGTTTTCACCCTTCGCCCAGATATCGTGGGTAACGCACCCGCAAAGAGACTACGCTGTGGCTCACGCTTCCTTTGCTCACCAGCATTGCTCACGTCGATAACGCGCAACACTTGCGGCACACACAGCTACAACTTCTTTTTCAACGACAGCTTTCGCGTCAGGCCGCGCCTCTGACTCTTAACGCGCAGGGCCTTCGTTACGAATACAACTCGCCTCCGGTCGATGCCGAGGACTCGCGCCAATGTTTTCGATGTTGCTTCGGGCAACCTGGTGCAGGTTGGCACCAATGGAGTCCCGCGCGGCGGGTTTAACGCCGACAAGAACAATTTCGCGCCACGAGTTGGACTGGCTTGGACATTGGGCGCGAATGAGCGGACCGTGCTGCGCGCGGGTTACGGCATTTACTACGATCAGTCGCCGCTGGCCCCGGTGAGGCGCTCTATTTCAATTCACCGTATTTCGACAACAACTATCTTCTTCTCGCTGCCGGGCCTGCCTTTAACATTGGACAATCCCTTCCCGCAGTTTTTCCCATTTCCCTTGCCTGACTCAGCGCTCGCAATTCAACGGACTTGCGCACTGCCTACATGCAGCACTGGAATCTCAACGTCCAACAACAGCTTGGCGCGAACAGCGTTCTGGAAATCGCCTATGTCGGTTCCAAGGGGACGAAGCTGCTGACAGCCCGTGACATAAATCAACCACCACCCAGCGCACTGCCTCCGGGATTGCCATTCGTGCCGCGACCCGATTTCCGATTTGACGACATCCGACCTGCTGGAGTCGCGAGCTAATTCGAATTACCACAGTCTGCAAGCGCGTTACCAGCAACGACTCTCGCGCGGACTCGCCTCGCTCTGTTTCGTACACCTGGTCGAAATCGATCGATGACGCTTCAAACTTCTTCAGCAGCGCGGGCGACCCTAACTTTCCGCAGAACAGCTTCGACCTGAGGGCTGAGCGCGGGCGTTCAAACTTCGATGTTCGTCACCGTTTGTCTGTTAGTTATTCCTACGATCTGCCTTTCGGCAAAGGGCGTAAGTATTTCGCAAACTCAGGATGGTTGCTGAACGGCTGGCAGAGTTTCGGTGTTCTCACCTTTCAGTCTGGAAGACCCTTCACGGTGGCACTTTTTGCCTGACATCGACAACAGCGGCACCGGGTCGATCAATTCTTGGGTTTAGCGCCAACGACCGGCCCAATGTGGTGGGAAATCCGGCGCTTGGTAATCGCTCGCCGGAACGCTGGTTCAATACCGAGTGCTTTCGCTTTCGCACCTCCGGCAGTTTTGGGAATGCGGGAAGAAATATTCTGGACGGTCCGGGATATCAGAATGCGAATGTGTCGCTGTTGAAGAACACCAGCCTCAGGGAAGATATCAACCTGCAGCTGCGCGCGGAGTTTTTCAATCTCTTAAATCATCCGAACTTCAATCTGCCGGACAATTTTCTGGGATCGCCGACGTTTGGTCGCGATTACTTCGGCGCGAGATCCGAGGGCATGTTCAGTTTGGTTTGAAGCTGCTGTTTTAGGATGAAGCTCGCGAAGCGCAGCGATAGCATAAAGCCTGGGGTGGAGCGAAGCGAAACCTCAGGATCCACCAGCACAAGAGAAAAAGCCCACGAAGTGGGCGACAGTGGTTCAACGGCTGTAATCCGCGTGCAATCAACTATCGCACGCTTCGCGCGCTCGATTTTTATCTCTCGATGCCCTGGGGTTCGCTCGCTCCACCCCAGGCTTTAGTGCTACCACCCGCTTCGCGGGTTCATTCTCCCTGCTTCCTGCAAGACCGCATCATCGTAATACTGATACTTCGCCGACAACACTTCTCCAACTTCCGCGAGGTTCTTTGAGTTGCGCCGGGGAACCATCGAGCTGTTCGTAAAGCGGAGGCGGAATAACAGCAAAGTCGGCCATCGGCCCGTAGATATTGTCCACGCCCTCCTTGAACACATCACCCATTAGAGAGATTGATGATGTTAACGCGCTGCTCAGGATACTTCTGCAGAAACTGCGCAGAAGCTGAAACCCTCGTTGTAGAAAGCGTAGACCAGCTTGCGCATCGATTCGATGCCCTGATCCAGTTTCGCCTGATAGTGACCGAGCCTCGCGCCGGAAAAATCATTGCTCCTGAACGCCTCGTGAATGCTGTCAGCAGCCAGCTCGGCCATCTTTAACGCCAGCAACACACCCGGACGAGTAGATCGGATCGAGAAAACCGTAGGCATCGCCTATCAGAATAAAACCGTCGCCGGCGCAACTCTTTGAGCGATAGGAATAATCCAGAATCGAATAGATCTTGTCGACGCGAGTAGCCCCCGCCACACGCTTCCGGCACGATTCAACCTTCTCAATCTCTTCGTGGAAGATCTTTGCCAGATCCTGACCGCGACCCTGGACCAGATATTCGGGATCCGCGACTACACCGACGCTCGTGATGTCGTTCTCGAGTGGTATATACCAGAACCAGCCGTTGCTTCCCTGTGGGTGTGCGCAACACAAGTGTCGCTCCGCCGTTGAGATCGGGTTCGCGGTGTGCGCCCTTGAAGTAAGAATAGAGAACAGCCTTCTTGAGTTTTGGATCACGAACTCGCCAACCAAACTTGTTCGAGAGCATCGCGGTCTGCCCGGTCGCATCAACTACGACAGGCGCATGAAACTCCTGAAGCGAGCCGTCCGTCAGCCGCGCTTCGACGCCGTAAGCACGTTCTCCGTCAAACAGCACCCGCTTGATCTGCGTCTCCTGATAGCACCTTCGCGCCCTGGTCGGCCGCGTGCTCGATCAGCATCAAGTCAAACTGCGCGCGCGTCACCTGCCAGGTCACAGCACACTCATGATGATTGGCCTCAAAGAAATAGAAGGGCCGCGATTCCCTGCCCGCCGGATTTGCAAACTGAACACTGTATTTCCGCACGAACGGACTGGCCTTCAGCTTCTCCAGCAAACCCATGCGCTGGAAGGTGAAGTAAGTATCGGTCATCAACGATTCGCCGATATGGTGACGCGGAAACCGCTCCTTCTCAAACAGCACCACGCTGCGGCCCTCGCGCGCGCGAGGATGACATGGCAATGGTGCTGCCGGCGGGTCCGCCACCAATCACGATCACATCATAGGTAGTCTTTGTATCCATTTTTATGAGTGAAAAGTAAGACTCATGTCATCAGGATTTGCTTCTCACTCTTCACTCTTCACTTTTCACTTTTCACGGTTCTTCCTCTATACGTATCGCACTGCCTTCAATTCAGGTTCAAAGAATTCAGACAGAAAATGATCGACCTGTAGCAGGTCCACTGCGGGTGAGCTTAATCGACCCATTGTGCCGTTCAACCAGGTCGTCTCACTATCCAGGCGTTCGTAGACCGGTTTGAATTCGTTCCAAACATCGACGCCAAACTTGCCGCGAGAAGTAGTCGAGTTCAATTGTTCCTGGTCTTTAGTTGCAGGATCATTTCGCGGATGAGCTTCTGCCTCGGCGGTCAGAGTCAACGCTCGCAACAGCGGAAGTTGACCCTTGTCGAGCAGCGCCAGGTATTCCTCGAAGCTATGCGCATTCTGAAAATGGACGCCATTGAAGTGCGAAAAGATGAAACGCCAAGACCTATCATATCGCCGCCGTGCCAGAGAGCATCGGTGTAAATGAACCGGCAAGGCTTGCGCCGTCGTCGCCACCGTATACGCACTGGCAATCCGATAGCCCCGCGCCTGAAATTCATCAAAGGCAAAATCCAAGCCAGCGACGCTTCGTGTCCCAGTCGGCGATGGGCGACACCGCTCCCCGCATTGATGATCTCCTGCGAGATAACCGTATTGTAAGGCAGTTCCATCTGATAGATCGTCACCGAGTCTGGCTGCAACTCAACTGCACGACGGACCGTGTCGCGCCACTTCGCTTCAGTCTCGCCAACCATTCCGGCGATCAGGTCGAGGTTGATTTGCGGGAAGTCAACTTTGCGAGCCAGGTCATAGACGTCGTAAATCTCAGCGGAAAGGTGAGCGCGACCGTTGGCAACGAGAATCTCATCGTCAAAATGTTCTGCACCAAGACTCAGGCGAGTGACGCCGATTTCCTTCAAGGTTTCAAGCTTCGATTTTCTTAGAGTACCGGGTTCACATTCGAAGGTCACCTCTTCGGCGTTATCCCAACTCACGTGACGGTTCAGACCGTCGACCAAATAATGAAGCTGCTTTTCGCTGATGTATGAAGGCGTCCCGCCACCAAAGTAGGCGAAGCGGAGTTGCCGGCCCTGAAGGCGCGCCTGCGGCCGTAGAGTTCAGCTTCATTGATTAGTGCATCGAGATAGAGTTCGATTTCGCCGGCATTCTTGTCGGTATAGACTTTGAAGTAACAAAACTTGCAGCGCTTGCGGCAGAAGGGTATATGAAGATAAAGGCCGAACGGATCTTCGGTGCGCGGCGCTTGATCCAGCGCCTCGATAGCGTCGCTGGACGAACTCCGGCTTCCACTGCGAAAACGGTGGGTAATTGGAAACAAAATAATTCCCGACTTCCGTGCCTGTTCCGGTCGTATTAGTCGTCATTACGCTTTCTATGAAGGCCTTGTCCCCATACCAAAATTTGGAATTCCTGCGAGATTTTGGATTCTGATTCTCGCAGTTTACACGTAAAAGCAAAATAAATGTCGAGAGATCGTTTATGATCCAACTCGTTAACGAAAGTAACATCTAAACCACTGCGGATCGAAACGTCGCTTTTTCGGGTCGCATTTCCAGTTTCACGAGCCGAAATCTACGTTTCTGAAAACTCTTCTCTAAGTTGGGTTCGTCTGTTAGGTTGCCTGACCATTCAGGTGCGTTGCATCAGGGAAACTATTTCCAGCCTGCTGGGAGTAATACGTTTCAGACGCCTAATAGTTTAAGGAAAGAGAAAATTCGTCCGAGAGCAAGCGAGCACTGGCCCATTTTAGGCAACCCCAGAACTCATAATTCGCGAAGCTTTCTCTACTACCCAATCCTGCTCGTCGTGTTTGGCGCGGGGATGTGGCTCATATTGGCAACCGGTTCCCGTCTGAACTAAGGGAGACTCTGTGGTAAAACCAGCCGGCCAGGCAGCATCGACAGCCGCAACCGTCAGCCCTGCCTCAGCGCCTCAACCCGCGGAGACGTTGATCCGGTAGGATCCTGCGAGGGAAACATCAGAAGCGCGCTTGGCGTTTTGCTTCTCCAAATAATCGTAATCATCGTTGTCGCGCGCCCTTTCGGGGCCGTGTTTCGCAGAATCGGACAGCCACCCGTGCTGGGAGAAATGACTGCAGGGCATTGCTCTGGGTCCATCAGTGCTGGGCTTGCTTTCTCCCGGGAGCGATGGCCTTTCTGTTTCCCTCTGCTTCGCTGCCCACACTTGGTGTTTTGAGCCAAATAGGCGTCGTACTATTTCATGTTTGTGGTAGGCATGGAAGTGGACGTCCAACATCTGCGCGAGAAAGCCTCCGCCGCTGTCATGGTCAGTCATCGCCAGTATTGTCGTCCCCTTTCTTTTAGGGCAGCACTGGCGCTCCTGCTTTACCCGACGCTGCGCACCCGCCGGTACGTCTTTCGTTGCTTTTGCCCTCTTTATGGGAATCGCAATGAGCATTACGGCCTTTCCTGTCCTGGCGCGAATATTGGAAGACCGAGGATTGTCGCAATCACGTTTAGGAAGCATCGCACTTGCGCTGTGCGGCGATCGACGATGTTTCAGCCTGGTGCATTCTTGCTTCGTAATTGCTATCGCGAAATCCAGCGATCTCGTGTCCTCGGTGGCCACGATTGCTCTCACTCTGCTTTTCATGTGTGTGATGCTTTTTTGTCATTAAGCCGCGACTGGCGCCCTCGATTGAGAAACGAATCGCGGATCGAAAGCGTGACTCGCGGGTTACTCGCCGGAATTTTGGCGTTTGTACTGGCTTCCGCCTTGATTACTGAAGGTATCGGTATCCACGCGCTGTTCGGTGGCTTTTGGCGGGAGTCGTGATGCCGAACGTTCCCGGCTTCCGAGTTTTTCTCAAGGATCAACTTGAGGCCTTTTAGTTCAGCTGCCCTGCTGCCGCTTGTTCTTTGTGTTTTACCGGTTTGCGTACACAGATCACTTTGCTCAACGATTGGTTCCGGATGGCTCACTTGCCTCGGAATAATTATTGTGGCGGTAACCGGAAAGCTCGGCGGTAGCATGCTGATGGCTCGCTGGACCAACATGAATTGGCGTGACTCTTTCTCACTAGGAGTCCTGATGAACACACGTGGACTGGTAGAGTTAGTTGTCTTGAATATTGGCTATGATCTGGAATTCTGTCTGCGCGGATTTTGTGATGATGGTCATCATGGCCCTGGCTACCACGTTTATGACGGGGCCGCTGCTCTCGCGCTGGTTATGGCTTCGCACTACTCAAGTGATTTGCTAAGGACCGCCGGGCGTCCCGCCCGCAACTGAGCGCGAAGCGCGAGAAACAGGAAGAGTCACATCTGAACCCTGCGGGAAACTGGCTGTCCGCGCTGCGGACTCATTTAAGGAGGTTCATGGATATGCACGCAATTCGTTTCCGTTCCACCATCCTGACCGCGCTCACGACGGTTCTCTTTGCCGCGCCCTTGCTACGCGCAGGATTGGCTCCCAATGGCGTGGGCCAATCGCGACGGCGGCGCTCCGGCGCTTTCTTCCGCAGTGGCCCAAAGCGCTGAAGAAGGAATGGAAGGTCACCGTTGGACTGGGGTATTCTTCGCCGGTGGTCGCCGGCGGCAGAGTTATGTGTTCGCCCGTCAGGGTGAAGAAGAAACGTTGCTCTGTCTCGATGCTGCTACGGGAAAGGAGCTTTGGCGATCGAGTCAGCCAATATCGTTTGAGATGCATCCGGCGGCGACGGCCCATGGGAAAGGACCGAAGTCTACGCCCGTGGTTAACAATGGCAGCGTTTACACACTGGGTATCAGCGGCGTGCTTTCCGCTCACGACGCTCGCACTGGCAAACTAAAATGGCGCCATGAGTTTTCCAAACAATACCCAAAAGACCTGGCGCGGCCTATGGCACCGCCATGTCGCCAATCGTTGACCACGGACCTGGTCATTGCGCATGTTGGCGGCGAGAACAAAGGAGCGCGCTCATCGCTTTCGACGCCAGAAACCGGCGCGGTGAAGTGGACTAACGACATGGACGGTCCTGCTTACGCATCGCCAATTCTCGGTGAAGCTCGCTGGTGTACGTCAGCTCGTAACCTTATGCCTAGCAGAATCTCGTCGGCGTGGATCAGCGAACGGGAAGCTGCTGTGGAAACTGCCCTCGAAGACTGAATACTGACGAAAACAACGTTACGGCAATCTCCTACAAAGACATGCTCATTTTTGCGCGGGAAAGGCAGGGACTGGTTGCCATCCGTCTGGCTAACTGGGGCGGACAGATCGTGCCTCAGGAAGTGTGGAACAACAAAGAAAATATGTTGTATATGAGCACGCCAGTGTCTGCGGGGAATACACTCTTTGGCTTCTCTGCTATGAAGAAGGGGTTAGTTCTTTGCACTTGATGCCGACACCGGCAGGACTCTCTGGCAAGGTCCGGGACGAATGGGTGAAAACGCGGCAATACCTGAACGTTGGCGGCTCGTCTTTCCTGGCGCTTACGAATGAAGCCAACCTCGATCGTTGTCCCTGTGAACGCGAAAGAATACGCGCCTTCGGTGCAATACACAGTTGCCAATAGTCCGACCTGGGCACACCCGGTCAGTGCTCGGCAATCGCATCTTGATCAGGACGAAACGACTTTGAGATCGCTGAGTGCTCAGTAGCAGATGAATTGTTTTTTAAACGCGTCTAAGAAAACGAAGGAGAAGTGAAGATGACCAAAACTATCAGCGCGGTCGCCATGGTCCTCGCGATCTGTCTGCTCGCTTCGGCCACGCCTAAAGCTAACTTCGGTGGTGCTTGGGTTATGGATCGCGGTCAGGTTTCGGGCATACCGCGCGACCTGGAAGCGACAATGACTGTCGCGCAAGCTGGAAGATCAGATCGAGAGTTGAGGACCAAACTCATCCAAACGGGAAGCGAACGAACCGTGAAGGATACGTTCATCCTCGACGGGAAAGAGCGCGAGTTTAATCCGCCGGCGCCGCTAAATGCACCTGCGAACGCGCCGCCGCCAAAAGGTGAAACGAACAGCTGTCTGGCTTCCGGATGGCAAAAGGAATTCTGCTGACCGAACTAATTACCAACGAGACTCACAGGGCGCGGTCACCACTCAAATGGTAAGAAAGTGGTCTTCACGGGTGAGAACGAGACTGACGATTACTATGTTCATCGATGGACCGCGGGGCTCTTATGAGGGCCAAGCGGATCTTCTCAGGAAGTAGGCCAGCACAAAGTCAGAACCGGGAGCGGTAGCGACCAGCTGAGCTTGTCACAATCGGCGGACAATGCGGTGAGGCTATTCCGCGGTGATCTTATAAGCAGCCATCCCGTTCGCGTTACGAACGAATAGGCGTCCACCGGCGATCGCCGGATAGTTCCAGGTCTGACCTTGCAGCGCGGCAAAGCGGGCAACCTCGGAGTATTCCGTGGGCGTAGCTTCACGAGCGCAAGCTCTCCGGCATCACTCATCACGATCAGGTGACCACTGGCCAGGATTACCTGACCATACCCGTACCGCCCGCCCTTCCACTTGCGCGCACCGGTGTTTACATCAAGGCAGGTCAGGATCCCTTCGTCCAATCCATAGACATAACCTTCATGAAGCACCGAGCTGTTAAACTTGTTCTTCATGTTGATGTTTTCCCAAACGTTGCGGAGCCGTGAAACTGTTGCCAGCGCCCGTCACTTCCACCAGCGATGCGCCCTTGCCGTATCCTGAAGAAATGAAGAATCGATTCTTGTCGACCACGATCGGTTGCGAGACATTGATACCCATGTCTGTATCCCACGATTGACTCCATGAGCAACGCGCCGTTTTCCGGCGCCAGACCGAAAACGCGACTCGCGGTCACTACCAGAATCTGCCGCCGCGCCCGCCAAAGTAACGACATTGGCGAAACATAAGCCGCGCGGTCGTCTTGTGACTGCCATACTGGTGCACCCGTTAGCTTGTTATATGCAACCACCGACTTGCCGCCTGATCCGCCTGGGATCACGATCACTTTGTCGTCAACAACGAGTGGCGAAGCCGCCATGGCCCACGTTAGATTCTGCAGCCTGATTATCCGTAAGAATATTTTACCCCAGCTTACCGCTCCTGTCTTCGCATCGAGACAGCGCAGCTCGCCAGTGGCGCCGAGAGCGTAGAGCCGGCCATCGTCCCAGGTCAGAGTCGTCCGGGTCCATCTCCGGTCGAGTCGGAGTATTCGGCGTTCCAACCCTGAAGCCAAAGTTCGCGCCCGGTGTTAACGTCGTAAGCCGCCACCACTTCCTGCTTGCGTCGCTGTTCAATCGTGCTAAGCGCGCCGTCAAAGCAATAGTGAACTGAGGCATAACCGAGTCGGCCGGTTCGCCTCCAGAGTGGTGTCAAACCCTGCGCCGGCGCATGCTAGTCAACACTGCCATCTCATCGTAACGACCGTCCTCGATTTGGGCCGCGGAAGTTGGTCCAATAATTTCTCGTGGCGTGCGCCAAGCGGTTTCGGGTGAAGCCCGGGGACAGGCGAAGCTCAGGCTGCCAGGAACGGCAGGTTGGGTGGCTAAGCCCCGGCAGGCGCCTGGCCATGTGGCCTCGGCCTGTGCCTGTGCCCGTTGCTGCGCCCGCTGTTGTTCCAATAGAGCGTAGTGTGCTTCGTTTGCGCTGGATTTGCTCAAAGCCCTGTAAGCAAAGAAGTATCCAGTGCCAATCAGGATGATCACGATCGAGCCAGTAGCTTCGTTTTTGTGGGCGTCTGGCGACGAATCCAGAAGGAGGGCAAGGCCGAGCGGCGGCAACAACGTATGAGGCGGCAAACAACGACGTTATCGACGCTGGTACCAGGGGTCGATTCCTGAGGTTCAAACATACTAACTCCTCCCGGGTTGTTTCGTTTTCGCTTTTAGCGCGGGCGCACCTCTATCATGACGATCTTTACTATATTAACGCGTCAGCCTGGAAATTATTAACATTAGACGTTTCGGGAGGCCGAATTGTTCCTAACCAGGCTCACAGGCTCCGGTGCAGCTTGAGCTATCAATTACTCTCATTCACCCGCGGCTTTAGCCCGGTGATCTAAAGCCAAACGAAACGGAAACCGTTTAAACGGCAACAACATACTTGACTGATCAGCGTGCATACTCGAAGTCCGCGAAGCGGAACGACAGCATAAAGCCTGGGGTGAAGCGCGGCGGAACCCAGGATCGTCAACACCAAAAACCTGGAGAGCCCGCGGAGCTTCCGGGAAGTGGGTTAGCACAAAAACGTCAATCATGATGCTTCAGCTGTCGGCCGCTCCGCGGGCGCGACTATTTTCGAAATAGAGATCCTGGGGTTCCGCTGCGCTCCACCCCAGGCTTTATGCTGTCGTCCGCTTCAGCGGACTTTCAAGTGGAGATTCACGTTGGTGAGTCAAGTATGTTATCGACGTTAAGCGGTTTCATTTTCCTTCCACCTAACTAGCCACCGGGCTAAAGCCGCGGTGTTAATGAGAAGAGCAAAACGAAAGTGCACCAATGCCGGCTCACATTCGGGAGGGGTGGTTTATTCTCGTTCTTCTCTCAGCCACCTATGCAGTAAAGACTCTTCTCCCCACGGATAAAGATGTTTCCATCAGCGACTGCAGGAGATGCATAAACCGGTTCACCCACCGTGTTTGTGGCGAGTATTTCGTGCTTCGGTCCGGCCTTTATCACGAAGGTGTCGCCGTCTTCACTGGTCATCAAGATCTTTCCCTCAAAGGCAATTGGCGATGCGGTAAAGGTTGCAGGCACCGGCACGCGGCCGCCTTCATACTTCACTTCCCCGGTGCGAGCATCGAGGCAGGTTAGGATTCCCCGGTCCGTGGTCAGGTAGAGATAGTCGCCGTAGAGAATCGGAGAAGGAACGTATGCTGTGCCCTTCGCATATTTCCAAACAACCTTGTCTACGAGATCGCCCGAGCCTCCCAACGTGATCGCCATTGCAATTTTCTCCGGGAATCCGGCGGATACAAAAACCAACTCACTATTGGCCACCGGCGACGGAATGGCGTTGCTATCGACGCCCTTGTGTCGCCACAACTCCTACCTGTCGCAGGGTCATACGCAATCACCGCCTCGGTTCCGCTGGTAATGAGTTCAGCGCGCTTGGACGTACGCGCAAGCAGCAGCGTCGACCAACTTACCTGAATCTTGCGCGGCGTTCGCCAAACTTCTTTGCCCGTTTTCTTATCGACTCAACGATGAATGACCGCTCGCCAAACTCTTCATCGGCCTGGACGATCAACCAGGTTCTCGTAAAGTATTGGAGAAGTGCCGGTGCCCATCCCGACAGTTCCAATTTTGCCCAAGTCGGCTTTCCAGGCGAGCTTGCCCTTCATGTCGTAGGCGTAGAGACCTTCCGTGCCGAAGTAGGCATAGACATATTTGCCGTCAGTAGCGGGAGTGGCAGCGGCAAATGAGCTTTTACGATGACGGTCGTCGTAGGGCGTTCCCTCGAACGCAGTCTGCTCCCATAGAATTTTGCCTGTCTCACGGTTGAGGCAGATAACTTTGAACTGGTGCTTGCGTGATCGGCGCCGACGCTGTCTGGATGGAGAAACTCACCTTCGGGGTACATGTGCTTGACGGCTTTCGCTCCGGGCACCAGCGGGCCCTCGATCGCAGTTGTAAGAAAAATCTTGTTGCCCCAAACAATTGGTGACGAGTGCCCGCGACCGGCGATCGGTGTCTTCCACTTAATGTTTTTGGTAGTGCTCCACTCTGTAGGCAGGTTCTTTCTCATCGGAAGTGCCCTGTCCCGATGGCCCACGCCATTGCGGCCAACTCGCGTTGCCGGATGCTCCGGCAGAGCTGACAAAGACCAGGCTCGAGGCATGGCGATAACAAATGCAATACCGGTGCGACCTGAGATTTTCATTTTTCGCTTCCTTTTATTAGGCCGGAACATCAGGTGTTCTGGCCTGGACTCTAATGTTTATTGATTACTAACTTTCGACTTCGCCGTCACCGCGTTGCCGAATGCGAAGATGTGGTTGAGCCCACGCACTATGATTAAGCCGTCTGAGATGGCCGGACTGGCCATCATCACTTCGCCAACCTTATTGGTGGCGAGCAATTCGTATTTCGCTCCAGTCTTCACGACGAAAACATCACCGTCTTCGCTGGCGAGATATAGCTTGCCATCCGACGCCACTGGAGACGCTGTGAACGCCCCGCCATTACCTCCGAGACGTTCCTGATAGAGTCGATCGCCGTTGTCCGCGTTGTAGGCCGTAACCACTCCCTGGTTCGAGCAGGTATAGAGCATGTCGTTGTAGACCAAAGGCGTCGGCATATACGGACCACCCCGCTGTTTACTCCAGGCGATGAAGCTGTTGGAGTTTGTTCCCTCCTTAGTGAAATATCGCCCGTCGCGCCGGGTCTAATCGCGTAGATCGGCTGGATGGGGGCGTAGCCACTGGTGACATAAATCAGTTCGCGGGCCACGAAAGGCGGTCGGGGTCGGGATTTCGGAATTGGGAGTAAGACGCCACAACTCTTTGCCGGTAAGAGGGTCGTAACCGCGGATGGCTTTCGAGCCGTTGGTGATCAGTTCAGTTCGCGTCTTGCCCTCGTAAATCGTGGGCGTGCCCCACGAAGAAATCTCTTCGCGCGGCGTTTTCCAGACCAGCTTGCCGTTCTTCAAACTGTAGGCGGCGATAAAGGAGTCTTTCTGAATGTCTGCCTGTACGATGACCAGATCGCGATATATGATCGGCGAACTGCCATGTTCCCATTGGTAGTCAGCATCGTAGAACCAACCGGAATCGAGCATTCCAATGTCCTGTTTCCATAGCAGTTTGCCATTCAGGTCGTAGGCATAAAGACCGTGAGAACCAAACAAGGCCACGAGGTACTTGCCATCAGTCACAGGCGTGGAGTTGGAATGCGTCGACTTTGGATGTCGCTTGACCTTGGGTACCCCTTCATAAGCAATTCGTTCCCAAAGAATTTTTCCGGTCTGCTTGTCGAGTGCGTAGACCTTCCAGGTATGTTTAGGGTCATCTTTAACCGGAGCAACATCGCCGTAGAGTCCGTAGCGAGTCTCATCCTTTTGGTCCGCTGGTGACGGCCGTGGTTACAAAAACCTTGTTGCCCCAGACGACGGGACTCGAATGCCCGAGACCTGGTATGGCAGTTTTCCAGCGCGTATTTAGTGACTTCTCGGCGTCCCACGCGACGACCGCAGGCTGTCCTTCGACAACACCCGCAGCGCCGGACCCCGAAACTGCGGCCAGTTTTGCGCCTGGACGCTAACAGCGCTTAGACACAAACATGAGAAGAATAATGCGAGACGCTTCATCAAATAATCTCCTCGAATCTTCTATCGGTTTCAGCGGCAAAGGCGCTGCAAAATCACCTACGGTTGTTTCGTTTCCTCCACGCGCTTCAGCTGGGTGGTATTTGTTCCTCGCTTCAACTTCATTCCCATACTGTTCCCGTCTGGTTTGAAAGTAATGGCAATTCCTTCGAAGGCCACCGGCCTGAAATTGTTATTGTCGATCGCCATCAAAACGGCTGGCCTTTGACCGGTTGGGGCTGCAGAGAGTCTGCCGTCAGCTAGTGTAATCACTACCTCGAGCCCAGCTTCATCCTTATATTTTCCTACAAAAGACTGCAGCGTCGCGGCATCCACCGCTGGAGGCGGTACCGCGCCGGCCTTCTTCAGCATCTCGACAATCTCAGCTTTGTCTTTATCCTCGGTCGCAATAACGAGCGCCGGCGTAAGAGTTTCTGCTTTCACGTTTCCGGTGGCTAAAGCGAAGCTTGACCAGTGCCGGCTTTCCCTCTCTCACTCCGTTCATCAAAACATCGCCAACACCCGCGGGATCCTTCTCAAGAAGTACGTTCACTACCTCCAGATGATTACCGTCGAGGGCCCAGAACATCGCAGTAGCTCCGTAAAGGTGTCCTTCACTGTGGCATCAGCGCCGCGCGCCAACAGGAGTTTGACTATCTCTACGTGCCCTCTTTCGGCGGCCTTAAAGAGTGCCGTTGTGCCATAGCGAAACTTCGCGTTTACGTCAGCGCCCTGGTCGAGCAAGGCCGTCGTGGCAGCCAGGTCGCCCTTGCGCACGGCCTCAAAAACTTATCGTTAAGCTCTTGTTTGGGACTCTGCCCAGCGCCGAGATCGAACCAAACAACAAAAAGAACGCAAGGAAGAATTGCTGTCTGAACTTCATAGGGCGTCTCCACGCTTTTAGGGTTCACGATTGAGTGGTAAATTCAATTAGTTGGGACAAAGAAAAACTGAATCACTGCAACTGAAGTTTACGTATTGTACATCCTTAGGGTTGCAGCAGCGCAGACCTTTTGGTTTCTTTTATCATATGCGAACAACCTCTTGATCAAGAGGGTGTGAATGGAATCCGAAAATGAGCATCTTTTCCATATTTCTGAACCTCAGCCTTTCTCTGTTTTTGCTGGCGCCGGCGCTGGTAAACGATTGGACTGAATGGCGCGGGCCGGCGCGTGATGGCATCTCTCCCGAAAAGGGTTTGCCCACGGCCTGGTCGCCTGCCGGACAGAATCTGGCCTGGAAAGTTCCCTATGGCGGACGGTCGGCGCCAATCGTGATGGACAATCGGGTCTATCTGCAAAACACCGCCGGTAAAGGCGAGCTGGAGCAGGAACGTGTGATGTGCTTCAACGCCGATACGGGAAAATTTCTCTGGGAACACCGCTTCAACGTTTACCTGAGCGACGTGCCCGCTCATCGCGTGTGAGCTGGGCTTCACCTGCGGGCGATCCGACAACCGGAAATGTCTACGCCTTCGGAGTGGGCGGTACGCTCCTCGCTCTCTCGCGCGACGGAAAAGGTTTTGTGGAGCGCTCACTCGGTGAAGACTTTGGGTTGTTGACGACGCATGGGGGACGAACAGTTTCGCCGATTATCGATGGCGACCTCGTTATCGTAAGTGGCGTCGACGTTTGTCTGGGGCGAACACGGACGCGGTGCGCATCGCTTCATGGCTTTTGACAAGCGGACGGGCGAGACCATGTGGATTAGCGCGCCCGGCGGACGTCCTTATGACACAACCTATGCGCCTCTCATTATCGTTAACGTCGATGGCACCCGTCTGTTGATTGAAGGCGCCAGCGACGGAATGGTTCATGCAATCAAGCCACAGACGGGAGAGCCGGTCTGGAAATATGAAATATCGAAGCGTGGCATCAATTCCGGTGTCGTCGTATACGGTCGGAACGCGATCGTGACGCATAGCGAGGAGAACATTGACTCCACCGAGATGGGCATGATCGCGGCAGTTGATGCCAGCGGCCACGGCGAGATTAAAAGGATCAAGTCAAGTGGAGCAATTACGGCTGGATGGGCGGCTTCTCGTCACCAGTCATCGATGGCGACCGGGTTTATCAGGTCGACAATAGCGCGAACCTGGGTGCGTTCGACCTAAACACTGGCAAGCAACTCTGGCGGCTCACGCTTGGGACTGTCAAAAGCTTCACCAGTGCTTGCGGATGGCAAACTCTACGTAGGCACAGAGAGCGGCAAGTTCTACATCTTAAAGCCCACTGCAACAAGTTGTGAGATCCTAGATCAGAAAGCAGCTCGGCACCGAGCAACAGCCCGAAGTTATCCTTGCTTCGGTCGCCGTTGCGAACGGCCGAGTTTACCTGGTCAGCAGACTCGAACCTGTATGCAATTGGAAGAAAACGCAAACAACAAAAGTAGCCCGGGACCGTCAACAGTCGACGGAGTAAATCGGGCGGACACCAGTGCGACGCCTACACACGTTCAGGTAGTTCCTGCCGAACTAATGCTTAAACCTGGCGACAAAGTGAATTTCCGCGCCCGACTCTTCGACGAGCGCGGCAATTTCATTCGCGAAGAAAAGGCTGCCGAATGGTCGCTGGACAAACTGAAGGGCACATTAGAAAACGGACAATTTGTTGCGGCAACGGATGCCGGCTGGCAGGCAGGATCGGTGAAGGCGAAGATCGGCGGCATCACCGGCGCGGCGCGCGTGCGCATCGTTCCGCCGCTGCCATGGGCAAAAACTTCGAAGAGTTGGCGCCTACCAGCGTGCCCGTGACCTGGACGAACACGTTGACCAAGTTACGCTGTGCGTGAGCTGGAAGGCAACAAAGTGTTGGTCAAAACCACCGAGGGCTCTTCGCTCTTAAGCAGAGCGCGGGCGTACATGGGGCCGTCAAATCTCTCCGACTACACGGTAGAAGCGGAAGTTTTTGCAACCCAGAAACGCCGGCAGCAGGGTGATGCCGGGATAATCGCGCAACGTTACGCACTGGTTCTTTACGGCAATGGCCAGACGCTGCGGATTGAAGAATGGCAGCCGGAGACGGCTCGTACGGTCATCGTTCCTTTCGCTTGGAAGCCTGACACGTGGTATCGCTTGAAGTTTACCAGTCGAAAATTTACCGGATGGCAAGGTGCGTGCGCGCGGCAAAGCGTGGCCGGTCGGTGAGCCCGAGCCTGCGGCCTGGACTATCGAGCGTGTCGATCCAATCGGGAACCATCAGGGCAGCCCCGGTATTTTTGGCAACGCTCCCGCGGAAATCTATTTTGACAACCTGAAGGTGTACGCGAATAAATGAGCAGTGGGCAGTGGGCATATAAATCCTGGCAAACATACAGAAGGATCAATAAGAAATGAATCGTAACGAAACCGGTAACTTGAAGCGCATTAGTCAGACATCGTTCTTCAGTCGAAGGTCATTGGCGATACTTTTCAGCTTGGCAGCGGCCTTCCTACTGCCTACCGCTTACTGCCTACTGCCTACTGCCGTGGCCTCTGATCCCGGCGGCGGCGATTGGCCCATGTGGGGCGGAACTCCAGATCGTAACATGGTCTCGAAGATGAAGGGATTGCCCACCACCTGGGACGTCAAGACGAAGAAGAACGTCAAGTGGGTCGCCCAGTTAGGATCGCAGTCTTACGGCAACGTTGTGGTATCGGGCGGGATGGTTTTCGTCGGCACAAACAACGAGGGTCTGCGTGATCCAAGTATTAAAGGCGACAAGGGCGTGCTGATGGCGTTCCGCGAGTCGGACGGTGCGTTTATGTGGCAGATGGTCCACGATAAGCTTGTCGCTGGTCGCGTCAACGACTGGCCTTATCAAGGTCTTGCATCGTCGCCCCTCGTCGAAGGTGACCGCATCTATTACGTCTCCAATCGCGCGGAACTCATGTGCCTGCGACACGCAGGGCTTCCGCGACAAAGAAAACGACGGGCCAGTTACGGATGAGAAATTGACTGGAGAATTTAACGCTGACGTAGTGTGGAAGTTTCGACATGATGGAAGAGGTCGGAACGCTTCCGCATAACCTGGCAAACTCGTCGCCAGTAATGTATGGAGACTTAATATTCATTGGCACGTCGAATGGACAGGACGAAAGCCACGTGAACGTCCCGGCGCCTAAAGCGCCGGCTATCATCGCCGTCAACAAGAAGACGGGTAAGCTTGTCTGGGAAGACAACTCGGTCGGCGATCGAGATCCTGCACGGACAGTGGTCTGCTCCGGCGATTGGAAAGGTCGGCGGCGTGGATATGCTCGTGCATGCCCAGGGCGATGGCTGGGTCCGCGGTTATGAACTTCCGGGGAAAAAGCTTTGGGAGTTTGGACACAAATCCAGAAGATTCCGTCTGGCCCAAAACGCGAAACGAACTCATCTCAACTCCGGTCATCTACGAAGACAAGGTCTACATCGCCAACGGCCAGGATCCGAGCACGGCGAAGGGCCCGGCCACCTCTACCGCATCGACGCAACTAAGCGTGGCGACATCACTACCAGTGGAATGGTATGGCACTACAACAAAATCCGGCGCTCCGTTTCCACCGCCGCCATCAAAGACGGGCTCATCTGCTATCCCGACTTACAGCGGCTTCCTGCATTGCCTGGACGCCAAAACCGGAGAGGTATATTGGACGCACGATCTCTTCGCCGCCGTTTGGGGATCGGCGATGCTCATAGACGGAAAGCTTTACATTGGCGATGAGGACGGTGACGTCCTGATCATGCAGGAAGGTAAGACGAAAAAGGTAATTGCTGAAATGAACATGGGCAGCTCCGTCTACTCTACGGCCGTGCCGGCGAATGGAGTTCTCTATATTACGAATCGTAATCAGCTCTACGCGCTGGCGGAGACCGGAGCGGCGAAGACCGGCAGAGACTCCGAAGGCAGGTCGTTAAATCTCCCCGCTCGTAATCACGAACATGGAAACTTTCGATTACCAGCCGCGCTCGCGCGTAGTCTTCGGCGCTGGAATGATCAAACGCCTGGGCGATCTGGCCCGCGAACTAAATTTTCGCAAGACGCTGCTGGTAGCCGATCGCGGTTTGGCTGACTCTGGCCATGTTGCCGAAGCTTTGTCTCCTTTGCGTGAGGCAGGAATCGAAGTCGTTGAATTTCACGATTTCGACGTAAATCCCGACACGCGAATGATCGAAGCGGGTCGTGACTTTGCCGCCGCCTAAACATTGACTCAATAATTGCACTCGGCGGCGGCAGTTCACTCGATTGCGCTAAAGGCATCAACCTGCTGCTGACCAACGGTGGACGCATGCGCGACTATCATGGCTATGGTAAGGCAGCGCAGCCTTTGCTACCGATGATCGGCATTCCTACCACCGCCGGAACAGGTAGCGAGGCCCAAACCTACGCGTTGATCTCTGACGCCCAAACTCGCGCTAAGCTGGCTTGTGGTGATCCTGAGGCGGCGTTTCGCATTGCACTGCTCGATCCAGCGCTGACTTTATCGCAACCTGCTGACATTACTGCGACATCAGGTTTTGATGCGATTGCACATGCCGTGGAAACTTTGTGACTACCGGGCGGAACGCGTTCTCCGAAGTCTTTTCGCGCGAGGCCTGGCGTCTTCTGGAAAGCAACTATGAACGCGTATTAGTACAGCCCGACGATCTCGAAGCCCGTGGCGCAATGCAAATGGGAGCCTACTTTGCCGGCGTGGCGATCGAGAATTTGATGCTCGGCGCCACCCATGCCTGCGCAAACCCTTTGACTGCGCATTACGGAACCGCCCACGGAGCATCGATAGCAATGCTGCTGCCTTCAGTGGTGCGCTGGAACGCACCGGCGGCATCGGCACGATATGCTAGAGCTGCTGAAACTTTCTAACCTCAGCGCGCGAGCAGCCGAAGGAGGCGCCGCCGGAGCCTGGCTCAGCGACTGGAAGAACTCGCCAGAGCCGGGGACTGCACCACTACACTGGGCGGCGTGGGAGTGCCGCTCTCCGATCTCTCGATGCTGGCGGAAGAGGCAGCCGAGCAGTGGACCGGACGATTCAATCCCCGGCCATTCGATTCCAAGGGCGCGTTGGAGGTCTATCAGTGCGCGTTCTGACATTACTCCAGCCGCGATTCTACCGCTCAAGCTCTTTCCCTGGGACCGCGGGCGTCCCGCCATCCAAGCTGCATTAACTTTCATTGCCGATGGCTGCGTCTACTGTCTGCGGGCGGGCGGGACGCCCTCGGTCCCAGGGAAGAGCTTGAGTAGTTACATACTGAAATTCGCCGCTTGCCTTCTTCTTGCGCTTCTTCTGGCAGCCAATCACGCTGCAGGCACAAGACACACCGGCAGACAACTGGTCGCAGTTTCGTGGTAACCAGCGACTCACCGGCGTCTCTGATTCAACCGTTCCCAACGAACTGAAACTCTTGTGGACGTACGAAGCCGGCGGAGTCGATCGAGTCGTCGGCGGCAATTGTCGGCAACACCGTTTTCGTGGGTTCGCGAAAGGTGAGGCTCATCTCTCTCAACCTGGAAAACGGGGCGGTCTTTGGAAATATCACACCGACTCGCCTACTGGGGAATCTTCACCGGCCTACAGTGACGGGGTCGTGTACATCGGCGACTTAGGCGGCTGGTTCCATGCCGTCAATGCGACCAATGGGAAGAAGCTTTGGGCGTTCAAGGCAGGTAGCGAAATCAAGTCGTCTCCCGTGGTGGTCGGTGACAGCGTACTAATCGGGTCGTATGACCAACATCTCTATTGCTTCGTCCACTCGCAATGGCTCGGTAATCTGGAAGGTTAGGACTAATGGTCCAGTCCATTCCACGCCGAGCATTTCAGCGGGTGTTGCTTTCATTGCCGGGTGCGATGAACTTTTCGCGGCATACGCGTTTCTGACGGCCACGAGATGTTCAATGTTATCGTCAGGGGCCTATACCGGAGCCTCACCGGCACTGAGTGGCACCTCCGCTTACTATGGAACGTTCAATAACGAAGTATTGATGGTAAGTCTCAAGGAACATCGCGTCGTCTGGCGTTATCAACATCCGCAACGACATTTTCCTTTTTATTCATCTGCAGCAGTAACTGGAAACCGAATTGTGCTGGGTGGACGCGATAAAATGGTTCACGGGTCTGAACCCAACTGGTAAGGCAGCCTGGACGTTCGCAACCAACGCGCGAGTAGAGTCTTCGCCGGCTATTGCCGCTGGGCGAGTATTTGTCGGTTCAAATGATGGACGTTTCTACGTTCTCAATCTCAACACCGGCGACAAGCTCTGGGAGTTCAACGCCGGCGCACCACTTTCCGCTTCACCTGCTATCGCCAGAGGCCGCATCGTCATCGGCCTCACAGGACGGACGGCTCTATTGCTTCGGCTGAGGAAAGAAAATTTGGCCGCGGATTTACGCGGACGAACGCGGATAGGAAGAAACAACAGCGGAACTCAGGATCAGCTGATAGAGCGACTATGAAACCTGGGATACGTTCTTCGTCGTTCCTGAGTTGCTGTTGTTTTCTTCTGATCCGCGTTCGTCCGCGTAAATCCGCGGCAAATTTCTTTCGGAACCTAAAGTACTTCGCGATCGTCGACTGCTTCGGCTTCCTGGTCAGCAACGAAACAACCAACATCAAGAGTGACGACATGAGCACCATGGGTACAACCGGCATGAAACCAAAGACTGCGGTGCCGCCCGGAGTACGAGAAAGAGCCTCCGTCCCTCCGATAGTGACCAGGCGACCAGCGGTGGTGGTCCTGGTGCAGGCGCGGGTACGGCGTGCTGAAAAACAGCAACTGCAACTACCGACGCTACCGTCCATAACGTCACCGCTAACGCGCCCCACTTCGTGCTTCCTTCCAGAACAGCGCCGCAACCAGCAGAGGTGAAAGCGCCGCGAAACCTGAGAAGGCATACTGTATTGCCAACTCGAAGATCGTCTCCGGAGCTCGCGAGCGCGACCGCGTAAGCGACAATGGTGATTAGCACAATGAAGATCCGTCCGGTATGTACTTGCACAGCTTCGCCGAATCGTCTCTTGCCCCCATAGAAGGCAAACACATCCTCCGTGAACATCGTCGAGAGCGCCAGGATCTGCGAATCGCTCGCCATGACCGCCGCCATGATGCCGGCGCCCGAGGAGTCCCGCTAGCCAGAGAGGCGCGTAACGCTGCAGCAACAGCATGATTACGTCGTCTCCAGCCGCCTGCTCGCGCAATTCGTCACGCGCTTCCGGCGCCATCGTCTTTCCCTGCGTCGCCAACACGCGCCGCGCTTCCTGCCGGGCTTTGATCTGCGGAATATCGGTAACGCGATTAGCCATCACTCCAAGAAAGACACATGGCAGCCAGATGGCGAGTATGCAGAGCGGGTAGAAGATTACCGTCTTCTTGAAATGGTTCATCTTCTCTGCCGTTAGGCAGAAAATCAGGATGTGTGGAAATGCTATCGCGGACAGTGGAATAAAAGTGTAACTGAAGAAATACAGCGGCGAGATTCGTTCGCGAGTCAGCAATGGCGCCAACACGGGAGACGCAAGCATGGCGTTAGCGGCGCTGCGAAATCCTCCCATGCCCACCCCGATTACAACGATGGCAATAACGCCGAAAGTCAGAAAGAGAATAGTCTGAAACGTGTTGACCCACGCCGTGCCTCGCATGCCGCCGAAAAAGACGTAGCTCATGACGACCAGAGCGACAATCGCCCCACCAAACCAATACGGCACGAGGCCACCGCTAATCGACGTTCAGCGTGGTGCCACCGCCCATAATGCCGATGATTATGTAGGGCACCAGCAACACGGCCTGCACCACGAAGATTGCGGTGCCGATGTGGCCACACTCCCAGCGATCGCGAAACATCTGTACCGGCGTCATGAAGCCAAACTTCTTGCCGAGCGCCCAGACACGCGTGCCCATTAAGAAAATCGTCAGCGGGATGACCAGTCCCGAGGAAGAGGCCATCAAACCAAAGGTGACGATGCCGTTTGAAAATGCATGACCTGAGGAACCCAGGATCGCGAACGCAGTCATGTTCGTCCCGAAAAGCGAGAAAAGAAAAACGAAAGGGACCAAGCGAACGACTTGCCAGAAAATAGTCCTCAGGTTTTTCACGTCCCTTTGCCCTTCGGAAAGCAAAGATGCCGATGTAGAGAACTGCTGCTGAGTAGATGAAGACGAAGATTGCTGGGATCAACTGCTGCGGTTTCCTCCTCAGTCTCTTGTTGTCTCGATCTCCTGCTCGAGATGATGAGGCCACGCAAATTTTACAAGTAACCACATGAGCAAGGCTGCCGCGATGGAAAAGCAGCCTTGATAGAAGAGCCCGATCGGAACAAAACCAAAGACGAGGGGATGGGCGGTGCGCCAGAACCAAAAATCCTGATGCAGTAGGTAAAGCGCTATGACAGCAATGACAAGGAGGGTTCGTTTCATGTTTCCTTAAAAGTTTTTCTTGCAAGTCGCACGAGACTTAACTTACGGAAAGCCGTTAACAATAGTTCAGGAGACTATTTGGGAAGACAATATAAGACGAACCAAGTAGAAAACGCTAATAGTAGTTTCAAATGATCTCTTTCAAATTTTCGGATAAAAGCGTCAAGTGATTGGTTGGGACCGCGGGCGTCCCGCCCGCAAATGAGCGCGAAGCGCGAAATGGGAGAAAAAACTACAAGCTGATTATTGCCGGAGTTCTACTGCGTCGCCAGTTTTTGCAGGGCAGCCATAGCATGGGCCAGCTCCCCGCGGGTGAGCGGTCTTTGCGGGTAGAAAATTGCCGCTGGTGAGAATGCCTTTGGAGATTGCCAGCGAGACGTAACCACGCAAGTTGACTGGGAATGGAAAGCACGTCGAGCACGGCAAGCGGTGCAGTGGACTGACCCTCAGCCTGCGCACGCAAACCGGCCGCCGGACCAGCGCCACTGCAGCGGTCAAACGGTCGACTGAATCGTAGGGTCGGAATCTTCCGCCCGCTACAGTGTTGAATGAAGAGTGGACCGCCCGGCGCCGCCTGGACACTTTCGACGAACGGCATCGTGGTGGAATCGCTGGCGTCGGAAAAGCTGGGCTGGCCGGGCAAGTACTGCGGCACGCGACCACCAGCACTAACGATGTCGCCAGGTCAGCACGCGTAATTCCGCAAAGTCACTGCGAAACTTGCTGCCTATCGGCCACATCGTGTAAGTCCGAAGCGCTCTGATAAATGTCGTTGCGTAACGTTTGATCCAGGCCGGAAACGTCAGCCATAGTCGCGTATTTCGCCTCGACTCGACTTCCAGAACGCCAACATAATCCTGCGTGCCTATCCCCACGCCGAGGGTGTTAGAGATACTGGCCTGCCATGAGCCGGCAACGGGCGCGCCTATCGCGACGCGTTCGCGCTTGCCTGTCAGTCCCGGCAGATTGATGCTGTTCGACTGCGAATTGAGCTGGCCCGTTGGCGTGCAAACCTTCAAACCCAGGTCGTTCACGCTTCGAAAGAGGTCCCCAGGAAATTTGACCGACGCAAACAATGCGTTACTCGGAATCGCTATGGCTGATGCGGAAACTCCGCCGGGTTGAACCACTCCCGGAAAAGGAACTTGCCGGATCATTGATGAATTGCGCACCTGTCCACGATCGAGCGTCCCGCGCCAGGTTCCGAGCGATCGTTCAGGAAAAGCAGCCTGCAACACGGCGGCATGTACGTTGAGCATGCCAGTGCCAACTTCGTTTGATAATAAGGAGGCAGCGGTGTAGCGGTACGCTGCAAGATGTCTTTCACTTGCGCCGGCGTGAGACTGGGATTGGCTTCAAGTATCAGCGCGATGGCGCCCGCCACTTGCGGCGTGGAGAAACTGGTGCCACTCGAGGTCGTGTAATAAGGTAACTCCGAAGCGCCGAGACGTTGCGAATCTGATCCTGCTAAGCCTTCCGCGCCGGTTACGTTAGCGATTCCCGAACCGCGGAGACTAACCACGTTCACGCCGGGTGCAACCAGGGTTGGATGAAACAACGCACTGGCGAAATCACCGCGGGAAGAAAAACTCGCAAGATGGCCTGGTGTATCCGTTGCGCCAACACTGATGACCCAGGGCGCAACCGCATAGGGATTCAATGTGTGCAAACCCGGGCCGGTATTGCCCGCGGAAAGACCACATTGATTCCACTGATCAGTTAACATCCGCGTCGCTACATTCACCGGATCGTTAGTGTCAAAAACCGTGTTCGCAGAAAAGCTGCAGTTCACAACGCGAACGCCAAGGCCGTCGCCGCGAGCAAGCAGGTAGTCAAAGCCTTCCAGAACATAAACCAAGCTGAGATCGCCGGCGCTTAGGCTCCAGCAGCACGCGCGCGCCGGGCGCGACTCCAGCATATTTGCCATCAGATTGTGCGCCACTTCCTGCAATCAGACCGGCGACGAAGGTGCCATGTCCGTAGAGTTGATCCGTGTTCGGCAGATTCTCCGTATTCACTGGATAGCCAAAGCCAACACTCGCGCTTTGTGTGCCAGCCAGCTTCACGTTCTGCGCCACACGTCCCGAAAGATCGCCATGAGTGCCATCTATTCCCGTGTCTAACACGGCGACCGTCACATTACGCCCGCTAACGGAAAGACCGTTGTTGTGATTCGTGATTTCAACATCGCGCCTGGCACGATCGACCCCCGTTTGACCTGACACTTCGGGCTCGGCGTTCAAGTTCAGCGTGCGGTTGCCATAGATTGATCGGACCGATGGCAGATGCGAGATCGCAACTATCTGATCTCGAGTGGCGGTGATAGTTATCATGGGAAGCGCGCGATAGCGCGTGCCTCCGACAATGCCGATTTGCTGCAAACTGCCGAGGTCGGCGTCGGTAGGCATGCGATGGTAGACAATCACAGCGTTTATGCCACTGTCATCGGTCAACTGATTTAACTGCAGCGCTAACTCCGGATCGACACTTTGCTAAAACCACTGAGCGCGAGTTCCCTGCACTGCCTTCGACAACAGGCACGCCATAAGCATCTGTCATAAGAATGCTGTCCGCGCCCGTCATCACAATTCCATCCGCGCCGGTCATCACGATACCGGTGACGCCATTGAAGCTCATACCATTCGGCGCCACCGAAGAAATCGTGCCATCAGCGCCGGTCATGACAATTCCATCCGCGCCAGTCATCACGATGCCATCAGCGCCAGTCATGACAATACCATCGGCGCCGGTCATGACAATTCCATTTGACGATGTTCGCTGAAGCCCGTCAGCGCCGGTCATTACAATGCCGTCGGCGCCCGTCATTACGATGCCGTTGGCCCTGGTAATCGTGACTGAGGTCGCGCTATACGTCGTGCCGTCCGCGCCGGTCATCACAATCCCGTCCGCTCCAGTCATGACGATGCCATCGGCGCCGGTCATTACAATGCCGTCGGCGCTTCCGTGCGCACGCTATTTGATACGACCAGGCATCGGCGCCGGTCATTACAATCCTGTCGGCGCCGGTCATCACTATGCCGTTGGCCTGATAGTTAAGAATGCTATCGGCGCCGGTCATAACGATTCCGTTAGGGTGATCAAACGTAACGCCATCGGCGCCCGTCATGACGATTCCATTTGTGCCGGAGATGGTGACGCCAGCGATCGCCGGCGTTAGCGATTAGGAATACTGCCAAAGTGAGCGACAAAAGTCGCTGGATCCGGCAGTGCAGATTTGGAATGACTTTGCTTAGCAGACTAATCACCTCAGTCGGGAATATCGGCGCCAGTTTTGCTAACAATATTTGGAGGCGAGGGTATTGCCGCTGCGCTCGCCGAACAACCACTTCTTGCTTTGAAACAGTGGTGCATTTTATTGGGCACCTAGCCTCAATGTGTTGCGCTCGGGTTGCGTTTTCCCAATAAAACAATCAATCAGGCGCTCGGTGGTCCTACTAATTCCTGATAGACCTTACGCGTCTCAATGCTTGGTTCGACGCCCAATTCGGCTGCCAAAAGCCGCGTCAAGCCTTCGTACTGCTCCTTTACGGCACCTTTGTTTCCCTGGGCAGCAAGCGAGCGCATAAGCAGACAATGAATGTCTTCGCGAAACGGATCATCACGCAGAATTTGTTGGGCCAATTGCGTTGCTTTGAACCAGTTTTCCGTTTTTCCCGCGATGGCCGCCAGGGACTCGAGCAATTGCGAGATATTGCAAACGATAGTAAGACCTTTGTTCGTCAACCCAGGGGTCGTAACTGCCTCTGCATGAACTCGCCGCGATAAAGCTCCACGGCGGATTCATAACATTCCACGCACTGATCCAACTGCCGCGCCCGGCGTGCGGTTTCTCCCTCGGTCAGCAGCCGGTCAAACTCATCGATAATCGATGCTGATAGGCAAAACTCCGGATTCAATAGATAGTCGCCTTCGCGATATAGCAGGAGGTTCTGCTTGAGCGACTGGTTGCCGTTGAGAGCTTTCCGAACGTGGGAAACCCGTCGGGTGAAAATTTCGTTCGACTACCGTCGGATCTGGTTTCACCCCAAAAGTATCGATGATCAAATCCTTGCCAGCGCGACGATGTCTGCGAGAAGCAATGAAACACAATATGTCCCTCGCGCGGCGCGTGACCCAGGCGTCAGCCGCGAGCGGCCGGGTAGGATCGCGTACAATCTCAATTGGCCCTGAGCATATTGATCGTGAGATCAATCCAGTGGCTTTACAGTCAGGCTCACGATTTCCGGCGCCACGGCCTGGAGCGAAACTTCTTGCCGGGCGGTGGCCAGCTGAGCACGCAAGTCAGCCGGAAGCATTTCCGCGGCCTCTTCCGCTGCAAACAGATCAGATTGTTGGTTAATTCGCGCTGCAACCAGTACTCATAGTCGTAACGCAGCGCCAGATCGAGTGCTCGGCGCAAATGCTCGAGCATCTCAGGTTCTCTGACGAGATTTAGTTCGCAGTTCGCCAGTCCGGCAGGCTTGCGCTTCGTAGTAGTAGAGTCCTTGAGTGCGGAAGTATTTGACGGCGTTGGTTAGTTCAATGTGCGCGGCGCCGTGTTCACCCTGCGCACTCATGACACGGGCCCGCGATAGTGAAACAGTGTAGAAACGCAGCTCGTCCTTATCGATGGGCCGAGACTGAATCAAGCGATCTAATTGCGCCCGCGCGGTGGCAAGGTCTCCGACTTTTAGACTGAGCAAGGCGCGCTCTTCCAAAAGTTCTACTTGTTCAGGATTAATTCCCGCTTCGTCATAGGCGCGCGCCGCTCGCTCATAAAATTCAGTTGCGCGCTCAACTTCACCCAGCTCGCGATAGAGATTGCCGTGTGCTTCAAAAATCTCACCGCGCAACGCGACCAGATTGAAAAGTTGGCAGCGTTCAAGGGCTTTGCCGAGGTGCTCTTCACAAGCCGGAAAGTCTCCACGGTATAGGTGGCAGCGCGCGATGTTCAGGTGGGCAATTGCCTCTTGCGGAACCGGTGGCCTTTGACCGGCGGTTCGCAGCATGCGGCTAAGCCACCGCAAAAGCTTCGCCAAAATCACCGCGAATCCCGGCAGGTGTGCCCAGGTTATGAGCAATCAGTCTGGCGTAGTACTCATCGTCGCGTTCTTCGGCAAGCTGCAGGGCCATGCGAAACTCTCGCTCGGCCGTGGTCCATTCGCCCATCGCCACCAGGCACAACCCGCGCGTGTTGCCACACTTCATTCTGACGGTTGAATGCTCATCTGTGAGTTGAACCGCGCGATCGAGATAACTAAATGCGAGCGGAAAATCGCGCTGGCCTCTGGCGATTGCGGCGAAGCGAGTGAAGTGCCTCGGCTTCCCCTTCGGCGTCTTCCTGAATTTGCAAAAGGCTTACGCTCCTGCGAAACAGCGCCTTGGCCTCGTCATACTCGCCACGCAGGCGTGCGACCTCCGCGCGGTGGGCCAGAGCACGCGGATGATTGTCCATGGCCATCATCGGGACCGCGTCCGCCAAGGAAGCCAACGAGCCAAGCGCGCCTGAGGCGATCCATTTCCCGCCGCGGTCGGCAATCAATTTTGCAGCCTGATCAAAATCTTCAGCCGCGAGGTAATGATGGGCTGCCGGTTCCCACAACTGACGTTCGGCAAAATACTTGGCGCAGCGCAGGTGTTCGGCAGCCACACCGGCGCGCCCAATTTCAGTCCGCAGCCGGCGGCGCAGGAAACTCTGGAATAAGGGGTGCAGGCGGTATTCCTCGCCGCGACCGTCGCTGGCCACCGTAATGAAAACGTTTCGTCGTACCAACGACGGCAAAACTCGCGCGCAGCTCATGTCTCGATAAAGGGTTGCGCAATCCTCGAGTTCGAGGCGCTCGAGCAATGAAATATGCAACAGCAGTTGTTGCGTCTTCTCGTCCTCGGCGGCGAAAACTTCCTCGGCGAAATAGTCAAAAATATCGCGTTCGGACTGGCGCAGAATATCGACCATGTCCGGAATTTGATCCAGGCCGTTAGAGTCCGCGCCAACTGACGCTCGCTGGGCCAGCTGTCTCACCAATTGCAGCGCTGTAATCCACCCGTGCGTTCGTGCGCGGTATTCCGCCAGTTGTTCTGCGGTAAGCTCCAGATCAAAGATTTTGCGAAAGAGGAGCTGTGTCTCGTCGTCGGTGAACAATAGATCGGCGCGTTCGATGATTGAGTGTGGTGCTTGTGCCCGCAACCGGGCCAGTGAAAGCGGCGGCATTTCGCGGGAAACGACAATAAAGTGAAGTACATCCGGCAGGTAGGCGAGCAGCCGATCCAACACTGCATGCACCGGCGTCGTCAGCGCCAAGATGATGATAATCATCGAGCACCACCACGAGCTGTTGCTCGACCTGCTCTAATACTTCATTCAGCAGCACGTCCACAGCGCGCTCAGGGTGCCGGGCAAGTTCGCTGGCCGATTCCTGCAGGTAGGCGAACATCGCGTCGCCAAAGCCCGGCACAACTTGCTGGATTCCATGAGTCAGGTAACTGAGGAAAACCCAGGGGTCGGCATCCGTATGATCCAGCTGATACCAAACAAAAGGATGCCCGTGGTTCCGCAATACATCGGCGACCAGCGTCGTCTTGCCTGAACCAGCATTGGCGGTGACCAGCGTCATCGGCCGCGACAGATTTGCGAGCAGTCGATTAGTCAGGCGTGGGCGAGACAGCAGCTCCGGAGCCGGTCGCGGCGGCAGCATTTTCGTGCGTAGAAAAAGACCGCGCTGGCCGCCTGACCGCTCACTCGCTGTTGGCGCAGATGTCTTTCTGGCTTCCCTGACGGGAGCTTGGGGCCATCGAGTTTTGCCTCTGGGCACTTATGGTTTTGGTGGCAGACTATCACAGTGTCGCAGCCCCTTTCCATGGTTGGCGCGAAATGCAATCTGCTCGAGAGCACAGAGATCAGAAACCGCTGGGACGGTTGGTTGACTGGGGATCATTCCGTTCTCGTTAACAATGGGTCATCAGGTCTCACTGGCGTCCAGCCGACTCAACGCTGAAGCGACGCCGCTCGCCTCAAGCGGCAGCTCGCCCAACTTGTTCGCGTATTTTGCGAGAGCGCCCGCGCGTCCGTTTGTGCGATCGACAGCGAGGTATGCAAGCTGGCTCGACAAGCCATAAGTTTCAAACAGCTCAACCGCTTCTTCACGAGTGAACGCGAGTGACAGCTCATCAATCACCTCCAGCGTCTGCTTTGAGCGCATACGCCACAGGGGCGCGGGCGGCAATGTCCGGCTGGTTATTAGTATGTGCACATTTGACGGCGCTAGTTGCAGGAAGCGATCGAGGAAAGGGACGAGCCACTTTGTATCACAAACCAGATGGAGGTCCTCAATGACAATTAGGAGCGGATCACTATCGTCGTCGATTAATTCAAAGACAAATCTCTCGGAGAATAGCGGGATGTCATCGGATCTCACCCGGCCGCCGCCGATCGAATGGCGCGCTCGTTAAAGCCTGGTCTCTGTTGCCCGATGCTGGTGGCCAGATAATCCATGAAAACACAGAACTCGCTATCAGGCGCATCAACCTTGTACCAGGCCACCTCGCCTGTTGCAGGAAGCGGCAAAGTCGGCCGCTAATGTCGTCTTGCCGGTGCCCGCCCGCCCGCTGATGATCGATCGCAAATCCCTGAGCCGAGACTTCTATCCAGCATTGCCCGCAACCGCGTGCGCACCATGGGTGTTTGTGAAGGTCTGCTGATCTTATCGACTATTAACTGCATTTCCGTTACTGAGCCGCCGTTCGGCCGAGGATTTATTTGAGATTCAATAAGATTTAGCAATGTCATTGTTCTCTCTTCGCTTCGCTTATTCTTGTTGCAAATCCCCTTGAGGAATTCTTGAGTTGTTGAACAATGCCTCGCGCGGCAGACTGAGGGGAAACTCGTCCCTAAGCCCTCGTCAAACCACCGGGCACGTCACCCCGTCCCGGCAACTGTGGTCTTGGACTGAATCTAAGATTATTTGTAGAATTCGAGGTAATTGGCGAGGGGTTGCTGGGGTGAGGACAGTGACCTGTTGAGGCGTGAACGTCTCACGCCGGCCGATTGAGGCCGGGCCTAAACCCGGCCTCTCGGTTTTGAGGTAGGTTTGTTTGTTACGCTTGCTTCTCTTTGCGAAGGTGTTTGATGTGGCGCCAAATCCACCAGGCCGCCAGAAGCACTACGACAATTCCAATAACGAAGTCGAAGCGATGAAACCAGGTCTTTAGAGTATCGTCCTGGTTCCACTTCTCGCCGAGTTTTTGACCCACGTAGGCGAGTCCCAGACACCACGGCAACGAACCAGCAAACGTATAAATAACAAACCGCTTTAGGTCCATGCGCGCCACTCCGGCGGGAAAGGCTATAAAGGTGCGAATGGCCGGGCAGGAGCCGACTGACAAAGACGATGGCCTCACCGTAGTTTGCAAACCAACGGTCTGCCAGATCGAGGTCGTGAGGAGAAACCAAAACATAGCGTCCATACTTCTCAATGAGAGGACGCCCGCCCTTGCTGCCCACCCAATAAGCTACCAATGAGCCGAGCACGCACCCAAGGGCGCCGGCGAGACCGACAAGCCAAAGGTTCAACTGACCGGTGGACACCGAGGTAGCCGGAAAACGGCATGATGATCTCGGAAGGCAAGGTATGCAGGCCGATTCAATCGCCATCAACAAAACAATTCCTGAGTAACCTAGTAAGGAAATTGTGGCGACGATAATGCCTGATAGAAATTCAATTATTTTTGCGATCATTGGGTTAACGAGGGATTCGCGTTTAGCTGTCGGGTTTCGGCTGCAAAAGAAAAGGCTCGCCCGAGCCAGGGAAAGTTAGGGTAGGTATTGTTCTCAACTACGCGAATAACGACTCCAAACGAATTCGAAACACAACTAGAAACTCGGAACTTGAAACGAGAAATTTTCAGGTCGACCATCCATGCTGGCCGATCAGTGGAACAAAAGCGCAAGCTCCATGATCTTCCTGCTTAGAACCGGTTTCAGTCTTGATGACTCGAACCAGACGCTGAGACTCGCGCGTTTCGCCCACTGGAACGACCAGCCGACCACCAACTTTGAGCTGGGCCACCAACGGACCAGGAACCGTCGGGCCGCCGGCTGCCACAAGTATCGCGTCGTATGGCGCGTTTGCCGCCCAGCCCAGTGTGCCATCAAAACACTTCACCGTAGCGTTGTAGATGTTTAGCTGTCTGATTCGACTCTGGGCATCGCGCGCCAGGCTCGCAATCCGTTCGATTGAATAGACCTGACCTGCGACTTTCGCGAGGATCGCAGTCTGATATCCGGAACCGGCCCTATTTCCAGCACTCGACTCTCAGAATTAATCTCGAGCAGCTCCGTCATGCGCGCCACAATGTAAGGCTGGGAAATCGTCTGGCTCCCGCTGATCGGCAACGCATGATCTCCGTAAGCGCGGCCCTGCAGTGCTTCGGGTACAAAGGCGTGCCGCGGTACGGATCGCATCGCCTCGAGTACTCTTGCATCGTGGATTTGATAATGGTCGCGAAGGCGTTCGAACATGCGCTCGCGAGGGATGGAATAATCCTGGCTTCTATTCGCGGATTGTTGACTGGAGGTTTGCACGAGGGCTTCAGTTCTGGCTCATCAACATCGCGGACACCGAGGTTGCTCACGCTTTGGAGAGCAGCTCAGTGTCTTTAGGTAACCCCAGCTCTCGATCGCTGTTAGCGCCTGATGGTCCGTCACGTCACTCTTCAAGGGAGTGACCGAGATAAACCCTGATCGATTGCGTTGTAATCAGTGCCGGCGGCGGCGCTATTGTTGAAGTATTCTTCACCGATCCAGAAATACGGCTTCCCCGGGGATCGATATGTTCGCTGATAACTGGACGAGCATTCTTGATTCCCTGTCGCGTGACACGAACGCCCTTTATCTCTTTGGCCGGAATATTGATATTCAGCAGACTGCCTTCCGGGAGTCCTTCCGCCAGGACTTTCCGCACCGCTACCACGGCGAACTGTGCAGCTCTCGAAAGTCGAATCGTTCGCGCGCGACCAGACTAAAGGCCAGGCCGGGAACGCCGAGAATTGTGGCTTCGAGAGCGCCGGCAACAGTGCCGGAATAGGTAGCATCGTCACCGAGATTACCACCGTGATTGATTCCTGAAGCGCAAACGTCAGGCAGGTTGTCTGGTGAGAGGATTTTGTTAAGGGCAAGCGTGACACAATCCGTTGGCGTGCCGTCAACAGTCCAGTGTCTGTCGTCAATCTGGCGAATGCGCAGGGGTCGCGCTAATGTAAGACTATGAGAAGCGCCGCTCATTTCAGATGCGGGAGCGATAACATAAACGTCCCCGACTTCCTTAGCGCTTCTTCAAGCTTGATCGATGCCATTCGAGTGGATTCCGTCATCGTTTGTGAGCAGTATTCTCGTCATCCGAGACGCACCTTCTTCCGCACCAGCTTTGCTCCTCTGATCTGACTAATCCTCCGCTCAGTCCTGAAGTGCCAATGAGTACTAACTCGGTAAGAGCCGGAGGGAGGACAAGCGAAGTCCGGGCGCAAATATTGATCACTTAGTCTCGAGGAGGGCTGGTACGCATGCGACCCTTCTTCTTGTTCCGCTTGCGAGCAAGGGCTGATTTGAGTTTAGCCTTCTGGCTGGGAGGAATGAAGAACGCGTGTTTTTTCGCGTCCTTGATGATCTCTTCGGTCATCACCTTACGTTTGAAATCGCCGCAGCGCGCTTTCGATCGATTCACCCTGATTAATAGTAACTATAGCCATTCGCTTCTCGTCTTTCCTTAAGTTGATGTCTCTTTGTTGCTCAGCTATTTAACACGCCGCAAACACCAGCGGTCAAGTACGCACGAAGTAAAGCCGTTCACTGTTTTGACGCAGTGAACCCCGCGAACACTACGCCGTTCGCGGGGTTCTCCTGAGAATTAGGAGCTGGCGAGCTAAACCAATGCGGGTTCGGCAGTCTCCTGTTTCTTGCGGCTGAGACCTTTAATCTGAACCGGCTTGTCCGCTTCCTTGATGTCTATCTGCTTCTTCAGCACGATTTCCTGATAAAGCTTGCGCATCAGCACTGCTTCCTCGTGTGCCGTCTTGGGACCTTCCATTTCCGGCTTATTAGGCCGCGTCAGGTCAATCGGATTCAGCACCATGTCGTGCGCCTTGTCTGCCAGTTCGACCTCTTTACCGCGAGCAAAAATCTCGTGGCGGCCGTGATCTTCATACCACTTTGCCACCGTCGCATTCTGGTGCATGTTCTCGATGATGTTCCTCCATCCGATGCCTGTGTTGTAAGCACAGAAGGAGATTTCACCCTCTTGAGTCCCGTAAGGATGATGCACATCTCAGTACGACGGAAGTCGTAGTTGAAAAGATCCTGGAACCACATGCCGGCGATGAACAGGAAATTCCAGCGGTCGGCACGACGCTTCTCGATGTCATCAGCCGAACGGTCGCCGGTAACTTTGCCGTAGTCTTTGCCGGTCAGACCAAACGACTTGTCAAACTTCTTGAAGAGCTCATAAAGCGTAAACTGTGATGGCGACTTGTAAGGGTTGTAGTGCTTGAGCAACGCCAGCCCCATCATCAAGTTCGACATCCACTTGCCTCGCGCCGCATCCGTAATCTTCTGCATGTCCTTGACCAGGCCCGGGATGTTCAGGAACTCCGGCACTGGACGCATTTCTCGAGTCTCTTTATCAACCATGACGGCTGTACCCACACCACAATTCGGGTGACACCCACAGCGAAACCTGACCCCAGTCAGCATCTGGTCCGTGAACGAGATCAGCGAAATCGGCAAAGGCTCCCATCAGCGATAACGGGAACCAATCGCGCGTGGGTTCGGTTATGCCCACCTGATCCTCAACATCATGCGCCAGGTGCGACAGCGTATAGCGCTGTTGCAGACGGCGGTGGGGCGTAATCTCTTCATCGCGGCCGGTAAACGAAACTGGCTGGAATGATAGGAAAGCAATCTTTTTCGGATTGTCGAGGGCGAATCTAATAATGGATCCCACCTGGTCGTTGTTGATGCCGTTGACAACGTGTGGTTACGAGCACAATCTCAACACCAGCCTCATGCAGGTTGTTGATTGCCCGCATCTTCACGTCGAACAAATTGCCAACCTGTCGATGGCTATTGGCGTCGTTGCCCACGCCGTCAAACTGAAGGTAAACGTAGCGCAAACCAGCTTCGGCGGCTTCGCGACAGAAGTCTTTTGCTCTTCGCGAATTCGATTCCGTTGGTCGCTGCCTGAACGCTGTTGTAACCAACCTTGCGCGCGTATTTAATCGACTCGATAAAGTGCGGTGAAATAGAAGGCTCTCCACCGGAGAACTGCACCGACATCTGCCGACGCGGCTTAATCGAGATCGCGTTATCAAGAATCTCGCGGATCTCATCCATGCTTAACTCATGAACAAAGCCAACCTGGTTGGCGTCCATGAAGCAGGGATCACACATCATGTTGCAACGGTTAGTCAGGTCAACCGTCAGCACTGCGCCGCGGCCATACTTGATGGTGCTGGTTCCGTGGTTATGAAGTTTCTCGTCGTTGTGAGCATCGATGTCGCGACCCGGAAACATCTTTTCTATGTGCGTCAGAACTTGACGTCGATGGCCATCATGTCCTCGAAGTGCCCATGAATCGGACAATCCTTGACCATCCAGACTTCGCCATCACGCTCAATGATTTGGGCCTTAATCTCGCCGACTTTCTCGTTAATCAAGACGCTAACGTCCTGCTTGCCACTGACGATCGATTCCTCGGCCTCGATCACGCAGTTAGGACAAAGCGAATCCGTGGTTCGCGGCCAACCCAGGGTCGGCTTGCTCTTCTGCCAGGATTTCAGCAGCGGCTTGTCCGACCACTTCGGCGTAAAGGACGGATTGGGTTTGTATTTATTAACTGACTGAATCAACATCGTGTAGGCCGCCAGGCTGCTCATCGTCAGGCCTCTTTCGGCGCGCTTGATTAGTCGCATGCTCTCTCCTGTAAATACACTTTTTTGTTTTAAGAATTGCTGCTCGCAAGGCGGGGAACGCACACGTAGCCTCTGCAAACTGTACTTCCCAATGGCAATGACCATGCCGCCCTCCTACCAAGAAACCCTAACCGAATGAATAATTGGACTTAGGGTTCAAAGAGCAGGACAAGCGACGGGAGGGTACAGCATCTCCCGCCGCGTGTCAACACGGCCCAGACTCAGCCTGAGGGTCCGCGGCGTGCCATTTTGGCCTCGAAGCGTGAGATTTGGGGATTTGAATCAGGGGAGGACGCTTGGCGCGCGTGCCTGGAGAGGCGAGATAACCTGATGGCTTAGTGCTTTGGCGCGTAGTATCCGATTCGGGCAGCCACCTGATGAGGTGGGACTCGTGGTCTCAACACGAATCGCGACGGAATTTTCCGTCACGTTTCGTGTTTAGAGGCGAGTAGTAGAGCGTGTATTGATGCCGCAATTCATCTGCGACTTCAGCGTAGGTTCGTTCGAGATCGTTGGAAGCTGGCTGGCTTGTACAGTCGGAGCCGCCGGTTGCTGCGGTCAATTGTTCGAGATTCCGTTCGCTCTCCTTCAAGGCAGCGAGTCCCAGAGGCGCAAATCGTCAATGCGAAGCTGGTTGAATCGAACAGCTGATTCCGATCCCGATAGCAGAGTCGACAATTCCTCTTGCTTCCGGGCCCTCTCGATCTCGGTATTACGCTAACTACGTAGACTGTTGTTTGACCTTGAAGTGCGGCCCGCAGGGCGGCATCAAAGGTAGAACCACGCACCGCTGTCGATGCCGTCAGTCAGGACGATAATAGCGTGCCGAGCATTGGGCCGAGGCGGCTTGGTCGCGCTGATGCCAGGAGCATAGCGTCATGAAATCTGGTAAACATTCCGGGAACTATCCGTCTTGAGGCTCGGCGCAACTGAACAAGACTTCCCAGTCCAGTCCCTGGAGCATAACAACCCGGTCATCGAACTGAATGAGGCTAACGCGATCATCATCATTCGCGAGATGCGACGCAAACCCTTCCGCAGGCGTTGCGGAAGTCTTCAAGGTTGTCTGCAACGGAAGATGAAGCGTCCACGATTAGAGCCACGTCCACCGGAACTTTTCGCAGACTGAAGTCGCTGAGAGGGTTGGTCCACCCCGTCCTCGAAGACGCGAAGTCTCTGCGCGTGAGATCGTTGACCAGTAAGCCGGCGCTGTCGCGTGACAGTGACGGGCAACGACACTTCCGCCGTATTCACGGGAAATCACATCCTCGGGATCTACTTCCTGCAGGTCTGGAGTCGGAGTTGGGGTCGGCGTGGGCGCCTGCGATTGCGCTTGAATGGAAACCGCAAGCAGGATGAGTAGGGACGACAACAGAATCGTCCGGGCGAGTCTGGACAAACGCGATTTGTCGGCCGGGGTGCATGGCGCGTTAGTTCCCCTTCCTGGTTGCACTCCCGACGGGGTCATCGCCCATAGCCGCCGTCATTGCGAGGATAATTGCTTCAGTGACTCGTCGACGTCGTAGTTCTTCTAACTTCGCGATGGACAGATCGAATTCCGCCGGCGATTCTTCAATTCTCTTGATGATGGTTCCTTCAGAAAAGCCAGCTTCAACCGAGCTTGATCACAGAGTCGTTAGTTAAAGTCCGGAGTCTTCTCCATCTTCATCGGCGCGCCACCGGCTTCCGCTGGTGGACGTAGAATTCGAACCGTCGCGCTTCCAGTCGTCGCAGTTTCTCCGTTGTGTTCCCCATTCATTCCCCGACCACTGCTTTGACTCCGCGATCTGAGCTGCTGCCGAAAATGTCAGACCCTCCCGGCTGACCCTTCAGAGTTACCGTCTCCTGTACTGCTGCTCCCGCGGAATCCGGAGTTGTCCATCCACTCATCATCGGCTAAAACAAAACGAATCGTTCTGCTTGACAGCATGGCGAGAATGATGTTCTCGCTGACTCCGCTTTCGCTTTAACTCAATTAACTTGTCCGGATTCAGGTTGAACCGATTGGGGCGGTTGTGGATGATCGCAACCACAGTCTTCTCTTTGAAGCCTGCACGAACAAGTTTGATTATCGCTGCGTTTGTGAGTGGAGTTTCAGCTTGCTGAGCACTGAGCCGACAAGGCCGCCGTACAACATACGAGTGACACTATCGCAAGTCTTATGAGGATACGCTTCATTGATATTCGGTTCGCCGGCATTCGAAACAAACAAGATCCGCAGTCCGGCTCCGACGATAGTCACATTGGCCTTCGGGGGCGTTCGCTGGTTTTGCCTTGCTGCGATAACGATAGCTGATTCGCTTCACGTAATCTCTGGTTTCCCGTAGGGCGGCACCTTGCGACCAAACTTCATGACCGCGCCTTCGCCAGCGTTGTAGCTTGCCAGCACAAGGTCGATCCGGCCGTTAAACTGTCCCATAAGCTGCTTGAGATAACGTGTGCCCCCGGCGATATTTTTGGGCTGGATCTGATGGACGTCGTATACCGAACCGGGCCGCTGTTCCGGGGCATTAATTGCATTAGGCCGCGGGCGCCCTTTGGTGATAGAGCGCGCGCGTTGAAGTGCGACTCCTGCTCCATAACACAAAAAATAAGATAAGGATCAATGCCATACTTTGCGCCATTCCTGTTTAATCAATCCGTCAATCCTGGCGTTCCCAGTAGTCCAGCCACGGCCTTTTTCGAAGAGTTAGACGTCGCCAGTTCCTCGCGTTCGATATGATCTATTCGAGGAGCGTTCAGTGAAGACTGAAAGCGGGCCGCGCCGGTACCAGGCGCCTGCTGTGGGATTCTGTGACGCTGTCGACCTCGAGACAGTGCGCCACCGACAAGATAGATCCACAACGGTTGTTCAACAGACGTAGTTGAATTCCTGCGGAGCGTCATCGCTGTCGATTTCTTCCGGTCACTGCAGTTTTTGCCGCGCTAGAATTTAGTTGAGGCTTGGCAACTGAACCGCGCTCAATTCGCTTTACGCGATCTTTCGCGATCAGGTGACTCATCCCACCGCGCCGGTACCAAATCCCTGCTGGCTCTCCCAAGCTTCATCCACGTCGATGCTGTTGCCGTCAACAAGCCTCAAGCGAGTTTCAGACGAGTTCTGATTGGCGGGCGCTGAATTTAGATCCTGGCTTTTTGGCCATGAGCTCCAGTAGCCACCAAAGTAATCAGCGCGGCCAGGCACAGAGTTTGGATTACCTTCACGAAATTTCTCATTTGCTTACAGTTCAAGCGGATCAGCCACCTTACTATCAATCACCGCGTCATCTGCAGCGCCCGGCGCAAACCTGTGGGAGCCATCAAAGCTGTGCGCCGTGCCGAAAGTAGTTGAGCCACGCCACGTCCAAAATCTGCGGCGTCAGCTCGGGTGAGTTACCCTCAAACATGCAAATATCAGTGGCGCGATCGAGCAGATCGCGCGGTTCGCAACCCTTCATTTGACGATGCTCAATTCTGTATTTGTTGAGCACATGGTCTCAACACCGACTGTTGATAACGGATGCCGCGCGAGTGAGCCTGGCGCTTGAAGATCTCGGAATAAGCCCCAGGTGTGGGAGGTTCCACACGGGCTCGATAACCCATCCTCCGCAGAAACGCCTGATCGGCGAGATCCTCTTCTTCAAGATTGGTTGAGAAGACTACGAGTTGCTCAAAGGGCACTTCGATCTTCTTGCCAGTATGTAAGGCTAGGTAGTCGACGCGTCTTTCGAGCGGCACTATCCAGCGGTTAAGGAGGTCCTGAGGTGCGACGCGCTGACGACCGAAGTCGTCTATCACCAGCGTGCCGCCGTTCGATTTCATCTGAAACGGCGCTTCATAAAACTTTGCCGCCTCGCTCCAGGTCAGGTCGGCGTTTTCGAGAGTCAGTTCGCCGCCAACAACGACGAGCGGTCGTCTTATCAATACCCAGCGGCGGTCGTATTCGACGGGAGTGTCATCAGCCGCGGCGATCCGGTGGCAATGGGAATCAAACACTCGAATAATCTGGCCGTCGATCTCCACCGCATAAGGAATCCAAATTGCGCCAGGCAAAGCGTTATTAATGCGCTCAGCAACGGCGGTTTTTCCGGTGCCAGGGAGACCTGTCAGAAATAGCGAGCGCCGCGGAATTGATGACACAACCAAGAGTCTGGAAGAGCGAATCTGGCAGAATCAGATCATGAAACGCCGCGCGCACCGTTTCCATCGAAGCGGGATGTGATGGTATTGACTGCAAACGCATCATGTGTGCGTAGTCGTTGAGTGATACAGGCGCGGCGCCGCTGTAGCCACAAATGGACATCAAACGCTGCAGCCGATCCCAACCACGATCCAGCATGCTATAGCGCGTCGAACCGACTGCGGTCTGTAAACGAACCTCAATCAACTTCTCTCGATAGAGCTTCTCCAAAATTTCTTCGGTGAGCGCTCGCGGTAGATGCAGCCTGTCCGCGACGCTATTGGTGGTCGGTTCGGGAAGCATCGCGACATGCTTGATCGCGAGATCGCATAGAAAAGCCTCGGCGATACCAAGGTCCGCCATCTCTTCAGCGACCGGCGGTCCCATGGATTCCAATTCAGCGCGAGAGTATTGTTGTTTGGGTCATGACTTGTGTGAGGACAAACGGTCTTGTCTGTCCTCCTTCCCTTCAAATCAGGCGAGGACAGGCAGGACTGCCTGGCCTACTAGAACTACCTTTGCCGCGACTGCTCGGAAACACCGATGAGCGGGTTGTCCGCCGCTTGAGCCGGGTCGGTTCTACCGGTGCGTTTATAAAGTTCTCCAAGCCGTTTCAACGCCAGGGTTGAATCCGGGTTCGATTTGGCGAGCAGCTTCGTAATACTTGATCGCGTCATCGTCGCGACCAAATCTTTCAAGCATCCGGGCGGTGTTGAGGTTTCCGGTGTAAGGGCCGGCCGCGCGCGCAAAGTTTTTGTAGGCTTCATCAAATTTCCCCAGCCGGCACAATGCGAGACCCAGGTTGTTAAGAATGCGATCGTCAGTTGGCGCTAATTTGACGGCTCGCTTCAATCGATCGACCGCAGCGCGGTAGTTCCCGTTCTGATAGAGGGAAAACCCAAGATTGTTCAACGCCTGGGCGTCTTGTGGTTCAACCTTCACGGCTCGTTCAAACGACTCCTTAGCGCGGTCAGCGAGTCCCTTTTGTCATAGGCAACGCCGAGCAGATTGTGGGCTTCCGTCAGTTTGGGATCTAGCGAAGGCAGCGGTCGAGAGTTCGGTGATAGCTTCGTTGAATTGTCCGTTCAGTAAATACGAACGACCATTAGACAAATGCTCCTTCGCTGAATTGGCTGCCGCCAATTTCGCAGGTTCCGGCGTGCGACTGTCGTTAACTCGTGAGACACCGACGCTTTCAAATTTTTCAGAATCCTTCTCAGACATGCGCTGGACTCTGTCCTTATGACTAAACAAACGTCCGAACGCCTTGAACGGAGCAGCGAAGATTCTGGCTACCTTGTTTCCACTTTTCTTCGGTCGCTGAATTGCCGGCTGTTGAGCCGGAATCTTCCAGCACATTAGCGTCCGGATCGCCATCGCGCTCGGTGGTCGAAGCGCTCCACATGGCTGAGGCAGCAACTGCTATGACGAATGCGATAAAGATTGCGAGTAGTCTTCGCTTGCTCATGGTCCAACTCCTTTACATTTTGCCCAGAGTGTCCATCAGTTGCAGGGCCGCGGGACCCAGGATGGCAATGAACAACGTGGGAAACAGGAAACAGGCTAACGGGAAAAGTAACTTGACTGCTGCTTTTTGCGCTGCTTGCTCGGCGCGTTGCCGGCGCTTGGTACGTAGCGAATCGGAGAAAGCGCGAATGGCCTTAGCGATTGACGTACCGAACCGATCCGTTTGAATAAGCATCGCTACCAGGCTGCGTAAATCGTCAACACCGGTTCGGTCGGCTAGATTGCGCAGAGCCTCATCGCGTTCTCGGCCAACTCTTATTTCCAGATTTGCTAACTCAAACTCCTCACTTATGTCCGGGTGCACGTCCTTCAATTCACTGCTTACCTTCATCATCGCCGCGTTTAGGCCGAGACCCGCCTCGATGGAAATAACCATCAGGTCGAGGGCGTCGGCGAGACCCCAACGCACCAGTTGCTGTCGCGAACGGATCATCCGGCGCAATGCATACCGCGGCAGGAAAAACCCATGACAAAGGCCGCCAGAATCCAAAGAATCGCTCCACTCAGCGGACGCGCAAGGACCGCACAGATCAGCGCAACTGTCGCGGGGAAACCAACCATAGATCCTAACTGTATTGCGCGATAGACCAATGACGCTCCAGGCGACCTAAAGCCGGCCTGCATTAATTGTTTCTCTACGTTCTTGGCTTCTGCGGCAGAAGGTGGCAGGAACCGGCTGAGCGGCGAAGCCAGGCGTTTAGCTAACTCCGCTCCCCGTCCTTCGTCACCGATCAAAGTCGGGGCAGCGGCTGTAGTTTCACGCGCACCGAGCTGCCTGAGGCGTTCTGTCGCAGCACTGTGCGGCCGGTACATAAGCCAGTAGACACCCATCATGCCAAGCGAGATGCAGATGAAAGTTGAGATGGTAATTAGTAAGAGCATAGTCGTTGGATTAGTAGTTAGTGGTCAGTAGTCCGTTCATGTGGCTGGTGTTCAGGGGATAGTGGTAGCGTCTTGCTGCGGGTCTGGATCGGTCGGTTACTGCGACCGGACTACTGACCACTGACTACAACTCCTCTCAAATTTTTATTCTCAAGATCTTGCGCACGATCAGCATGCCGGTAACTTGTAGGAACATAGCCGTGGCAATCAGATAGTGGCCGCGATAATCCTTCCAGAGAATTGCCATGTAATCGGGGTTCATTGCAGTAATGACAAACGTGACACCTATCGGCAGAGCGCATAACAACCAGGCGGACATGCGCGAACTGGTCGTCAGCGTTTTCAAATCACCCATGATGCGGAAACGTTCGCCGGATCGTGTAAGCCACTTTTTCAAGAATTTCAGCCAGGTTGCCGCCGGTTTCGCGCTGAATCAAAACGGCTGTAATACACGTGCGCAAATCTAAAAGCGGAATCCGGTCCACCAGATTCTCCAGCGCAAGCTTGAGTGACAACCCCAGATTTTGTTCTTCGTAAGTCTTGCGAAACTCGGTCGCGATTGGTTCCGGCATCTCCGTCGAGACCATATGCATTGCTTCCGCGAAACCGTGACCGGCACTCAGCCCCGGCTCATCAAATCCAGCGCGTCCGGAAGGTGTTCAAGGAAGCTATCGAAACGCTTTTTGCGCATCCACCAAACGTGAACGAAGGGTATCGAGGCGGCTGCAAAACCTGCGACCACGATCAGCAAGATAGAAATGCTGACTACAGAGGTAGCCAAGGAGGCCAGCAGTCCCGCCATTCCTGAGAACATGACCAAACGTGACGGCGTTATATGAAGGTCGGCCTGGTCAAGTAATCGCTTCAGATGTAAAGCAGCCTGAACTCGAACGAGACTGCGATTCAGCCAGGGAATCTCGCTCATTAGTTCGTTGCGCGCCAGCACAACTTCTATATCTTCGGTGTGCGCTGAATGAAGCAGAGCCTCAGAAAGCCGTTGCCGAAGGCGCGCGCGCTTTGGCATCAGTACCTTGCGTGGCCAGAAGATAAGCACCAAGCACCAGAAAGAGTGCGAATAGAAATACCAGGAAGGAGACCAGCATTTTTACATCTCCTCAAAGAAAACGCGCGGTAGTTGCAGACCACAAGCCTTGAGTCGTTCCGGCAAATCTGGGCCTGATGCCGGTGGGACGGAAACGTCCAACCACCTGGCCTTGCGAATCGACTCCCGTACGTTCGAACTGGAAAATCTCCTGCATGGTTATCGTCTCGCCTTCCATGCCGGTAATTTCAGAAATAGAGGTGAGCCGGCGGGTACCGTCTGACAGACGCGCCACCTGGATCACCAGATCGAGCGCCGCAGCGATTTGCTGTCTCATTGCACGATCAGAGAGACGCATGCCGGTCATTTGAATCATGGTCTCCAGGCGTGCCAGCGCGTCGCGGGGTGTATTGGCGTGTAGGGTTGTCAAACTTCCGTCGTGGCCCGTATTCATCGCTTGCAACATATCGATGGCTTCACCGCCGCGTACCTCGCCGATCACAATACGGTCGGGCCTCATGCGCAGTGAGTTACGCACCAGATCTCGTTGAGTCACTTCACCCTTGCCCTCGATATTCGGCGGTCTGGTTTCGAGCCTAACCACGTGTGGCTGTTGTAGCTGAAGTTCGGCTGAGTCTTCGATGGTCACAATTCGCTCGTTTTCAGGAATATAGGCGGAAAGTGCATTAAGCAGAGTAGTCTTACCCGCTCCAGTTCCTCCGGAAATCAAAACATTGAGTCGAGCGCTGACGCACATCTGCAGCATATCTGCGATGTCGCGAGTGAGAGCTTTGTTCTCAATTAACGAATCCATGCGAAGCGGCTCGGCGCCGAAACGTCGTATCGAAAGCACGGGCCCATCAAGTGAAAGCGGGGAATAATTGCGTTAACACGCGAGCCATCACGAAGCCGGGCATCAACCATCGGCGAAGATTCATCAATGCGCCGGCCGACGGACGAAACAATGCGCTCTGATGACTCGCATCAGGTGTTCGTCGTCCTTGAATGCAACATCGGTAACTTCGAGTTTGCCGCGTCGCTCCACATAAATTTTGCCGTGCGAATTGACCAGGATGTCGCAGACGGTTGGGTCGGCCAGCAGCGGCTCCAATGGTCCCAACCCAAACAGTTCGTGTTGTACATCGTTGACGAGACGATCCCGATCTGCAGTCGAGAGGGGCATTGCCTCCTGTGCCAGCACGTTTTCCGCTAGTCGCGAAACCTCGGCGTGGACCTGCTCCTGACTGAGCGCCGCGAGCTTGGTTAGATCCATTCCGGTTGATCAGAGCGCGGTGCAGCCGCGACTTCATTTCCTGAAACGAATGCTGGCCATTGACTTCAGGCGCATTTCGTGACCGCTACCATTGACGGGAGGAGCGCCCCCGACTGTTTCTCTGATTAGTCTCTCTCGTAGTGCCATTTTTTTGTCACACAGACCAGGCGTCTGCGCTCTCCCTAGTATTCGTTCTCAAACTTAGATCTGTGCTACTGACTTGAAACCCCAACTGATTCTGCGGGACTTCCCGTTTGAAAAGTGAACCCACAGCGTTCGCCGCAGTTTCGGCTCTTCCTGTATTTCGACTTTGGCGTTGATCAGGGTGCTGGCGATGCGCTTGATTTCCATTGAGATCTTGCAGCTTGGATCAGACTTCACGAGCGGTTGCCCGAGGTTGATTGAAGTCACCGCCGTTTGATATTCGCTCGGTATGAAGCCGATTACAGGTTCGCCGAGAAACTTTTCGACTTGCCGCAAATCGAGGTCGATCTGTTTGCTCCAGCGATTTACTACAATGCGAATTTTCTTTCGCGGATAGCCGAGCCGATCGAAAATCTCCAGAGCGCGTTGTGTACTCCGGATTGCGGGTATGTCCAGCGTCAGGACCAGGACGATTTCATCGGAAAGATCGAGGGCGGCGAGTGTTATCGAGTCAAACGTGTGCTGGGGATCGAGGACAATGTATTCAAAAGATTCGCGCAGCCGCTGCAATACATCGAAGACGTGTTCCGGGCTCAATCTCGTCAGCGGAGTCGGCTTCCTTGGGCGCGGCCAGGAGCCAGAGATTTGACGAATATGGCGCCACAAAGCTGTTGATAAGTGAGTCATCAAGTCTGGCGCGATTCTCCGCCATGTCAGCAAACGAGTATTTTGGGTCAATGCCAAGAAACAGCGGCAGGTCTCCGGCTTGAAGATTAAGGTCAACGAGCGCGTGTGCGCGCGTTGGTTCACCACGCAGCAAGGTTGGTAGCGATAAAGATGTCCCGCAGCCGCCTTTGCTCGAAAGGACAGCAATCAGTGCGACCCTTTTTCCTCGGCACTTCCACCTGGCCCGCGCAAAACTCGACGACGCGATCTAAGACTGTCTTGAGTTCTTCAGCACTGATTGGAAGCTTGAGAAATTCGCGTGCGCCCGCTCGCAAACTTTCCAGCAGCAGGTCGTGAGCTGCGTTATTAGCAGCAGCGATTAAGACCGTTTTGGGTGCCTCGAAGTGAGTCGCCGAATTAGCTGATTGCCTGATCTGCGTTTGCACCTAGCGTTATGAGGGCAGCAGCAGGCTTGAGGCGCATGACCTCTTCATACAGTTGTTCGGTGTCGTTGCCACCTGCAGAGCAACTGGACACGATTATCCAATGACAAAGCGCTGCGTATTTCTTTGAAGTTATCAAGGCCCGTGCTTAGGACGACTATTGTAATTGGTTGTGTCATTGCGTTTGGATAAACGTTTCAGAGTACAAAAGGGCTAGACTCGGCGATTGTTGATGTTCCGCAGCGGTCAAGGCATGACTCCGGCGTTTTCTGCTGTCAGGGTCGTGTTGTAATCGGGCATCGTAATGGTGGTTCCCACCAGCGGAATGACGAATTGAAATTGATAATTCTGAATCGTTACGCCGACTGTTCCTTGACCCAAGCCGAAATCCTTATAAGTTACATTGACGTTAGTAGGGGTCAGATCATTTACCATCGGCGTAGTTCCACCGGCGGGGTCGCCGTAAACCGCAACATTCCTGATCGCGCGTCAGGCTCGGACCAACATTGGTACCAGTCGTCTTGACGCCCGCAGGACTACTTGCGGGTTGATTGATGGCATAACGAGCTCCGCGTCGGGCTGCGTCCGAGAGCGCATTGTGTGTCCAGAGAGCGCGGCCAAACTCAAGAACAGCAAAGATGGCCGTGAGAAGAACGGTTGCACCAATGGCAAACTCAACAAGCGACGCTCCACGTTGATCTGACGTTCCGTTTAACCTCAGAAGCATGGTGCCCCTCCTGGGATAAGTGGCTGCGTCAGCAAATAACGCATGGTGACGCTGGGTTTGACGCCCACAGCGCAAGAGTTGTCGAAGATCTCGTCAGCCCACCCAGATCGAAAAGAGGCGTGTGTTGGTAATTAATGATCTTAATTGTGACAGTGTTTGGAATACCGCCGCCGGTCATGAGATTTGGTGGTACTGAATCATCGCGGCGAGTAATCTCCACGTTGCTGGTTGCCAAACCAGTGACTATGGGATTGCCCGTGCCGGCAAAGTTTCCATAGACAACGAGATTTTTTGCAGCAGTGTCGCAATCACCGTTCGTTATAGTTGTCGCCAGATAACGAACCGCCACACGTGTACCCTTTGCAAGCGTCGTGTATTCATAGAGTAGCGGCCAAACTCGGCGGCCGCGGCGAACAGCAAAACCAGGACGGGCAATACAATTGCCAGTTCTACGAGCTGTACGCCGCGCTCGTCTCGCTTGAAAGAAGATATTTTCCGAATACGTTCTGGAGACATAGATGACGCCCTTATCGGTAGAGCACCGGTTTTACGATTGGCGGACCGGGGTTAGGCGGGCAGAAAGGGTCGTAAATACCGCCGCCGACGACGACGCTGGTACCGATGTATTCAGCCTCGATGTCGCCTCCATTACCACCGCTAACCTTGCTTCGCAGGAAGAAGGCGCCAAAATGGTCGATCTGGACGGTGGTGCGACCACTGTCAACTTCGCTTATCTTCATAATTGGAAGTAGTACCACTCGACGACCGACAACACCATCATGTGACGGCGTCTGGCTGTTTTGGCAGGCGAGCCAGCTAGGTATTGTTGATACGTGATGCCTTCTTTGATGTTGGCGTCCGGAGGAAAATCAACCGGGTCCATTCCGGAGGCATAGTCGTCGAAACGCGTGTTGATGCCTTGCCTGATTGCGCCTGCTGTTACGCCCGGCTTTGTATTAACATAACCGCCCGGTCCGACGGGGTTTTGCACAGCGCTGGCTAGATCGATGCGATCATCAGCACCACCCGACCCATCGATGGCCAAAATCTGGTAGTTTCCGGGAGAAGTTGAATTTTTGTGGCGCTGAGCGAATTGTATAGGAGGTTGCCTGGGGCGAATGTTGAAAGAGAATTATCATCGATTAGAAAAAGCGGAAGGTATCCCATGAAATTGAGTAAGCGGTGCGGACACCCCGGCGACCGCCTGCGCCGGTTAAGTTGCGACTGCTACCTAGCACGAACCCTACAAACGACATCGGAACCGGTGATTCCGGGGTGATGACTTTAACGAAGCGAGATCGTCGAGGCTATGCCTGGGGCTGCAGCAGCTGTTTTATTCAGGCCAGGGCCGCCGTCGAAGTCACTAAGGTCGCGGGCAAACCGCACATTGTCATCCGGTGATTACCACGCCTTGGTTATTAAGCTCCGTACTTGTTCATTTCCTTCTTTAGCCTCGTTCCGTCGCGTCAGCGTTGCCGTACTGCAGGTAAAGTTCAGTCCGGAAGCCCCCGCCAGAGCTGACGCATCAGCGGCGTTTTTGGAGTTCGTTTTTCGCAAGGTAGAGATGTGTGATATCAACACTCAACCCGACGGCAAGAAGAAGTGAAAGCATACCTATGGCGGACATCGCCAGAATCGACCCACGCTCACCTTTTCTATTTCTCTTCTGCGCCAGCCTCTTCATTTTTTGCCTCCTTCAAGCACTTTTCTGTCAAAAGGGTGATTCAATTAGGGTTTGAGAGGCTGCGGGGTCGACATCCATGGGCATCGTCCGAGCTGTTGGAAGTGTTGGGTTAACGCGAGATAGTGTTGGAAGACGTGCTACTGGAAGAAGCCGCGCTGGTTTTCTGTCCCGGCCTTTACTTTCGGGTTGTCCAGCAGGCTCTGCACCTTTGGCGGGCGCCGCCACCGCCGGTGTAGCGGTCGGCGTTCCTTCGGTATTTTGGCCCGTCACCGATAGGCCGGTTCTACCCTGGATCTCTTCTGTCTTAGGTTCAAGACCTAGAGGCGATCCGTTCTTTAACCCATCAACGCCGCGCACATCTGCGGCAGAGTCGTCACGGTTAACAGGCTTCACCAATTGCGCGGTGACGATGAAAATCAATTCGGTTTCATTTTTCTGGAATGACTTGGAGCGGAACAGCGAACCAAGCACCGGTATCATCGCCCAGCACTGGAACCTTCGAGAGGGTCTTCGATTCGCCTATTGTCCGAGCAAACCAGCTAATGCGAATGATTGACCATCTAGCGTAATTCAGCACACTGTCGTTCGCATCCGGCGAGGTCTTCCAGGGCAGGGTTAAGAATCCGTCGAACTTCCACTCCGTTTGCGAAATCGAGTTGTCGAAACTTCGGGTTCCAGTTCCAGCCGGATGTGGTCGTTTCGTCAATGATGGTCGGCTTAAATTCAGCCGCACGCCATACTCTTTGAAAATGATGGAGCGGAGCTTTTATCACTGCCACCTGAGCGATCGGAACCGGGAATTCGCCACCAGCCAGGAAACTGGCTTGCTGCCCGTCCATAGCGATGAGATTTGGTTCCTGAAGTTCGCGCAGCACGCCCTGCGTTTGCAGCGCGCGAATCATGGTGGCCATGTTCCGCCCAAGACCAGCAGATTGAGCGAACTCAAAGTGCTCCTCAATACTCCTTGGGTGAGTCATGCAGCATTGGCGGTCCGCCACCACTCACGAATGCGCCCGCTCCTGGAGCTGCTGGTATGCAAACAGCAATACGTAACTGAACGAAGTACAATAC
>ERZ1370068.10821-contig-9486_pt1 | contig 53253 bp, 63 predicted proteins | sample MGYA00561227_ERZ1370068 | MGnify/ENA primary metagenome ERZ1370068 (study PRJEB38410, sample SAMEA6850437) | metagenome | study: Metagenomic assessment of the ecological functions of the soil: analysis of the soil microbiota associated with the... | reverse complement strand
TGTACTTCGTTCAGTTACGTATTGCTCAGACGGTCAGGCCGCGGTAAAGCCAGCACCCCGGCGGCGTGCTCGGCCGCCTCCCGTGCGGTAGACACATCGATCTTGTTGAGCGCGACTATCCGTGGCCGGTCCGCCAGGTCAGCGCCGGTGGCGGCCTGGTAGGCGGCGAGTTCCGACTCGATCACGTCCAGGTCGGCGACCGGCTCGCGGCCCGGCTCCCCGGCCGGGCCTGCGGCGCAGTCCAGCACGTGTACCAGCACCGCGCAGCGCTCCACGTGCCGCAGGAAGTCGAGGCCCAGGCCCTTGCCCCGGCTCGCCCCGGGATAAGGCCCGGCACGTCCGCCACCACGAACTGGGTCTGGTCGGCCTCGACCACGCCCAGGTGCGGGGTGAGCGTGGTGAACGGGTAGTCGCTGATCTTGGGCCGGGCCGCCGACATGGCCGCGATCAGCGACGACTTGCCCGCGTTGGGGTAGCCGATCAGCCCGGCGTCGGCCACGGTCTTCAGCTCGAGCACGAGTGAGCGCTCGATCCCGGGCTCGCCGCGCAGGGCGAACCCGGGCGCCTTGCGCCGCGGTGAGGCGAGCGCGCGCGTTGCCGAGCCCGCCCCGGCCGCCCTGGGCGGCGACGAACCGGGTGCCGACCCCGACGAGGTCGGCGAGCACCTCACCGTCCTCGGTCTTCGACCACGGTCCCGTCCGGCACCCGGACGACCAGGTCGGCCCCGTCGGCGCCGTTGCGGTTCGAGCCCTGATCCCTGCTTGCCGCTGCTCGCCCGGCGCACCGGCCGCCGGTGGAGGTCGAGCAGGTGGCGCGTACCCGGGTCCACCTCCAGGATCACGTCGCCGCCGCGGCCGCCGTTGCCGCCGTCCGGGCCGCCCAGCGGCTTGAACTTCTCCCGGCGGACGGAGGCGCAGCCGTGCCCGCCGTCGCCCGCCTTCACCCGCAGCGCGACCTGGTCGGCGAACTCCGCCACTGCTTCCTGCCTTCCGGGTGGTCGGCAGTCACGGGTCGGGCGGGCTGGCGCCCAGACGCGTCAGGGGCGGACCGGCTGGCGGTCCGCCCCTGACGTTGGCCTGGATGTGCGCTCGGCGGACCTACTTCGCGCCGAGACGGCCGTCCTCGGCGGCCGGCTCTGCGACGACGCTCACGGCCCGCCTGCCACGCACGCTTCCGAACGTCACCATCCCGCTGACCAGCGCGAACAGGGTGTCATCCCGCCGCGGCCCACGCCGTGCCCGGGGTGGAAGTGGGTGCCGCGCTGGCGGACGAGGATCTCGCCCGCGTTGACCCGCTGGCCGCCGAACCGCTTCACGCCCAGCCGCTGTGCGCTGCGGAGTCGCGCCCGTTGCGGCTGGACGACGCGCCCTTCTTGTGTGCCATCGTCAGCTCTTCTTCCCGGCCGCGGCCCCGGCCTTCGGTGCGGCCTTGCTCTTCGCCGCGCTCGCCTTCGTTGCCCGTCTTCGCCGTGCTGGCCTTCTCGGGGCTGGCCTTCGCCGAGCTCGCCCTGGCCGACGCCGCTCTTCCCGGTCGAGATACCAGTGATCTTCACCTGGGTGTACCGCTGGCGGTGGCCCAGCCGCCGCCGGTAGCCGGTCTTGTTCCGGTAGTGAATCATGTTGATCTTGGGACCGGCGATGGCCCTCATGATCTCGGCGGTGACCTGGTAGCGGCCCAGCTCGGCGGGATCGCTGATGACCTTGCCGTCATCGACGACGAGCACGGCGGGCAGCGTCACGCGCTGGAGCCGACCTCGCCGACGAGCGTGTCGACGGTGAGGACGTCGTCCACCGCCGCCTTCTCCCGCCTGCCACCGCAGCGCACGATCGCGCACACCCGAGAACTCTCTCTCTGCCTTGTGCGGGCTCTCCTTGGGTGCGGGCCCGCACCGTGTCCGCGCCGATCCGCACACCGGATCTCAGCGATACGAGGGGCTCGCCTGCCTTAGCACACGGCTGGCCTGGGGTCCCCACCCCGCATCCATCCTGTGGGCAAGATTATCAGACGCGGCGCGGCAGCTCAGCCCGCTGCTCGTTATGAGCGGGCGGCCCGTCCGAGGGCCGGGTCGTGAACCGGTCGCCGTGGTGCCGGCCCGCATCGCTGTCCGGTGCGGGGGCGTCGGGTGCCTGGATGGCTGGCCGCGTAGGCGCGGGTACCTGCCCGGCACCGGTCTCCCCGGCGACTGGTGTTCTCCGGCATGCGGTCTCCCCAGCAGCGGGCTCCCGGCAGACGGGCTCACGGCAATGGCTCCCCGGCAATGGGCTCGCCGAGCTGGCATGGGCCCGGCAGCGGGCTCCCGCACCGGCGCCGCCGGCACGGCTCGTCGGCCTGCGGCCACCGGCGTCCAGGATCTGGACGCCAATTCCTGCGCGTCTGACGCCATCCGTCGGGCGCATGCGGCGTCGGTCGGCGCGGCACTCGCGGACTCGGCAGCCCGGCGCCATGCGGCCGCGGTCCCACCGGCTCCGGCATCGCCAGTGCCGTCCGTCTCCAGTCGGGCCGCGCGGCCTGAGCGTCGGCCGCGGCGGTCTGCGGCTCGCTGCCGTCACGCCGCGCCGTCCAGCCGGGCGTGCGGCGGCCGGACTCCTTGCCGTTCTTGCCGTTCTTGCCGTCCCTGGACTGGCGGTTCTCCTTCGCTCCGCGGCCGTCGCCCCGGCCCCGGCCGCCGCTGGGGCGGTCGACCAGGTCGAGCGAAACGATCACGCCACGCCCGTTGCAGCATTCGCACGGCTCGGAGAAGGCCTCCAGCAGGCCGGAGCCGACCCGCTTGCGGGTCATCTGCACCAGGCCGAGCGAGGTCACCTCGGCGACCTGGTGCTTGGTCCGGTCCCGGCCGAGGCACTCGAGCAGCCGCCGCAGCACCAGGTCGCGGTTGCTCTCCAGCACCATGTCGATGAAGTCGATGACGATGATGCCGCCGACGTCGCGCAGCCGGAGCTGGCGCACGATCTCCTCGGCGGCCTCCAGGTTGTTGCTGGTGACGGTCTCCTCGAGGTTGCCGCCCTGGCCGGTGAACTTGCCGGTGTTGACGTCGACGACGGTCATGGCCTCGGTGCGTGTCGATGACCAGCGAGCCGCCGCTGGGCAGCCAGACCTTGCGGTCGAGCGCCTTGGCGAGCTGCTCGTCGATCCGGTACGTCGGCGAACGCGTCCTCGTCGCCCTGTCCAGCGGTCGAGCCGGTCGGCCAGGTGCGGGGCGACGTAGCGGACGTACTCGTCGACCATGTCCCAGCCGTCGTCGCCGGAGACGACCAGCTTGCTGAAGTCCTCGTTGAAGATGTCCCTGACCACCCGGATGGTCAGGTCCGGCTCGCTGTAGAGCAGCGCGGGCGCGCTCGCCGACTTCGCCTTCTGCTCTCGATGCTCCTCCCACTGCGCCGGCAGCCGGGCGACGTCGCGGGCGAGCTCCTCCTCGGACGCGCCCTCGGCCGCGGTGCGCACGATGACGCCGGCGCCCTCGGGCATCGACCTGCTTGAGGATCTGCTTGAGCCGGGTGCGCTCGGTGTCGGGCAGCTTGCGGCTGATGCCGGTCATCGAGCCGCCGGGCACGTAGACCAGGTAGCGGCCGGGCAGGCTGACCTGGCTGGTCAGCCGGGCGCCCTTGTGGCCGATCGGGTCCTTGGTCACCTGCACCAGCACCGACTGGCCGGACTTGAGCGCGGACTCGATCCGCTTGGGCTCGCCCTCCAGGCCGCTGGCGTCCGAAGTTCACCTCGCCGGCGTACAGGACGGCGTTGCGGCCCTTGCCGATGTCGACGAAGGCGGCCTCCATCGAGGGCAGCACGTTCTGCACCTTGCCGAGGTACACGTTGCCGACGATAGGACTGGTGGCTGGCCTTGTCGACGTAGTGCTCGACGAGCACGCCGTCCTCGAGCACCGCGATCTGGGTGCGCTCGCCGCGCTGCCGGACGACCATGACCCGGTCGACCGCCTCGCGCCGGGCGAGGAACTCCGACTCGGTGATGATCGGCGGGCGGCGCCGACCTGGAGTCGCGGCCCTCGCCGGCGGCGCTGGCGCTTGGCCTCCAGCCGGGTGGATCCGCGGACCGAGCTGGACCTCCCCGGCCGGCTCGTCGGCGGAGCGGGCCGGTGCCGCACGTGCACGACGGTGTTCGGCGGATCGTCCGGCCCCGCCTGGTCGGCGTCCTGGCGAGCTGCCGCGTGCCATCGGCGCTCGCCGCCGACGGCGGCTGGCCGCGTCCTCGTCGTCGGCCTGGGCGCCGCCGTCTTCCGCGCCGCTCTCGCCGCTTCGCGGCGGCCGCTGCCCGGCCGCCGCCGTTGCCGGCCGCGCCTTGCCCGCTGGTGCCCGCCTGCTCCCCGGCGTCGGTGCTCGCTTCGGTGTCGGCACCCTGACCGCGCGAGCGGCCACTCCGGCGTCGGCGTGCCGCGCGGCTCCTGGCCGTCCGGCTCGCCGTCGTCGTGCTCGGGCGGCTGCTGGCCGTCCCCGCCGGGCCCGTCATTGCCCGAGTCTCCCGCCGCCTTGCGGCCACGGCCACCGGCGTCCCCGGCTTCTCCCTCGGGCGGCGGCTGGAAGAGCACCTGGGGCGGCTGGAACGTCGCGGCCGGGACGGCTGGTTCCGGCGCTGGCGCGCCGGTTCCGGCGGCTTCGGCCCGCCCGGCAGGCGCGCCGGTCGCGCCGGGCGCCCCCGGCTGCCGGGCTCGCCCGAAGCGTATGGCCACGGTCCGGCAGCCTCGGGAGACGATGCGGCTCAGCTGCCCCGACGGCGATCCGGGGACGCCGCGTCCGTCCTGGACGTCTTGGCACGGGCCGGGCGGCGGGTCGTCCGGCGGCGTCCCTTGGCCGCCGGGGCCTCGTCAGCCCCGGCCTCGCTGGCCGGGGGCGAGCCTCCGGCGCTCTGCTGTATTTATCTCTGGCGAGCGAGCGCCGCTGCGCTCACTCACCGCTGGGCTCTGCATCGTTCAGCTCGGTCTCGAGCATCCGGGTGATCTCCCGTCAGGCTCCCGGGCGCGGAGGACCGCAGGGGGCCTCCGTTCCGCGCAGGCGAGCTGGTCGCACGCGCCCGCCGGGAGGGCGCTACGGCCGTGGCCTAAGCTCCGCTCCGAGGCGCGTTGTCTCTACTTGGTCATGTGCCCTGCCCGGGCCGTGTGGCCGCGTGGTAAAGCCCGGATGGCCGCCGCGGATCGCCCGGCACGTCAGGTCCGGGCGCTTCGGCAGGGAGCACTGGCCGCCTCCATGCCGAGTGGCCCTTGCGCCAGCCGCGTCACCAGGGGCGGTGACGACGGGGCGAGGTAGAGCCACCTGGCGGAGTGCAGCCAGGATGTCGTCAGGCCGTACGGCAGGCATTACATGCCGAACAACCATTCGAAGTATGGCATTCCCGGCGGCCTGCGTGTCAGCGGCGCACCGGTCAGTCTCCATCGTGATCACTGCCGCCTGGGCATCCACCCGCCTGCTTCCCTTGGCGGTGAGGCGCTCGACTTCAGGCTGCCGCGGGCGAGGAAAGCGTCCGACGGCGCGGCCAGCGTCCTCCGGCTGGACCCCGGGGAGCACAGCCTGCCAGTGCGATGCCTCCAGCTGGAGGTCGGCGAGGGATGCCGGACCCTCGATCACGTCGATCACATCTTATCCCGTCCGGCAGGGCCGCATCGAGCCGGTCCCGTACGTCGGAAGCGGCGCGCGCCTCGGTGAGGCCAGATCTCCAGGTACTCGGCCTCACTCGCTGTCCCGGTGGGGGCAGCGCCAGCGTAAGAGATCTTCGGGTGCGGCGTGAAACCAGCGGAATAGGCGACGGGCAACCCTGCCCGGCGAACTCCCCGTTCAACGGCGCGCGCGATGTCCCTGTGGCTGGCGAAACGCATCCTGCCTCTCTTGGCGTACCGGACAATCACGCGGGCAGTGATGGGAAGCACACGCGCTGGATCCGGCGTGGCGCGGCGTGGGCGGACGCGGGCGGGCTGCGCGTCGGGCATCAGCCGCCGCCTGGTCCGGCGCCGGTTCCGCCGCCCCGGGCCCGCCGTGACCACGCGTCAGCGGCAGGAGCTTCGCGCCCGTCGGCCCGGTCTGGATCTCGGTGCCCATGGCCGGGCAGACGCCGCAGTCATAGCACGGCGTCCAGCGGCAGTCCTCCACCTCGGCCGCCCCGGCCGGGTCGATCGCGTCCTGCCAGTCCTGCCAGAGCCAGTCGCGGTCCAGCCCGGCGTCGAGGTGATCCCACGGGCAGCACCTCGCTGTAGTCCCGCTCGCGCGTGGTGTACCAGTCCAGGTCCACCGGCTCGGCCCGCCAGCGCCTCGGCCGCCGCACCGCTGCCAGCGCTCGAAGGAGAAGTGCTCGCTCCAGCCGTCGAACCGCGCCGCCGTCCCGCCACGCCGCCTCGGATCACCGCGGCCGACCCGGCGGTCGCCGCGCGACAGCAGGCCCTCGATCGATCGACGGCTTGCCGTCGTGGTAGCGGAAGCCGATCGCCCGGCCGTAGCCGCGGTCGGCGCGCAGCGCCTCGCCGAGCTGCGCGCAGCCGCGCGTCGACCGTCTCGTGGTCGCAGCTGCGCGGCCCACTGGAACGGCGTGTGCGGCTTGGGCACGAACCCGCCGATCGACACCGTGCAGCGGATGTCGCGGCGGCCGGTCGCCTCGCCGCCCGGCCTCGATCACCTTCGCTGCGCGAGGTCGCGCGATGGCCAGCACGTCCTCGTCGGTCTCGGTCGGCAGGCCGCACATGAAGTACAGCTTCACCTGGCGCCAGCCGCTGCCGTAGGCGGTGGTGACGGTGCGGATCAGGTCCTCCTCGGTGACCATCTTGTTGATCACCTTGCGCATCCGCTCCGAGCCGCCCTCGGGGCGAACGTCAGCCCGGAGCGGCGCCCGTTCCGGCTCAGCTCGTTGGCCAGGGTGACGTTGAACGCGTCCACCCGGGTGGAGGGCAGCGACAGCCCGACGTGCTGGTGCCCTCGTAGCGGTCGGCCAGGCCGGTGGCGATCTCGTTGATCTCGCTGTGGTCGGCGCTGGACAGCGACAGCAGGCCGACCTCGCTCGAACCCGCTGGCGCGCCAGCCCGCGCTCGACCATCGTCGCCGATCGTCGGTGATCGACCGCTCCCGCACCGGCCGGGTGATCATGCCGGCCTGGCAGAACCGGCAGCCGCGGGTGCAGCCGCGGAAGATCTCCACGCTGACACCGCTCGTGCACCGACTCGGCGAGCGGCACGAGCGGCTTGCTGCGGGTACGGCCACTCGTCGAGGTCCATCACGGTGTGCTTGGCGACCGCGTGACGGCACGCCGGGGCGGTTCGGGGCGACCCGCTTGATCCGCCCGTCCGGCAGGTAGTCGACGTCGTAGAAGCGCGGCACGTAGACGCCGCCGGTGCGCGGCCAGCCGCAGCAGCAGCCCGTCCCGGCCGCCCGGGCGCCCGGCCCGCTTCCAGTCCCGGATCACGCTCGGTGATCGCCAGCACGGCCTGCTCGCCGTCGCCGAGCACCGCCGCGTCGAGGAAGTCGGCGATCGGCTCGGGGTTGAACGCGCGCGTGGCCGCCGGCGATCACGAGCGGGTGCGTCCTCGCCCCGGTCGCGCAGCCGACAGCGGGATGCCCGCCAGGTCGAGCGCGGTGAGCAGGTTGGTGTAGCCGAGCTCGGTGGCGAAGCTAGACGCCGAGCACGTCGAAGGCGCCGACCGGCCGGTGCCCGTCGACGGTGAACTGCGGCGATCGCCGTGCTCGCGCATGAGCGCCTCCAGGTCCGGCCAGACCGCTGTAGGTGCGCTCGGCGAGCACGCCGTCGCGCTCGTTCAGCACCTCGTAGAGGATCTGGACGCCCTGGTTGGGCAGGCCGACCTCGTAGGCGTCCGGGTACATCAGCGCCCACCGGACGTCGGCCGCCGTCCCAGTCCTTGACCACCGAGTTGAGCTCGCCGCCGACGTACTGGATCGGCTTGCGCACGCGCGGCAGCAGCGGCTCAGCCGGTCGTAAACCGATTCAACGGGCATCCAGCCAGCTTAGCCGAACAGGCTGGGCCGCCCGCGGCGCGCGGGCGCCGGAGCCCGGCCGGGCTGCCAGCCGCCGTACGCCACCGCGCATCCGCGACAGTCCGGCACGGGTGCCGGTCATGATCACGCTGCGCATCTCGTCCGCGGTTCCCGCTCCGCGCCGTGATGCGGGCTGGGCCACCCAGCATGTGACGACCGGTCACGCTGAGCCTTGCGCCCGCGCGCCGCGCAGCAGTCAGTCGAACACGGTGCGGCGGCGGTGCACCGACTGGAGCAGGCCGACCGCGATCATGTCGGCGAACATGGCGGAGCCGCCGTAGGAGACGAACGGCAGCGGGAGCCCGGTGATCGGCATGATGCCGATCGTCATGCCGATGTTCACGAACGACTGGAACGCGAACCACATCGCGACGCCGGACGCGACCAGCAGGCCGAACAGGTCGTCCGCGCGGGCGGCGATGCGCAGCGCCCGCACCGAGCACCACGCCGAGCAGCGCGATCATGGTCGACGTGCCGACGAAGCCGAGTTCCTCGTCAGCCACGGTGAAGATGAAGTCGGTCTGCTGCGTCGGGCACGAAGTTGCCTGCCACCAGCTGGCCGTGGAACAGGCCCTGGCCGAACATCCGCCGGAGCCGATCGCGATCTTGGCCTGGGCCGGCGCTGTAGCCGGTGCCGCCGGGTCGGCGGACGGGTGCGGCGAACGCGGTGAGCCGGCTGAGCTGGTAGGCCTTGAGCAGGTGCAGGCTCCAGACGGCCAGCGACGGCCAGCACGCCGGCCACGCCGGCCAGCGCGGCGAGCCACGCGCAGCCTGCACGCCGGACAGGGCGATCATGCCCGCCGGTCACCACCAGCAGCACCAGGGCGACGCCCGAGGTCGGGCTGCGAGGCCGACCAGCGAGCAGCGGCAGGCACGCCAGCGCGATGCGCCAGCGCCACGCGTCCGGCGGCCCCGGGCGGGGGCGCGGTCGCGCAGCTCGGCCGAGGATCATCGCGAGCGATCAGGATCAGCCCGATCTTGGCGAACTCCGATCGGCTCGATCTGGAACCCGCCGGGCAGCGCGAACCAGGAGTGCGCGCCGTTGACCGTCGACGCCGAGCGGGCTGAGCACGGCCAGCAGGCCCAGGCACGGCGCGCCGCGTAGACCAGCGGCGCGCACATCCGCAGCTGCCTGGTAGTCGACCAGGCTGACCGCGATCATGAGCGACCAGCCCGATCGCCACGTTGAGCAGCTGCTTCTTCAGGTAGGTGTTCGGGTCTGCCGCCCGCCTGCGCCAGGCCGGGCGCGGTGGCCGACCAGACCGAGCAGCGTGCCGATCAGCGGTCGAGCCCGAGCACCGCCGCGACCAGGATCCAGTCCATGTGCCGCAGCGGCGGAGTCCCTGGCCAGCGCCCGGGCCAGCAGGCAGCGCGGCCGATCGGCGCGGCGAACGCGCCCGGGCGCGGCGTCGTCAGACCGCGCGCGGCTGTAGCTCGTCGGACGGCCCGGCCAGTAGCTTCCATGCGCCGCCTGACTGCCGCGTAGCCGGACGGCGGCGGTGATCGCCCCGGTCGCCGATGATCTGCGGCAGCTGCGGACGGCGCCAGGCCGCCGGGCACCGCGGCGTGGTGGCCCTCCAGCCCGTAGATGCCAGTCCCAGATCTGCCGCGCGCACGGGGCCGAGACGTCCGCGCCCTCACCCGACTTGGGCACCATCACCACGCACCACGTACTGGGGGTGGCTCGCAGGGCGCGAACGAGGCGAACACCGAGGTGCGCCTGGCCGCCCGCAACCTCGGCGGTGCCGGTCTTGGCCGCGACCTGCAGCTTGTCCAGCGGGAAGCCGCCGAACGCGCCCGCCGCCGTGCCCTGGGTGACGACGTCGACCAGCGCGTTGCTGGATGTAGTCCAGCGCCCAGCGCGGCGTCGGCAGGTGGCCTGGTCACCGGCGGCTTGATCCGCTGGACCACCTTGCCGGTGACGGCGAGAGCAGCGCCGCGCCGATCCGCGGGCTGTACAGGGTGCCGCCGTTGGCGAGCGCGGCGTAGGCCCGCGCCAGCTGCAGCGGGGTGACCGTCACGTAGCCCTGGCCGATCGAGGCGTTCACCGCCTGGCCGGGCGTCCACTACGAACCCGCTCTGGCAGTTGTCGTACTCGATCTGCTGGATGTAGCTGCCGTACTGCTGGCCGTGCTTGCACCAGTAGTTCTTGTACTGCGCCCAGTAGTTGTAGAGCCACTGCCGGGTCGGGACGGTGCCCGGCGACTCCTCCGGCAGGTCGATCCCGGTGTTCCGGCCGAAGCCCCAGCGCCAGCTCCATCTTCTGCATCTGCTGGACCGGGGCCTTCGGGCTGGCCTTCAGGTTGGCGCTGGGGTTGTCGCGCAGCCACATCTGGTAGGCGATCTGGTAGAAGACCGTGTCGCAGGACATGACCAGCGCCTGGTGCAGGGACATCGGCCCGAGGTTCTGCGTGGTCCAGTTGTTGAAGGTGTGGCTCAGCCACGGTGACCGCGCCCGGGCAGCCGTACGGCCCGGCGGTGGAGAAGCCGTGGGCGATGGCGGCGGCGGTCGAGGTGACCTTCCAGGTCGGACCCGGGCGCGTACTCGCCCTGGGTGGCCCGGTTCAGGATCGGCTCCCCGTGCGCGGTCCCGAACAGGTCACGGAACTGCCGGCTGGAGATGCCGCCGGTCCAGACGCTGGGGTTGTAGGTCGGGTAGCTGGCCATCGCGACCACCCGGCCCCGGGTGGTCATCACCACCGCCGCGCCCGTGGTCGCGCCCGGGTTGCCCTCGGCCTGCGCACGGCCGATGGCCTGCGCCAGCGCGTTCTGCGTGTCCTGCTGGAGCTGGGCGTTGATGCTGGTCACGAGCGTGTCGCCGGGCACGGCCGGGGTCTGCTGGCGGACCGAGGTCACCTGCCCGGCGGCGTTGACCTGACAGCACCTGCTTGCCCGGCGTCCCGCGCAGCTGCTGGTCGTACTGCGCCTCCAGCCCGGCCTGCCCTACCAGGTCCACGCCCGAGAAGCCGGTCACCGGCAGATGACGCTGCTGCGACCTGCTCCGGGGTGATGGGCTGCAGGTACCCGAGTATCTGGGCGGCGGCCGTGCCGTACGGCTGCTGGTAGTGGATCACCGGCTGCACCTGCGCGGTCACCCCGGGAAAGTCCCGCTGGCTCTCCATGATCTGGAGGGCAACGGTGTCGGACGCCTGCTGGTCCACCGGGATCGGCTGGTAGGGAGAGCCCGGCCAGCACGGCTGGGACACGCCGGGCCGCGCACAGCCGGAGCCGCTGCTGGAGCAGCCCGATAGTCCATGTGCAGCAGCTTCGCCAGCCGGTGCAGCTCCGCCAGTCCCCGTCGGGCTGCTGCGCGACCAGCGCCCGGTTGACCGATACCACCAGCGAGGTCTTGTTGCTGATCAGCGGCTGGCCGACGTCGTCGAGGATCCCGCCCCGGACCGACGGCACGATCACCGTCCTGGTCTGGTCCTGCGCCGCCGCGCTGGCGTAGGAACCCCCGGTCATGACCTGCAGGTACCAGAGCCGCCGCCGAGCGAGATCAGCAGCGCGGCCACCACCACGTACAGGACCATCAGGCGCCGAACGCGCCGCGGGGATCATGGCAGTCCTCCTGTCCGCTTTGTTCCCTTACGCCACGGTGCCCGCCACCGGAATCCGCCGCGCCGGGCCGCACCGAAACCGCGCCGCGCCATCGAGGCCGCCGCCGCCCGCCTGCCGGCCAGCGCCGCCGCCAGCCAGCGCCGCCGCCCGGGAAAGCCCCGCCGGGCCGGGATCCGCGGCGCCCGGGCAGCAGGCGGGCGCCCCAGCGCCGCAGGCCGCGGCCGCTGCTCCGGAACCGGGGAACGGCGCCGGGGCCGCGGCCGTGCCGCAGCGGCCCCGGCCCACCCGGCGCACGGCGGGCGGTGAAGGCGGCGCCCGGCATCCCGCGCCCACGGCCCAGGCCGTTCCCGCTCCCCGATGCCGCGCTGCCGAGCACGCCACCACCGAGCACCCCGTCCCCGCGCCGTCCACGCAGCCGCAGCGGGGCGGTCCGGCCTGGCCTGCGCGCGGCCCGCCGCGGTCAGGGCCGAGGGCCCGCCGCGGAAGACGCGTGACCTGCCGCCGGGGCTGGCGAGCCGGGCGGCCGGCACCCAGCGAGGCCACGTGACGTGCCATCGCCGGACCGCCCTGGACGGCCCGCTCCGCGCCACGGAAGGCGCGGGCCGTCAGCCGTGACGACGCCCGGGGCTGGACGGGCCGGCCAGGCCCACGCCGAGCATGGCGCGCAGCGACCCGCCCAGCACCCGTCGCCGCGGCGCGGGGCACCGAGCCGCAGGTGCACCGGCCGGGCCGGGCGCGGGCCGGGCCGCGAGACCGGCCTGGGCTGGCGGCCGCGGAACCAGCGACGCCGCCGCGGGCCCGCAGCCGCAGCGGGCGGCGGCGGCTGGCCCGGGGCCTGGCCTGCTGCCCCGGCCCGGGCCGGGTGACCGCCGATCCAGCCATCGGCCTGGCGGTCAGCCGCCGGGCGCAGCCGCGGCTCACGGCCGCTCCGGGTGTCCGCGGACGGCTCCGGCCGCCGAGAGCGCTGGCCGCCGCCACGCCGCCGAGCAGCCCGGCGCCGAGCCAGGTCCCGGCCCGCCAGCGACCCGGGCTGGCGCCAGTAGGCCGACGCCCAGCCGCTGTACCCGCCGAACCGGACCACCGCGTACAGCACGAACGGGCAGAGCAGGACGTCGTAGGCCACCGAGACGGGCAGCACCAGCCGCACCGACTGCCAGGTGATGTCCGGGTCGCCAAAGGTCATGCCTAGCCAGCGCATACAGGGCCTCGCCGGCGGCGACGCCGAGCGCGACCACGGCCAGCGGCAGCCAGGCCGAGCGCTCCAGCGGCCCGCGCAGCCGCCCGCAGCCGTAGCCGATCACGCAGAACACCAGCGCGCTCAGCCCCAGCAGGTTGCTGGCGGGCGGCGCCACATCCAGCGCCAGCCCGGCGCCGAATCCGATCAGCATGCCCTCCGTGCGGGCCGCTGGCCAGCGCGAGCGTGACCACCAGCACCAGGACCAGGTTGGGCGCCGACCCGCCGGGGAAGGGCAGCCGGTCCAGCAGCGCCGTCTGGAGCACCACGGCGGCCAGGATGGCTGCGAGGGCGAAGGTGACCCGCCGCACCTCAGCCCCCGGCGCTGGCCGTCGCGGCCGGGCTGGGCGACCCGCTGGAAGGCACGGCGCCCGGGCTGGCGGTAGGCGCGGGCGGGCGTGGCTTAGCCGGGGCGGCAGCACCGAGTCGCGCGGGTTCGTCCGGGGCGGGACGATCACGACCCCCACCACACCGAGGGCGCTGTCGTCGGCGTAGGGCCGGACCAGGGCGAGCTTGGTGAGCGAGGTCGCGCTCGCCTGCACCTGCGTGATCACCCCCACGGGGACGCCGGGCACGTACGGCCGCCCGTGGACCGAGCCGAACGTGACCACCTGCTGCCCGGGCTGGAGCACGGCGCCCGCGTCGAAGACCTGCAGCCGCAGCAGCGCGGGACCGGGCCGGGACCGGCCGGTGCCGGTGACCGCCCCGATCTGCCCGGTGCCTAGCCAGCCGCACGCCCACCGTGGACGACGCGTCCGTGGTGAGCAGCACGGTCGATGTCGCGCGCGGCCACCGAGGTGACCGTGCCGACCAGGCCGGCCCCGTTCAGCACCGTCTCGTTGGGCTTGATGCCGTCGTCGCGGCTCAGCGTCGATGGTGACCGAGCTGTTGTACCCGTGGCTGGCCGCGATCACGTTCGCGGCCACGACCCGGTAACCGCCCCGCCCGGCCAGGGCTCAGCAGGCGTCTCAGCTGGGCCTCCTGGGCCTGGCTGAGCCGGGCCTGGCTCAGTTCCGCCCGGAGCCGGATGACCTCGCGCTGCAGCCCCGTGATCTGCTGCTGCGAGGTACGGCGCGCCGGTGACGTTGCCGAAAAAGGCGGCCACCGGCCGGGTCACCGCGCCCACCAGGCTCTCGGCCGACCCGAAGACCGTCCCGCCGATCCCGCGCAGGCCAGCGACGGGGCTGGCGGCTCCGACCGCCCCGCCCCACGAGTCGAAAGTGATCAGCGCCAGGGCCGCGGCCAGCAGCACGCCAAGCATCAGGCGGGTCCGCCGACTGTCGTGCACCGGGCCTCCTCATCCACGCCGCTGCCGCGGCTGGCCGCCTGACCGTGCGGTCAGCGCCTCCGACTCTGGTACCAGCACCTGCCGCAGCGTGTCGAAATCCTCCACGCACTTGCCGGTACCCAGTACCACGGAATCAAGCGGGTTGTCGGCCATGTGGATGGGCATGCCGGTTTCCTCGCGCAGGCGCTCGTCGAGCCCGCGCAGCAGCGCGCCGCCGCCGGTCAGCGCGATCCCCCGGTCCATCACGTCGCCGAGCCAGCTCGGGCGGGCACTTGTCGAGCGTCGTCTTGACCGCGTCGACGATGAGCGCTGAGCGGCTCCTCGATGGCCCGGCGGATCTCCTCCGCCGAGATCGACGATCGTCTTGGGCAGCCCGCTGACCAGGTCCCGGCCGCGGATCTCGGCGTGCGGCTCGTCGGCCGACGGGTAGGCCGACCCCAGCGCCATCTTGATCTCCTCGGCGGTCCGCTCGCCCAGCATGAGCGAGTACTCCTTCTTGCCGAAGGTGATGATGGCCTGGTCGAGCTCGTCCCCGCCGATCCTGATCGACTGCCGACGTCACGATCCCGCCCAGCGAGATCACGGCGACCTCGGTGGTGCCGCCGCCGATGTCCACCACCATGTTGCCGGTCGGCTCGTTGACCGGCAGGCCTGGCGCCGATGGCCGCGGCCATCGGCTCCTCGATGATGTAGACCCGGCGCGCGCCCGCCTGGTGGCCTGCCTCCTTGACCGCGCTCTGCTCCACCCCGGTGATGCCGCTCGGCACCGCCACCACCACCCGCGGCTTGGCCAGGTGGCTGCGCCGGTGCACCTTCTGGATGAAATAGCGCAGCATGCGCTCGGTCACGTCGAAGTCGGCGATGACCCCGTCCTTGAGCGGCCGGACCGCCACGATGTTGCCGGGCGTCCGGCCGATCATCCGTTTGGCTTCCACCCCGACCGCCACGATCTGGCCGGTGTTGGTGTTGAGGGCCACCACCGACGGCTCGTTGAGCACGATCCCGCGACCCCGCACGTACACCAGGGTGTTCGCGGTGCCCAGATCGACGGCCATGTCACGGCCCAGGAAAGCCAGCGCGTTGCTCATAGGGAACGAGAACCTTCCGGAAGGGTCCTGCTGGGTGTCGTCCTATATATGGGCCACGGCTGTGGCCCACCGCGCGGCTCGAACGCGGCCCTGTGTCCTTCATGGACCAGGCCCGGGCCACCTAAACGAGGTCGGGAAAGAAGATCTTGATTTCCCGCTCGGCTGAGTCTGGCGAGTCCGACCCGTGCACGATGTTCTCCTGCACTTCCAACGCATGATCGCCCCGGATCGTGCCCGGGGTGGCGCGGACCGGATCGGTGGCGCCGACCAGGCCGCGGAACGCCTCGATGGCGCGCGGCCCCTCGGCGACCAGGGCGACCAGCGGCCCGGAAGTGATGAACTCGACCAGGGAGCCGAAGAACGGCTTGCTGGAGTGCTCCGCGTAGTGCGTCTGGGCGGTGGCCGTCTCCGAGGGTACGCAGATCCATGGCGATGATCTGCAGTCCCTTGCGCTCGATCCTGACAGGACATCCCCGATCAGGCCCCGGCGCACTCCATCCGGCTTGATCAGGACCAGGGTTCGTTCAGTCAAGTAAATTCCCCTCGCGGCCAGCCCCCGCTGGCTGTCGCGGGAGTGATCAGCAGTGACTCGTGCGTGCGCAATCCTACCGGTGCGGCGGGGCGGCGAAGCGACGCCGCCACGCCGCCGACCGCAGGCGAAGCATGCTGGCAGGCTAGGTGCCGGGGTGCCTCGCGGTACCGGAGCCCGAGCCAGATCGCGACGGCCCACAGGGCGGCGAAAATCGCGCCGAGCACGAACATCGCCGGGACCACCAGGCTCAGCCGCGATCACCGCCACCTGCAGCAGGCTGCCCGCGGCCAGCGCCCACCGCTGCCCCGGCTTGACCCACCACCGCCGCCAGCAGCACCGCGACAGCCGCCAGCACCCCGCCAGCCACGCCACGCCGCGTGCGGCTCATGCTCGATGGTGATGGCCACCGGTATCGCGAGCCCGATCACGATCGCCTCGAAGATCAGCACGGTGGCGCAGAGCCGCCTCATCCGGGCCGCCTCACCCCGGGTCAGCTCCTCCCCGCGGCCGCGCCGGTCACCCCCGCACGCCGCCGCCCGCGCCGAGCAGCGACCGCGCGTCCCCGGCGGTCACCACCGACCCGGTCACCAGCACGCCGGTGCCGCCCAGGCCGATCGGCCGCCGCCTCGTCGGCCAGGGCCACCGCCAGCTCGATCGCGTCGTCGAGCCGGTCCGCCACCCGTACCCGGTCCGGCCCGAACACCCCGGCCGCGAGGTCCGCCAGCTTGCCGGGGTCCATCGACCGGTCCGAGTGGTTACGCGTCACCACCAGCCCGTCGGCGCCCGGCTCCAGCTGGTCGAGGACGGCCTAGCACGTCCTTGTCCTCGCTGATCGCGAGGACCGCGATCAGGGTGCGGAAGGAGAACGCCTCGGTCACCGCGGCGACGCTGGCCGCCATGCTTAGCCGGGTTGTGCGCGGAGTCGGCGATCACCACCGGGCTGCGCCGCAGCACCTCCAGCCGCCCCGGCGAGCGTCACCATCGCGAACGCCTCCTGCACCAGGTCCTCGCCGAGCGGCTCACCGCCGGGCCCGCCGCTGGCGAACGCCTCGACCGCGGCCAGCGCGCAGGCGGCGTTCGTGGCCTGGTACTCGCCGAACAGCGGCAGCAGCAGGTCGCCGTACTCCCCGCCAGCCCGCGGAGCGTCGAGGGCCTGCCCGCCGACGGCGAGCTCACGCCGGATGACGCCGAACTCAAGGCCCCTCCCGGGCGACGGTGGCGCCTACCTCGGCGGCGCGGCGCAGCAGCACCTCGGCCGCCGCGAGCGGCTGCTGGGCGAGGACGGCGACCGCGCCGGGCTTGATGATGCCCGCCTTCTCCCCGCGATCTCCTCGATCGTGCTGCCGAGGTAGCGGGTGTGGTCGATGGAGACCGGCGTCACCACCGCCACGGCGCCGTCGGCGATGTTGGTCGCGTCCCAGGTTCCGCCCAGGCCGACCTCGACCACCGCCACGTCCACCGGCGCGTCGGCGAACGCGGCGAACGCCATCGCGGTGAGCACCTCGAAGAACGACAGCCGCACCGGCTCGCGCTCGTCGACCAGCGCCACGTACGGCGCCACGTCGTCGTAGCAGGCCAGGAACGCCTCCAGCGGCAGCGGCTCGCCGTCGACGACGATCCGCTCCCTGATGTCGCTCAGGTGCGGGCTGGTGAACAGGCCGGTGCGCAGCCCGCGGGCCCGCAGCAGCGTCTCGATCATGCGGGCGGTGGACGTCTTGCCGTTGGTGCCGGTGACGTGGATGACCGGGCAGGCGCGCTGCGGGTCCCCGAGCAGCGTGGCGAGCGCGCTGATCCGGTCCAGGGTGGGCTCGACCGCGTGCTCGGGACGGCGGGCGAAGATCTCCGCCTCTACCTCACGCTTGCGCCGCGCCAGGGCGGGAGCCGGGCGGCCGGGGGCCGTCGCCGGTCAAGCCTCCCCCGGCTCAGCGCGGCCACGCGGCCCGAGATCCGGGCGATGTCGGCGCCGGGCCGCCTCCAGCTAGCGCCGGGTCTCGTCCACCACGTCTCCGGGCGCCTTGGCCAGGAAGGCGTCGTTGGCGAGCTTGCGCTCGGCCTGATCGGCTTCCTTGCGGGCGGCGGCGAGGTCCTTCTCCATCCGGCGCCGCTCGGCGGCGACGTCGATCGTGGCCGCCGTGTCCAGCTCGACCGTGACCCCTCGGCGTCCAGGGACGCGGTCGGGGTGAAGCCGTCGCCGGGTGGGGTCAGCCGCAGCAGCGAGCGGATGGCGCCCTCGTGGGCGGCCAGCGGCGTGCCGCCGATCCCGCCCAGCACGGCGGGGACCGGCTGGCCCGGCCGCAGGCCCTGGTCGGAACGGAACCGGCGCACCTCGGTCACCAGCGCCATGAGCGAGCCGATCTCGGCCTCGGCCGCCGGGTCGCGGGCGGGCTGCGCGGCCGCCCCGCTGAGCCTGCTCGCCCGGCCAGGCGGCGGTCATGACCGAGGACCCGCCGGTCAGGGCGGTCCACAGTTCCTCGGTGACGAACGGGATCACCGGGTGGAGCAGCCGCAGCAGCCGGTCGAGCAGGTAGCCGAGCACCTCGCGGGTGACCTGCCCGGCCTGCCGTCGGGCCCGGACAGGGCGGTCTTGGCCAGCTCCAGGTACCAGTCGCAGACCTCGTCCCAGGCGAAGTGGTACGAGCGCCTCGCAGATCTTGCCGAACTCGAACTGCTCGTACAGCTCGTCCACCTCGGCGGTGACCGCCGCCAGCCGGGAGAGGATCCAGCGGTCCGCGGTGGACAGGCTCGCGGCCGCCGGCAGCGCGTCCGGGACGGTGGCCCCGTTCAGCAGCGCGAAACGGGTGGCGTTCCAGAGCTTGTTGCAGAAGTTGCGGGCGCCGGTGACCCACTCCTCGCTGACCGCGATGTCGCCGCCGGGGCTGGCCCCGCGGGCCAGGGTGAACCGGGTGGCGTCGGCGCCGAACCGGTCGATCCAGTCCAGCGGGTCCACGGTGTTGCCGCGCGACTTGGACATCTTGCGGCCGTGGGCGTCGCGGATCAGGCCGTGCAGGAAGACGTGCGCGGAACGGCACCGCGTCGGCCGGGTCGTGGTCGCCCATCGCGTACAGGCCGAACATCATCATCCGGGCGACCCAGAAGAACAGGATGTCGTAGCCGGTGACCAGGACCGACGTCGGGTAGAAGCGGCGCAGGTCCTCGGTGTCGTCGGGCCAGCCCAGGGTGGAGAACGGCCACAGCGCGGAGGAGAACCAGGTGTCGAGGACGTCGGGGTCCTGCCGCCAGTCCGCGCCGGCCGGGGGCTGTCTCGCCGGGGCCGACGACGCGGACCTCGCCGCCGGGGCCGTACCAGACCGGGATCCGGTGCCCCCACCAGAGCTGGCGGCTGATGCACCAGTCGTGCATGTTGTCGACCCAGTCGAAGTAGCGGACCGCCATCTCGGCCGGGTGGATGCGGACCCGGCCGTCCCTGACCGCGTCGCTGACCGCCTTGGCCAGCGGCTCGACCTTGACGAACCACTGCAGGGACAGCCTCGGCTCGACGATCGTGCCGCACCGGCTGCAGTGCCCGACCGCGTGCACGTAGGGGCGGGTCTCGGCGACGATCCGGCCCTGCTCGCGGAGCGCGGCGACCACCGCCGGCCGGGCCTCGAACCGGTCCAGGCCCTCGAACGGCCCGGGCACGGTGATCACGCCGCGCTCGTCCATGATGGACAGGCTCGGCAGGTCGTGGCGGCGGCCGATCTCGAAGTCGTCGGGGTCGTGGGCCGGGGTCACCTTGACCGCGCCGGTGCCGAACTCGGGTCGACGTGCGGGTCGGCCACGACCGGGATGCGGCGGCCGGACAGCGGCAGCTCGACGTCCCGGCCGACCAGGTGGGCGTAGCGGGGATCGTCGGGGTGGACCGCGACCGCGGTGTCGCCCAGCATGGTCTCCGGCCGGGTGGTGGCGACCACGACCGAGTCCGCGCCGTCCCCGTACCGGATGGAGATCGAGCTCCCCGTCCTCGTCGCGCGTGCTCCACCTCGATGTCGGACAGCGCGGTGAGGCAGCGCGGGCACCAGTTGATGATCCGTTCCGCGCGGTAGATGAGGCCGTCGTCGAACAGCCGCTTGAAGATGGTCAGCACCGCCCGGGACAGGCCCTCGTCCATGGTGAAGCGCTCGCGGGACCAGTCCACGCTGTCGCCGAGCCGCCGCATCTGGCCGAGGATCATGCCGCCGGACTCGGCCTTCCACTGCCACACCCGCTCGACGAACGCCTCCCGGCCCAGGTCGTGCCGGGACAGGCCCTCCTTGGCCGAGCTCGCGCTCGACCACGTTCTGGGTGGCGATGCCCGCGTGGTCCATGCCGGGCAGCCACAGCGCGACGTAGCCCCTGCATCCGGCGCCGCCGGATGAGGGCGTCGATGAGCGTGTGGTCGAGCGCGTGGCCCATGTGCAGGGAGCCGGTCACGTTCGGCGGCGGGATCACGATGCAGTAGGCTGACGCCCGGCGCGCTGGCGTCCGCGTGGAACAGCCCGCGCGCTACCCAGTCCTGCGTAGCGGCGCGCCTCCACGTCGCCGGGCGAGTACTGGGGCGGTAGCTGGATGCGCTGGTCTGCGGTCACGTCAGCGTGAGTCTAGTGGCGGCGGGCGCACGCCCGGTGCCCACGGCTGGCACAGGCTCTGGGATGGCCCAGCTAGTGCCCGAGACGTCGAGAGGTACCCAGTTCCGGCCGCAACGCTACGCCCGCGGCTCACCGGGCGGACGCCCGTAGCACAGGGCAGCGGCCGTTAGGCGGACTTCTCGCGGGGGTGCGGTTGCGCGTGCCGCGCGGGACGATGGTGGGGTTGACGTGCTCGAGCACGACCGGGCCGGTGATGACGACCCGCTCCACGTCCTTGCGGCTGGGCACCTCGTACATCACCGAGAGCAGGACCTCTTCCAGGATGGCCCGCAGGCCGCGGGCGCCGGTGCCGCGCAGGATGGCCTGGTCGGCGACGGCCTCGAGCGCGTCGGGCGTGAACTCCAGGTCCACCCCGTCCAGCTCGAACAGCCGCCGGTACTGCTTGACCAGCGCGTTCCTCGGCTCGGTGAGGATGCGGATCAGCGCCTCGCGGTCGAGGTTGTGCACGCTGGTGATGACGGGCAGGCGGCCGACGAACTCGGGGATCATGCCGAACTTGAGCAGGTCCTCGGGCATCACGTCGGCGAACGCGTCGGCCGCGGGCCGGTCGCTCTTGACCCGCAGCTTCGCGCCGAAGCCCATCCCGCTCTTGCCGACGCGCTGCTCGATGATCTTCTCGAGCCCGGAGAACGACCCGCCGCAGATGAACAGCACGTTCGTGGTGTCGATCTGGATGAACTCCTGGTGCGGGTGCTTGCGCCCGCCCTGCGGCGGCACCGACGCGGTCGTGCCCTCCAGGATCTTCAGCAGCGCCTGCTGCACGCCCTCACCGGACACGTCCCTGGTGATCGACGGGTTCTCGCTCTTGCGGGCGATCTTGTCGATCTCGTCGATGTAGATGATGCCGGTCTCGGCCTTCTTGACGTCGTACTCGGCGGCCTGGATGAGCTTGAGCAGGATGTTCTCGACGTCCTCGCCGACGTAGCCGGCCTCGGTCAGCGCGGTGGCGTCGGCGATGGCGAACGGCACGTTGAGCAGGCGGGCCAGGGTCTGGGCGAGCAGCGTCTTGCCGGACCCGGTCGGGCCGAGCAGCAGGATGTTGGACTTGGCCAGCTCGACCCCGTCCTCGCCGGGCCGGATGTCGCCGCCCGACTGGACCCGCTTGTAGTGGTTGTAGACCGCGACCGACAGGGCCTTCTTGGCCTTCTCCTGGCCGATCACGTAGGCGTCGAGGAACTCGTAGATCTCGCGCGGCTTGGGCAGGCTGTCCCACTTGAGCTCGGACGGTCTCGGCCAGCTCCTCTTCGATGATCTCGTTGCAGAGATCGATGCACTCGTCACAGATGTACACGCCGGGGCCAGCGATGAGCTTCTTGACCTGCTTCTGGCTCTTTCCGCAGAACGAGCACTTCAGGAGGTCACCACCATCGCCGATACGTGCCACCAGATGACTCCTTTACCCCGGCCGCCGCGACGGCCCGGCTACTGTCGGCGGTCCTGCCATCATGGGCCAGCGAGGCCCCGCCGGTCTAGCCCTGTCCGATACCCGACGGTACCGCTCGCGGCCTCCCGGCGCGAAGTCACCGACCGTCGCGCGCGGCGGTCACCGGGCTGGGCCGGATTCCTCCGCTCTTCAGGACGACCCTACCTCGGCACGGCGCTTGAGGCTCGTCAGAACCTCGTCCACGATGCCGTAATCCTTCGCTTCCTCCGCCGAGAAGTACTTGTCCCGCTCGACGTCCCGCCGCACCTGCTCCTCGGTCCGGCCGCTGTGCATGGCGATGATGCGCTCCATCGCGGTCCGCATCCGCAGGATCTCGCGGGCCTGGATCTCCAGGTCGCTCGACTGGCCGTAGCCGCCTTCGGTGGCGGGCTGGTGGAGCAGGATGCGGGCGTTCGGCAGCGCCATCCGCTTGTCCTTGGTGCCGGCGGCCAGCAGCACCGCCGCCGCCGAGGCGGCCTGGCCGATGCAGACGGTCGCGATCTCCGGCTGGACGAACTGCATCGTGTCGTAGATCGCCATCATCGAGGTGACCGACCCGCCCGGCGAGTTGATGTACATGGTGATGTCGCGGTCGGGGTCCATCGACTCCAGCGCGATGAGCTGCGCGATGACGTCGTTGGCCGAGGCGTCGTCGATCTGCACGCCGAGGAAGATGATCCGCTCCTCGAAGAGCTTGTTGTACGGGTTCATCTCCTTGATCCCGTACGACGTCCGCTCCACGAACGACGGCAGGACATAACGGGCCTGCGCAGCAGCTGCAGGCTGGGCGGCCGCGAGATCGGCGTCGCGGGGGCCTGGGCCAGTGGCCGGTTGGTTGTGCTCACGGTGCGTTCCTCCGCTTCCGGGTCAGAGGTTCAGGAGACTGGCCCTGCCGTCGGGACCTGGGCCGCGTCGCGGACCACCTCGTCGACGAAGCCGTAGTCCTTGGCCTCGTCCGCGGTGAACCAGCGGTCGCGGTCGGAGTCGGTCTCGATCTGCTCGACGGTCTGCCCGGTGTGGTAAGGCGATGCGCTCGGCCAGGGTCCGCTTGATGTAGAGCATCTGCTCCGCCTGGATCCTGATGTCGGTCGCCGTCCCGCCGATCCCGCCCGAGGGCTGGTGCATCAGGATCTGGGCGTGGGGCAGGGCGTACCGCTTGCCGTGGGTGCCTAGGCGCAGAGCAGGAACTGGCCCATGGACGCGGCCATGCCCATCGCGTAGGTGGCGATGTCGTTCGGCGACGTACTGCATCACGTCGTAGATGGCCAGCCCGGCGCTGACCGAGCCGCCGGGCGAGTTGATGTACAGGCTGATGTCGCGCTTGTCGTCCTCGGCGGCGAGCAGCACGATCTCGGCGCAGATCCGGTTGGCGATGTCGTCGTCCACCTGCTGGCCGAGGAAGATGATCCGGTGCCGGAGCAGGCGCTGGAACAGCGTGTCGCCCAGGGGCATCACCGGCGCCTCCGCGGTGCGCGCCACGACGCGCCGTCACCTGGTGGAGTGCCGGAGGGCTGCCCACGATGCGCCTGCTGGTCCGCCTCTCGGCGCTGCGCCGCGTCGCTCACGGTGCTCTCCTCGCTCGCATTCCTGGGCCTGCGACCCGCATGCCGCTGACCACGGTGCCGTTGACCACGTGCCGTTGACCACTGTCGCCGTTGACAGTGACCCTAACGCGGGGCGCGCCCGCAGCGTCCGCCAGCGCGCCCTGTTCGCTGTCGGCGCAGGCCGGTCCAGAGCCCGGCGGTCACTCGGTGGCCGCCTGGGCCCGTTAGCCTGCCGGCTTCTTGCTCCGCTGGCCGCCCGCGGGCGGCTGCCGCTGGCTGGCGGTCGCCGCCGGCCTCGCCTGCCGCCTCTTCCTCGGCAGCCGCCTCCGCTTCGCGTCCCGGCCTCGTCAGTGACCCCGGCTCGTCGGTGGCCTCCGGCCTGTCCGTGGTTTGGCTGGGTCAGCGTCCCGGCCGTGTCCGCCGTCGCCGGGCCCGCTTCCCGCCGTCGCCCGCGGCCTCCGCCATGATCGCCTTGACGTCGACGGCGTGTCCTGCCTCGTCGGTGACCGCCGCCCGCTCGGCGAGCAGGTCGAGTGCCTTGGAGCGCAGCACCTCCGTGACCGCGACGCCGAGCTGGCCCCGGTCGACGATCTCCTTGGCCAGCCGGTCGGGGGCACGCCGAGGCGGTAGGCCTGCTCCACGATGTAGGCGTTCAGCTCCTCCTGCTCGATCCCCAGCTCCTCGCTGCGGGCGATCTGGTCGAGGACGAACCCGGCCTTGACGAAGCGGCGGGCGTCCGCGGCGATCTCGTCGCGACAGAGCCGTCCTGCGGTGAGGTCACGCGAGGCGAGATAGGAATCCCTGGTGGCGCCGACCCGCTCCAGCTGCTCGTCCAGGAGTGCTCGCGCCGCTCGATCTCGGAGGCGACGAGCCGCTCCGGCAGCGGGATGTCGAGCCTGGCCAGCAGCGCGTCGAGCGCCCGCTCCCGGGCCTGGCCCGCCTGCTGCATCCGCTTGACCGATTCCAGCCGGGTGCGGGTCCCGGCCCGGAACTCGCCGAGGGTGTCGTACTCGCTCGCCGACTGCGCGAACTCGTCGTCGAGCTCGGGCAGGTTCCTTGACCTTGACGCTGTGCACGGTCACCGAGACCTCGGCCTGCTCCCCGGCCTGTTCCCCGCCCGCGAGCTCGGCCGTGAAGGTGGCTGGCATCGCTCACCGACATCCCGGTCAGCGCCTCGTCCAGGCCGTCCAGCAGCGAGCCGCTGCCGACCTCGTAGGAGATCCCGCTCGCCTGCGCGTCCTCCGACCGGCTTGCCGTCCACCGAGGCGTACAGGTCGATGGACACGTAGTCGCCCGCCTGGACCGGGCGCTCGACACCCCTTCAGCGACGCGAAGCGCTCCCGCAGGCCGGCGATGTACTCCTCCACCTCGTCCGGGGTGACGTCGGCGTTGTCCACCGTCACCGGCATGCCCGTGATGTCGGGCAGCTCGAACTTCGGCTGGACGTCGACCTCGGCGGTGAAGGCGAGCTGCTGCCCGTCGTCGAGCTGGGTGATCTCCAGGTCCGGCTGGCCGAGCGCGAGGACGTCGTTGTCCTCCAGCGCCTTGCCGTACAGCTGCGGGACGGCGTCGTTGACCGCCTGCTCCAGCACGACGCCCCGGCCGAGCCGCTGGTCGATGACCCGCGGCGGAACGTGCCCGGCCGGAAGCCAGGGATCCTGACCTGCTTTGCCGACCTCCCGGTAGGCCTTGTCGAGGCTGGACTTGAGCTCGGAGAACGGAACCTCGATGGTCAGCTTGACCCGGGTCGGGCTGAGCTCCTCGACATCGGTCTTCACGGCGGCGTCACTCCCTGGTCGCCTGCGTTCTGCCCGCCGCGGTCGCGTCGGCGCGGAACGTCGCTGAGTCGGCTGCGGTTTCGGGCGGCTACGGCGGCCAAGTCTATGGCAGCCACGGCGCCATGGTCGGTCACCTCCGGCCGGGCCCGGCTGCCCTGTCGGTGTCAGCCCGCGCCATCGGGCTGGCTGCATCGGCAGGGCGCCGCCCTCGGCGGCCTCGCGCTCCTCCTTGTCGGGCAGTCCCGCGGACGAGCCCGATGATCATGACGGCGATGGCGGCGCCGATCACCGGCCCGAGCGACATAGACCCACCAGCCGGTGAAGTCGGTGCTGACGATGTCGGGGCCGAGCGAGCGGGCCGGGTTCATCGAGGCGCCGCTGATCGGGCTGGCGAACAGGCCCAGCAGCGCGACCGTCGAGCCGACCGCGATGCGCGGCGTTGTGGCCGATGCTGCGGCCCCGGTCGCCGTGTTGAGGATGACGGTGACCAGGATCGCGGTGAGCACGGTCTCCATCACCAGCGACTTCCACTCCCCGCCGGGCGTGGCGATCGGGTAGTTCCCGCCCGCGGCCACGTCACCGAACATCAGCTGCAGGAACAGCGCGGCACCGATCGCCCCGGCGAACTGCACCACCCAGTACGGCACCACCCACTTCGGGGGAACACGCCGCGGGCGGTGAAGCCGAAGGTCACCGCCGGGTTGATGTGCAGCCCTGACAGCGGGCCCCAGGCGTAGATCATGGCCATCACCACCGCCCCGGGCGCGATCACCGCCGCGGTCCGGCTGATCGGGCCGCCGCCCACGTAATGGTTGATCACCCCGGACCCGGCGGCCACCGTCACCAGCACGAACGTGCCCAGGAACTCGATGATCAGCCGGATCCACAACGGCCGCGACCGCAGCGTGTCCTCCTCGAACCGGATGAGGTAGCGGTGTGCCGCGGCGCGCTCGCTGTCCGTGGGCTCGGTGGCCTCAGCCACGTTGTCCTCCCCTGCTGTCCGGCCGCGGATTGGCGGTCATGGCATGATTATCATCCCTGCGGCGGAGGTGGGCGCACGGACGGATGGGCCTTTTGTCGTCCGTGTCAGCCCGGTGCTGGTGCTCTGGGTGCTGGTGCTCTGGCAGGGTCTTGGAACCGGACCGGCCGCGGCGCCTCGGGCTCGGCGGCCGGGCCCGGAGTCAAGCCGTCGCCGCGGCGGAGCCTTCCTTCGGCTCCGATCTCGATGAGCCTGGACACGGCGTCGATGAGGGCCAGGTGGGTGAAGGCCTGCGGGAAGTTCCCGAGGTGCTGGCCGGTGGTGGCGTCGATCTCCTCGGCGTAGAGCAGCAGCGGCCCGGCGAACGACAGCAGCTTCTGGCACAGGGCGTGGGCGCGTCCGGTTTCGCCGATCATGGCCAGCGCGCTCACCAGCCAGAACGAGCAGATGGTGAAGGTGCCCTCCTTGCCGGAAAAGCCGGTGTCGGTTCTGCTCGACCCGGTAGCGCAGGACCAGGCCGTCCTCGGTCAGCTCGTCGGCGATGGCCAGCACGGTGGCCTTGATCGCGCTCGTCGTCGGGGGCAGGAACCCCATGATGGGCAGCAGCAGCAGCGAGGCGTCCAGGTCGTCGGTCTTGTCGTGCTGGCGGAACACGCCCCGTTTCGACACGTCCTTGGCCAGCACGTCGGCCTTGATCTTGTCGGCGCCAGCCCGCCACCGTTTGGCGCGCTCGCTCGTCGCCGCGTTCGTCGGCCAGGTCGGCGCCGCGCGCGGCCGCGCACCCAGCACATCACCTTGGACGCGGTGAAGTGCTTGGGCTCGCCGCGGACCTCCCAGATCCCCTGGTCGGGCTCGCGCCAGTGCTCCAGGGCGGCGTCCACGAACCCGGCGAGCCCCTCCCACACCGGCGCCACGATCTGGTCCGCTCCCCGGTGGAACTGGACGTCCAGGGCGTCGAGGATCATCCCCACACGTCGTGCTGCTGCTGGTTCCAGGCGCCGTTGCCGACCCGGACCGGGCGCGCCCCTCGTACCCGGACAGGTGGTCCAGGGTCTCGTTCGGTCAGGTCGCGTTCCCCGCCGATGCCGTACATGATCTGCAGCTCGAGCGTGCGGTTGAGGTCACCGCCGCTGACCGCGTCGAGGACAAAGCCCCAGTACTCGATCGCCTCCCAGCCGAAACCCAGCCGGTACAGCGCGCGGAGCATGAACGAGGAGTCCCGGATCCAGGTGAACCGGTAGTCCCAGTTGCGCGCCCCGCCGGGCGTTTCCGGCAGCGAGGTCGTCGCCGCCGCCATGATCGCGCCGGTGGGGGCGTAGCTGAGCGCCTTCAGGGTCAGCGCGCTGCGGTCCAGATACGGCTTCCACGGATGGTCGGGGATCGTGGCCGTGGCCAGCCAGTCGCGCCAGAAATCGACCGTGGTGTTCAGCGCGGCGGAACGCCTCGTCCTGGCTGGCCGGGACCTTCGCATCGCCCCAGGACAGCACCACGAACGCCGACTGGCCCTGGGTGAGCGTGGTGCGGCCGTAGGCGCGGGCGCCCAGCACGCCCAGCTGGATGCTGCCCGCCAGCTCCAGCCGCACATCCCCTCCGCCGGGGCGACCGTCATCGCGTCATACCCGTCGCCCCGGTAGCTCCACGTGCCGCCAGCGGTCCCGTAATTGAACAGCGGGCCGCAGTTCACCATGACCTCAACGTGGCCGCTGATGCACGTCGCGATCCGGACCAGGGCGCCGACGGCACCGGTATCAGTCGGCGCCCGGCGGTAGTCCGGCCGCCGCGCCTCGTCCTGCGACCGGGCCGACGGCCAGCAGGTCATGCACGATCATCCACCCCGTCGGGGTCTGCCAGGTCGTTTCCAGCACCATCGTCCCCGGCACATACCGCCGGTGCTGCGGGACCTGGGCGTTGCTGGGGCCGAACCGGAACAGTACCAGCGGCCCGGTCCAGCAGCGCCGCGAACACACTCGGGGAATCCGGGCGGGGCAGGCACAGCCACTCCACCGACCCATCCGGCGCGACCAGGCAACTCTGCTCACAATTCGACAGCAACCCATACTCGGCAATGGGCGGAAAATTGCTCATCGGTGCCTGACCTCTCGAAATACCAGACTGAACGTCGTGACTTCGTGACCGTACAGTGCGACCGTAACGACCGATCTGCGCTGCCGCGTCACCCCATAGGGGTGAGCGTCCCGTGCCGTCCAGCCGTGGCCAGCGCGGCGGACGGTACGGCTCCGGCTCTTGCCGGGCTCGGCGATCACGGAACTGGGCCGGGCGGGCTCGGTGGGTCGGAGCCTTTCTGGCGAGCGGTCTCAGCCGCGACGGCGGCTACGTGCCGGGTGAGGCGGAAGCGGATGCGGACGGGCATTTCGTGCCCACCGCGGTGAGCAGGCTGCCCGCGGCGCGGAGACGCCGCGGAGCGCGGTCACCGTCGCCGGACACGGTGCTGGCGCTGGGGTTGGAGGTCGAGGTCCGACGCCGCGGTCTGGAGCTTCGTCGAGCGCGGCCTGACAGGGCACTGGTCTGGGCCTGCCACTGGCCGTGCGCCTGCGCCGTGAGCGCGTTCAGCTTCGCCCTGACGTCCGCCAGGTCTGACTTGATCTCGTCCCCACGCCCTGCCCCACCGTTGACGTGGGTGAGGGTGTCGAGCGAGGCGCGCAGGGCGGCCGCGTCCTGGCACAGGCGCCGACGTCGGGCTGGCGCCGCCGACGGCGACGCGGCGGCCGGAGGTGGCCGCGACCGGACGCGCTGCCGCCGCCGGACAGGCTGCCGCCTCGATCCGCAGGCAGCCACGAGCAGCGCCGGCCCCGAACGCGACCGCGGCGGTCTGCTCCACCGGGCCGCGACTGGTCACCGTCACTCGCCTCACTGCCTCCATCGCACCGAGTCCCGTCGTCCGCGCAGGGCCTCACCCGCGCGGGCTATCCCGGCCGGCTATCCCAGCCGCTCCCGGAGGTGCTCGCCGACCCGCAGGGCGTTGGCCATGGCGGTCAGCGCCGGGTTCACCGCGCCGATGCTGGGGAAGAAGCTGGTGTCCACGACGTAGAGGTTGTCGAGCTCGTGGGCCTTGCAGTTGACGTCGAGCACCGAGGTGGCGGGGTCGGTGCCGAACCGGCAGGTGCTTGCCTGGTGCGCGCAGCCCGCCACCGGGATGTCCATGTCCATGTAGAAGTTCTTGCGCAGCACGTGGTGCTCGGCCATCCCGGTGTGGTTCAAGATCTTCCTCAGCTCGCCGTACAGGCGGACGGCCTCGTCGTCGTTGGTCGTCGGTGTAGGCCAGGTGGACGTTGCCGTCCTCATCGGTGGTGACCCGGTTCTCGGGCACGGGCAGGTCCTCGGTGGTGAGCCAGAAGTCCACCGCGTGCTCGGCCACGTCGGACAGGGTCCACTCGGGGAGAGCATTGGTGAGCTTGGGCTTCTCGCCCCGCATGGCCTCGGCGTTGGACTTGCCGATCATCTGGATGTTGCCCATCGGGTACTGCGTAGTCCTTGGTGCGCGAGGTAGAAGTCGTTGATCCCCAGCGTCTTCTGGAAGACCGTGTCGTTCTTCTCCTTCGCCAGCGCCACGACCGCCTTGCAGTTGTGGAACATGTAGTTGCGCCCGACCTGGTCCGAGCCGTTCGCCAGGCCCGTGTGGGATGTTTGTCGTTGGCCGAGTTGAGCAAGATCTTGGCGCTGTTGGCGGCCCCGGCGCGAGACGACCACGATGTCGCCGGTGTAGACCTCCCGCTCGCCGTCCCGGGAGACGACGACCCCGGTGATGCTGCGTCCGGCAGGCGTCGGTCTCCAGCCTGGTCACCTCGGCCCCGGTGAGCAGGGTGACGTTGTCGCGGCCGAGCAGCGGCCGGACCGCGATCACCTCGGCGTCGGACTTGGCGTGCACCAGGCACGGGTAGCCGTCGCACCAGGTGCAGCGGATGCAGGTGCTGCGCGGCCGGTCGGCCTCGTTCAGCATGATCCCGCACGGCGCGTGGAACGGGTGGTAGCCGCCCTTGGCCAGCCCATCGTGGATCTGCTGGATCCGCGGCTCATGGGAGACCGCGGGCCACGGGTAGGGCTGGCTGCGGTGGCCCTCGGTCGGGTCCTCGCCGCCGTTGCCGTGCACCTGGTACAGCTGCTCGGCCTGGCGAGTACCACGGCTCGAAGTCGTCGTAGCCCAGCGGCCAGGCCGGGGAGATCCCGTCGACGTGCCTGATCTCGCCGAAGTCCTGCGGGCGCAGCCGGTACAGGGCCGCGCCGTACATCTTGGTCGCCCCGCCCACGAAGTAGTGGACCTGCGGCTGGAACGGCTTGCCGTCGCCGTCGTACCAGGTGTCCTTGGAGATGTACTTCCCGTCCACGAACACCGGCCGCGGATCCCAGTTGTCCATCTCCCGGGGCAGGAAGTCCCCGCGCTCCAGCAGCAGGATGCGCTTGCCCGGAGCTCGGCGAGGGTGTGCGCCAGCGTGCCCCCGCCCGGCGCCGGACCCGATGATGATCACGTCATAGTGTTCGCTCACCGTCCCACTATCGCCGCCGGTGCGGCCCGCAGGGCATCCCCTGTTCGGGGTGAGGACTGGCCGGCTGGCACCGACCCGGCGGCGAAACCACCCAGATCGGGGTGATGCACCGGCGAGTGGCCCCACCAGCGACAGTGTCACTGGCCAGTGATGCTCCGCCGCCGCTGAGCCGCAGACCAGGACGGGGAAGCCGCAGATGACACGGTCGACCTGGCGCGATTTCAGTTCGCGCTGGACGTCGGTGAACCACTTCTTCTTCGTCCCGATCACGATCGGGCTGGCGTTCCTGACCGCGCTGCTGCAGACGGCGTGGCACCGCAGCAGGAACCGGATGATTACCTGCGGCTGACCCGGTTCTTCGGCACGCTGCTGGTGATCAACGTGGCGATCGGGCGTGGTGACCGGGCTGGTGCAGGAGTTCCAGTTCGGGATGAACTGGGGCGCGTACTCGCGGCTGGTCGGCAACGTCTTCGGCGCGCCGCTGGCGATGGAGGGGCTGGCCGCGTTCTTCCTGGAGTCGACGTTCCTGGGGCTGTGGCTGTTCGGCTGGGACAAGCTGCCGCGCCGGGTGCACCTGCTGACCATCTGGGCGGTCTGCGTCGGCAGCGTGCTGTCGGCGGCGTTCATCATGGCGGCCAACTCCTGGATGCAGCACCCGGTCGGCTACAAGATGGTCGAACGGCAAGCCGCAGCTGAACGACATCTGTGGCGCTGTTCACCAACCCGGTGTTCCTGTGGGGGTACGCGCAAGGTCCTGTTCGGCGTCGCTGGTCACCGGCGCGCATGGTCATGCTGGCGGTGTCGGCGTGGCAGCTGCGGCACGGGCAGGGACCCGGAGGTGTTCACCCGCTCGGCGCGGCTGTCGCTGATCGTGCTGGTCCCGGCGATCACCGTTCACCCTGCTGGTGGGCGACGATGCTCGGGGTGATCGAGGGCACGTACCAGCCGATGAAGATCGCGGCGGCCGAGGCGCAGTGGACCACCTGCCAGCCGTGCTCGTTCTCGCTGTTCCAGATCGGCGGCGGCAACAACGACCAGCACCCCGATCCGAGATCATCGCGATCCCGCACCTGCTGTCGCTGCTGGCCACCAACCACTGGAACGGCAAGGTCGTCGGGATGACCCCGCTGCAGAACCAGTACTCAGCCAGCAGTACGGGCCGGGCAACTACGTGCCGAACGTGTTCATCCAGTACTGGGGCATGCGGGTGATGGCCTACCTCGGCGGGCTGGTCTGCGTGTATCGCGCTGTGGGGGCTGTGGCTGCTCGCGGCGCAAGAAGCTCGAGCCACGTCCCGGTTGTTCCTGTGCGCGGCGATCTGGGCGGTCGGTCGCTGCCGTTCCTGATGAACACCGCGGGCTGGTTCCTCACCGAAAGCGGCCGCCAGCCGTGGATCGTGCAGGGCATCATGCTCACCAAGAACGGGATCTCCCCGACGGTCACCTCCACCTACCTGGTCGATCAGCCTGATCGCCTTCATCGCTGCTGTACGCTGCACTGGTCGGCGCTGTTGACCTGGTGCTGATGCTGCGGTACTCGCGCCGCGAACTCCGACCCGACCCGTCCCGCGGCCGACGGCGCGAACCGGACGCCCGCGTGCCCTCGATGCTGTACTGACTAGGGAGACCGCCGCGATGACGTCTCGTCCCGTTCTGGTTCATCCTCATCGCCGTGCTTGTGGACCGGCTTCTTCATCCTGGAGGGGTTCGACTCTCGGCGTCGGCATGCTGCACGGCATCGTCGGCCGCGACGAGGCCGCGCGGCGCACCGCGATCAACACGATCGGGCCGCTGTGGGACGGCAACGAGGTCTGGCTGATCGTGGCCGGCGGCCGCCATGTTCGCCGCGTTCCCCGGCTGGTACGCCACCATGGTTCTCCGGCCTACTACCTGGCGCTGGTGCTGCTGCTGGCCGCGCTGATGGTCCGCGGCACCTGGCCTTCGAGTACCGCGGCAAGCGCGACGCGCGCCGCTGGCGCCGCACCTGGGACGTGCCTGCTGACCGCGCGGCAGCCTGCTGGTCCCGCTGCTGATCGGCATCGCCCTCGGCGGACCTGCTGGCACGGGCTGCCGATCAACACGAGCCAGAACTACACCGGGACGTTCTGGGACCTGCTCCAGCCCTACGCGCTGTTCACCGGCATCACCCTGGTGGCTGATCTGCGTCGCTGCACGGCGCGACGCTTCATCGCGCCTGAAGACCACCGGCGACATGCGACCGAGCGGTCCCGGGCAGCCGGCCCGCCGCGTGGCCCCTTCGCCGCCGCTGCCGTCATCGGCTTCGTCATCTGGACCCACGTCACCGCCAGCACGGCGCTTCTTCCTCAACCCGATCGAGCTGCTCGCCATCGTCTCGCCGTCATCGCCGCCGTCTGGCTGGTCTACGAGCACCGCGAAGGCTTCGCCTTCGCCGCCACCACCGTCACCATCGCGCCTGCCATCGCTGGCGATCTTCACCGACCTCGTACCCCAACGTGATGGTCTCCTCCACCAACCCGGCCTACAACCTCACCGTCGCACAACACCGCGTCCGGCGCCTACTCGCTCAAGGTGATGACCGTCGTCGTCGTCATCTTCCTGCCGGTGGTCCTCGCCTACCAGAGCTGGACCTACTACGTGTTCCGGCGCCGCGTCAGCCGGTCCGGAATTCCGAGCCCGCGCCGGCAGCCGCCCGGCACGCCGCCGCCCGGCGTGCCGGAGAAGACGTGACCAGCTGATGGCATGTCACCCGCCACGGGCGATGCCGACCGGGCCGCGGCCGGGATCGGATGAGGCCAATCGGACGAGCAGTGCAGCGCAGGAGCATGGCATGTCGAAACCGCGCTGACGCGCTGGTGATCTTCGGGGCGACCGGCGATCTGGCCAAGCTGGAGACCTTCCCGGCGCTGGTCGGGCTGGTCGAACGCGGCGTGCTCGACTTCCCGGTGGTCGGGGTGGCCAAGAGCGGCTGGGGGCTGGAGCAGTTCCGCGACTACGCCACCGCGTCGCTGAAGCTCAACAAGATGGACCCGGCCACGCCCGGCGGCGACGAAGATGCTCGAGCCTGCTGCGCTACGTCGACGGCGACCTCGGCGACGACGCCACCTACCAGGCGATGTCGGAGGCGGTCGGGCCCGGCAAGGAGCTGCTGTTCTACTTGCGAGGTGCCTGCGTTTTTGTTCGGGCGGATCGCGCAGGGCATCGCCACGGCTGGCCGGGCCGACGGCGCCCGGGTGATGGTGGAAAAGCCGTTCGGCGCCGACCTGGCCAGCTCGCGGAAGCTCAACGACACCATGCACCAGTACTTCGCCGAGGACGCCATCTTCCGGGTCGATGACTGGCTGGCCTTCGAGCCGGTGGAGAACGTGCTGTTCGGCCGGTTCGCCAACGCGGTGGTCGAGCCGCTGCTGAACCGGACCTACGTGGAGAGCATCCAGATCACCATGGCGGAGGCGTTCGACGTGTCCGACCGGGGCCGCTTCTACGACCGGACCGGCGCCATCCGCGACGTGGTCCAGAACCACATGCTGCAGGTGCTGGCCACGGTGATGGCCGACCCGCCGGAGGGGCAGGGCCTGGCCAACTGGCGGGACTCCAAGGCGCGGCTGGTGGACTCGCTGACCCCGCTGACCCCGAGCACACGGTGCGCGGCCAGTACGAGGGCTACCACGACGTCAAGGGCGTCGACCCCGGACTCGACCGTGGAGACCTTCGTCGCCGTCCGGCTGGAGTCGCGACTCGTGGCGGTGGGCGGGCGTGCCGATCGTGATCCGGGCCGGCAAGATGCATGCCGGTCACCGCCACCGAGGTCGCCGTCCGGTTCAAGCACCCGCCGCGCGACATCTTCGGCCTCGGCCCCGCTGCCGCACCGCAACGAGCTGCGGTTCCGGGTCTGGCCCGAGACCGCGGTCACCCTCACGCTGGCGGGCAAGAAGCCGGGCGCCGGCTGGGAGCCGCAGACCGAGGACCTGACGTTCGCCCAGGCAGCCCGGGAGCGACCAGCGCCCCTACGACCGGCTGATCGGCGCCGCGCTGGACGGCGAACGCTGGCAGTTCGCCCGCCAGGACACCGTCGAGGCCGCCTGGAAGATCGTCGACCCGGTGCTCGGCGACGTCGTGCCGGTCCACCCCTACGCCCGGGGCAGCTGGGGCCCCAAGGAGGCCGACCGGCTGCTGCCCGACCGGGACACCTGGCACGACCCGGCGGCGGGCTGACCAGCCCGGCAGACCATACAGAACGAAAGATCGGGGCGAGCCATGGCCGCAACATCCGGCTCCCGCCGGGTGGTGATCGTCGGCGGCGGGTTCGCTCGACCTGTTCGCCGCCCGGCGGCTGAAGGCGCGCGCCGGTCAGGTGACCCTCATCGACCGGGCCGAGCATCACCTGTTCCAGCCGCTGCTGTACCAGTGCGCGACCGGCATCCTGTCGGAGGGGAAGATCGCCTCCCGCTGCGGGCGCTGCTGGCCAAGCACCGCAACGTCGAGTTCCAGCTGGCCGAGGTGACCGGCATCGACGCGGCCGCCAGGAAGGTGACGGCGCGCCGCCCGCTGGGCGAGGAGATCGAGTTCGGCTACGACTACCTCGATCCTGGCCGCCGGGGTCCGGCAGTCCTACTTCGGGCACGACGAGTACGCCGCCGTTCGCGCCCGGGATGAAGTCGATCGAGGACGCGATGAAGATCCGGCGGCGGGTGTTCGGCGCGTTCGAGCTGGCCGAGTCCGCCACCGACCCGGCCGAACGGCAGCGCTGGCTCACCTTCGCCCTGGTCGGGGCCGGGCCGACCGGGGTGGAGCTGGCCGGGCAGATCCGCGAGGTCGCCACCAAGACGCTGCGCCGACGAGTACCGGCACATCCAGCCCGAGGACGCCCGGGTCCTGCTGTTCGACGGCGGCAGCGCGCCGCTGGCCATCGTTCGGCCCGAAGCTGTCCGCGCTGGCCGCCCGCGACCTGGAGCAAGCTCGGCGTCGAGCTGCACATGGGCTCGATCGTCACCGAGGCCGACCTGGGCAGCATCCAGGTCAAGGACCACGACGGCAACGTCACCCGGCACGAGGTGGGCACCATCTTGTGGACCGCGGGGGTCGCAGGCGCCGCCGCTGGCCGCAGGCGGTGGCCAAGGCCACCGGCGCGGAGACCGGACCGGGCGGGCCGCCTGATCTGCGGCAAGGACCTGTCCCTGCCCGGCCATCCCGAGATCCTGGTGACCGGGGACCTGATGTGCCTGGACAAGCTGCCCGGGGTCGCCGAGGTCGCCATGCAGACCGGGCTGTACGCCGGCGCGCCGGATCCGCCACCAGGCCCGGGGCGAGACCTACGACAAGCCGTTCCGCTACCGCGACCTGGGCTCGGCCGCCTACATCTCGCGCGGGCGCGCCGTCGTCTCCGCCTTCGGGCTGAACTTCGGCGGCTTCCTCGGCTGGTGGGCCTGGCTGTTCATCCACATCGGCTTCCTCACCGGCTACCGCAACCGCGTCGGGGCGGTCCTGGGCTGGTGGTTCGCCTTCACCCGCGACCTGCGCCGCGAACGCACCTTCACCATCGACGACCTGCCAGTCGCGTCCGGCACGTACAGCGACCCAGGTGGGGCGCGGGCCAGCCCCTGCAGGCGCACCGGCCGGTGACAGCTGTCGGCCGAGGATGCCGCCCGGGCCGGATGATCTGCGTTCCGCGTGGCCGCGCAGGAGGCGCGATGCCGGTCCAGGCCATCCCGCTGGCGCTGATCGCGAGCCTGTACCCGCTCGGCCTGGCGGCGATTCTGCTGCTCGCCGAGGCGGCGCGGCCGCGCCCCAAGGTGGGCGTGTTCCTGATCGGTGCCCTTGTCACGCACCCTGACCGTCGGCACTGCGTGGTCGTCTCGCCTTGCACGGCGCGGGGTCGGCCAGAGCAGCCAGCAGTCGAGGCATTGGGGGCTCTTGCGATCGGGTGGTGTTCCTGGCGGCGGTTTCCTTCGCGGCCTGGCGGCTTTGAGCAGCGGCTCTTCCTGGTGTCGCGGCCGCCAGCTGGGGCGGGCTCTCGCGACTTTCGGTCGGTCTTGGGCTCTACCTGCCGTCGCCGGTCTCCTGTCGGCGCCCAGGTGGTCGTACCACCAAGATGGCGGCGACGGTGGGTGGTGATCGTGGTCGCCTTGGTCCTGATCAGGTCGAGGTGCCGGGCTGTTGTTCTCTGGCGCCGGCTGACTGTGCCCAGGCTGCGGGCCGTGAACTCCTGGCTGACCGGAATGGGCGCACGCTGTTGGTGGCGGTGGTGGCTGATAGGCTGGGAGTCATCGATGGCCTGTCGACTGTTGTAGTCCCTCGCGTTACTGGGCGGCAGGCCTGCCTGGGGAGCGCCACCCGCGCTGGATGATGACAGACGGCGCGATGAACCCGCAGGCTGATGGGAGTGACCGGCACTCGGTAGATCACGGGCACTGGCCCCGCCATGCCCCGACCTGGACCGGATGACCGAGGCGGAGTTCCGCTCGCTGTGATGGAGACGGCTGCGCGGGCAGGTGTCCATGCTGGGGACTCCGACGACAGGCGCGGGGGCGCTCAACCAGCGACTCACGCCCGCCGCAGCGTCTCATGCCGCCCGGCGGAGGCAGGTCGGAGCTCCGGCCGCACCAGCGTCACTCGGCGGAATCGCCGGTATGAGAACCAGGAAGCCGGCGCCGACAATCCCGATCCAGCCCGGCACCGGATGGTCCAGGCCCGGCCGGCCGCCGCCGACGCGGGCCCGGCGCCCGCGGCCGACCGGATATCCGCCATGAACGTGCACGGCAACGCCGACGGCCACATCGACGCGCTGTGCCGGGCGCCAGCCGCCGACGGCGGCGCTGCTGCGAGACCGGCGGCGTCCGCCGACGCCGTCACCGGGGCGGGGGCGACCGAGCTGTCCATCGCCATCGCGGCCGACGGCATCAGGGGCCAGCGGTGTCCTGGCTCGATGCGCCACGATCTCTCGCGGAGCGGTGTGGTTCGGCTGGAGCCGCCGTGGCGACCACGTGACCGTGTGACGACCTCCTCGCGGGACCGAGCGGGACCAGAGAGTCCAGGATCGGCCAGGGTGACATCGTGCTCGTCCGGGTGGGCCACCGGCTGGCGGGCGGAAGGAGCTGCGTGCGCGCGGGATGCCGCTGCAGCCGTCCTGGGCGCCGGCGCTGGCACTCTGCGGTGCGCGTGCTGCCGCGCCGCTGGCGCAGCGGCAGTGCCGCCGGTGCCTCGCGCAGCGTGACGGGAACAACGACACGTGGCGCCCAGTCGCTCGCCGACGCTGTCGCCGACTTCCCGGCGCATGTGCTTTCGGCCATCAATGCGCTCGGCATCCAGATGCTGGACTGGGACCACCGAGTTTGCGCGGAGCTCAGCGCGCAGCCGGCGCGTGGAGGATGGCGGAAGCGAGGGTCGTTCCAGTGCGTCATCGCGCCGTCTGGCTGCCGACGGGGACGCCGTCGCCGGTGAACCCCGAATGGCGCCGCTGAGCTGGTGACGGTCGCTGTGGCGTGGACAGGGAAGGCCAGGCAATCGACGGCATCGGCTGATCGGCTGGCACGTGGCGCGGTAAGGGCAGTAGCGATTTATGGCGCATCACCCGCCTTGCTTGCTGCACATTATACCAGCGGCTAATGGCGCGCTGAATCGACTGGTCTTTTGGATTCCACCCTTTGGTAGACGCGATGCATGAACTGCCGTGTGCCGGGAAGCCTGGAGTGCATCGCCGGTAACGGGCAGGAGGATCGGCGCCCATGAACGTGCAAAGCTGGCTCGCCCGGCCGGGCCTTTGAAAAGCTGGTGCTCGCCTCCGCGGCGGACCTGGACTCGGTTTCGCGGAACTGGCCGCCGGGCCATGGTGCTTCATCGGGGCGATCAGTCAGTGGCCGTGGATCGTGGTCTGGTGCGGTACTTGGTTTCTGCCCACCGGGGCTGCGTGCAGGTGGATCGCGCTCGCCGTGGTGATCCTTCACCCCGATCGCCAACGAAGCGGTGCTGTTCTGCTCCTGCACAACCTCATCTGGGTCGCCGCGGTGTCGACCGCGCCCTGGCCGCTGGCGAGATGCAATACGCCTGGCGGGCAGCTGACCCCGCTCACTAGGGGTCACGAGCGATGCTCCTCCCGCGAGGTTCCAGCTGCCCGGGCGCGCCTTCCTTGATCATGAACCCGAGGTCGGGGGCGGGAAGGTCGCGAAGTTCGGGCTGAAGGAGAAGGCCGAGGCCCTGGTGCCGAGGTGGCGCTGCTGGAGGCCCGGGTGTGGTGGATGTCGGCGGCCTGGCCCGGCGGGCGGTCGCCAACGGCGCGGACCTGCTGGGTGTGGCTGGGGGCGACGGGACACAGGCACTGGTGGCCGGGATCGCCGCCGAGCACACCGTTCGCCGTTCCTCGTGATCAGCGCCGCACGCGCAACCACTTCGCCATGGACCCGGCGTGGACCGGACGACCTGGCCGCTTCGCCTTGACGCCCTCACCGACGGCGTGATGAGCGGATCGACTCTCGGCATCATCGGTGAGCGCACTGCTCGTGAACAATCGCTCCGTTCGGCGCCTACGCCGAGATTGTGGAGAGCCCGGCCTACCGGGACGACGAGCGGGGGCACGACGCTGCAGATGCTGCCCGACATCCTGAGCGGCCATCGGGGAGCCGTTGTCCGTCCACGCCGGTGGTGACCACGGTCACGGGTGCCGCAGGCGCCTGTTGGTGAGCAACGACCCCTATGAGATGGGCGACATCGCTGGACTCGGCCGCAGCGTGCGGCTCGACGCCGGCGACGCTCGGCGTCGTCGCGGTGACGGTGAACAGCGCGCCGCAGGCGCTGTTGAGCTGCTGCGCGGTGCGGTTTACCAGGGCCTGAGCGTGGTGACGGCCGACGAGGTCGTGGTGGACGCCGACGTGCCCGGAGATTCCCGTCGGCATCGACGGTGAGACGGTCATGATGCCGACGCCGTGTGCGCTGCACCATCCGCCCCAAGGCGCTGCGGGTCCGGGTGCCCCGGAACCGGCCCGGCATCCCCCGCCCAAGGCCGCCCTCGACTGCCGAAACCCAGGCAGCTGGCCTCCTTCCGGCTCCCTGGAATAGCGGGCCGCCGACACAGGTTCCTGGCTCACTCCGGCCGCGTGATTCCCGCTCGGCTCGGTCACTACGCTGGCACCCGGCGGCGTCACCACCGAGGCGTTACCTGCGCCGACGTTGCCCAGCAGCAGTCGTTCCGCTGCGTGCCGGCGGCGTGCGCCGACGTGCGCGGCGGCGACGTGGGCGACGACCACCGCGACGATCACCAGCGGCATGACGGCGAGCGCGTCCGAGGCCAGCAGGATGCTGTGGGAGCAGGACCGAGGTCAGCGGCAGCTTGAGCATCACCACGCTCATCGCGCCCAGGCCCATGGCGACCCTGGCCACCAGCGGCAGGCCGGGCAGGTGGGACAGCGCGATCCCCCCGGCCGTGCCGATGAACAGGGCCGGGAAGACGGCCTGCCGCGGAAGCTGCTCCAGCGACACCGCGTAGGCCAGGCCTTTGCAGGCCAGCAGCAGCACCAGCGCGCCGACGGAGTAGCTGGCGGCGTTATGGATCAGCGTCCCGCATCTCGTTCTGCCCGGAGAACAGCACGTCGGACGCGGGCTTGCCGGTCGCCTCGGTGTAAATGATCGTGAGCAGTGCGACCGCCGCGCCTGCCAGCGGGACCACGATCATGGTCCACTTGGTGGCATAGTGGGTGCAGGAACAGGCCGAGCTGGTGGATGGCCGGGCCGATGAGGGCGGCGGCCAGGCCGATCACGATCGCCCAGCCGAATTCGGCCAGATCTGGGCCGAGCGAGGTGCGGCAGGTTGGGGATGGCCAGCGCGAAGGTGCCCAGCCCGGTCAGGTCGCCCAGGCCGAGGAAGATCAGCGCGCCCACCCCGACGCCAGCAGCCCGGGCAGCAGCACCACGCCCAGCGTGGGCCCGCCCAGCCCGGACGCCTCCATCAGCAGGAACGCGCCGGTGATGGGCGATCCCAGCAGCGTGCTGATGGCCGCGAAGCTGCCAGTGACGCCCAGCACCCGGCACCGCTTGCGCGCGGCAACTGCCGCCGCCGGGCTGCCCTGGTCGCCAGCACTCCGAGCCCGCCGCCGAGGGCGATCAGCGGCATCTCCGGGCCGAGCACCGCGCCGAACGCCAGCGTCGCCAGCGCCGCCAGGATGACGCCGGGCAGCTGGACAGGGGTGGGCGGGGATGGAACTTGAACCCGCCCGCCGGTGACGGCCCGCCGTTGCCCGGCAGGTAACGGATCGCCAGACCGGTCAGCACCCCGCCGATGACCAGCACCGGCAGCGGCCACCAGGCCTAGGCACAGTGGCGAAACCAAGCCCGTGCGGCAGGTGAGTGAACAGCTCCTCCTGCAGATAGCTGACCAGCGCCAGGAATCCAAAGGCTGCCGCCGAAATCGGCACCCCCAAAATTGCCGCCACCAGCAGCAGCCCTGCGTAGGCGCGGCTGCGCAGCATGGCGTGGGATCCGGCTGGCCCGGCGGGCTGGTGGGTAACTGACCCAGGCTAGGGCCGGCTGGTGAACCTGGCCCGGCTGGCCTGGCGCACCCGTGCGCGGCCGACCCGGGATGGTCTGCTGGCGTTGCCACCGGGCTATCGTCGCGCATCGCCGGTGCCAGTGATGCTCACCTGCGCCGGGTGGTCTGCCCGGCGAGGCTGCCCTGCCGACCAGCCGCGGCGCCTGCCCGGTCTTGAGCACCTTGCAGGCTGCCACCGCCCAGCGGCATCGCTGGTGCGGGTCAGCCGCAGACGGGTCGGGCGGGCCCGGCGCGATTCGGGCGGGGGGAGGGCGGAGCACTGGGGCCGGAGAGGAACCGAAGCCGGCGCCGCCCGCGCGTCCCAGGAGTAGACGAGCCACCGTCCCGGCGATGACGTCGCAGCGCCCGGCGCCGGTCGCCCAGGAGAGATGCCCGAGGAACCCCAGCCCCAGCGAATCAGGAAGCTCAGCGGGAACGCGAGCTGCGCGCGATCGCCCGGCGCCCGCTGACGTCGCGGCACCGTCGTCCGCCAGGACCTGCACGCCGAACAGCGCCTCGCGCTGGCATGGTCTCGCTGTTCAGGCCCCAGAAATAGGCGAAGGCAGATGAACGCCCCAGACCACGTACCCGATCGACCACCCGCGATGTCGTCCCTGCTGAAGTCGACGGTTTTGCCGGTCACGATGCTGGCCGCCGAAATTGATGGCGCCAAGGACCAGCAGGAAGATCGCCGTGAGGACGGCCAGCGTCCACCACGAAGGACGGCGAACCGCGACGCGAAACCCGCGTAGCGACCCTTGCAGGTTCTCCCGGGCGGCGGCCGGGGCGTGGAAGCGTGCGGAGTCTTGCCCGTGCCCGCGGTCATGACGCCGCCGTGGCCCGCAGCCCGGCAGGCGGGCCGGGCGGGCCGGTGTAGGGGCGGCGGCGCAAGGCGCGCCACCAGACGCGGGCGATGGACTCGTCCACCCCGACGGTCCGGCTGCGGACCGCGTCGGTCGATCGCTCGCGATCCCGCTGGAGGACTTGGCGATGACAGCGCCGAGGTCGGTCTGCTCGACGATCGCTTCGAGCGTCGAATGCTCGGACGATGCCGTTAACGTCCACCCGGTCCACCACGGCGTTCGCGTCGACCTTCGCTCATCACCTCGTTCACGTCAACCTGCTGCACCATCTGGTTCACGTCCACCCGATCGACGATCGCCGGGACGTCGACTTTGCCCACCAGCTGGTTCACATCGGACCGTTCAGACAGCAGCTGGTTCACGTCCACCTGGGCGAGCAGGCGGTCCACGTCCGACCCGGGTCCAGTACGGCCTCGATATCGACCTCGGTCAGTATGGCGTCGACGATCGACCCGGTCCAGGAGCATGTTGAGATCGATCCGGTCCAGCACGGCGTTCTGTGGTCGACCTCGGTCCAGCACCCGCGTTCACATCGACCGCGTCGAGGACCAGGCTCGATCGCGCGTTCGGCAACGCTCTGGGCCAGCGCCTCCATCGGGGGGCGAGCCGCCCGCCCACCGAGCGAAGCGGCGCAAGCGGATCCACGTATCCAAGTATCGGTGCAATTCCGTCCCCGTGACCGCACCAACGGGTGAAGCCTGCGCCCAGGGCGGCTCCTGAGGGCTTGCTTGGACGCCGGATACCGGCAGGAGAATGGCGGTACGCCGATCGTGAACGGGCACTCGCCTGTGACGGGTGAGGCAGCCGAAGTGCCATGTGCGGAGGATCCGCGGGACGGCGGATGCCGGAGGCGTGTAAGGTCGCCCACAGGTCGAGCATCGTGGCCGGGGTGGCACGCGACACGAGTGGAGGCCTGGTGACCATCGGAGGCGAGCGTCGCACTCATCATCATCGGCGCGATTCTGCGGTTCGCGATCACCTGGACGCCCACAGTACGTGAACATCCAGGCGATGGGCGTGATCTTGATGCTGGGCGGCATCGTCGGCCTGGGGATCTCGCGTGAGCCCTGCTTTTGTCACGCGGCGGCGCAGCCAGCGCGGGCACCAGGTCACGAGCAGCGCCACCACCGAGCCGCCTACCTGAGCAGGCCTGACGAGCCTCCCGCGGTACGCTGCTTATCACCTGGCTGAGCCTCCCGGCCCTTGCGGCGATTTCCTCCATCGCCCGCCGGTCGATGCTGTCCTTCGGGACGACCGCGACCCGGCACGGGGTCACCGCCCGCAGCGTGGCGCTGCGAAGGCCGTCGCGCAGCAGCGCCATCTCGCCCAGGATCTGGCTCCGCAGATCCTGACCCTGGGTCACCACGGCTTGCCGTCGATCTCCACCTGAAGCACGTCGTCGAAGAGCAGGAACAGCGCCTCCCAGGGCTGGCCTTGCGTGACCAGGGTCCGGCCTGCCGGAGCCGCCGGAACTGCGGCTTGGCGTCGATCACGCCAACCGACAGCTGATGCTCCAGCGCCGGACTCCACCTGGCGGTCACGATCGGGGCCGAGTCCTCCGACTCCCCCAGGCGTGTGGATGCCGAACGACTCGCGCCACCAGGCGTCGTAGTCGATGAAGCCGACTTGGCGACGAGCTGGCCGCGGTCGTCGTAGATCCAGTGCCGCAGCGAAGGGCTGGCACCGGCCAGCTGGTGCTCTGGAGATGCCATCGGCGTGGATGGTCAGGGTGAGGGTGGTCCAGGTCGTTGGTCCCTCGATCTTGATGAACGGCTCGTGGCGGACCCGCGGGAGTGGGGAAACCCGGTCCATCCGCTCCTGCGGTCTGGGCAAAGCGCACCCAGGTGGGGCCCCTTTCCGGCTTGGGTCCGCAGGTCGGGCATGAGCGACCGGCGTGAACGCGATGCTCGCCGGTCCGTAGCCGACCCGGGTCAGTTGATGACGCCGCCGCCGTCGGTCCGACCTGCGTCAACGATCCGTCCGTCTTCCACCTCGATCCAGGCCTCGAGCCGGTTGGCCAGCCGGAATCGGCCGGTCGCCTGAGTTCGTCCAGGTCACCGAGCACATCGGGTGGCGGCGGATCGCAGTGTGCGATGCGGAGAGCCCGAATGTCAGGCGGTGTTGAACCCTCAGTCGCTCCTGCGGGATCCAGGACAAAGAGGTGACCGAAGAGAACCGATGCGCATGGCGCCCTCCTGAGCTGGCCCCTGGGTCAGGCCGAGTGCCGGTGAATGCGATGCTAACTGCGGAGCCGTCAGGGGCACCCCCAAGATCCGGCTGCTGAGATCCGGGCCGCTGAGATCCGGCCGCTGCGATCGGCCGCCGCCTGGCCGCCCGCGTGGTGGTCAGGCGCGCGCGTGACCGCAGGGAGCCTGCCTGGTGCCCTCGGTTCCGTGCCAGGCATGGCCTCCAGCCCGGTCCGGATCCGCTGCTGCTAATCCCAGCCAGCACATCTCAACGGAAGCTTTGCTGTCATGGATCGTAGCTTGCCTCGTGACCTCACATGCCGTAGCGGTAGGTCAGCTTGCCGCCCAGCCATATGGCGGCGATCGTGGAACGCCACCGCGACTGCGCTCAGCGCGAGCTGGCCCCACCGCGTTTTGTCCAGTGCCACGTGATCGCACAGCCCGCCGGGCGAAGTAGCCGATCGCGAACCCCAGGGCCGTCGCGGCGTTGAGAGCGCCAGATGGGATCGCGCCGCGGTGGCGGGATGCTGGCGGCGTGCGCCGCGGGATCGTGCGGAGGTCGAGGACGCCGAAGCACCAGCGGCCGCCAGACGCCGACCGACCGTGCCGATAATGCCCAAGAACGCGCCGTCGACAGGCACGGCAGGCCGTCCGCCCGGGTGTGGGTGAGAATGTCGAAGATCAACGACGATACGAACGCCCCGATGGGCAACGGGACCACCAGGGGATGGAACGGATGGCCTAGGCGGGGCCGGCCAGCAGGCACGGCTCACTTCAGCACGGATACCCACCGGACGGCTCCTGACCGGCGAGCGCGGCTGCGTGCGGGCGGGCTGAAGCGCGCATGCACAGGCATTCCTGCTCAGCGCGACTGGCGTGGCCGAGGCGAGGAGGCGTTTCAAGATCGGCAATGTTCTCCTTAGGCTGGTCGGGATGGCCGTGGTCGGGATGGCCGGTTCGAACCGGCGGCCTCCTGCTCCCAAAGCAGGCGCGCGCTAACCACGCTGCGCCACATCCCGTGGAACCGATCCGCAGCCTACCGTCCATGGGCCGGGATCCGCGGCGCCGCAGGGCCTCCCAGGAGCCACCGGCCGCCGCAAACAGCCGGATTCGGCAGCGCGTTCCAAGCTGTCCAGCCAGCGCAATGGTCCAGCCGGGCCCTGAGCTCTCAGCCTGCCCCGGCCGACTACGGCAGTTCCGGCCCCGGTGTCCCGAACCGGTACGCTGTCCGATGCTCACCCGGTGCCGGAGGCACAACGCCCGCCGGGACGCGCGGGCGTAGCTCAATGGCAGAGCCCCAGCCTTCCAAGCTGGTCATGAGGGTTCGATTCCCCTCGCCCGCTCCAACCATGAAACCCCGTGGTTATCAGCGGCGTAGAGCCGACTTCGCTCAGGCCACCGGCACACCCCGCAAAGGGCCCGCGTGCCATTAACGTGCCATTGGGGCCGACCGAGCCAGGTGGCCGGCACTCGCCGTCATCGCGGCCCGGCCTCTCTGCCGCTCGGCTTACTTCGACATGAGCGTCGATCGCGCTCATGATCGCCCTGTCAGCCCCGCGTGCCTGGTGCTGGTAGATCATCGCGCGCGCTCGCTGTCGTGACCCATCCGGGCCATCAGGTCCCTGATGCCGACCCCGGTGGAGGCGGCGAAGGTGTTCCCCGGTGTGGCGCAGATCATGGAAGTGCGCGCCCTCCAGCCCGGCCGCCCGCACCGCCCGTGGCCAGCCCGACATCCGTGGTTGAAGCTGCTGCGCCGCAGTGGCGCGCCCTGGCGCCGCCCGGAAACACGAGCGAGCCCAGCTCCCGGAGCCACAAAGACAGCCATGTGCCCGCGGAGCGCCGGAATGATCACGAAGCGCGGGATGCCGATCACGTCCGCCGACCGGCGCGGGACTTCACCTGGTTAGCGATGGTGATCTTGCTTCCCGGTGAACGCCGGTCGGAGAATGCCATACGCACCTCGCACCAGGCTCCGCCTCCAGGTCGACGTCGCACCGCCTCAGCGCCGTCACCTCGCCCCAGCGCAAACCAGCGGTGAAGGTAGCCAGCAGCACCATGGCACGGAACCGCCGGTCATAGTCGCAGTCCGCACGGCCCTCATCCACCATCTTCTCCAGGCGCTCCGGGCAGCGTCCGCCCGCGTCCGGTAAGTCTCTGGCGCCGTCCGCCTCACGCCAGTGCCGCGGGCGAATCGGAGACGATAGCCACCGGCCGGGAGCTTGCGTGATGCTGCCGACAGGGCGGCGACCCAACCTGGATTCGGCCAGCTCGAACACCTGGGCAACCGTCAGCACCGGCCGTTCGGCGGCGCGCCTCGCCAGCCCCGCGGATCCGGCACGGATTGCGGGCCAAGATCTCAGTCCTCCCTGACCGCTGTCGACAGGACCGCGCGCAGCAGCCGGTAAGCCTTGGCGGCCATGGACACCGACACTCCATCGCCCAGGAGACTGGCGCGCCACTCCCGGATCATCGTCGTAGCGACAACTTGCCGAGAGAACCGGGTGCCGAGCTGCGGCACGATGTACCTGCAGCAGCCAGAGTACAGGTCCGCTGTCCGGGACCGCAGGTCGGCCGCTGCGCGATCCTACCGAGCGGCATAAGGCCCCAGCCTGACCTTGCCACGGCCGGGTCGGCCCACTCCCCGCCATCAACCGCGCCTCGATCAGCGTGAGAGCCCGGGCTGGGCATCGCTTGATCGCGCATAGGTGCTCCGGCCCCGAACGCATCCGTCCATCCGGACCCCGGATAGCGGATCTGATACCGGCCTGACCGAAGCTTGCAACGCGTTGCCGAAACGCCGATGACCGTCCTTGTTAGGCATCAAGCGACCCTCTCCACCTGGCCAGACGTCATCAGCGGTCGATCGGTTCGACACGACCGGCCGCAATGAATGCCTGGCTACAAGGCTGACTCGCTGATCCGCACGTGACGGCCAATCTTCACAAACTCGATGCGCGCGCTCAGCGATCAGACGCCGGACGAAGCGAACCGAGGTGCTCATCCGCTCCGCCACCGCCTCCACCGCGTTGCAGTTGATCAGCAGGCCCGCTACGGCGCTGGCATCATGCGGCCCTCCCGGTTGCCGAAACTTCGACGGCGAGGGTCTTCCGGCGCTCGTCGCTCGGTCTTCGGCGAGTAGCGTTTTCCCATTGGAGCCGGTCGGCGACAGAGCGCAGCAGCCGCCTGCCGGGTGGCAGGTAGTCCTCGTCGTCGGGCTGGACTTGTTCCCACCGGTAGCGTGGCGGCGTCGGTTGCCGGAAGACCGAGCATCTCGGTCAGCCAGGCCTGGCGGTCGCCGCGGTGGTCGGCCAGCGTCTTGCCCGACCACTTGCGGGAGACCAGCACCCGCCGCCCGGCGTAGCCCAGGTGGTCGTAGCGGTGGGCCTTGCCCTTGCAGGCGCCCGGGACCAGGCCGGGCCGGGGGTTCTTGGGCTGGATGCCGTAGCGCAGCCAGTTCGCGCACGTCGGCGAGCACGGCTCATACCGCAGCGCGTCGGCGAGCCGTTCCACGTGCTCGCGCTGGGCGTCGGTGTCGGGCTGGTGGCAGTCGCCGAGCTGCTTGGTCAGGTACTTGGTCAGGTAGCCGATGCACCGGGTGGAGTCCTTGGATCCGGCGAGCACGCCCTGGGCGTCGAACTTGGCCCCGAACCGGGCCACGTGCCGCGGCTGGTCATCGTCGGGCCGATGGCGTCCAGGGCCGTCGTCCCAGGTCGGGCAGCAGCTCGCCGGTGGCGGGGTCGAGGTAGCGCGCCGCGCGCCTCGTGCCAGACCGGCAGCCAGTCGCCCGTCGAACCGGACGTGATCGGTGGATGGCCACCAGACCTGGTGGTAGGTGGCGGCGATGATCTGCCGCAGCTCGGCCCGGGAGATGGTGCCGCGCATGGCGACGTGCACGTGCGGGGCGAGGCGTCGCTGGGGTTCGATGGTGGCGAAGTACTGCACGTCGTAGCCGAGGACGCGGCGCAGGTTCTGGATGAACCGGTCGAACAGCGCGGCGAAGTGCAGCGCATCCCGCGCCGCCCGCTGGTAGTCGTAGCTGCCGGGTCGGCTGGGGTGCCGTCTCCGCCGACGCGGCCGTAGCTGGGGCAGGTCAGGGTGAGGAACATCGACGGGCCGGAAGGTCTTGCCGTCCTTGGCGGTGTAGGTCTTGCCGATGGTGCGCGGGCTGATCTTGCGCTTGGGCAGGTCCGGGGCGTCCTGGCGGCGCCGGGTGGACCGGTGGCGGCGCGAGCGGCTGGCGGCCGGGGTCGGCCTTGCCGCGCAGCCCGGAGCTGGCGATCTCCTGGTCGAGTTCGGCGATCAGCTCATCCAGCTCGGCCGGTGTCTTCGCCCGGCCGCCTCGGCGTGGTCGCGCCAGGCTTGGGCCTGGGCGCGGTGTTCGACCCACATCGCCTGCACCTCATCGGCGGTGGCGGGTCGGGGATGGGTTCGGTGTCCAGGTGCCAGCCTTCGGCGCACTGGGCGGCCCGCAGCTGCTCTGGCCCGCTCGGCGCACGGCGGGCATTTGCTGGCGAGGGTGGCGCCGCACGGGATGAGCACCTGGTCGGTCTCGCCGGTGTCGGTGTTGATGCGGCGGAGCTGGATCGGGTGCAGGCAGGCGCCGTGAGCTTCGGCGACCGCCCGGCACCGCGTCGCGGGTGGTGGGGTGGGCGAGCCGGTCGGCCCGGGTGGTGCGTGCGGTCATTGGCTGCCTCCGTCCTGCCAGCGTCGGTGCTGGCTGGGCGTGCAGTTCGGCGATGATGCGCGGCGGCCTGGCTCGGGGTCAGGCCGTGAAGGTGCAGATGCTGATGGTGAGCGCGTCAGCTGTGGGCAGACCGGCGCGGGCGGCCAGGAGCTGGGCTTGCAGTTCGGTGATCGCCTGCCGCAGACGTCACCGGGTCGGCGTTCACCGCACGGGGCGGGTCATCGGGCACTGACCGGGCCAGGCGGAATGTTGCGCGCAGTCCAGCGCGGCTGGCTGCTGGTAGCGGCGGCAGGCAGCACCACATAGCCAATCAGCCCGACCACCAGCACGCCGCCGCCGACAGCCAGAGCGATCAGCAAGGAGCGTCAGCACGCGGGCCAGGACATCGGCAGCCAGGACGACACCGAGCGCCGAGCAGCGACGAGCTCGCCCAGGCCGGTCGGGCCGTGGCCGTGAGTGTGGGCGCCGTCCATCACTGCCCACCTCCTGCCGAGGTCAGGTCGGCGGCGAGCTGGCGGTAGGCCTCGATCAGCGCATGGCCGGGCGAGTGCTCCGGGCAGTCGGCAGCGGGGGCTGCATGGCGGCAGTGCGGGCAGCCGGTGGCGGCGGCGCGGCGGTAGGCGATCGCGTCGGCCGCCATGTCGGCCAGGCAGTCCGATTGCGCCGCGGTCGGCACCAGCTGCGGCGCCGCCCAGGTGACCGACCAGGCGCAGGCCCGGCACTGCTGGATCACGCGGTCACTGGACGGCGCCGGAGATCCTCGGTCAGATGAGCGCGCCGCAGGACGGGCGCGGTCGTCGGTCTGCCAGGTAGTGATGCGCAGGTCATGCGGCACCAGCCCGCAGCGGGCGCAGCCTTCTCGGCCGGGGCGTACTCGGCGGCCATGGCGCGGATGTCGGCGTCGGTGACCCACGCGGCGCGGACCCGCACCGGGTCGGGGTCGGCTGGCCAGCCGGACATAGGCGACCCCGGCGCCGGTCGTTTCGGGTCGGTGCGAGATCAGGTCGGCCAGGTGCGCCGCGGTCGCGGGCGCCGTCGCCGAGCACCATGTCCACCTGCTCCGGTTCATCGAGCCGCATCGCGATCCGGTCCGGGAACAGGTTGCGGATGTACATGACCTCCTTGCGCGGGTCCTGCAGCGCGGCGACCACGCAGAACCCGACCGCCCGGCCCTGCGTGGTCAGGGTGGCCAGCGCGGCCTTGATCCGGTCGCGGATGGCCCGGTCGGACAGGTAGGCGGTCAAGAACGCGACCTCATCGACCAGGACCACGATGAACGGGTGCTCAATGGTCGGGGTGTGCTCGCGGTGCTTGCCCGCGAACACGCGCGGCCCGGGCCTGCATCTGCTCTACCGCGTCCTCGAGCATGGCCACGATCGCGTTCGGCGGTCGGCGGCGTAGCGGCCGTACCGGTCGAAGATGGCCCGGCCGTAGGCCAGCTCCATCAGCTTCGGGATCAGCGGCCCAGACCCGGACCAGCCCGTGCCAGCATCGCGGGAGCATGGCCCGCACCAGTCGACCACAGCAGCGAGGCCTTCCCAGCCCCGGTGGCCCCGGCGATCAGCACGTGCGTGCCGTGCACCCGGACCACCCAGATCAGGCCGTCTTCGCGGCGGCCGACCGGCAGCGCCCGCAAGTCGCACCTTGACCGGGATCGCCAGGGCGGGGATGACGGCGGCCAGGGCGTCGCGGCGGACGAACTCCAGCACCAGCGCACCCGGCGAGGCCGAGCGGATCCGGCACAGCATCGCGCCGAACCCGTGCGCCAGGTTGTCGGCCCGGGCGGCGAAGTCAGCCGCCGACTGGCCGGACACCAGCCGCACCCGCACCCGAGTCCGGTGAAGCGCGTTGCCGACACCTTGCCCGACACCGGCAGCAGCACCCGGCCCTGGTAGACCGGGGCCAGGCGGCCGATGGTCATCACCGCGGCCCACCGCCTGCCGGTAACGCCACGCCTGCCACTGGCGCACGAGCCGGGGCCACCGATGCAGCCGGGAGGAACGAGGCCGGGAAACCGCCACCGCCACAGCGCCAGCAGCGCTGCGGTGCTGGTCACGGCCAGGACCGCACCAGGCCCAGCCAGCCAGATCACCCGCCACATCAGCGCGCCGACGATGGCGGCCAGGGACGCAGACCGGATGACGGAACAGGAACCCCACCAGCCGGGCGATCATCCGCACGAGGTGGACGATGGCCAGCAATCGCCAACGGGCGTCCGGTAGACCGGGGGACCGCCACGCGGGCACCGCGAACGGGTCGGGGCCGCGCACCTGGGCGATCTCCTCACCGGTCACGACACGGCGCATAATTGATCACCTCTTCCTTCTTCACGGTTGCTAGTTGCCAGCCGCCCCGCCATCAGGCCGCCTCACCTCGGCTGCCGGGCCCTGGGCGGCCATGTGGTCTCAAGCTGGCGATATAGGCCGCCACCGCATCAGCGAGACGGCGGGCGGTGTTCAGGTCGCCGGGGTATCTTGTTCCGGTCGGGGACGGTGACCGTCACCGACACGTGAGAGCGTCTTTGACCGGACAAGATCGGGGAGTCGGCCGGGATAGATGACAGTGGATGAACGAGTTACCGGTCAGGCAGCGCGAAGCTTCGACCTCGGCTGGGCCATCGGAGCTGAACCGGACGTGGCTGCTGCTGGAGGATCACGCCACCTCCTTCGAGTTGTCAGGCGCCGGAAGCGGCGTTCCACCGCCACCGCGCAGGCGGTAGCGGCCGAAGTGGCAAGCTGATGGGCGAACAGACATGCCCGCTCGATCCGCCGGCATGGTCAAGGTGACCAGCAGGGCCGGTCGGCCAGCCCGGATGGTCAGCAGCGGCGAGTGCTGCCGGTAACAGCAGCTCAATCGCCGAGTCGGCATCCACCGGGACCCACAGCGACGGGCCCGTTTGGTGCCCATCAGGCGGCATCCTTGCCAGGCTGGGACGGGCGGGCGGCCGGGCGGCCTTAATTCCGGTGGCGCGCAGCGAGAACGCCATCCGGGCACCGCACCGGCCCCGCTCCTGCAGCGGCCGGTGTCGACATACGGGGTCACCTGCAGTCCGAACTCCACTTAGCTCAAACGCCGTGCCGGTGGGTGGGTGGCTTGCGATCGGCCAGGATCTTGACTCACACCTGCGGGAGCGGCCTTCCAGGCTGGAATCGCGGTCAGGAGACTCCGGCACTGAAACACCGGTTTGCCGGTGTGCTTGTCCACCGCTGGAGACCGCCGCCCGGTGGCCTCGTCGTAGTCCATCGCTTCCGTGATCGAGTCCGGGATCAGGGGTGACAACCGGCTGGGAACACGTCGGCCATGGCCGCTGGAGCTCCTGCTCCGTTGCTGAGGGCCAGCGCCCGCCCTCTACGGGGCAGCCGCCCCCGCGACTGCGACTGTCGCGCCCGCCCTAGCGGACTAGTACGTCCTCTAGCATGGGACGTACGAACCTCTGTCAAGGACGGTTAGTCCTGAAGATGAGCGGTGAAATGTCCGAGGTTTACCCGCGAGCGCCGCACCGAAGCTGGCATGTCCCAGCGTGACCCGCCGCCGCCAAGCTGGGGTCGATGTCCGGCAGATCCGGCGCTATGAGGCAGGCGAACAGCAGCCACTGCCGTCGGTGGCCATCGCCATCGCCGACGCGCTGCGCATCACGGCCGCCGAGCTGGCAGGTAAGCCATCCCGCGCACCGGAGTCAAAGCTCGGCGGGACGTGGTGGGCGTCCTGGCAGACCTCCCGCACCGGGACCGAGAAGATCGCCTCCCAGCAGGTGGAGATCAGCAGGATAGGCGACCGGATGCAGGTCGCCACGATCACCCGCGGCCTGCCCGTCGAAGAGGGCGGCTACCACTGGAACGGGGAGCTGCGGCTGTGGGACAACGAGATCCCGCTGGGCTGGTATGTGGCCAACGAGGGCTCGATCCGGTCCAAGGGCACCATGTACTTCGTGCTGCACCCGCACGGGCTGAACATGTCCGGCCGGTGGGTCGGCCTGGGCTATGACGGGCGGATCATGACCGGGTGGGCGGCCATGGGCCAGACCCAGGAAGAAGCCGAGGACACCATGCAAAAGCTGATCGCCAGCGAGGGAGCGCCCTACGTCAACGACTGAGCTGTGCGAGGTCGTGATCATGCGCCGGACCCGGACTGGCTCTACTTCCTTCGCCCGAAGCCTGGTCGAGGACCGCCTGGCCGCCAGGCGCACAACTTCACCCCGGTGCGGTCGATCTACCGGATGGCAGGGCCAGGTGCACGAGCGGGCCGAGGGCCGGGCGTCGCCGCACACAAGCCGTGAGCGGGTGGCTGAGATCGCCGCTCGCGCCCAGCGCGCGCATCCCATACGAGGTCCCCGGCGTGTCCACACACGGCCGATCACTCGACCGAAACCCGGACTACCTCGCGTGGATCGCCAAAGAGACCGATAGCGCGGACATGGGCGTTGGGAATTGCTGAGGCCAAAGCTGGCCCCGTGGATGAGTCCTGGAGCAATACGTAACCGAACGGGGCATTT